>ENA-UONT01001069-UONT01001069.1-human-gut-metagenome-genome-assembly--contig:-CS20-NODE-1069-length-25476-cov-30.610912_pt1 | contig 25476 bp, 23 predicted proteins | sample MGYA00242459_ERZ724006 | MGnify/ENA metagenome assembly ERZ724006 | reverse complement strand
GACTAAAACGCCAGCTCTCGCATAACGAGAACTGGCGTTCTTTGACAGGCTGAGACGTGCTTTCCCATGGAAAGCACGTCTTTTTGTTTTTAGGCTTGTCATTCGGCGGAGCATGGTCGGTGGCCGTTTCGTAGGGGCGGGGTTCTACCCCGCCCTTCTGTCATTGCGAGGAGGGCGTAAGCCCGACGTGGCAATCCGTATCCAAAGCCTCCCCTGTGTAAGGGGAGGTGGCAACGCGAAGCGTTGACGGAGGGGTTGTCCGTAATCCGACAATCCCCCAGTCAGCTTCGCTGACAGCCCCCTTTACACAAGGGGGCCGAAGGCCGACGACTCTGTCGGCCCTTACGAAGCGTTTATCATACCTGCCGCGTTCACCGTGTGGCGGGGCACATGGGCCCCGCCCTACAGGACTCTGTCGGCCGCTTTGCTGTTTATTCCTCCTGCGGTTCCAGAGGCACCGTCACGCGGATGGTCGTCCCCTGCCCCGGCGTGCTGTCCAGATGCAGGCCGCCGCCCAGATCGCCGACGGCGTGCTTGACGATGGACAGGCCCAGGCCTGTGCCGCCGCTCTGGCGGGAATGGCTCTTGTCCACCCGGTAGAACCGTTCAAACACCCGCGCCTGATGCTCTGGGGGAATGCCGATGCCGGTGTCGGACACAGTCAGCACCGCGCTTTCGCCGCAAAGGCCCACGTCCACGGTGACGCTGCCGCCGGGAACGTTGTACTTGATGGCGTTGTCGCAGAGGTTATACAAAATCTCCGACAGCAGCCGCCGCGCCGCCCGCACCGTCACATTCTCGCCGGTAACGGTCATGGTCACGTTCTTCGCCTCCGCCGCGTCGTGAAGGCCACGCACCGTTTCCTCCGCCAGCGGTAGCAGCTCCACCGGCTCCGCCGACAGCGCTACTCCCTCGTCCAGCTGGGACAGGCGGATGATATCCTCAATCAGTGACACCAGCCGGGCGGCCTCGTCATGGATGCGGTTCAGGAACACCGGCATATCCTCCGGCTTCACCAGTCCGTTCTGCATCAGCTCGGCGCTGCCCATGATGGATTGCAGCGGGGTTTTCAGCTCGTGGGACACATTGGCGGTGAACTCCCGCCGGTTGCGCTGTGCCAGCGCCTGCTCCGTTACATCGAAGGCCACCACCACCGCGCCGGTGACGGCGCCGTCGGACTGGATGCGGCTGATATCCAGCTGGTATTCCCGGCCATCCCGCTCCGTGTGGATCTCGCTGTGACCGCCGGTCAGGGCGGCGTGAAGGGCGCGGCTCACCTCTCCGCTGCGCTCGATGGTCAGGAAGTCCTGTCCCACGCAGCTACCGTCGGCACGGAACAGCGTTTGAGCCGCCGGATTGATGCTGAGGATCTCACCCCGCTCGTTCAGCAGCACCAGACCCTCCTGCATGCTGCCTGTGACCTGAGCGAATTCATCCCGCTTGCGCTGCAATTCCCGCAGCTGGGCATCGATCTGGCGGCGCTGCTGGTTGATGCGGCCCAGCAGGGGCGACAGTTCCTCGTAGGTGTCGTTATCCAGCGGGTGCTCCAGATCCAGCTCGTTCAGGGGCTTCACAATGTGGCGGGCCACACGCCGGGCCAGCAGCGCAGACAGAATCAGCGCCACCGCCAGCACCACCAGAAGCGGCTGGAGCATACCCAGCACCAGCACGCCCGCCGTGGCGCGGCTGATGGAGATACGTAGCACCGAGCCGTCCTCCAGACGCTGGGCCTGATAAAGCGTCTTTTCCAGCAGCGTGGAGGAGTAGCGGCTGCTCTCCCCCTGCCCTGCCAGCAGCGCCTGCTGGATCTCCTGCCGCTGGGCGTGGTTCTCCATGGTCTCCGCGTCAGTGCGGGTGTCGTACAGCACGGTGCCGTCCGCCGCCACCCAGGTCAGGCGGTAGCGGTCAGAATTCAGGGACTGGAGATAGGTCTCCCCCTCCCCCTGCTGCATGGCGGCTGCGGCAAGGCTCAGCTCGTCCTTCAGCTGCTGCTCCTGCACGCCGCAGAAATATTCGTAAAGACAGCCCATGATAATGACCAGCGTGGCCATCAGCACCGCGCCCGCCGTGACGATCATGGAGCGGAAAATTCGTTTTGTCATGGCCGCGCCTCCCATCGATAGCCTACGCCCCGCACCGTTTCGATGCGGTCGCCGCACTCGCCCAGCTTCTGCCGCAGGGTACGGATGTGCATATCCACTGTGCGGGTCTCGCCTACGTAATCGGCGCCCCACACATCGTTAAACAGCTGGTCGCGGGTAAAGGCCATGCCGGGGTGGGCCAGAAACAGCTGCAACAGCGCGAATTCCTTGAAGGTCAGCGTCACCCGCTGGCCTGCCGCCGTGACGGTATGGCCGTCCAGATCCAGCGTCACGCCGCCGCTGGACAGCTGGCGGCTCTGCTTGACCGGGGCGCAGCGCCGCAGCACCGCCTTCACCCGTGAAACCATCTCCATCATGCCGAAGGGCTTTACCAGATAGTCGTCGGCTCCCATGTCGAGACTCTGGATCTTGTCGTACTCCATGCCCTTGGCCGTGGCCATGATAACGGGAATCTCCCGCGCCCGGGGCAGCTGCCGCAGATAGCGCAGCAGCGACACCCCGTCCTCGCCAGGCAGCATCACGTCCAGCAGCACCAGCTCCGGCGTCTCGGTCTCCAGCGCTTCCCGGAAGGATGCGCCGTCGGCAAAGCCCCGGGCCTCGAACCCGGTGGAATTCAGGGTATACACCTCGATCTCGCGGATGCCGCTGTCATCCTCCACACACCAGATCATGTCAGTTCTCCTCTCCTTCGTGAGCGCCGGTAACGGCGAACACCACCCAACCGGCAATGTTGGTGGCATGGTCGCCGATGCGCTCGAAATACTTGGCGATCATCAGAAGATCCAGCGCGTACTCGCCGTCGTCGGGCCGCTGGGCGATCCAGTCGATCAGCGTGGCCTTCACCTTGCGGAAATCCTCGTCCACCACGTCGTCCTTGGCGATGACCTGATGGGCCAGCGTCACATCCTGCCGCACAAAGGCGTCCACGCTGCCCGTCACCATGGAGATGGCGGCACGGGCCATGTGACCCACAAAGGCGCACTCCTCGCCGGAGCGGCCATTCAGGAAGCCGATGATCTCGGCAATATCCTCGGCCTGATCGCCGATGCGCTCCATATCCGTTATCATTTTCAGCGCCGCGCTGATCTGCCGCAGGTCGCTGGCCACAGGCTGCTGCTGCAATAAAAGCTTCAGGCACAGAGACTCGATGTCCCGCTCCTTCTGGTCAATACCCGCGGCACGGGGCGCCACCTGCGCTGCCAGCACCGTGTCACCCTCCATCAGCGCCTTGGCGGCGGCGGCGATGACCTCCTCGCACAGTGCGCCCATCTCGATCAATTCCCGGTTCAGCAGCGCCAGCTGCTGGTCAAAACGGCTTCTCATGCTTATCCGAACCTCCCCGTGATGTAGTCCTCTGTCCGCTTGTCCTGCGGCTGGGCAAAGATCTGCTCCGTGTCGCCGCACTCCACCAGCTCGCCCAACAGGAAAAAGGCGGTGCGGTCAGAGATACGGGCGGCCTGCTGCATGTTATGGGTGACGATAACAATAGTATACCTGTCTTTCAGCTCTATGGCAAGTTCTTCTATGCGGGAAGTGGAAATTGGATCCAATGCACTGGTGGGCTCGTCCATCAGCAGCACCTGCGGCTCCACCGCCAGCGCGCGGGCAATGCACAGCCGCTGCTGCTGGCCGCCGGACAGACCCAGCGCCGATTTTTTCAGCCGATCCTTCACCTCGTCCCAGATGGCGGCGCGGCGCAGCGCCTGCTCCACCATGTCGTCCAGCTTCACCTTATTGCGGATGCCGTGGGTTCGGGGACCGTAGGCCACGTTGTCGTAGATGCTCATGGGGAAGGGATTGGGCTTCTGGAACACCATGCCGATCGCCTTGCGCAGCTGGTTCACGTCCACCGACGGGGCAAAAATGTCCTGTCCCTGATAGCAGACCTGTCCGGTGACACGAACACCGGGGATCAGGTCGTTCATCCGGTTCAGCGTCTTGAGGAAGGTGGACTTTCCGCAGCCGGAAGGGCCGATGAGGGCGGTGACGCTTTTCTCCGGGATATTGATGCTGACGTCCTTCAGCGCCTGAGACGGGCCGTACCACAGGCACAGGTCGTTGACGGTCATGATATCGCTCATATGCTTCTCCTCCTTTGGAAGTATTTGCCCACCAGAGCGGCGGCAATGTCGATAATCAGGGCCAGCACCATCAATATGGCGGCGATGGCGAAGGCCACATCAAACTCGCCCTGCTCCTTGGCGTAGACATACAGGGCCACGGACAGGGTAGCGCCGGAGCTTTGCAGCGTCTCCCCCAGGGTGCTGTACAAAGTATGGGCGAAGCCTGCTGTATACAGCAGCGCCGCCGTCTCGCCCAGAATACGGCCCACCGCCAGAATGCAGCCGGTGATGACGCCGTCTACACAGCCCGGCAGCACCACCGTGCGGATGACCCGCCACCTGCCCGCGCCCAAACCGAAGGCGCCCTCACGGTAGCTCTGGGGCACGGTTTTCAGACTCTCCTGCGTGATGCGCATGATGGTGGGCAGGTTCATGATGACCAGCGTCATGGCGCCGGCGATCAGTGATTTCTTCATGCCCAGAAACTGGCAGAAGAACATCTGCCCCACCAGACCGTAGATAATAGAGGGAATGCCGGACAGGGTCTCGGCGGCATATTCGATGACCGCCACCACCCGCTTGTTGGCGGCGTATTCCGTCAGATAGACTGCCGCGCACACACCCAGCGGCAGCACGAAAAACAGCGTGGTCAGCACCATGCAGACGGTGCTGATGATATCCGGTAGGATGCCGATGGTGTCGCTGAGGTAGCTGGGCTTGGTGCTCAGCAACTCCCAGCTCAGGTGCGGCACGCCCTTGATCAGCACATACAGGATCAGGAACAGTGCCAGCGCACAGGTCAGCCCGGCGCACAGCACCATCAGGCCCCGCATCGTTCCGCCCCAGATGCGGCGGCGGGTAGAAAATTTCGTATCGTTCATGGTTTACTTCTCCTTACTGCGTTTCAGGAAGAAATTCAGCGCCGCGTTGATGAGCATAATGAACAGGAACAGCACCAGCGCGATGGAAAACAGCGCCTGCCGCTGCAAGCCCGCCGCCGCGTAGCCCATCTCGCTGGCTACGGCGGTGGTCAGGAAGCGGACGCTCTGGAACAGGGACGGCATGTTGGGCACGTTGCCGGACACCATCATCACCGCCATAGCCTCGCCAATGGCGCGGCCTACGCCCAGCACCACCGCCGCAGCAATACCGCTGCGTGCCGCGGGAACGGACACCCGGAACCACGTCTCCACCGGCGTAGCGCCCAGCGCCAGCGAGGCATCCTCATACTCCTTGGGCACCGCCTCCAGCGCCGTCATGGCTACATTGATGATGGAGGGCAGAATCATGATGGCCAATACGATGATGGCCGCCAGCAGTCCGGAGCCGTCAGGAATATGGAAGATCTTCCGGATGCCGGGCACCAGCACCAGCATACCCACAAGGCCGTACACCACCGAGGGGATGCCCGCCAGCAGGCTGACTGCCGAGGAGACAACGGTTTTCAGCTTTGTCGGCGCCATTTTCGCCAGAAACACGGCGGTCATAAAGCCGATGGGGACGCCCAGAACGATAGCGCCCGCCGTGCCGTAAATGCTGGTCAGGATAAAAGACAGAATGCCGAATTGCGGCGGCGTGCCGTTGGAGTCCCACACAGGGCCGAACAGGAATTTGATAAGGCCGATCTCCCGGATGGCCGGGATACCGGAAATAACGAGATATACGGTGATCAGCAGCACGCAGCCCACCGTTACCAGTCCCATCAGCAGGAACCAGCCGTGGATCACGTTCTCCCAAAGTCGTTTTGCTTTCATATACGCACCTCATACATGCAGGGGAAGGCGGCACCCCTCAGGGATGTCGCCTGTCCGCCCGTGGTCTTTCAGTTGGCAGCCACTGCGCCGGCGGCAGAGATGATGGACGCCGCGTCAGCAGAGAGGGCGTAATCGAAGAACGCCTGAGCTGCGGGAGAGAGGGCCTTGCCTTCCACGGTCACCAGCACGAAGGGACGCTGCACCAGATAGCTGCCGTCCTTGACGGTGGCCTCGCTGGGAGTCACGCCGCCCACGTTCAGGGCCTTGACGGTATCCTTGACGGAGGCCAGAGAAGCGTAGCCGATGGCGTCGGGGTTCTGGCTGACGGCGGTGATCACATCACCGGTGGAGGTCAGTTCCTGACGATACTGGCAGGCATCCTTGGTGCCGGTGATGGACTCGAAGCCATCGCGGGTGCCGCTGGCAGCCTCACGGCCGATCAGAACGACCTCGGCGTCATTGCCGCCCACGTCCTTCCAGTTGGTGATCTCGCCGGTATACAGCTTGGCGATCTGCTCCAGGGTCAGGTCGGAGACGGGGTTGTCGGGGTGCACGATGATGGCGATACCGTCATAGGCCAGAACGGTCTCCTTCAGGCCGGCCGCCTTCTCCTCGTCCTTCAGCGCACGGGAGGAAAGACCGATGTCGCAGGTACCCTCCTGCACGGCGGTGATGCCGGAGCCGGAGCCGGTGGGGTTGTAGTTGACGGTCACACCGCCGTTGGCGGCCATGAAGGACTCGCTCAGTGCGCCGATTACCTTCTCCATAGAGGTGGAGCCGTCAGTGGACACGGTGCCGGTGATGGCGGCGGTGTCGCCGCCGTTGTTGTCAGCGGCATTGTCGCCGCTGTTGTCGCTGTTGCTGTTGCCGCAGGCCACCAGGCTCAGAGCCATGACCAGCGTCAGCGCAAGGGCAATGAACTTTTTCATAATGTATATCTCCTTTTCATTTGGTGTCGTTTTGTTTTGGATGTCTCATCCTTACAGCTAACAGCTTACGGCAGGTGTGTAAAATGAGAAAGCGCGGTCATGTAAAATCCATGTCAAATCGCCGGATCCGGGCGCTGCAAAAAATGTCAAAAATTTTTGAAATTGGGTGTTGACATTTTTCCTTATGCTTGCTATAATGTACAAGCTTGAGTTCGACGACAACGAAAGCGCAGCACGGCCAAGTAGTTCAGTTGGTTAGAACGCCAGCCTGTCACGCTGGAGGTCGAGGGTTCGAGCCCCTTCTTGGTCGCCATATATGCTGCTGTAGCTCAGTAGGTAGAGCGCATCCTTGGTAAGGATGAGGTCGGCGGTTCGAATCCGCCCAGCAGCTCCACACAAACCCTGTAACCACAACGGTTACAGGGTTCTTGTTTTATCAGCCAATGCAGGAAAAATGCGGTTTGACTACTATTTGACTACTGGAGCGTATGATTCGAGTTCTTGTAGCGTCGGTCAGAATACTCTCCAAGGAAGAAATATTGGTTCGACTGAAAAGCAAGATTGAGAGAATTGAGAGATTACAAAAATAAGTCGAGTGCATAAGAACTCCATTTTTCAAATAGCATATTGCTAAATGGGGTTCTTTTATATTTCCTCTCGACGGACAAGGAACCATTTGCTATACTGAAAAAGAATATGACAGGGAGATAAACGGTGTGCAGTCGTCACCGATGGTAACCGCAGCGATTTGAGTCGCAGGCTCAGCCAAAAATTTTGTCTCTCATGCAATAAAACACCCATCCCGTGCATTACACGGATGACAGGAGATAGAAGCCCATGCTCAGTATGCTGATGACAACCGAATATGCGCCGGCAGAGGACCGACGCGAACTGCAGCGGCTGCTGCGGTGCATTGCCGGCGGTGAACGTGAGGCATTGGCGGCACTGTACCAGCGCACGCGCACAGCGGTGTACGGCCTTGCGCTTTCCTACCTCAGAAACGCCCACGATGCGGAGGATCTCACGCAGGATGTCTATGTGCAGGTGTGGGATTGCGCGGCGCAGTACCGCCCCACCGGATCCCCCATGGGTTGGCTGCTGACTGTGTGCCGCAGCCTGTGCCTGATGCGTCTGCGGCGCGAGGAACGCCACGCCACGCTCTTGGATGAAGAATGGGACGCCATTCCTGCGCAGGAGTGCGGACTGGACGCCGACGAGTGCGCGCTGCTGCAAGGCGCATTGGCAAGACTCGCTGACGAGGAGCGGCGCATTGTGCTGCTCCACGCGGTCACAGGCATGAAGCACCGGGAGATCGCAGCGCTGCTGGAGCTGCCGCTTCCCACCGTCCTGTCGAAATATCACAGAGCATTGAAAAAGATGCGAAGCTGTCTGGAAGGAGATAACGCCCGATGACCAACGAACAGATGGAACGGCGGCTGGCCAAAGCGCTGGACAAAACGACGCCGGACGACGTAAATGGCGTTCTCTCCCGCTGCGATGAGCGGAAAGGAACGGTGATCCCCATGACGACGAAGAAAACGACAAAAAGACGGTGGACGACACTGGCAGCAGCCTGCCTCGCACTGGCACTGCTGTGCGGTGGAGGTGTATTCTATCAGCAGGCACACGCGGTGGCATCCGTGGTGTCACTGGATGTAAATCCCAGTATTGAGCTGAAAGTGAACAAGAGCGAAAAGGTGCTGGTATGCACACCGCTCAACGAGGATGCAAAAGCTATCCTTGCAGATATGGGCGACGGTGCGGATCTCAAGGGTGCGAAGCTGGATGTAGCGGTGAACGCCATTGTGGGCAGTCTTGTGCGAAACGGCTATCTTAACAGCATTTCCTCCGCCATCATGATCTCGGTGGAGGACAATGACACGGCACGGGCCGAAAAGCTCCAGCGGGAGCTGACGAGTACGGTGGACGGCGTTTTGCAGACCAACGAAGCAAGGGCGTCCGTCCTGACACAGACCCTCACACAGGATGCGGGGCTGGAACAGCAAGCGCGGGAAAATAGCATTTCCACCGGTAAGGCGGCGCTGGTGAACCGTGTGCTTGCCCTGAACTCCGCCCTGAAATTTGACGCGCTGGCGAAGCTCTCCGTGGAGGAGCTGAAGGATCTGGCCGAAGCAGGCGCGCCCGCCATGCCTATCGGCACTGACAAGGCGATGGATATCGCCGCAGCGGCGTTCGGCAAGGCATCCGCCGCGAAGATGGCGTACAGCGAGGCAGATCCCGAACTGGACGAGTCTCCCGCCCACTATGAGGTGGAAATCAGGAGTCAGACCGGCGAGGAGTTCGAGTACAAGATTGATGCCTACACCGGCGCGATCCTGGAGAGCAAGCGCGAAGCGGCTGATGGAGCGGAGGTGCCTGTGGTACAGCCCTCCAACCCTGCGGACTCCGGAGATATCGGTTACGCCAAGGCGAAGTCCATCGCCCTGAACCATGCGGGTGTCAGCGAAAGCAAGGCGTATGATATGGACATTGAACTGGATGACGAGGACGGCAGACTCATTTACGAGGTCGAGTTCAAATCCGGCAATATGGAGTATGATTACAAGATTGACGCAAGCAGCGGTGCCGTTCTCAAGCATGAATCAGAGTTGGATGACTGAGGCACCACCCGAAGTACCGCGATTGAATGAACTCCTTTTTTTGAACATTGCTGTTGAAAAGCGGAGTTCTTCTTATCGACAAAGCTTACTATGGATTATTTACGGATATCTTATTTCGGGATTCGTTTAAGCAGCAGTATACCCGATTTCAAAGCTTTGATGGCTTCTGCTATTCCGGCGCTGTGATCACAAATTGGAATGCCAATATATATCGTATGATCGGACAGAAATGCTGCTTAGGCAAAGGAGTGCTTCCGGTTGGCGATGTTCAGCAACGTCGAGGCATTCTCACTGTCCTCGCCCGCGCCGTCGATCTCCAGCTCCACGCCGAAGAAGCGGGGCCCGGTGCCGTAGAAGATGGGACGGGGCTTGAAGTAATAGTCGTGGATAGGGCTGTTCTCGATGTCGGAGCAGCAGTCGCTGCAATAAGGATCGTCATTGTCGTAAGGATACCAGCACTCATCGAGGGAGATGAGGCTGCCGCAGCGGGTGCAGCGGGTGTAGTTGCGGTCATAGCAGCCGGGGCAAAGGGGCGAAGACGCGGTGTTGCAGTTGTCCCGATGCCAGAACCGGGTGCCGCAGCCGACGCAGATATCTGTCATGCTATCCAGACAGTCCGGGCACAGCAGACTGTCATGGAACTCGATCAGGTTGTCGGCGGTACAGCCGCAGCGTGAGCAGGTGCGAATGGGTGTGGTCATGGCGAAATTCCTCCAAAATATAGAAATAGGCCCCCGGGAATTACCCGGAGGCCTTCATCAATATAGTATATATTTGGAGGATAGGGGAGAATCGGATCATGAAAATGCGCGTATGCTGCCGGGAGCTTGAGCGCAGCGTATCGCGCACTACGCCGGCAAAAAGCCAAAGCTGATGACGGAGAACAGCGCCATGAAGCGCCCCGTCTGGCCTTTGACGTGCTTTGTGTACTCCCGGAAGGAATCAGGCTGGCCAGCGACGCCACCAGCGTCCCCACGCCGCCAATGTTCACGCCTACCAGCAGTCCCGGATAGTCGTCGGTAAACTGGCTCAGCAGGATGGCTGCCGGTACGTTGCTGATGACCTGGCTGGTCAGCGCCGCCACTGGCATGACCCCGTGGGCCAGCAACTTTCGGAACAGTTCCCGCACCGGCTCGATCCGCGCCATGTTGCCCGAAAAGGTAAAGAACGCCGCGAATATCACCAGCAGTCCCCAGTCCACGCCCAGCAGTGCCCGGCGATCCAGTACCAGCAACGCCGCCACAATGACGATCAGTCCCAGCCAATAAGGGATGCCCCGCAGTACCATGGCCACCGCCACGCAGAAGAGCGCGGCGTATGCCACAGCGTACCGCCTGTCCGGCAGTGTTTCCTGACGAAAAACAGTCAGTACAAATTGAAAAAACAGAGACTATACCTCGAAAGGAATTTTAAGGAGGCCATACTGATGAGAACTACCCAAACACACTAAAGAGAGAACTTCTGGATGGCATAATGAAATCAGGCCATGCTGGAGGTTTTAATTTATACGCACTTAGTTTTAGCGGATATCTTTTTCTTGTTCAGCCATAAAAGCAGTATTGTAACAATAGCTACAAAGTAAATTGTGGACAATGTAATTTTTGTAATTGTCAACATATTCTCCATGAAGTAGAATATGAAAAACTGGAAATTTTACTCAGACTGTGAAGAAAAAGAGGAGAGCAAAATGGCGCAACAAACAGAAGCAAAAGCGTTAACAGATCGTATTCTTGCAGGAATAACTGTAGAAAACATAAAAGAAACGGCGTTTTTCTTCAGTAAGCTCAAGCGTGTGACCGCATCACCGGATGCCGAATCTGCATCTGCATATATTTGCAGCAAATTGTCTGAATACGGAATCCCTCATGAGCAATTATGGTATTCCGGATATCTTAGCTCGGCTGTTTCGGCCAAACTGGAAATAATCTTTCCGGAGCAGCAAGAATTTGAGGTAGTTCCCTGCGGCTACACAAAAAATGTAACAGATTTAGAAGGAGAGTTGATATACGACAGGTGGGGCGAATGCGCACGGCTGTCGGTAAATGATAATGCAGAACGGTTTCGTTCGTTTGCAGGCAAGGTTGTCTTAACACAATGCTTTTGCAGCGATATTGCCAGAGAGGCTAAAGAGGCGGGGGCATTGGCTGTGATTAGTATGTACCCATCTCCAGAAGAGGTTCCGCACTATTTTGGTGCATCTAACCACAATGGAACGCCAACGCCCGAAAACGCTTACCTTTTGCCGGAGATTCCTTGTATTGACTGTACAAAAGCGGCAGGCGAAAAGATGAAGGCGCTGATGAAAAGCGGGAGTGTTCGCGTCCGTTTGTCTGCACAAGCGGATACCCGGGTGAAGAAGGCATCCATTCCGGTGGCGTACATTCCCGGCTGCGAGGAAAACTTTGTATTAGTAGACGGTCACTATGATTCGCATTGCGAAGGAATGACGGACAATGGGGCTGGAGACTGTATTCTGCTGGAGTTAGCAAGAGTATTCCACGAAAATCGAAGCGCGCTGAAGCGCGGCCTGGTTTTTTGCTGGTGGTCGGGCCATGAGTTTGGTCAATACGCAGGTTCCACCTGGTATGCGGATACATTTTATGAAAAAATCCGCGATCATTGTGTAGCGCAGATCAACATTGATGTGGCGGGCAGCAAAAACGCACGGTGCATCCGCGCCAGAACAACCCAAATGGAGGGGGAGGCTTTTACTTCCGAACGGATCCGGCGATATACCGGGCTGGAGCCTGCACCCTATATACCACGGCCTCATTTGGGCGAGCCTAATTTTATGGGCAAAAATGTGCCGATCACTATTATGCTGAAGTATGAAGCTTCACCAGATAAAGTGAACATTTGGCCGGTGGGCGGCGGGTATTGGTGGCACAGCCGCGAAGATACACTGGACAAGGTTGATTTTGCCAACGCATTGCGGGACGCCAACATTAACGCGGAAATGATCTGCGAGGTGGCAAACAGCACCCAATTACCGGTAGATATTCTGTCTTATATGAGAGAAACCAGACGCATGCTGCAAGAGATTCAATGTGGGCTGGAAGGAGAATTTGATTTATCTCCGGTGTTTCCGCATTTGGACATATTGCAAGAGAAAGCTCAGCAGTTCTGCCGTGCGCTCAAAGGCAGAACCAATACGGATCGTGAAATCAAAAAAATAGCCGGAGATCTGGTAAATATGAATTTTAATTACTCAGATCCCTATAACTATGACAGATTGTCATTGCCGGCTACCTTTCCAAAGCTCCGAGCGGCAATGGGGGTCACCAGGGATAACGCAGATGACAAGAGCTATTTATTTATTTACACAGACTTCTTGCGGCAGCGCAATCGTCTGGTGGATATGATGGATCGCATTTGTGATGAAATCGATTTAACTTTACTTCGGTGGAATTATAAACAATAAAGCTAAGGGGGAAGACAATAGATGCTGAAGTATATCTTAAAGCGAATCTTGCTGCTGATTCCGGTTCTGATCGGCGCTACTTTCATCGTGTTCTCCGTGATGGACATGACGCCAGGTGATCCGGCTGTAGCAAAACTCGGTGTAGACGCAACAGCTGAGCAAATCGAAGAGCTCCGGGAAGAAATGGGCTTGAATGACCCGTTTCTGGTAAGGTACGGTCGCTTTGTGCTGAACTTGGTTCAGGGCGATCTTGGCACTTCCTACAAAACGGGTCTGGATGTCATGCAGCAGATCATGCAGCGCATACCATATACATTTTTACTGTCCTTTGCAGCGCTGCTGTTTGCCGTTATCGTAGGTATACCGGCAGGCATTATATCTGCCAGGCATCAGTATACGGTGTTTGATAACTGTACCATGGTCCTTACGCTGATTGGCGCCTCCGCTCCGCATTTTTGGCTGGGCTTGATGGGTGTAATCATTTTTGCGGTGAATCTCGGGTGGCTGCCGGCGGCCTATACGGCATCCGGCTCACTGGCGCTGGGTATCATCCTTCCGATGCTGACGCTGGGCATGAACTCTACCGCACTCGTCACACGAATGACTCGTTCGGCTATGCTGGACGTGATGAATCAGGACTATATTGACACGGCGCGGGCAAAGGGCGTATCAGAGCGGACCGTTGTGTTCCGCCATATGCTGCGCAACGCTCTGATCCCGATTATCACCGTTTTGGGCTTGCAATTCGGCAATCTGCTGGGCGGAGCGGTGACAACGGAAACCATCTTTGCCTGGCCCGGTATTGGCCGCTACATTGTTGAATCTATTTCCAACAAGGATACCCCTTGCGTACTGGGCGCGGTGGTGATGCTGGCCATCATTGTTACTGTAATCAATCTTTTAGTAGATATTATCTATGCATTTGTGGATCCTCGCATCAAGTCTCAATACAAATCTATGATAAGGAGGGCGAAAAAAAATGTCTAAACGCGACAAGCAGGGTAAGTTTGTACAGCGCTCCTTATCACAGCAGGCTTGGATACAGTTTCGCAGCAATCGCCTGGCAATTTGCGGTTTAGTGGTGATTGCCCTGCTGATTTTGGTATCAATTACCACTATTCTGATCGATCTGACAGATGGCGGAGAGCTGTATAAGGTTTTGGTTACGAAGAATAATCTTCCCATGAAGCTGGCCAAGCCCTCTGCCGCGCATCCCTTGGGGTGCGATGAATTTGGAAGAGATCTGCTGTTCCGGCTTTTATGGGGAACGCGCTATTCACTTTTTGCCGGTATTTGTACGATTCTGGCTGCCATCCTTACAGGCGGTGTGTTTGGTTCTATTGCGGGATTTTACGGCGGGAAAATTGATAATGTCATCATGCGCTTTATGGATATGGTGATGACTGTGCCAAGTCTGGTTTTAGCTATGGCCATCTATGCAGCACTGGGCTCCAGCCTGGTCAACCTTCTGATTGCGCTGACTTGCTCGCAGGTTCCCCAGTTTGCTCGAATCATCCGTTCTTCCGTTATGACGGTAAAGGACAGCGAATATGTAGAAGCCGCCAAGGCCGTGGGTGCTTCAGATGCTTTGGTCATTGTAAAGTATATTATTCCCAATGCTCTTTCCCCCGTAATCGTTCAGGGCACTCTCGGTGTGGCTACCACAATTCTGAATGTGGCCGGCATGTCTTTCTTGGGTCTGGGAATCCAGCCGCCTGCGCCGGAATGGGGCTCTATCCTGTCGTCGGCGCGCATGTATATGCGTGATGCCTGGCATATCTCACTGTTTCCGGGTCTTGCTATTGTGATCTGCATTCTTTCTCTGAACCTGTTGGGAGATGGTCTGCGCGATGCATTGGATCCTAAGCAGAAGCGCTAATAGGAGGGATAGATATGGATCAAACGATTTTGGAAGTGCAGGACCTGCGTATTCATTTCGAGCTGCGTGAAGGAACGGTCAAGGCGCTTAATGGTATAGACCTGGTTTTGAAAGAGGGACGCACGCTTGGATTGGTAGGCGAGACCGGTGCCGGCAAGACCACCTTGGCAAAGGGAATTATGGGCCTGACGGCAAAGCCCTATGGAAAAATCAAAAGCGGTAAAATTTTGTACGAGGGGAAAAATCTGCTGGAGATGGACAAAAAGCAGCTTCGCCGAATCCGCGGAGAGCATATCTCTATGATTTTTCAAGATCCCATGACAAGTCTGAACCCGGTGATGACCGTAGGCGATCAGATTGCAGAGGCCATCCGTAATCATGACAAGCTCAGCAGGGTAGATGCTGCAAAGAAAGCGGCAGAAATCCTTGAATTGGTCGGAATCCCCAGCGCACGCGGCAGCGAATATCCGCATCAGTTTTCCGGCGGTATGAAGCAGCGTGTGGTAATTGCGATCGCGTTAGCATGCAATCCGAAAATACTGATTGCCGATGAGCCGACGACTGCATTGGATGTAACGATTCAGGCGCAGATACTGGAAATGATCCGCGACTTACGGGAACGCTTTCGCACGTCAATGCTGCTGATCACCCACGATCTGGGTGTTATCGCGCAGAACTGCGATTATGTCTCCGTGATTTATGCCGGTGAAATCGTAGAAACCGGCACAGTACACGATATTTTCCGCCACAAGCTTCATCCTTATACAGAGGGACTCTTTTCTTCCATCCCCAATATAAACGAAGATGTGGAGCGTTTGGTGCCGATTGAGGGCCTGATGCCGGATCCCACGAATCTTCCGGCAGGGTGTGCTTTTTGCGACAGATGCCGCTTCGCGACAGAGCGGTGCAGGACAGAGCATCCTCGCTTGGTAAGCATGGGCGGCGAAGAGGGCAGCCATCAGGTGCGATGCCACCGATATAATGAAACACGGGAGGAGGGAGAATAAATGGAAAACCAGGAATTGTTAAGGGTCAACCATCTGAAAAAATACTTTCAGACGCCAGGCGGGACGCTGAGTGCGGTCGATGATGTGACTTTTGGCATTAACCGCATGGAAACCTTAGGAGTAGTCGGCGAGAGCGGCTGCGGAAAGTCAACGCTGGGACGGTGCATTCTCCGGCTCCACGAGCCGACCGCAGGCGAAGTTATTTTTGAAAATCAGAACATCCTCGAATGTAGTAAGGCGGAAATGAAAGATCTGCGCTCCAAAATGCAAATCATTTTTCAAGACCCCTATGCTTCCCTCAATCCCCGCATGACTGTTTCTCAGGCAATTGCAGCGCCCTTGATCATTCAGGGGATCTACAAGGCCAGTGAAAAGGAAAAAATCCAGAAGCGTGTTGCTGAAATGATGGACGTTGTCGGCTTAGCGTCCCGGCTGGTCAACTCTTACCCCCACGAGTTAGATGGCGGACGCCGCCAGCGCATAGGAATTGCCAGAGCCTTGTCCCTGAACCCGAAGTTCATTGTTTGCGACGAACCTGTTTCAGCGCTTGACGTTTCCATTCAGGCCCAGGTGCTGAATCTAATGCAGGATCTGCAAGCGCAGATGGGGCTGACGTATCTATTTATTACGCATAATCTTTCCGTGGTAAAGCATTTGTCGAATCAAATCCTCGTAATGTACTTAGGACAGCTGGTGGAAAAAGCAACGCCAAAGCAGCTGTTCAAAAACCCAGTTCACCCATATACACAGGCACTGCTTTCTGCCATTCCAATCCCGGATCCGGATGTTAAGATGGAGCGCGTTGCGTTGAAAGGCGAATTGACCTCTCCCATCAATGTAAAGCCGGGATGCCGTTTTGCAAAACGATGCATTTATGCGCGGCCGGAATGCAGCCAGTGTTCACCCCAGATGACGGAAGTCGAACCAGGTCATATTGTCGCCTGCCATTTGGCCGGCGGTTCTATGAAATAAAAATGAGGAGGACTCACATGAAAAAGATTTTTTCTGCACTGCTGACTGTATGTATGCTGCTTGGCTGCTTGAGCGCATGCGGCAGCAAAAACCCCAGCACGTCCGATGACGGAAGCGCAACCACCGGAGCTAAGGATACGATCGTTTTTGCGCAAGCTAGCGATATCACCTCGCTCGATTTCCACGTAGGAAAAAACCCTGCAACGTATGATGTGACTTGCAACATTTTTGACACGCTGGTCACTTGGGATGCCGATATCAACGTAATTCCTCACTTGGCTGAAAGCTGGGAGTTTTTGGATGAAGACTCTCTGCAGATGCACCTGCGCAAGGGCGTACTGTTTCATGACGGCCAGGAATTGACGGCAGAGGACGTCAAATATACCTTTGACCGTGCAATGAACAGCACCATTGTAAAGAACAATTTCTCCTGGCTGGAGAGCGTGGATGTCGTGGATGAATACACGGTTGTCATTAACACAAAGGGCGCTTATACCCCAGTGTTGAATGCACTGTGCAGTCCTCTTGCCGGCATCATGCCCAAGCACCTTCTGGAGCAGAATGACGAGGCTCTGACAACAAACCCTGTGGGAACCGGCCCATATAAGTTCGTTGAGCGTAAAGAAGGCGAATATGTAAAGCTGGAGGCAAACGAGAATTACTGGGGCGGCACGGTTGCTACCAAGTATCTGGAGATGCGCGTGGTTCCCGAAGCGTCTCAGCGTTCGACTCTGCTGGAAACCGGCGAAATCGACATTGCATATGATGTGCCGCCTTCCGATGTGGACAGACTGAATGCAAATGAAGCGACCACGGTTTTGTCCGCCCCCTCTTTTAAAGTGTTTTATGTGACCATCAATTGCAATAGCGGCACAAAAGCACTGAACGATTCCCGTGTACGTCAGGCAATTGAATATGCCATTGACAAGGAAGCTTTGTGCGCTTCTGTGATGTATGGTTATGCAACGCCCGTAGCCAGCCTGATCGGTCCCGGAGTCTTTGGTTATGATGCTTCTGCCACCGCCAACATTTATGACATTGAAAAGTCAAAGGAATTGCTGTCCGCCGCCGGCTATCCGGACGGATTCGAAATGAGCATCTGGGTTCAGTCTTCCGATCAGACCCGTCAGGAGGCGTGTGTGATTCTGCAGGATATGCTCAGCGAGGTTGGCATCACTGTCAGCGTTGAGCCGATGGACGGCACCGTGATGGATGATACCATTGTGAAGGGCGGAGATTTTGACGCATGCAGCTCTATGTATTATAACCTGATGGGTGATGCAGACTATGTGCTGTACAGCAATATTTCTCCTGAATCCACCAGTAACCTTTCTCACTACAACAACTCCGATGCCATGGCTAAGCTGCTGGCTGCACGGAGCCTGACGGACGACGCAGAACGCGCTGCCGTGTATAAGGAAATCAGCAGCATTATGGCAGTTGACCGGCCTTACATCCCGCTGTGGGCTTATCAGAATCTAGTGGGTGTGAGAAGTGGTGTCTCCGGTTTCCAGCTGAATCCGATCACCGCTTATCGGTATGAAAACGTCGCAAACGGCAAGTAATCGTATTTTTAAAGCTTTTGTATTTTGCCCCCGATCGAGGGGGCAAAATACATTAATTTAGCAATAAGGAGGCCATCTCTTGGAGGCATTTCAGACTATACATATTAAGGCGGACACGCCTTATGCCTGCGGTGTTCAATATGGTCAGCAGGCAAAAGAAAAAATTCGCGCAGGGGTCGAGGTATATCGGCGCTATTTTGCGAAAACTTCAGATAAGAGTTGGGATAAAATTCAGCAATACGCTATGGCCTATTTGCCGGATATCAAGCAGATGATGCCGGAAGTGCTGGAAGAGGCATATGGAATCGCCGATGGAGCGGGAGTCTCGATAGAAGATTTGATGGTTCTTAATTGCCGCTATGAAATCACGAAATTTCCCAAGACTCCGGAGTGTACCACGGCGGCCATTTTGCCGGAAGCAACCGCAAGCCATACGACCTATCTCGTCAAAAACTGGGATTACAAGCAGGCAGTGATTCCTAATATCGTTATTTTACACATCGAGCAGGCTGACGGTACCCGGATTTTAGGCTTGACCGAGGCCGGGCAGATGCTCCGTGAAGGGTTTAACTCCTGGGGGGTAGGCCTTTGCAATAATATGATCACGTCAGTATATGACGATTGGGGCACCGGTATCCCAGTTACTTTCCTCAGACGCAAAGTCCTCTCCTGCCACTCTTTTGAAGAAGCCAGAGATATGCTGATTCACGCAAAGCGAAGTGTTTCGAACAACATGATGCTAGCCTCTGCGCAGGGTGTCGCGGTGGATATCGAGGCATTTCCGAGCGGTGCAAATATGCTGGCCCCGAAGGATGGTATTTTGACCCACGCCAACCACTTCGTTGTACATCAGCAGTTGGATGCCAGAGTCGGTCCCAAAAATCGCGACACGCGTCTGGAAGCGCTTCTGCGGCAGCGGCAAGGCAGCATTGATGTTCCGTATATCATGGAGTGTATGAAGGATCACGAATACTATCCGGAATCAATTTGTGCACACAATACGAATCTTCCCGGTTATGAGTTAAAAGACTTCATGACGGTAGCCTCCCTGATTGTCGATTTTGCCAATAATACAGCGCATATCTGCGCCGGTCCTCCTTGTGAAGGTACCTATCTGGCCTATAAACTTTAACGCCCAGCAAAAAGCTGTTTGAATTGCCAAAACCAACCGTTTATGTTATGATGTCCTTGTTCTTTTTTACACAAGGAGCAAATATTTGGCGGTAAGCAAGGAGGCAATAGCCATGGCATCTGGAGAACACCTTTGGGCAGGCCCTGCGTGCTGCAATAATGAGTTGCTGCGCAAACAGATTCGGGCACGCTCCATTCTCAGACACTTACACGCCGGGGATGTATATCTTTCCCCCGGAGATCCAATCCATTATGTCGCCTATGTTGCAGAGGGCGTAACCTCTCATTATATGTTTGGCAGTAACGGCCGTGAAAAAGTCCTGTATCGTCTTGGACGCGGTTGGTTTTTTAGTGAAGGGATTTTCTTGAATACAGGCGATAATGTGGAGCTTGCCACCAGATATGCCATTGCGGAGTGCGACACCTTACTATATTTGATAGATTACAATAACTTTATGGCCTTGCTGCAGAACATCACTTTTGCACAGGCCGTGCTGTGCAGCACGGTGGAAAAGAGCACCATTTTACGCCATGAGGTTGAAAGCGTTACCTTTGATTCCACACTGGATCGCTTAAAGCGCCTATTGCAGTCCTGCGCCAATCCCGGCGCTGTGGAGGACGGAAAATTGTGCAATCTCTCTGTGGATTGGACGCATCAAGATATTGCAGCAATCATAGGTGTCAACAGAGTGACTGTCAGCCGGTTTATTGCAGAACTGAAGCAGGATGGTTTTTTGAGACAAATAAATGGAAGGATTCAGATTCATAAAGAGTATCTGATTTCGTTGGAATAGCTGATACCTCTTCCATACATAAATACGATCATGCTCCGCATATTGGGTATCTCAAAAGCATCGTATTGGCAACCCCTGCAAACGGATATATTTATTTGCTCTGTCGCTGGTGCTCAAAACAGCTTTGACTCCCGTAAAATACGGGAGTCAATCGTCGGCAAAGTAAGGATGCCCACATTCCATTCAATGAAATAAAATGATTTCCAGTGAAATTTTAATGAAAAGGTGAGAAAAAGTATGAAACTGATCACCACCGGCAATGCCGGGACTATGGAATCTAACGACATTATGATCACCGTGGAGCCGTCCGATGCGGGCGGCGTGCAGGTGGATCTGACCAGCAGTGTTTATCAGCAGTTCGGCAAGCAGATCATCTCCGTTATCAAGGAGACGACGGCTGAATACGGCGTGAAGAATGCCGTATTCACTGCCGTAGACAAGGGCGCGCTGGACTGCACCATCCGGGCTCGGGTGGCAGCTGCCCTGACCCGCGCAGCGCAATGCCATGACTACACATGGGAGGTGCGGCAGGATGTATAAAAAGGATCGCTTGCGCCGCAGCATGATGTTCGTGCCCGGCAACAACCCCGGCATGATCCGGGATGCCCACATCTACGGCGCGGACTCTATCATGTTCGATCTGGAGGACAGCGTGGCCTATACCGAGAAGGACGCGGCTCGATTTCTGGTGTATAACGCGCTGAAAACGCTGCATTTCGGCACAAAGGAGACGGTGGTACGCATCAATGACCTTTCAAGCGGCCTCGGTGTCGAGGACTTGGAGGCTGTCGTCCGAGCCGGTGTACAGGTGGTGCGCCTTCCCAAGACCGACAATGCGCAGGATGTCATCGACTGTGAGCAGATGATCGAACGCATTGAGCGGGAAGCCGGTATCCCCGTTGGAACGACCGGCATGATGGCCGCCATTGAGAGCGCCAACGGCGTGCTGAACGCCGTAGAGATCGCCAAGGCCAGCGACCGTCTCATCGGTATTGCGCTGGGTGCGGAGGACTACGTCACCGACCTGAAAACCACCCGCAGCGACGGTGTTGAGCTTCTTTTTGCCCGCTGCATGATCCTGAACGCCGCACGAGCCGCCGGTATCGCCGCGCTGGACACGGTGTTCTCCAACGTAAACGACGAGGAGGGCTTCATCGCCGAGGCCACCCTCATCAAAAAGCTGGGCTTTGACGGTAAGTCCGTGATCAATCCCCGTCAGATTGAGCCGCTGCACAAGGTGTTCATGCCCAGTGAGAAGGATCTGAACAAGGCGCGGGCCATTATGGAGGCCATCGCCGAGGCCAACGCACGGGGCAGCGGCGTGGCCAGCCTCAACGGCAAAATGATCGACAAGCCTGTGGTCACCCGTGCCAAGCGGCTGCTGGAGCTGTACGAAGCCGGCAGCAAGGCCGATGAAGTGGAGGAACTGTAACATGGTAGAACTGAACAAGATTCCCCATATCAATGAGATCAGCAACCACGGCGCGTTTGCCGGGGCGGGACAAAAAAAGACCGCCACCTTCCGTGAGCGGTATCATCAGCAGAACAAAGTCGTTCCTTCGCTGGAGGAGGCCATCCGCCGCACAGGACTGAAAGACGGTATGACCATCAGCTTCCACCATCACTTCCGCAACGGCGACCACATCATCAATATGGTGGTGGACAAGCTGGCGGAGATGGGATACAAGAACCTGACGCTGGCGGCATCCTCGCTGGCTTCCGTCCATGCGCCTCTTGTCCGGCATATCAAAAATGGCGTCATCACCCATATTGAGACCTCCGGCCTGCGCGGTGAGTTGGCGGAGGAAATCTCCCGTGGCCTTATGGACTGCCCGGTGGTGTTCCGCTCCCACGGCGGCCGGGCCAGCGCCATCCGCAGCGGTGATCTGCACATCGATGTGGCGTTTCTGGGCGCGCCCTCCTGTGACCCTTACGGCAACGCCAACGGCTACAGCCGGGACGATGACGACGGCATTGCCTGCGGCTCGCTGGGCTATGCCCGCACCGACGCCAAGTATGCCGATAACGTGATCATCATCACCAACCATCTGGTGGCCTATCCCAACGCGCCGTGGGCCATTCCCGAATATGACGTGGACTATGTGGTGCTGACCGACGACATCGGCGATCCCAAGGGCATCATGTCCGGGGCTACCCGCTACACCAAGGATCCTAAGGAGTTGCTGATTGCCAAGACCGCCGCCAATGTCATTGAAGCCACGGGCTACCTGTACGACGGCTTCTCCATGCAAATGGGCAGCGGTGGTGCGTCTCTGGCCACCGCCCGCTTCCTGCGGCAGAAGATGCTGGATCAGCACATCCGCTGCCGCTTCGCGCTGGGCGGCATCACCGGCCAGATCACCGCCATGCATGAGGAAGGGCTCATTGACCGCGTGCTGGATGTCCAGAGCTTTGATCTGGACGCGGCGCTGTCGCTGAAAAACAACCACTTCCACCACCAGATCGGCGCGACGTATTACGCCAGCCATATGATCAGCGCAGCGGTGGATCAGCTGGACTTCGTGATCCTCTCTGCGCTGGAGATCGACACGGATTTCAACGTCAACGTACTGACCGGCTCCGATGGTGTGATCCGCGGCGCTATCGGCGGCCATCCCGACACCGCCGAGGGTGCCAGCCTGTCGGTGGTGGTGGCTCCGCTGACCCGCGGCCGTATCCCCACCATCGTCAGGCACGTCAACACCGTGGTCACCCCCGGCGAGGTGGTGGACGTGGTGGTGACGGAGCAGGGCATCGCCGTAAATCCTCGCCGCCCCGATCTGAAAGAGAAGATCGAGGCCGCCGGCCTGCATGTGTTCACCATTGAGCAACTGCAGCGGCGAGCTGAAGCGCTGGTGGGCGTACCTGAACCCATCCGCTACAAGGACCGCATCGTAGGTGTGGTCATGTACCGCGACAACACCATCATCGACGTGGTGCGCGAGATCGACGAAGATGCGTGAATTACTGCTTTGCAAGGCCGTCCCTCCCCGGTGGGGGACGGCCTATGCCGCTCTGCTGGCCGAAGGCGGTCTGCGTGACGAGGGCCACGCCGATATCACCGCCCTGCTGACGGAGAACGATACCCTGCTGGGCTGTGGCTCCCTGGGCGGCAAGGTCATCCGTCAGGTGGCTGTCTCTCCCGCCGCTGAGGGGCAGGACGTATGCGCCCGCATCGTCTCGGCGCTGGTGCAGGAGTCGGTAAAGCGGAACGTTCCCTACCCGTTTCTGTTCACCAAGCCCCAAAACGCACGGCTGTTCCGCTCGCTGGGGTTCTATCCGGTGGCCGAGACGGCGGACATGGTGATGCTGTGCCGCCAGCGTGACGCGCTGGGGCGGTTTCTGGCACCCCTCCCCCGCTGGCAGGAGGGCGTTACCGGCTGCGTGGTGTGCCACGCCAACCCCTTCACGAGAGGGCATCTGCACCTGATTACCACGGCAGCGGCGCAGTGTGACCATGTGCTGGTGTTCGTGGTGGCGGAGGGGGGTGGCCCCTTCCCTGCCGACCACCGGCTGGCGCTGGTGCGGGAGGGAACAGCCCACCTCAACAACGTGACCGTGTGCTCCGGCGGCGATTTTTTGGTGAGCCGAACCACCTTCCCTGCCTATTTTCTGCGGGACGAGCAGTCAGAGGACGCACGGTGTGATCTGGATCTGACGCTGTTCGGCCAGCACATTGCCCCGGCCCTCCATATCACGCAGCGCTTCGTAGGCGAGGAACCCTTCTCCCCCACCACCGCCGCCTATAACCGGAGAATGAAGGAAATGCTCCCCACCTACGGCATCTCCGTTACGGAGATCCCCCGTCTGGAGAACATCTCCGCCACCGCCGTCCGCCGCCTTTTGACGGAGGGGCGGCTTGCCGACATCCAACCACTTGTACCGGAGACCACTTATGCCTATTGTCAACGTCACTTTGGAGGACATCCTCCGCGCCCGTGACACGCGGGCGAATGCCCAGCGTCGGCTTTTGCGGGCCTATCGCCTGCCGCTGGTGTCCTTCACCATGAATATCGCCGGGCCGGTGAAGTCCTCCCCGCTGATCGAGCTGGCCTTCGACGCGGGGCTGGAGGCTCTGTATGACGCATTGGGCCAGCCGGCGGCAGCGGAGGTCATCCGCCCCGCCACCGGCTGCGAGGCCCTGCTGGTCTATGACCGTCCGGCGGCGGAGCTGAAAGCCGCCTGTCTGACGCTGGAGACCGCCGCGCCCATAGGGCGGCTGTACGATCTGGACGTGCTGGACACGGACGGCAGCAAGCTGTCCCGCCCGGAGCCGCGCACCTGCCTTATCTGCGGCGGACCGGTGACGGTCTGCTCCCGCAGCCGCGCCCACGGACTGGATGCCATCGTGGGCCGTACCCATGAAATCCTGGCGGACTTCGCCGCCGGACATCTGGCCGGTCTGGCGGCAAAGACGTTGGAACAGGAGGTGCGCCTGACCCCAAAGCCGGGGCTTGTGGACGAACGCAATAACGGTGCGCACAATGATATGGATCTTCCTCTGTTCCTGCGCAGCATCGACGCGCTGACGCCCTGGTTCCGCCGGATCACGGCGCTGAGCCTGTCCGGCGCGGATGCCGCAGCCTTACAGGCGGCAGGGCTGGAGGCAGAGGCCGCCATGTTCCGGGCCACCGGCGGCGTCAACACCCACAAGGGGGCGCTGTTCTCCTTTTCGGTGCTGCTGGCGGCGCTGGGCCGGTATCTCTCGGATGGCGGCGACGTATTCGCCCATGCCGCCGCGCTGGCCGCAGAGCTGACGCCGCCTCAGGATACCCACGGCGCGGCGGTGGCCGCACACCATCAGGTGGGCGGCGCACGGTCGGAAGCGCTGGCAGGCTTCCCCACCTCCCGGAAGGCCGCCGCGCTGCTGCAAACCCACGATCCCCTGACGGTGCTTCTCTGGCTGATGGCCCACACAGAGGACACCAACCTCTATCATCGAGGCGGCGCCGAGGGCGCAGCCTTCGTAAAAGCACAGGCTGCCGCCATTCTGGCCGCGCCGCCGAAACAGCGCACCGCCTTGACGCAGGCGCTGGACGACGCCCTTATCGACCGCTGGCTCAGTCCCGGCGGCTGTGCCGATCTGCTGGCGCTGGCGCTGTTTCTGAACAATTTCTTTACTGCTTTTCACTTTTTCGGTAAATAAAAAATCCAAACGAAATGTTGATATTTGTGCAACCAGGGAATAGCTGTTATGAAATGACATTTTTCAATCGAAAAAGTCAACGAACTTTTACC
>ENA-UONT01001065-UONT01001065.1-human-gut-metagenome-genome-assembly--contig:-CS20-NODE-1065-length-25513-cov-12.991201_pt1 | contig 25513 bp, 19 predicted proteins | sample MGYA00242459_ERZ724006 | MGnify/ENA metagenome assembly ERZ724006 | reverse complement strand
ACTTCTTACTTCTTACTTCTTACTTCTTACTTCTTACTTCTTACTTCTTACTTCTTACAAAAAAACGGAGAAAATTTTCCCCGTTTCTTCGTCACCCCCAACACATGAGGTTAAGCTGCAATCTTTTTTCAGATGATTTCTTTTTTCAATTAAAAAGCTCTCCTTTTCGGAGAGCTTTCGATGGTTTGTTATTTCTTCTTGTTCTTGGTCTCCGCCGCGGGCTCTTCCTTGGGCTTCACGCACAGCAGTACGATGATGCCGATCAGGCAGAGCGTTCCGATGGAGAGGAATACAACCGTCCAAACGTTATTTTCCAGCCAGTCGCTGGGAGGCGTGACCGTCTTGTTGCGCTCTTTCACCTCGATGAGCGTGGAGGAAGTGGAGGTCAAACCGTCCAGATCCTTTACCGCCGTCACCTCGATCTTATAATAGCCGAGCGCGTGCGGCGTAAAGTTCAGTGAGCCGTTGTAGTTGATCTCGGCCATGGTTTCGTAGTTCTCGTCGTCCTCGTCGAGATCGCCGGAAGCCTTGATCTCCGTCCAGCCGTCCGCATCCGTTCCGATGTTGTTGCGGCTGTAGAACAGTTTGTACGAAGTGGAATAATCGACGCCCGTGAAGGTGAAGCTCCTCGCCGTATAGGAAACGCCGACATAGGCGGTTTCCTGCGTGCTGGGCGCGGAGATATCGACGGGCTTATGGTTGTCCTGAATGTTGAAACGGAACACCATCTCCTCGTAGATACCGCCCTCTTCAAAGTCCTCGTCCTCCATCGTGAGTTTCTCGTTGTAGGACTTATAGAACTTGACGTAGAAAGAATAGTCTCCCGCGCTGGCGATGGGGATTCTCCAGGTGGTGGAGGTGCCGGTGGTCTTGTCCGACTTCCACTCGATGGTATAGCTCAGCGCACCGTAGCTGCAGCCGTTGCCGTTCACGAAATCTTCCATGGACGGAAGGGAGAGATATTCGGAGGATCCGAGCTGAATATACTCGCCCGCTTCCTTGTCTTCCCAAACCGCGTCCTCGAGATCCTGGCGGAATTTTTCGATCGCCTCAGCGTTATCCGTCTGATAAGCGGGCTTTTCGCTGTCCTTGATCACCGTTACGGAATAGGTGCCGTAAACGACGGGATCTTCTCCCTCGTCCCCTTCCATGATCACGTCGAAGGAATACGAACCGACCTCGTTGAATACGAGATAGCGGGAGGACGTCTCCGCGATGTATTCCATTTTATCCTCCTGCCCTTCCGCCGGCCTGACCGACAGATCGGATGTGGAGGTATTGTAAGCAGAAGTAGGCAGAACGCTGTAAAACGTATAGGAAATACGGTTTTTATAACCGAAAATCTTGATGTTTTCGCCGTCTACTTCGTTGAAAAAGTCATCTCTTAAAAGGACGGTCTGTTTAACGACGTTCGTATAATTCCCCTCGTCGTCCATTGCAAACGTCTGCGTGTTGATCTCGCTGACCGTGACGGAGAGATCCGCATCCGCTTCCACGGTGACCGAAAGATCCGCGAGGCGGCGGTCGTATTTCCGCACGGCGTCAAAATCGCCGACCGGTTTTTCATTGACGCTGACGGCGAGATCGGAAATTTTGATATTGATTTCCGTCGAATCCGCCGCAAAGGTCCCGATCTCCGTCCCCTTCTCGTCTTCCACGGGATTGACGGCAGCATAGAGCTTGCCTCCGTCCGCCGTGAGCTTTAAGACGTTTTCCACCTTTTCATCGCTGGTCAACAGGGGGGAATCGGAGGAAAAGACAAAGGACAGCGAACGGAAAGAACCCGCCGTGAACGTCATGGAAAAATCATCCATCACGAGTTCGCGGATAAAAGAAGCCTCCGTGCCGTCGTGTACGTCCAGTCTCAACGCGGAGCCGGTCAGAACGGCGCTCGACGTCTCCGTCCCCTCGCTCTCCTGGAACGAAAAGAAGTTGGTCGTCGTCTGATCGGCGGCGAACGCCGCGGGCGCGCCCCCGAACGAAAGCGCCGCCCCCGCGGAACAGACCGCGAACGCGAGAACCAAACAGAAAATTTTAAAGGTTCGAGTGAGTTTCATGCTATTCTCCTGCTGTGATTTCCCGGACGCGCCGGGATCTTTTTCAGAAAAAAAATCCCGCTTTTGCGAAAAAATCTCCACAAAAACGATAATTTCTCATAATCTTTATTATTTTACTAAAATTTCATACGTTTGTCAAGCCTCTATGCGGGGTTTTTCACGGCGGAAAAGTATTTTGCATAGGATATTGAGAGGGAGGCGCGGCACCGCCGCGCTTTCCAATACGTTTCGGGATAAAACAATGGATTTACTCTTTCTCTTTTCCACCGCGCTCGCCGTCAGCATCGACTCTTTCGTGTGCGGATTCTCGCTCGGGCTGAACGCACGCAGAAAACTGCCCGTCGTCCTGGGCATCGCCCTCACCGTATTTCTTATGTGCCTCATCACGGACGCGCTCGGAACGGCGCTGTCCGGCATTCTGAACGAAGACGTCGCCGCGCTCGGCGGGCTTGTCCTGATCGGCGTGGCGATTTTCAACCTCATGCCCCGCAGGGAAGGAAAAAACACGGCGCACGATCCCTTCCGCCAAAGCGTGGTAGTCGGGCTCGCCGTCGGGCTGGACGGCGCGTGCGCCAATTTTTCCCTCGCCCTGATGGGATATACGGGGGTGGTCGTGCCCGCGCTCATCGCGCTCCTGCACGCCGCAATGATCTATCTCGGGATCTCTCTTTCGGACACAAACGCGCTCTCCTTTTTTAAAAAAGCGGATTTTTTGTCTCCCCTGATACTGGCGCTGCTGGGGCTCTATAAACTTTCCGCCCTGCTTTAAGCGCGCGGCTTGACGATGCGCATCAGCGCGTCGAGATCGAATTCCGTCCAGGGAAAGAGGTCTTTGGGCGGCTGCACGTCGAATACCAGCCGCTCCTTGGTGACGGGATGCGTGAAGGCGAGATAATGCGCCCAAAGCGCGAGAAAGCCTTTTTTCGCCTTCTCCCCGCCGTAACGCATATCGCCGTATACGGGCGTGCCGATCGCGTTCATCTGCACGCGGATCTGATGGCTCCTGCCGGTATGGAGGCGCACCTCCGCCAGGGAGATATCCCCGTTCTTTTCAAGTACGGCATAGTCCAGTTCGGCGCGCTTTGCGCCCTCTGTGGTGGGCGCGCAGACGTAGACCATATTGTTGACCGCATTCTTCTTCATGTAGTGAACGAGCGTCGCCTTCTCTTCCCGCGGGATCCCCGCGAGGACGGTATAATAGCGCTTTTCAAAGTCCCCCGTCTTCATCTGTTCGGAAAGGCGCGCCGCCGCCTTGGAGCTCTTCGCAAACACCATGACGCCGCCCGTCGGGCGGTCCAGCCGGTGCACCAGCCCCACATAGGCGTTGCCCGGCTTGTCGTACGTCTTTTTGATGTACGCCTTTACCATGGTAAGGAGGTCTTCGTCGCCGCTCGCATCCTCACAGGTAGGGACATTCTGCGGCTTTAACACCACGATCACATGGTTATCTTCATGTAAAATAATCAAGTCTTCCATATTACTCCTTCGTCCAAAGCCCCGAGCAGCCGCACGGGAGGACGATGCCCTCCTCCGTGGGCAGCCCCACTTCATACGCTTCCGCCCGGCCGTCCCGGCCTTTCAGCGCGAGCGCGAGGATGTTTTTGAGAACCTGCGGCTGCAGTCCCGTGGTATAACTGTTGATGAGAAAAAAGACCGGCTGATCGGACAGGACTTCCGCGCACAGCGTCACGAGGGGAAAGAGCTCGTTTTCCAGCTTCCACATTTCCCCGTTCGGCCCTCTGCCGTAGCTGGGAGGATCCATGACGACGGCGTCGTACTTTCTGCCCCGGCGGATCTCCCTCCGGACGAACTTCTTGCAGTCGTCCACGATATAGCGCACGGGCCGATCTTCAAGTCCCGAAAGCCGCATGTTTTCCCCCGCGCGCTCCACCATGTTCCTGGCGGCGTCCACGTGGCAGACGCTTGCGCCCGCCGCCGCGCAGGCGACCGTCGCGCCGCCGGTATAGGCAAAGAGGTTCAGGACGGAGATTTCCCGCCCCGCGCCCTCGATCAGCGCGCGCATTTTATCCCAGTTCACCGCCTGCTCGGGAAAGAGCCCCGTGTGCTTGAAGCCCATCGGCCTGACGAGAAATTTCAGGTCGCGGTAGGAGACCGTCCATTCCTCGGGCATTTTCTTCAGAACGTTCCATCTCCCGCCGCCAGTCTCGCTCCGCACGTATTTCGCATTGAGTCCGGGAAAGCCGTCCAGATCTCTTCCGCTCGGCCAGATGACCTGCGGATCGGGGCGAAGCAGAAGGACACCCTTCCAGTCTTCCAGCTTATACCCGTCTCCCGTCGCGATAACGCGGTAATCCCGCCAGCCGTCCGCCGTCTTCATGCTTTCTTCACCACGGTGAGTGTGCAGCGTTCGCCGTTGACGTCCTGCTCGCGGGTAAAGCCCTCCGCGGTTCCCTCGGCGATGCGATCGGCCAAAACGACTTTGGCGATGCCGCCGCCCGCCGCGAGCGCCTTTGCGGCGTTGCCCTCGGCGGTATAATACACCTCGATGCGGTCGGTCACCTCGAAACCGGCTTCCTTGCGCATCGTCTGAATCTTTGAAATCAGTTCGCGCTCCACGCCTTCCATGATGAGCGCGGGCGTCAGGTTGGTATCCAGCACCACGGTGATGCCGTTGTCGCTCTCCGCGACAAATCCCTCCGCGCTGGAAGAGGATATCAGAAGATCGTCCAGCGAAAATTCCACGTCTGTCCCTTCCAGGTTCACGCGGTGAACGCCGCCCGCCTTCACCTCCGCCACGACCGCGTTCGCGTCGCAGTTTGCGAGATAGCTGCGGATCGCGTTCAGCTTCGCGCCGTATTTCGGCCCCAGCGTCTTCAGCTGCGGTTTGATCTGATAGGAGACGAAACGCGTGGCGTCGCGGAGATATTCAAACTCCTTGACGTTCAGCTCGTCGCGCGCGATCTCCAGCAGTCCGCCCGTCAATTTGACCGCGCGGTCCGCGCAGACGTACAGCTTGGAGAGCGGCTGGCGGTTTTTCAGGTTGGAACGGCTGCGCGCCGCCCTGCCCAAAACGACGATCTCAAGCACTTCCTGCATGCCCCGCTCCAGCTCCGCGTCGATCATTTTCGCATCGGCAGACGGAAAATCGCAGAGGTGCACCGATTCGGGCGCGTCTTTAAAGAAGGCCGGAACCAGGTTTTGGTAGACGGATTCCGCCATAAACGGCGTGAAGGGCGCGGTGAGCTTGGCGAGCGTGACCAGGACGTGCCAAAGCGTGGTATACGCCGCGGCTTTGTCCTCCGTCATCTCCTTTCCCCAGTAGCGCTCCCTGCCGCGGCGGACGTACCAGTTGGAGAGGTCGTCCACAAACGCCTGCAAAGCGCGCGCGGAATCCAGGATATTATAGACCGAGAGCCCCTCGTCCACCGTCTTGATCAGCGAGTTCAGGCGGGAGAGGATCCATCTGTCCATCAGCGATAATTTGCAGTCTTCCAGCCGATAGCGGGCGGGATCGTATCCGTCGATCTCGGCGTAGAGGACGAAGAACGCATACGTGTTCCAGAACGTCCCCATATACTTGCGCTGCGCCTCGCTGACTGCATCGTCGTAGAAGCGGGAGGGCAGCCACGGCGCCGATCCGGTGTAAAAATACCACCGCACCGCGTCCGCGCCCTGTTTATCCAGAATGCTCCAGGGATCCACCACGTTCCCCTTGTGCTTGCTCATCTTGACGCCGTTCTTGTCGTTGACGTGCCCCAGCACGATACAGTTTTCAAAGGGAGAACGCCCGAACAGCAGCGTGGAGATGGCGAGCAGCGTATAGAACCAGCCGCGCGTCTGATCCACCGCTTCCGAGATGAAATCCGCGGGGAAATGCCGCTCGAACAGCTCTTTGTTTTCAAACGGATAGTGGTACTGCGCGAAGGGCATGGAGCCGGAGTCGAACCAGCAGTCGATCACCTCTTTCTCGCGGCGGTACGTGCCGCCGCATTCGCAGGAGAAGGTCAGGTCGTCGATGTACGGGCGATGGAGTTCGATATCCCCTTCCACGCCGCATTTTTCCTTCAGCTCCGCCTTGCTGCCCATCACGTGCATCCTCCCGCACTTGTCGCATACCCAGACGGGAAGGGGCGTCCCCCAGTACCGCTCGCGGGAAAGACCCCAGTCGATCACGTTTTCCAGAAAGTTTCCCATTCTGCCGTGCTTGATGGAATCGGGAATCCAGTTGACGGACTCGTTGGAGGCGAGGAGCTGCTCCTTTACCGCCGTCATTTTGATGAACCAGGAAGCGCGCGCATAGTAGATGAGCGGCGTATCGCACCGCCAGCAGAAGGGATAGCTGTGCGTAAACTCCATCACTTTGAAGAGCTTGCCCTGCTCGGTCAGATCCCTGATGATCGCCCCGTCCGCCTCCTTGACAAAGAGGCCGGCGTAGGCGCCCGTCTCCTCCGTCATGCGGCCGCGGTCGTCCACAAATTTGACGAACGGCAGTCCATAGGCTTTTCCCACCTGCGCGTCGTCCTCGCCGAACGCGGGCGCATTGTGCACGATGCCCGTCCCGTCCGTCAGCGTGACGTAGTCCGCATTCACGACGTACCAGCCCTTTTCCCGGTATTTTCCGGCGGCAAAGGGAAAGAGCGGCTCGTATTCCGCATACTCGTATTCTTTTCCCTTTTTGACGGAGACGGTGCTGTAATGCTCGAACAGAGCGGGAACGAGCGCCTCCGCAAGAATATAGCGCGCGCCGTCCTCCGCTTCGATCTCGGCGTAGTTTTCCCTGGGGTTCATCGCCAGAGAGACGTTTGAAGGGAGCGTCCAGGGCGTGGTCGTCCATGCGAGGAAATAGGTATTTTCCCGCCCCTTGGCTTTAAATTTCACGAAAACGGACTTTTCCCTGACGTCCTTGTAGCCCTGCGCCACCTCGTGTGAAGAAAGCGCGGTCCCGCAGCGGGGGCAGTACGGCACGATCTTGTACCCCTTATACAGCAGCCCTTTGTCCGCGATCTGCCGGATCGCCCACCATACGGACTCGATATAATCGTCGTGATACGTGACGTAAGGATGCTCCATATCCACCCAGTAGCCTACCCGGTCGGACATCCTCTGCCACTCGTCCACATACTTGAATACGCTCTCCTTGCACTTTTTGATAAAGGGCTCGATCCCGTACTTTTCGATCTCCTGCTTGCCGTCGATGCCGAGGGATTTTTCCACTTCGAGCTCGACGGGCAGGCCGTGCGTATCCCAGCCCGCTTTGCGGAGAACGTACTTCCCCTTCATGTTCTGATAGCGGGGAATCGTATCCTTGATTGCGCGCGTGAGAATATGCCCGATGTGCGGCTTGCCGTTCGCCGTGGGCGGTCCGTCGTAAAAGGTGAAGGAGGGGTTGCCCTCGTTTTTCTTCACGCTCTTTTCAAAGATCTTGTTTTCCTTCCAGAACGCCAGAACCTCCTTCTCGCGGTCCAGAAAATTCAGCGTTGTGTCGACTTTTCTGTACATAATACTCCTTCCGAATAAAAAGGCCCTTCGCCTAAGAGACGAAAGACCGCGGTACCACTCTTGTTCGCGCCGAAAAAGGCGCGCCCTCTCGTTTCTGTAACGGGAAACGCCCGCAGCCGGTTACTCCGTTCGCCGCCGTGCCTAAAAGGTGATATCCCGAAAAGCCGCCCGTTCCCCTTTCAGCCTGCGGGGGAACTCTCTATGGAGCCGGAACAGGACGGGACTTGTCCTTCATCGTCGCATTTACAGGGATATTTTACACGATTTTCGCATTTTTGTAAAGTAAAAAAGAGTTTTTTACGACAGTTCCCGAAAATAACTTGCAAAATTTTATTTTTTAGGGTATGATATAGGAGCTGTGCTAGGCGGGGAGTTAGCGATGCCCTGTACTTGCAATTCGCTTCAGCAAGGCTGAATGTCCCCCGCGGTCTGTGCCGTGGGAGGCTGCGCAGCGCAAGGGATGTTGATAGCAAGGTCTTATGCAACGGACTGCCGTGAACCGTGTCAGGGTAGGGATACAGCAGCACTAAGCGGTGAGGTTCGTGTGCCATAAGGTAGCTTTGGAGGAGTTACCTGCGCTGTTTCCGCTCCGGCGGTGTTTATCAACGGGGAATGCACAGCTTTTTGAATCTTCCGCGGGAACGCGTACAGCCCCCGCCGCAAATCTGCGGCGGGGGCTGTTTTACCGTCCGCCGTCCGGCGGTCACGTCAGTTCAAAGGAATAGATGCGCCCCGCATAGTCCCTGACGAAACACTTGCCCGCGGGCGCCATGCCGTCTCCCCCGTTTTTTTCCGCGGATTCCGCCGTGAGCGTCCCGTCGAACTTCCAGTCATGCGCAAGGACTTCTCCCGGCAGGACCTCCTGCACGCGGTAATCCAGCGTGACCGCGAGAAATTCGTCCTGCAAATAGAGCGCCTCTCCCGCCGGCGTCACGGTATACACTTCGATGGCGGTGCCCCGCTTATAGAGGGTGGAACACGTGGCGCTCTCAAGCGTTCGTCCCGAGATGTTTTCGCTCTCCACCCGCACGTAAAAAGGCGTGCCCCGCACGGCAGAGCCGGGCAGAAACACCGTCACGCGGTATTCCCCCTCTTCCTGGGCCGCCGGCCGGGCGGGCGCTGCGAACGCCGGCTGAACGGAGTCCGCCTCCCTTCCCGTCATCCGCTCGAAGCAAATCCCCGTAACGAGACAAACACATCCCGCGAGCAGGCCCGTTCCGCCGTAAAGGAGGGCACGCATGCGATCCCCCCGCCCGGACAGAACGAACGCGGCGATCAGTCCGCCAGCCAGCAGGATGACGCCCGCAATCAGCAAAGAGACTCCCTGCAGGCGGAGTCTAATATACCCGTAATTCTGCAAATCGCGGGGAACGTCTCCGGGCTGCGGAAGGGCATTTTTCTTCAGCATGCGCCGCCAAAGGGCGAACGCAACGAACAAAACGGCGGCGATCACCGCGTGTATCCCGGCGACGACCGCGCCGATCACCCGCACACGCGGCGAACCGAAAAGCACCAAACCTCCGCCTACCGCCGCAACCAATAAACACACGCATCCGGCAACCAAAGCAAAGACGGACATTCTCTTCTGCACGATCTTCGAATCATAAAATTTCATTTTTTTCCTCCCGCGGATATTATACCATACGCCCCGCCGCCTGTCAACGGAAAAGAAAAAATCCCCCGCAAAGCGGATGGCAATCATTCCTCGGGTAAAACCCGATTCTCCCCTCCTTCGCACAGGTGCGCGTAAAATTGCAGACGTTGCCCGCTCCGCCTCTTTCCGTTCCCCTATTTACGCATCTATTTTGCGGCCGAACGCCGCGCAGTCGCGGCGGTGTTTTCGGGATACGACAAAAGCCCCGCATTTGCGGGGCTTTCGGTATTTTCGTTGATCAGTGCGTGAGGAAGAACATGACCGCAAACATCAGTCCGATGATGACGGTGACCAGATTGATCTCCTTCCACTTCCCGGAGAAGAGCTTTACCAACACGTAGGTGATCAGCCCGAGACCGATACCGTAAGAGATGTTGTAGGTAAGCGGCATCATGGCGACCGTAACGAACGCGGGCAGAGCGACGGAGGGATCCAGCCAGTCGATCTTCACGACGCAGTTCATCATCAGAACGCCGACGTAAACGAGCGCTGCGGCGGTCGCGCAAGAGGGAATGAGCTGAGCGATCGGGCTCAGGAACATCGCCACAAAGAAGAACAGCGCGACGAAGATAGAGGTAAGCCCGGTCTTGCCGCCCGCGGCGACGCCGGCGGAAGATTCGACGAACGTCGTAACCGTAGAGGTACCGAGCATCGCGCCCGTGCAGGTCGCAATCGCGTCGGCAAGCATCGCCTTGTTCATGTTGGGAACTTCGCCGTTTTCGTCCAGCAGATTGCCGCGCGCGCAGGCGCCGTACAGCGTGCCGATGGTATCGAACATGTCGACCATGCAGAACGCGATCGCAGACGTGATGACGACGAGGATCAGCGAACCGGTATTGTTGCCCTCGATCGCGAGGAACGCCGAGAAATCAAAGCCTTCGGTAAAGACCTTGCCCACCGCCTGCGTGCCGAAATCGGCGAAAGCGGTAAACGGATTCCAGTTAAACGCATTTGCCACGTACCCGGTAACGACGCCGTCTTCCACCACCTGGCTGATGCCGAGGAAATAGTTGCTGGTCGCGCCGGTAATCACCCCTGCATCGTCCTTGATCAGGGTGATCGCCGAGGGATCGTAGAAGCCGGGAACGGTGAGGCCGAGCAGATAATAGAGAAGCGCGCCGCCGATGATTCCCCACAGAATGGAGCCCCTCACGTTTTTGACCGAGAGAACGGCGATCGCGATGAGGGAGGCGAAGGTCACCAGGATGGGCATTACGCTGGCCCAGGTCGCGCTGCCCAAAAAGTTCAGCGAAACGAGGTTGACGAGCGTAGCGCTGTCCCCCACGACGATGCCGGCGTTCTGCAGTCCGATAAACGCGATGAACAGACCGATACCGGCGGGGATCGCCACTTTGACGGCATCCGGAATCGCCTTGAAGATCTGCTTTCTGAGGCCGGTGACCGTCAGCAGAACGAAAATAATGCCATCCAGCAAAACGAGGACAAGCGCGTTCGCATACGAGAGCTTAAACGAAAAACAGCACGTGTACACGAAAAACGCGTTGAGCCCCATACCGGAAGCCTGCGCCAGGGGAAGCCCGGACATCAAGCCGATGAGCACGGTGCCGACGATTGCGGAAACCGCCGTCGCGATGTAAATCGCGCCGTAGGAAACCACGCCGAGCTCCGCAAACATTCCCGCGTTGACCATGAGGATATAGACCATGGTCATAAAAGTGGTCAAGCCTGCGAATAACTCGGTTTTTACGTTCGTTCCGTTTTCTTCCAGCTTGAACGCCTTGTTCAGAAAACCAGACATAACTAAAAAAACCTCCAAAAAAATTTCTTATGTGACATCGTTCAAACCATAAAACGCCGAACGGAACCTGCGCCGATCCGGCCGAAAAATGCAATGTTTGAACACATGTTTATTGTAACACAACTTTCATGCCGTTTCAAGGTTTTTTCAAGTTTTTTTGTTTTTTTTCGGAAATCTCGGCATTTTGAATAAAATGCTTGTGCATTCTGTACAGAAAAATATAAACCGATTTGCCCTTGCGCACCCATTGCAAGTTCTTTGCTTTCCTGCAGACTCCGCCGATCTTATTCACGGTCTTTCGCGGCAGAACCAGGGCAGTAAGCGAAAGTCCCGAAATAAAACAACCGCCGGCGAACGGCGGTTGTTTTATTTCGGGACGTTTTCTCTCCTGCAATCGGCGGCGCGCAAGCCGCGCGTATGACGGCCTTTCGGCATTTGCCGCCTGAAAACTGTCCGCGTTTTCCCCCTCTTTGCCGTTATGAAAACACCTCTGCTCTTTTCCCTCTCCCGCACTTGCGTATTTCATGCGGGGCTTTAATGAAAAACGCCGGAGCGCCATACGGCTCCGGCTTCCGGGGAAAATTCCTTCTTTCGGGTCTCCGTCAGACGGAAAGGACGAGAAACGGAAAGAGATATTCGATCCCGTTTTCAGAGAAAATCTCCTTTGCGGGGCGGTGAAAGCGCGCGGAAAGCGTCTCTTCCGTATCCGTCACGCCGACGCGGTAAGTGCGGGCGGGCGGCGGCGGAAGATAGAGGATATCCCCTTCCTCCGGCTCCGCGGTCAGCCCGTTTTCTCGTGCGAGCAGAACGGGAGGAACGCGGAAGCGATGGCTGAGCGAGAAGAGCGTTTCGCCCTCCCTGACGCGATAATAAAAACCGTTCATATCCATACGTTATGCCGCGGCGGCGCAATTTATGCCGCTCATAAAAACCGGACAACCCGAATATCTTTTAGAGAGGCGCGATCGACGCGCCGGACAGCGAGGTGATCTTATCAGAAAGTTCTTTCGGACGGTGGCGATCGTAACGGTCTTCTCCACCGCGGAAAAATGTTTGGGATTTTTGTATCGCATCTTCCTTTCCCGCACCATCGGGTCGGAAGGCGTGGGACTCTATCAGATCGCGCTCTCCGTGTTCGCGGTTCTGCTGACCGTGTCCTGCTCGGGGACGCCTATCACCGTCTCCCGGCTGATGACCAAATACAAGGCGAGAAATCAGAGCGCGCGCGAGGGAAAGGTCATCACGGCTGGGCTGCTGGCCACGCTCGTCGTGTCCGTAATCCTCTTTCTCGTATTTTTCTTCGGCGCGCCGGCGTTTTCCTTTTTGTTTACGGACGAGCGCTGCCTGCCCATCTTCCGCATCATTCTGCCGGGGCTCATCGTCACCTCTCTCTATGCGGTCCTGCGGGGCGTATTCTGGGGAAACAAGGACTTTCTCTCCTATTCCATCATCGAACTGCTGGAAGAGGCCTGTATGATCCTCGTCGGGATCTTCCTGATCTCGGGCGCGACGGACATCTTCGAGGGCGCCTACGGCGCCGGCGTGGCGGTTCTCGTCTCCTATCTCTTTTCCTTTACGCTGGCGACCGTCGTCTTTTTCGTCAAGGGCGGGCGTTTCCGGAATCCGAAGAGCGAATTAAAGCCCCTCCTTTCCTCCGCCGTCCCCATCACGGCGATGCGCACGGCGAGTTCTCTCATCAATTCCCTCGTGGCAATCCTGCTCCCCATGCGCCTGGTCGCGGCGGGCATGACCAATTCGGAAGCGCTCTCCGCATTCGGCGCGGCGTTCGGCATGGCGATGCCCCTGCTGTTCGTCCCCTCGACGCTTCTCGGCTCCTTTTCTCTGGTGCTCGTGCCGGAAATATCCGAAAATTTTTACCGGGAAAAGCACGAAGCCTTAAAAGCAGACATCGAAAAAGCGCTGAAAGCCTGCCTGTTCGTCTCCTCCCTCTTCGTCCCGGCGTTCTTTGTACTGGGCGAAGAGCTGGGCGTTCTCATTTTCAACAGCTACGAGGGCGGCATCTACCTCGGGCACTCCGCTTACCTGATGTTTCTGATGAGCATTTCCAACATCAGCACCAGCATTCTCAACTCCATGGGCTTTGAGACCAATACCCTGCGGTATTTCCTGATCAGCGCGGCAATCATGCTCGCCTGCATCTGGTTTCTGCCGGCGGCGATCGGGGTATACGCGCTGCTCGTCGGGTTCACGTTCGTGTTCGGGCTCACCGCCCTTTTTAACATGCGGCTGCTGAACAGGAAAAGCAAGCTGCCTCTTCAGTACAGAAAATTTACGCTCGTCTCCTTTTTATCCCTGCTGCCCACAGCGCTCCTGGGGGTCCTGCTCAAAAACCTCCTGTTGGACGTCATGGGAAATTTCCTGACCGTCCTCGTCGTGGGCGGGGTGTGCGTCGCGTTTCAGTTCCTCTTCTATCTCGTCTTCGCGCGGGAGGATCTCAAATGGATCCTGGAGAAACTGTCGCGGAAAAAGCGTGCTAAGCGTGCATCCGCTCAGCCGACCATCGGGACAAAAATCTGACGAGAAGAAGAGAAACGGCCAGATTCGCCGCCACGCCGATCAGCTGGAAGGGGACCCGAACGGCGAGATACGCCCAGAAGGTCTTTTTTCCGTACCCGTAAATGAGATACAGGGCGAACGTATTGAGCCCCGCCGTCACGATGAAAAAACATAAGACGAAGGAAATTACCGTCTTGAGGTAGATATTCCCCTTGCAGTACGCGAAGAGAAAGCCGGGGATAAAGCCCAGCATGCCGCTGGCGATGCCGATCACGGGGTTATACGCCCCCAGCGGAAACAAGATCCCGCAGATGAGGTCGCCGATAAAACCGACGGCAAACCCGCCGATCGGCCCGCATAAAACGCCCGCGATAAACCCGATCAGCGGGACAAAGCTCAGAAAATTGCTCCCCGAAAGCGGTATGGTAAGGGCGTTAAACACCACCGCCAGCGCGGAAAGGACCGCGATGTAGCACAGGCGGACGGTAAAGCGCACCGCACCCAATTTTTTCTTTGGAAAAATCAGACAGAACGCAAAGAGAACGGCCAAAATGACCAAAGAGCCAAACAGCAGCAAAACGTTTAATTCATTCATGAAAAAAACCTCCCGAAAAATTCGTAGAGGCCCGAAAACAAGCCCGAATCGATCGGGCGACGCAACGGACGCGCCGCGGCACCGCAGGAAAAGCTCCTTTCGTCCGCAAACGACATCCCATTTTGCGGCACTTAACGCGCCAACGGCTACTCTGCGTTAATAAGAATACAGGAACAAAAGAAAAAAGTCAACCGTTTCGCGGGGCGCGCATAAATTTTACAAATTTTGACATACTGCCGGTATGTTAGTCATCAGTCTCCGCACCCTGATCATCTATCTGACGCTGATCGTCGTCATGCGCTTTATGGGAAAGCGCCAGATCGGGGAAATGCAGCCCTTTGAATTCGTCATCACGCTGATCATAGCGGATCTCGCCTGCGTGCCGATGGCAGACGTCTCCATTCCCCTCCTCTACGGCATCGTTTCCATACTGGTGCTCTTTCTTCTGCACCAGCTGATCTCGCTCATCGAACAGAGCGGCGACTTTGCGAAGCGGCTGGTTTCGGGGAAGCCCAGCGTCGTCATCACGCGCGAAGGCGTGAATTTTCTCGAACTGAAACGCAACAACCTGGGCGTGGAGGATCTGATCGAGTCCATGCGCGCCGGCGGTTATTTTTCGCTGGACGACGCCGATTACGCCATCTTCGAGGCGAACGGAAATCTCTCCGTTTTGGCCAAGCAGAATCGGGAAAAGCCCCCCGCATTGCCCCTTCTCTTTATATCGGAGGGAAAAATCAACACTAAAAACCTGGAGCTCACCAGGATCACGAAAGAGGAGCTCGCCGCGTTTCTGAAAGAGCAGAACGCCTCCGTCAGGCAGGTATCGGTTATGACGCTGGACAACAACGGAAAAGTATATCTGCAGCTGAAGGGACAGTCCTATCAGACCCTTACCCTTCCGCTGAAGGAGGGCGTGGCATGGTAAAGAGCATCGTCACCGTCCTCGTCACGCTGTCCATTCTGATCGCGGGCGCGGCGTTCGAGCAAACTTACATCCACAGAGAATTCGGCGATTTCGCCGCGGTCGTCGAGACGCTGGACGAAAAGGTGACCGCTCAAACCGCGACCGAAGAAGACGCCCTCGCCGTGCAGAAAAACTGGCTCACGCACAAGGAACACATGCACGTGTTCATTCCGCACACCGAAATCAAGGAAATCGACCTGTGGCTTTCCGAAACGGTGAGCTACGTCAAATCACAGAACTGGGAGGAAGCGCGCGCCAAGATCGAGGTGCTCGCCGAACTGGTGGAGCAGATCCCGCACACCTTCCGGTTCCGCCTGGAAAATCTGTTCTGACCGCACTTTTACCTCTGCAAACGGCGGGCGCCCCGATCTGTGGGGCGCCCGCCTCTTTTTTCGCTTACAGCGCAAAATGCTTATCCAGTAAATACTTTTCCTTATCCTCTCCCGAAGCGCATCGCCAAAGACGACAGGCGTCTTTGCAGCGCGCCCGTAAAGTCGCTTTTTAAGCAGCGATAGCTCCAGTTGCGGTCGGACAGCGTGGAGGGCGCGTTGATTCGCCCCTCTTCCCCCAGTTTGAGGAGATCGCAATAGGGAATGACCGCGAGAGCGGCGCGCGAAGCGAAGGCGACTTCAATCAGTTTATCCGTGAGCGAATCGGGCGTTTCCGCGCGCATCGGCAGAGACAGCGCCCTGCACTCCCGCTTCAGTATGGCGGTCAGACGGGACCGCTCCTCTCTGCTCTGCCCCATGAGCCAGGCCTTTACCGGAGGATTGTCGTGCGTGCCGGTATAGACCGCCGCGTTTTCCCCGAAGCGGGAGGGAAGATAAGGATTGTCCGGATTTCCGTCGAACGCAAAGGACAGCACTTTCATGCCCGGGTATCCCATTTCCGCGAGGAGCTGCCGGACGCCCTCGTCGATAATGCCGAGATCCTCCGCGACGATGGAAGATTCCTTTAACCCGTCAAAAAACGCAGCGCCGGGGCCCTGCCGCCACGTTCCCCTCTTCGCGCTGTTTTCGCCGTACGGGACGGCGTAATAGCGGTCAAACCCGCGGAAATGATCGATGCGCAGAATGTCGTACAGCCTGAATGCGCGCGCGATGCGCTCCTTCCACCAGGCGTAACCGTCCGCGCGCATGGCGTCCCAGTCGAACAGCGGATTGCCCCAAAGCTGCCCATCCGCGCTGAATGCGTCCGGCGGGACGCCCGCGGCGGCGGAGGGCGTTCCGTCTTTTTCCAGCAAAAACGCGGAGCGGCGCTTCCATACGTCCACGCTGTCGTAAGAGACGTACAAAGGCATATCTCCGAACAATTCGACGCCCGCTTCCTTTGCGTACAACTTCAATAGCCGATACTGTGAAAAAAAGACAAACTGCAAAAACAGGCGAAAGTCGACGGCATCCCGATGTTCTGCGTAAAAGCGCGCGAGCGCCCCTTCGTCCCGGTCGCGGTAAGGTTCCGGCCAATCCGCCCAGCAGCGCATGGAAAAACGCTCTTTCAGCGCGCAGAACAGCGCGTAGTCGCGCATTTCTCCGTCTGCGGCGAACGCCTCGTAATCCGCATACCGTTCGGGGCGGAATCGCCCGAACGCCAGGCGCAGCGCGGAAAGCCGCTTTTCGTACAGCTTACCGTAATCCACCCGCCGCGGATCGCGCCCGAAGTCCAGATGCTCGTATTCCTCCGCCTTCAACAGCCCTTCGTTGGCGAGCATGTCGAGATCGATCAAATACTCGTTCCCCGCAAACGCGGAGCAGGACTGATAGGGGCTGTTTCCGAACCCCGTCGGCCCGACGGGGAGCATCTGCCATACGCCGATGCGGGCGTCCCGCAGAAAATCGATCCATTGATAGGCCGCGCGCCCCAAGGTACCGATCCCGCCCGGCGACGGCAGCGCGTAAACGGGCATCAGGATCCCCGCTTTCCTCTTATGAAACATGAATCCCTCCTCCCGCACCGAAAAAGCTGCCTTTTTCCCGATACATGCGCATACGTCACGCGCGTACGGCCGCCAGGATGCGTTCCGCGATGGCGCGCATGCCCCTGTCGTTCGGGTGGAGCGCCACGCCGGGATGCGCATACTGCCCCAGCGCCTTGTTCTCATTCCGATAGCCGAGATCGGAGAGCACGACGAATTTCCCGCCCTCTTTTTCCGCTTCTCTTCTGATCATTTGTTCGGTCTCCTCGTGTTCCCAGAACAGCCCCGTGACGACGAGTTCGCTGCCGGGCGTGTGAAAATAGCGGAGAAACGCCGCGAAATGTCCGGCAAAATCGTATTCGCCGAACATCGCCCGGTTGACGTTCTCGCCCAGCCGCACGATCACGAGATCGGGGCGGAAATCCCTGGCTGCCGAAAAGGAATTCAGGAGTTCGCCGTCCCAATACTTCAGCTCCCAGGTTCCCACGTTGGCGATGCAGTAATTCAGCGCGCCGTAACGCTCGCCCAGCCCTCTGAGCACAAGATGAACGTAGTCGTTCGCCTCCCTGCTCGCCGCCATGCCCCAGTTGTGATCCCAGCCGATCTGCGGCGCGCGCTCGTGCACGGTGATGGAATTGCCCAGAAAAAGCACTTTGTAACCGCTCTCGTTTTCATTGAACAGTTTGAATTTTTCGCTGACCTGCCGGTCTGCTCTGACCGAATTGTTGTCGATATCCGCGTTGATCTTCATCGTATGCCCCTATGATGTGCGTTTTCGGTATTATACGACAAAGCGGCGAAAAAGTCAACGCTTTCCGCCGCCGTGTTTACTCCGTTTTCCGTTCAGAATTTTTGCAGCTGCGCCTCGTAATCTTCAAACGCGATGTTGGAGAGCACCGCCCGGTATCCCCAAAACTCGCTCAGTTTGGCGGCGATGATATCCGCCGCGTCGATATGCGTCTTTAAGCTGCTGTGATTGTTCGCGCCGTAAGTACCGGCGCCCGTTGCGCCCTCCCCCACGCCGGGGATCACGACTTCTTTCAGATAGCCCGCCCCCATGATGCCTGCGTCCGTCATGGCGGCAAGCGCGAGCTTGCCCGCATTGCTCCCCGTGTGCGTCCAAATCATTTTTGCATCGGGGTAATGCGCGTGCAGATTTTCCACCATTTTCACCGCCTCCTGCTGGTACGGCTCCTGCTCGAAGCCGGAAGAGACGGTGTCGTTCCCGCCGATATTGAACAAAATGACGTCCGGCACCCAGCTGTCATAGTCCCAGAGCGCGGTCTGTTTCGCCCCCTCGACCGAGTTGGAAACGGTGATTCCCGTATAGTCCATGACGGCGGAAATGGAGCGCGGATACAATACGCCCCAGCCGCTCGTCGCCACATACTGCACGTCCGCGCCGAACATGCGGGCGGTGAGATAGTTGAAAGAATGAAGGCTGCTGCTGTTTGCCGTCGTCCGCGCAGGGTGCGTGTTTTTCAGCCCGTATGCGAGCGCGCCGTGCCCCGAGCCGCCCGAAGCGCACACGAACATGAAGCGGAGATTGGAGCCGTCCTCCTCCGCGTCGCGCGGGAGAAAAGCCCCGTCCGTCTCCATGCCGTAAACAGCGGTTGTCGCGTCGTACGGTTCGCTCGTTTTCAGACAGCGGACCGTGTGGCGCCCCTCGTCGAGCCCCGATACAAGCGTCACGGTCTGTCTGCCGTCTTCCAGGCAGAAAACGCGCGCGGGATCTGCCGCCGGCAGCACTTCGCCGTCCACGGCGACCTGATAATAAGGCTTGCGGGAGGCGGCGCCGTCGTTCGCGACGTCCGCAAAGAAATCCACCGAGAGCTCCGTCCCCGTGAAATCGACGGTAAACCCGGTTGCGGTGTGATAGAGATAGACCATCCCGGGATTTTCCCCGTCTCTTTCTTTATACTCGTACCTTCCTTCCCACTTGACGAACGATCCGTCTTCGGAAGGAATCAGCTGCTCGTCCGTGAGGTAATTGATTTTCTTTTCTCCCTCGCCGCAGGCGGAAAAAGCAAGCGAAAAGAACACGGCGACGAACGCCGCAAAGATCGCAAAGCGCTTCATCGGTGCCTCCTTACAGGGCAAAATAGATGGTGGTTGCGCCGCCCGTCATGACGATGAAGATCACGCACGTGACGATCGGTCCCAGCCAGACGCTCCCCGTGCGGTTGAAGAAGAACCGGTTGAACAGGGGCAGCGCCGCCATCATGGGAATGATGCTGAACAGCAGGTTGACAAACAGCCATTCCGGCCCCACCGTGCCCGTATACCCGATCTGCCCGGAGGCGATCATGGGGATATACTGGATGAAGACGATCGCAATCAGCCCCACGGTATTGGAGAGCACGGCGATGAGCTTGCTCAGCCACTCCTTCCAGTTCGCGGGGCGCATGGAACAGTTTGCGCGCAGCGAATTGGAAAAGTAGAAGAGAAAGAAGAAAGGAATATACATCGCAATCGCGAGGATCGCGCGCCAGCTGAAAGATACCCGCGCCGAGATAAACAGGACGCGCATATCCGTATGGAATATGCCGTAAATCAGATAGTCGAGCGCAAAGAAAGCGCAGATGAGAATCGCGGCCATGCCTACGGTCTTCAAAGCGTCCTTCCAGCCGAGTTTCAGGGGATTCAGGATGGAGCGGTAAGAGGCGTGTACGTCTGCGACGGGCAGCGTCTCCCCTTCCGCCGCGCCCTTCTTTTTGGCGGCAAAATAATCGATCGCGTACTTTAACCCCCAGGTGAGGAAGAAAATCGCAATGCCGATCAAGCCGTTGAACACCGCCCACAGCATGACCGCGTTCGTAAATCGCTGCGGGAAAAACCAGGTCTGCGAACTGCCCGCCGCCTCCGGGAACCATTCCACGCTCAGCCGCACGCACACCATGTAGAGCACGCACGCGATGACGGCGGAGACCACGAAGGAGATCCAGAAAATGATTCTCCCTTTCACCTTCTGATCGGCGTTGCGGGGAGGCATCCCCTTGCCGATGCTCTGAAAAGCGCGCGTCCTCAGAAGGAGAACGAACAGCGCACAGATGAACATGAATCCGCCGACCAGAGAGAGCGCTCCGCCCGCTTCCTTCAGCCACCAGAGCTGGTTGGAAGAAGAGAGCCCGCTCTCGCTGTCGAACGTATAGTCAAAAAACTCGACGAGATGTGCGATGGTAGCGGAATCATAGGGCTGCAGCGCGTGCAGGGCGGTCTCGTTGTTGACGATGACATAGTTGTACTGATAGGGGTTGCCGTACTGAAAGCCGATTTCCACTTCGTCGATCGGCTCGCTTCCCCCGCGCTTCAGCTGATAGTTCACGAGGTCGATGGACTCCTGCGCGTAGCGGAGATCGGCGTTGCCGACGGTGAGCCACCACTCCTCTTCCTCCGTGCGGTCGGCGGGATCCTTGGCGAGAATCTCCTCCTTTTTCTGCGCGGTGGAATTCTGGAACGCGCCTTCGTCGTTCTGCGAATAGCTGATTCCCACGTTGCAAGCGGTGTTGCTCCACGTCAGTCCGCGGATGTATCCGGTTATGTATACCCCGTGCACGCGGGAAACGGTCTTGTTTTCCGCCGCCATCCTCCCCTCGCGCTCGGCGAGCTTCTGGCAGGCGTTTCCGCCCGCGCTGTGCCCGCACGCGCCCACGCGGTCAAAATCCACCCAGTCGAACTTCCCGTCCGGATTTTCAAACAGATAATCCATCCAGGAAAAGAGCCCGTACCCTTCCTGCGTGGCGGACTGCGCCTCGTACGAGGAAGAAGATTCCCCCTGCCCGTACGGGTCGATGCAGATGACCGCGTATCCCCGCCGCACCAGTTCGATGCAGAAGGAAGCCTGCGTTTCCTTCGTCCGCTGAATGCCGGGGACGACGAATACGAGGGGCACCGGGTCCTCCGCGGAAGCGCTCTTCGGCTGATAGATATCCGCCGTGCTCCAGCTCTTGACGCCCGTCTCCTCATACAAAGCCTCGCCTTTGCTGGAAACGGGGACCGTCTCGATGGTCTCGGAATACACGCGGTAACGATAGAAATCCGTCTGCACCATACTGCCGAGCAGTCCTCCTGCTAGGACAAGGCAGAGCGCGATGATCAGAATGCGTTTCGGGCGGTCTTTCAGATTAAACCACTTCCCTAAGGCGACGAAAAAATTCTTTACTTTTCCCATATTTTCTCCGTATCATTGCCGCGCAAAGGCGGCGGAACGCCGCGATTGCGCGTAACTGCTCTTATGACGCGGCGCCGAGGTTTTTCAGCGTCTCGTTATTCTGCGCAAAAGCATAGAACGCAGCGGCAGCGGCGCTGTCGTTCAGCTGAAGCACATAGCGCGTTCCCACCTGCACGTTGTTGACGTAACGCAAGGTCTGCTCCGATCCCGTTTCGGTCGCCGTCGTGGCATTTTTCCCGAAATTGACGAGACAGTCGATGTTGTTCGTTTCATCCGCATCGCTGTTTTTAGCGTTGATATCCTTGATCATGTCGTTGATTGTGAAGCTCGACTTGCTGTATTTATATTCCGCCCATTCGATCGTGATTCCCTCGTTCGCCGCCTCAAATGCAGCCTTGACGGCGGCAAGCTCCGCTTCGGTAATCGGGTTGGAGCTCTGGAAATAATACCCCACGCGCAGCACGGTCGATGCCGGCTCGTCGGGTTCCGGCGTTCCCGTCATATAAGAATAGAACAAAACCGCATTGTCCCGATTCGCACAGCCGGCGACGACGCCCACTTTGCGGGACGTATTTTCAAACATTCCCTCCAAAACCGACGCTTTGCCGTATTTGTCGTCAAGGACAATGGAATGCGTGTCGTTATCCATTTTATTTCCACTGATAACAACATCAACCGTACCGTCATTGAGCACAAATTGGTTAAAACCATCGTTGTTCATCTCCGAACCGATCAGATACCGAACATTTAAAGCAGCTTTTCCGTTGGCGGCAAGATATGCTGCAAATCCGTTTTTCACCGCTTCCACTTCTTCCGTTGTAATATATGGGGTTGAAGTTGCATCTTTGGTCGTATAAATCGCGACGACAAGATCATAGCTCTGCGCCGCGAATACGGGATACAGCGTGACCTTTCCGTCCACGAGCAGGCTTGCCACCTTCTCGTAAGTGATGGTATTGCCCTCTATTTCCGCTTCGGCCGCGTTTTCGGAGGTCGCCCAGCCCGTCTGGACGTACCCCGCCGGCACTTCCACCTCGGGAATCTCCGCGCTGACGCCCAGAAGCGTGTTGATCTCCGTAGTGATCGCCGTCTTGCCGACGACGGTCACCGTCGCGCTGTGATTTTCAATCCCCGTGATATAGGAGTAGAACGCCAGCGCGTACTCCGTATCCGTCAGGAGCGCGGCCTGCCGATTTGCTTCGGCCGTCTCGAACTGAGCGGCGATCGCGGCTCTCGTCAGAATGGATACGCCGCCCGTCGTAGCGATATTCGTTCCGCTGCCGATGATGACGTCGATGGGCTTTTCATACGCATTGACCTGCGCGCCGAAGTCTGCCACACTGAGTTTATCTCCTTCAAAGTGGACAAAGTTGATCTCATAGGTCGCCGCGACGCCCAGATAAGAGATGTAATCCTCCTTGATCTTGTCGCCCTGTGCCGCGCCGATATAGCGGTCGTACACGGCGACATAGAGGGCCCCCGTCTCTTCGCGCTGCTCAAAGCAGGCGTACAGCTTTGCGGTTCCGTCCGCCGTCACGTCCAGCAGGTCGTAAAGGGAAATCCCCACGCCGGCCGCAAACGCGATTGTGCCGCCTTCGGTCAGCGCCCATCCGGTAAAGCGATATCCGCTCTTCGACGGACCGGAGATGACGGAAGGCGTCTCCGCGACCGTCACCGTCTTCCATTCCTCCCCGCCGTTATAGAGAATCACCTCGATGGTCTCCTCCTCCGCGTACGCGACGTTCAGCTTGATCGTCGTCCCGTCAAAGACGAAAGCGTTGTTGCCGTTGATCGTCCCGAGGAAGGATTCCCCGAGGAGCACGTTCTCCGTCTTGCCGTCGTACGAACCGGCGGCAATTTCCATCTTTTGATTGTTTGCGCCCTGAGGTTCCGTCAAAGCGACAGCGGCGGGATTTTCTGCCAGGCTCTTCGCATTCGGGTTCGCGGAGAGATATACGCTGCTGTTCGCGGTCTTTGCCACGGCATAACCGGTGCCCTCCGTAAAGCAGAATACGTTTACCGTGACAACGCAGTTGTCTACGCTGCCGTTTTCATCCAGACCGACGATCCCGCCGACATTGGTTCTGCCGCCCACGTAGCTGACGATTTTTGGCGTGGATTTATAGATACCTTCCGCCATGCAGTCGGTGATCGTACCCGCGTTCGCGCCCGCGATGCCGCCTACGTTTTCATCTCCGTGCACGCGGATGCCCGAGAACGAGCAGAGCGAGACGGTCGCGCCCGACAGATTGTAGCCGACGATGCCGCCCAGATAGCTGTTGGTCGTCCCGGCGACGACCGCGCCCGCGTCTTCATAGCGCTGCGCCAGCAGCTTTCCGCTGCCCTCCGTCGCGCACTTCGTCACGATGCCCGCATTGATCCCCACGACGCCTCCGCCGTAAGAGTAATTGGAAAGGGACTTTCCGCCGCTCTCGACGGAGTTATACGCGCCCAGACAGCCCTCGCTGACGCACAGCTCGACCAGCCCCTTGTTATAGCCGACGATACATCCGCCGCCGATCCCCGCCTTGACGACGCCCGTCGCGGAAGAGGAGGAGACGATCTTGCAGTCGTAAACGACGCCCGTCTCTTCGTTGGTCCCGACCACGCCGCCGGCAATGCCGCGCGCGCCATTGCCGTCTTCCAGCGCCTCGTTGAGCGCGTTGGCAAAGCCGTTGGAGCCGACGGAGCCCGAAGTGCTCTCCACGTTGGCAGTCACGTTCACGCTTTCCACTCTGCCGGCGTTGAAATCCGCCACCGTGCCGATGCTGTCAAACGACGTGCTCGTGATCTTGCCCGCAATATTGAGGTTTTTGACGACGCCCTTTTCTCCGATCTTATAAATCGCCGCGGAATTGGCGTTTTCAAAGGTGATCGTCCTGCCGGCGCCGTCCAGAACGCCGTTGAATTCAAATCCGCGCTGCGCCGCGCGGCTGGTCTCCAGCGTAATGTTGGCAGCCATTGAAAAATAGGTGCCGGAAGAGACGTTTTCGCCGTTCACTTTGGTAAAGTCGAGCGCAGAGCCGATCAGATAGGGATTGGACTGCGTTCCCGCGCCGCCGAACAGCAGCTGATCCGCCGACGCCGTCTGCCCTTCGTAAGCGCTGTCCGTCACCGTGACGCTCCGATAGCCGCCCTGCGGAATCGCAGAGGGCGTAAAGGTCACGACAAACGACGCTTCGTCAAAGGCGACGGATCCCGTCAGGTTGACGGATTGCCCCGCTTTATCCGTAAGCGTAACGGTGTAATTTTCCGCCGGCGACGCCGCGGCCTGCGTCCACGTCAGCTTGCTGGTACACGCCTCCGCCGCCATCGCCAGTTCGCTCGGGTATTCGGATATGGTCCGATAGCCCGCGTAAAGCGTCATATTTTCCGTCACGATATCGACGGAAAAGTTCCATTCGCCCGTAAAATCCTCGGTGCGGAACCAACCGGTGAACACCCGCCCGTCTTCAAACACCGGATCCGTCGGTTTATTCCGGATCAGCCTGTTCTTGCTGACCTCGACGGTATCGTAAACTTCACCGTCCGCCATAAAGGTCACGGTGTACTTGTTGTCGTTTTCCGTCGTATTGTCTTTGCAGGCCGCTGTACCGAACGCCGCAAACAGCAGACAGAACGCGGCAACCAGAACGAGAAGCAGTTTCTTTCTTCCGCCAAACATGGATAATACCTCCTGATACAATTTAGTTAACTGAAAAAAGCGCAGGGATGAGATTGCACTTTCAAGAGTTCCTTTTTTTAAAAACAGTCATGGAGCGAATTCGGCCGCGTTTTGCCTTTTTGGCGCATTCGCGCCAAAAAAACAGGTATACCTGTTTTCACTGCCGATAGCCGTTTCCTCTCTGCCGCCGTCGCTCTGCGGGCTTTCCGGGCGGAAGAGAAAAACGCCTTCCCTGTTTTTATTATTATAACATTGAAAGACAAAAATGTAAATAGTGTTTTTGAAAATATATTTCGGATTTTCGATAAAAATTTTCACGCATTCCGAAGGGACAGCGAAAGCACGCCGGCTGACGCGCACAAGGGAAAGGAATTGCCGACGGCGGCGCCGCTGCTTCCCCCATAAACCATGGAACCCGCGCCTGTTATGCCGCGCGTTCATAAACGATTCTTTTTATTAAGATTTCGGAGCTATTCTCTCGCTGCAGGTTTTGTCCTTTTCAAAAGCGCAGAAGAGCGGCAAACCCGCGCCGCCTGTTTTTGATTTCATACAGCCTGCGCAATCGGCCGCTCATTCCCCTCTTTATGATGCGATTTCCTTATAAAGTGGCCTCCCTTCCAAAAGCCCGCTCATTTTGTATATTTATGAATAAAACATGCAGTTATAAACAATGAATTCTACAATTTCACATGATCGAAAAAGAAATAAAAATAAAATTTTAAAAAATTTTTATATTTTCAGATAATTTTCAAGGTAT
>ENA-UONT01001061-UONT01001061.1-human-gut-metagenome-genome-assembly--contig:-CS20-NODE-1061-length-25647-cov-4.978431_pt1 | contig 25647 bp, 42 predicted proteins | sample MGYA00242459_ERZ724006 | MGnify/ENA metagenome assembly ERZ724006 | reverse complement strand
TGCTACTGTAGAATATGATATTTCTATATATGGCTTTTAATAAAATTTCATAAAATTCCTTGACAGACAACCTCCTATGTGGTATCATTGATACATAAACAAAGGAGGTTGTTTTTTATGGTAGGTACAATTATTATGGTTTCGTTAGGTATTTCGCTGTGGACTATTATTTTTGCAGTGATATTATATTTGGCTATTACTTCGGAATACGCACTTATTTTTGGATGCATCTTAATTATGTATTTTGTAACTTCTCTTGTTACTGTGCACTATCTTTTTGGTTAATTTAAGGAGGTTGTTTTTATGAAGGCAAAGTTTAAGATTGGCGATAAAATGACCAAGGAAGTGTCATCAAAAGGCATTTATCCTAAATTTCCGCTGGGAATTGTTACCCAAGTAAATTGTGATAGTCATGGATATTATTATTTCGTCACAGGAGAAAACACGAGTCTGTTTAATCATTGGTGTGATGAAGATGAATTAAAGCCTTATGTTCTACCTAAAGCAGAGTCATGGGACTATATTGAAAAGAACATTAACGATAATGTCCTAAAGCATTTCAGTGAAAAAGAACAAGAAATCATTAAGGATTTGTTGATTGAATCTTTTAGAGCAGGTATGAACTATCATGTTGAACGTGAATAAAGGAGAATAAATATGGAAACTCGGTTTTGTGTTGGCAGTAAAGTGCGTATGAAGAACGATGTTGCACACATTGCTTTGCCTGAGTTCTATCCTGATTGTACAGTAATTGGCAAAGTAGTGACAACGGTAGATACGAAAATGGTTCTCGTAAATTGGGGTGAAGATAGCGGCACTTCGGGTAATCATACATGGCTTGTTGAGAAAAGTTTTATTGTAAAGGTGGAGGAATAAGTAATGGGAAACGTAATTATTGGAATGATAGCTATGAGCGTTATCTTTGTTTATATGACCATACTTAAAGCGGTGGGACTCAGCCGTGAAGAAGTTGCAGTATGCGTTGTTCCTTTTGCTCTTTCGTTCTTAGGTATGGTATTCACGTTTATTTATTTTAAGGGATAAGGAGAATAAACATGGCAAACAGTTATAACGTACTTCCGACTAAGGAAGAATACATGAAGATGATTCGTAAGAATATCGGCATCTTTAACAATCTGTCTAAGGGTAAGCAGGGCTTCAAAGATGTAAGCGGTTACTCTTATCTCAAGAGCACTATGCACATTGAAATGATGAAGCGAATTAACGATGCACAGGCGGTCAATCCTCGTATCGTATACAATGCTAACCTCATTTCTGTACTGGCTGAACAGCGACTTATGAGAGCGCTTGAGCAAAAGGGATATAGGGTCGTGTCTGGTGATGTGCCGAATGACCAGTGTAGAATGAGATATATTGAAGTGCTGATTGATTGGGAGTGATAATGATGGGTAATGATAAGATTTTTGTAGAGTTTGTGCGTTGGGCTGTTGTTCCAATTCTCTTGCTTGCTTTTGGTCTTAGTTCATACAATGTATATAAAGATATGAAGTATTGGCTTAGAAAGCACCAAACACCTGTACTGTTCTGGGGAAATTGGATTGAATGGTATATTGTTCTGCTGTGTATGGTTGCGTGGGTTATCCTTTTTGTATGCTAATTGTGAGGTGAAATTATAAATGTTTGCTACTTCTATTTTTGCTTTATCTGCAATGATTTTTATGACAGTGAATGCAGTGCGGACAATTATTGATGAATGGCAATATTATTACTATAGAAGTTGGAGCATTATTATTTTTACTTCTCTGTCCACTATCATCCTTTGGGTCTTTTTCTTGTGTAGCGTAATTAAGTGGTTGAGTTGATATGAACAAGAATGATAAAAAAATGCTGGCTCATGCCTTGTCTATTGCTGATTGCAGTGACTATGGTAGATACCATATGGGCTGTGTAGTAGCGCAGAAGAACACGGTGCTTAACACAGCGTTTAATACTTGCAAGACACACCCCTTGCAGAAGAAATATAATAGAGAGCGTTTCCCAGAAGATGATAAACCGCATTATCTTCATGCAGAGATACACGCACTCGCTCCACTACTTAACGAAGAAATTGAGTGGTCTAAAGTAACGGTATACATTGCTCGTAAGAGAAAATGTGATGGTGAGAATGGCATGGCAAGACCGTGTGCTGGGTGCATGAAGATGATTAAGAGTTTGGGCGTTAAAAGAGTAGTTTACACTACTGACTTTGGCACGGCTGAAGAAAGGATTGACTAATATGAAATTGTTAGAGTTGATATTTGTATTACCTGCGTTTGCAAATAATGTGCGTTTACTTAACAGACGAAGGTCTAAAGCGTATCGTGCCTAACATTGAGACTTACATCAATGGCAAGCCTTGGTATGAAATTGGACAAGTATCTTGTAAGGTCAGCGCAAAGGAATTTACCTACAAGTCACATTGTCCCTATGAGCGCGAAGAGCATTAGGCTTACCCTGAGAGCATGAAAATTGTCATTTATTGGCGTGACGAAGAAGCTGTATATCAGTATCTTGTTAAAGGTTGGCTTGTGCCGATTTCTTATAAGAACGTATTCTATGTTGACCATGACGCTAAAAAAGACGGTAATGGTTATATCCTCACTGAGAAGTTTCAAGCACATGATACTGGATTCTTTGGCAAGAGCCTTGCTGATAGCATTAAATGCTATGAGAACGAGATGTTCTCTACCTATGAAGCGTGTGAAAAGTATATTGCTTATAGACAGTTTTGCGCTGAACAAAGGTTGGCACTGTCCGATGAAGAATATTCTGTGTGTGAAGCGTGTTATTATTTGAAGCGCAAAGGCTTTAGTGCAACAGACAGAAAGAAGTATCTGGACGCTTTCAGAAAGGTAGATAACATTATCAATAAGGAACTGTGGGTTCGTGACGGCAAGGTATATGTAGATAGCGAGTACTGTAATAAGAAAATGCTGATGGACAGACCTAAATATCCAGACAATTATGCTCGTAGTAAGAAAGCGCGAGAAGAATATAATAAGAAGTGTGCTGAAGTAAGACGTTATAATTGGACGTTAACACATAAGCTGTTGGAGGTATAATCGTGGTAGAATTTGTATCGTATAATGGCAAGTTTCCGAACTTGTGCAGTGGTACACTGATTATTAGAGTGAATGGGGAAGAATTTACTCTTGAAGCACCCTGCTTGCGGTCTGGCGGTAAATGTGGATTTGATGAAGAACGGAATGAGTACATTGAAACTGGCGATTGGCGACTTTGTGGCTTGCCCGACAGCCTTGAACAGTACAGGGATGAAATCCTCAAGGTCGTGAATGAGAATGTACCGCGTGGATGTTGTGGAGGGTGTATTTAATGAATATTCGTGAAGGCATGGGAATTAAGACTTTGCAAGGCGTATGGGGAACTATTACCAAGGTTGAGATGCAGAGTCATCACGGTGAAGTTTGGTACGACCTTCGTATTAAGCCAGACGATACTGGCGATAGATTTGGCAATTATATTGGCAAGCGCATTGAATGGCACGGTCTTGAAAAAGATATGTATAAATACTTTGAGTCTGTTGGTGGTGAGAATCTACAGACGGTTAGTATGAGCGATTTCAAGGCTTTGATAGAACAGATTGCTAAGTTGACTAAGGAAGTTAGAGCACTTAGATATAGACTTGATGAAATGGAGGTTAATATGCTATGAACCTTAACGATATTCACGTTGGTGATATTGCTGTTACCAAAGAAGGCGTTAGATATAGAATTATAAATTTTTATTACACTTATAGAACCTTCGGAGAAATTCGGCTTGAATTACAACCTCTTGATTTTAGTTCTGTAAACACTATAAATAAAAGTGATTCTGAAACCATTTATGCGTATACCGATTATGCGTGGGTGGGACAGATTGATAATCTCAACATAACTTTTGACAAGATTGGAGAGAATGTATTAAATCCAGACAAGGGCGCTATGTTGGAGCAGTATGAAAAAGTTGCTCGTAAAGTTGACAGTGCTTTTTGCACGTTGAACGCTTGCGGTGACGAACTCCACAAACTTAGAAAAATGATGTTAGAACTTCTTGACAAGGAGTAATCAAAGGTGAGACAGTATGAATGTAAACGATATTCACATTGGTGATATTCTTATTTCTAAAGATGGAAAGAAGTTAAAAATTACAGACTTTTATCCTTTGAATAATGATTATAATGATTATCAGATAATTTTGTCATTCGTAGACGCTCCTGCAAAGGATTGGATAGATGAACGCATATGGACAGGTTGCCTTAATGATTTATACCAAAGCTTTGTGCAGATTAACGATAGAAAAATAGATATACCAAACGCAACAATCATGGAAGAATGCAACGCACTTAGAAAAGAAATTAAAGAACTGAAGTCGATGGTAAAAGAACTTCTTGACAAGTGAATAGATATGTGATAGAATGGGAGTAGTGAAAAGCTATTCCCATTTTTGTTTTAAGGAGGGGTTAGAAGTGTACAATAATCACACACACTCGGAATACAGTAATGCAATGCTTGGATTCCCTGATGTGGTAAATAGATTGCCAGATTTGATTCAATACGCTTATGATATTGGCTTGCGTGGTATCAGTATTACTGAACACGAAGGTATCAGTAGTCATATTCAAGCCTTGAAGAAATGGCAGTCTATGGAGAAAGATAGACCATTTACTCTTGGTTTAGGTAATGAGATTTATGCTGTTAGAGAAGAAGATGATTTGCTTAACCGCGAAACACCAAACTCTACACCATACTATCACTTTATTCTTCTTGCTCTTGATACTGAAGGTCATAAGCAACTGCGTGAATTGTCTACAAGAGCATGGATAAGAGCATGGAAACAAGGTAAAATTTATCGTAGACCAACGTATTATACTGACCTTGAAGAAGTGATTGGTGGTAATCGTGGTCATGTAATAGCAAGTAGCGCTTGTTTAGGTTCAGTTATTGACAAACTTCTTTTACAAGGTTCTTTTCAGCAAGCAGTAGAAGAAGCCAATTATTTTCAGTATATCTTTGGCAAGGGCAATTTTTATCTTGAAGTACAACCAGCAAGCGAAGCCGATACAGACCAAAGCAAGGTTAATCGTTTGTTATGGAAACTGCATGAAAAGACAAATATTCCTATTATCGCCACAACTGACGCGCATTATCTTAGAAAAGAAGATGCAGTTATTCACAAGACCTATTTGCTTTCACAAGAAGGCGATAGAGAAGTGGACTCGTTCTATGCAACGGCGTATTGCATGAGTGAACAAGAATTGCGTGAATATTTACTTATTGACTTTACTAATGAGCAAATTGATAAGATGTTTGCTTGGAGTGATGAGATTGCTGATAGAGTGCAAGAATATAACATTCTACATGACCCTATTATCCCTCAAATTCCATTAGACAAACTACCAAAGATTTTTCATACTCGGCACAAATTCAAAGAATATTATGATAAATATGAATACTTTGATTATTATGCAAGTGCTGACCGTCCTATTCATGAACGATATTTTTTCTATCAAGCGGAACAAGGTTTGATTGATAAGGTATTAAACCGTGGAAAGGAAGTAGAGCCTTACATTCAACGCTTAAACGAAGAATGGAAAGAACTTAAAATTATCAGTGACCAACTTCATACTTCCATGCCATCTTATTACAGTACGATGACAGAAATTATCGAACTGATTTGGGACGCTGGTAGTTTGTCAATGCCCGCTCGTGGTTCTGCGGCTGGGTTTGAAACTTGTTATTTGCTTTCAATTACTCAAATTGACCCCCTTCCTCTCGGTGATTATATGCCGTCTTGGAGACACTTGAATCACATGAGAGGTGTGGAACTTCCAGATATTGATAACGATTCTGAAGCGTCCAAAAAGAAAGCAATCGTCAATAAAATGAAAGAGTTCTTTGGAGAAGATAAGGTTCTTAATGTAACTACTTTTTCTAAGATTTCTGCAAAAACAGCTATTGAACGCGCTTGTAAAGGACTGGGTATTGGAAATGATACCGCTGGTTATCTTAAATCTCTTGTTCCTGTCAACCGTGGTAAAGTAGCAAGTCTAAAGGAATGCTTACTTGGAGAACGACCCATTACTGAAATGGTCAATGAAATGGCTAAATATGAAGGACTTAAAGAATCTGCTCTTGGTCTTGAAGGATTGATTACTAATCGAGGTCGTCACGCCGCAGGAGTAACGCTCTGTAACGAACCTTATGTTAATTATATTTCTGCTATTCGCTCACCTGATGGAGCATTAAGCACTTGTTATGACCTATGGGATAGCGAAGCCGCAAGTCTGGTTAAGATGGATATGCTATCGGTTTCTGCGGCAGATAAGATTCATAAAACAATGGACTATCTGTTAGCAAATGGCAAAATTACATGGGAAGGCTCACTTAAAGCAACGTATTACAAGTGGTTACACCCTGATGTATTGGAATACAATGATACTAAAATGTGGGATATTCTACCATCTATTTATTCTGTGTTTCAATTTGATACTCCGATTTCAGCTAAAGCGTTGTCTGCAACTAAACCTCGCTCAGTAATGGATTTGTCTGCGGCTAATAGTCTATTGCGCTTACAACCAGATAACGCAGACGAAACACCTATTAACCGTTATATTCGTTATAAAAACAGTCATGAAGCATGGGTACAAGATACTATTAACTTTGGACTGAATGATGAAGAACGCGCAGTTCTGTGGGAATATCTTTCAGACGCTTATGGTCTTGCAGATTCGCAGGAAAAAGTTATGCGTTTGTCTATGGATAAGCGTGTAGCTGGCTATACTTTGAAGGAAAGTAACAAACTTCGTAAATCCATCGCAAAGAAGTCAGCAAAGCTACAAGAAGAAGCAAAGCAACAATTTTTTGAATATGGACGTAAAATTGGTACGCGAGAAGTATTCCTTGATTATATTTGGAATGTCGTATTTGCGGCAAGTATGGGATATTCTTTCTCCCAATTACACTCCTATTCTTATTCAATTATTGCTCTACAAGAACTTAACCTTAATTATTTTTATCCTCGTGTATATTGGAATTGCGCTTGTCTATCTACTGAAGCATCTGGTGTTGAATCAGAGGTCGAACGCAAGGGCAGTACAGATTATTCAGAGATTGCTAAAGCTATTTATAAAATGCGTCAATCTAATATCTATGTTAGCGCTCCTTCTGCTAATGGTTCAGATATGGACTTCACACCAAGAGAAAAAGACAACACCATTCTTTTCGGTTTAGGTGGCATCTCTTCCATTAACGCAGAAATTGCTCAACAAATCATCTCTAACCGCCCCTACACTTCTTTCCGCGACTTCTATACACGCAACTCATATCAAGGTACGTTTATCACACCGTCCAAGTTTATCCAACTAATTAAAGCTGGTTGTTTTGATGAGTTCTGTCCTGACCGTATGCGCGTCATGCAAGCGTACTTCACCCTCTCTACCCCTCGCAAACAAACGCTTACCACTGCTAATTTAGCTGAATTACAACGCATTGGCTGTAAGCTACCCAACACCCTTACCATGCCACTCGCTTTCAAAAAATACGTTTGTTCAAAGCAATTCCTCTATGGTAATCACCCCAAGTTCAAGTCAAAGAAAATCTATTGGCTTGACGAACGAGCATTAGTTTTCTTCGATTCAATGTGTCGTAGTCAACTTGAAGAGAACGTAGATTGGTGGTATGATGAGGAAGGCAGAACCCTTGTTGTAGATAAGTCGCTTGAGAAGCTATTCAAGAACGTCACTGAAGAACTAAAGGCTTATATTAACCAGCCAGAGTTCCTAAAGATGTATAATGAACAATCTATCAAGGCTCGTATGCGTGATAAGTTGCCTAACATGAACGTTAATCATTGGAGTTTTGAAGCGCTGTCTTATTACTCCAATGAACATGAATTAGCTTGCATTGACGCTGATAGATACAATGTTACTACATTTGATAAGTTGCCTACTGAGCCAGTGTTTGTTACTAAGAAGTACGGCAAGCGTGAGTGGCGACAGTATCAGCTTAGTCGAATTATGGGTACGGTAATAGCAAGAAATGACGCTCATTCAACTATTACTGTACTTGATTCTAATAACAATGTAGTACAGGCTCGTTTCGATAATCACAGTTATCCATTTTACAAACAACAGATTAGCGAACAACACGCAGGCGGCACAAAGACTGTAATGGACACAAGCTGGTTTACTCGTGGTCAAGGTCTTGTCCTTACTGGTTATCGTAATGAAGATACATTCCGCGTCAAGTCTTACAAGAATAGTATCTTCCCACACAAGCTACAAAAAATCTTGACAATTAACGAAGATGATGGTACAATGGAGTTACAAAGTTACAGATACGGTTATGAGCCGAAGGAGGAATAAGCATGGCACGATATGTAGATATTGAATGTGACGCTGTAACAGAAGTGTTGCCAAGACGTGCTTTTAAGACAAGACAGGATATTCAAGATTTCCTTGACAATGGTGCAAAGATGGACGGTGTAGATAATGGCTGAATATCATGTTGGCTGTGGCGCTTTTGGAATTTACGCAGGAACGCTTGAGCCAAAGAACAAATCCTTGTGGCGTAACAAGTCAGACGTTACCGAAGAAGCAATTCAAGCCGTTCGTGACCATATGGTAATGGAACTACTTGGTGGTTTTGGTTGCTCTAAAGCATCATCAAGTGGATGGGAGTGGACACTCAAAGATGGTCGAGTAGTTGAACTTCGTGTAACGATTAAGGAAGATGAAGAAAATGGCAATCAGCAATAAAAAATTATTAGAAGCTATTGAAACTATTAGTACATTCTGTGAAGAACAACCGTGTTGTCAAAACTGTATTTTACGTTCGTTTGGTGCAGATGGTTGGAACTGTTGCATAGACGCTTTTGAATTATCAGAAGTAATGGCAAACATCGAAGCTAAAAAGAAGAATAAGGGATATATTTAACAGGAGAACGGAGGTGGAAAAATGACAGTAACACCAATTAAGAATGGTGGTCAAGCAATTATTCAAGACCTTGAAGATTGCTACTATTATATTCATCAATATATGGGTGGCGATTTTCTTAAAGAACTCAAGAATTGCATAGAACCTATTAACGTTCAAGACGATTTAGACGCTACCAAGTATGAACTTGAATCTTATGAAGCAAACCTTGAATCGGCTCAGCGTGCTCTTATGGACATTAAGGAAATTGTTTAGCGTATTTCTGGACTGGGGAGAGTGCGACAATCTCAAACTGCTTTAGACGCTTTGCAAGAGATTATCGAGATTGTAGACCAAGAGGTATAATTATGGCTATTCTAAAGGTAAACTGTGAATGTTGTCATAAAAACTTTGAAGTCGATGAAGATACGATTGATTGGAAAGTTAAAGACAACTGGTTCTCTCTTATAGACTATCGTGTGGCTTATTGCCCTCGGTGTGGCTGGAAGAATTACATTGATTGGATTGAACAATTTAGACGAGAAAAAGAATAAAATTAAATAAAATGCTTGACAAGACCTTCGTTCTGTGGTACAATAATCGCAAGAACGGAGGTCTTACTTATGGCATTAGACGTTAAATGCAAAATTAGAAAGCAAGTATTCGTCAATTATCTTGATGAGTTCCGTATTTTGGGCTGTAAACCCATTGGAAACTATAATATGGAACTTGATAAGTGGGGTGGCTTCTCTATCTCTGGTAGCAATCTATTTGGTTTTAAGGAAGGCGATGAAGTTGAAATTACTATTCGCCCTAATCAGAACGCCAAACGTCCAGCAAGTTATATTCTTGTCGGTTATCCGGGTCTAAAGATGGAAAAAGATGAGATTGTAGTCGAAGAAGAAAAAGAAATATCTATTCTTAGCATGATGATGGAATATATTCAAGCCGAACGTGTGCATGAAGCATATCCTCACTTTGTTCAGATGGTGTTGCGCGGTGAAGAAGAAGATATTGATTATCATAACATTTATAACGTAGGCAAGGTTCGCGTTGAAATGTATATTGATAAAATTAAGAAGAACCTTGAATCCATCCTTTTCTTCCCCGTTTGCGCTGAATTGGGTATCACACAAAACAAAGATGCACAGAAACTTTCGGACAAATACGCAAGTCCAGAACTGCTTCAGCAAGACTTTGAAGAAAATCCTTACCGTATTTATCACGATATTATTAACTGGTCGTTTGCTAAGAGCGATAGAGAGGTGTTGAAGCGCTATCCTGACCTAAAAAACAGCAAACTTCGCTGTGAATATGGCTGTGTTAATATTCTACATGAGAATGAACTTGAAGGCGATACGCGCATTGAAGCAGAAGTTCTCGGTTATATGGCAAAAGAAATGATTCCAGAGTGCAAAGAGCATATTCCAGAAGTAGTAAACGGTTGCCGTTTTATTCATTATGATGAAACTACTGGTTATTCGGCATTGATTGATACTTATGAAGCCGAAGAAACGATTGCAAAACATATTAAAGATAGACTGCTACAAGGTAATATCTTTGAAACAGAATACACTATGAGCAAGCCAGACTTTGAAAAGTTCAGAGAAGTTGACGGCTTTAAGTGTACCGATGAACAGATGCAAGTGCTTTATAATACTTGGGAGCAGAATATTTGTGTCCTTCGTGGTTATAGTGGTTCGGGTAAGTCAGCTTCTACTAAGGCACTTGTTCGTATGTTAGAAGATATGTGCGTAGACTATATGCTATTAGCACCTACTGGTATTGCAAGTAAAGTATTGGCTAATAGCACAGGACGTAAGGCTTCTACTATTCATCGTTTTCTTGCACAGCATAGCATGGATGAACAAGAAGGACAGTGTATGCAGTATCGCGGTGTTATTATTGTGGACGAGAGTTCAATGGTAAGCGTACACCTTATGGCACAACTTCTCAAAAAGGTCGGCTATAAATGCAAACTTGTATTTGTATGCGACCCTGCACAGTTAGCATCTATTCAATGTGGCAATTTTATCGTTGATGTTATCAATAGTGGAATTGTACCAGTAGCAAGTCTAAACAAGATTTTTCGCTATTCTACAAGCGGTCTAATCACGATTGCAACTGATACTCGTAACGGCAATATTGACCATATAGCAGAAAAGTATGACGATTATGAATTTGAGCCGATTTCAAATCCTATTAAGCAAGTGATGACAGAATATCAGCATTTGCTCGATGAAGGATATACTAAGGACGATATTATGATTCTTTCGCCGTTTAACAAGGGTGAAGCTGGTTCAGTGGCAATCAATCGTGCTATCCAAGCGCATTTCAATGATAGAGACTATACGCCTGTTGAATACGAAGATAACAATAAGGGTGGTAAGATTCAGTTTAAGTGGGGCGATAAGGTACTAAACACCAAGAACAATTATCGCATGACCGCTGTTGCGCTGAATGATGAAGGTTCTTTTAGCCCTTCTTTCCCTATCGAAGTAATGAATGGTGATATTGGTTATGTGCGCGAAGTTATGGAAACTGATAAGGGTTATGCTCTTATTGTTGAATTTAAGAATGGCTACGGTGTATATGAAGGTGCTGACCTTAGAAACTTGATTTTGGGTTATTGTATTTCTACACATAAGAGCCAAGGGTCGAGTGCAAAGGCGGTAATTTTCCTTGCCGACCAAGCACATAAGCGTCTGCTATCTCGTAATTTGTGTTATGTAGCTATGACACGTTCTCGTGATAAGCTAATTGTTATTAGTGACGTAGATGTGCTGAGAGATGCGTTGGAAGTACAAGAAGAAACTACACGAGATACTTGGCTGAAAGATATGCTGAAGGAGGGCTAAACAATGTGTATGAGTTGGAACATCATGACGAAAAAACACAGCGGTTTTATTGACAAGGTGTACAGTTGCGTATGTAATGAGTGCTATAATAAGATTATGGTGTTTATTAACGACTTACAAAATTTTTCAAATGAAGGTGAAACCAATGGCTAAGTATCTAATTGTTGAACTAACTAAACACTATCACATTGTTGAATGTGAAGATGAAATTGACCCAGAACAGTTAATCGACAAGGCAAATCATGATGTCCATAGATTCGACACAGGTTATGAAGCTATCGAAGGTGTACTGCAAGGATATGAGAAGCAATATGGCTTTGAGTACAAAGTACAGCCGAACGCTTGCGGTACTGAAACAGTGAATATGGACTTGCAGGAGGAATTAGAATGAGAACAATCTCTCAAAAGCAATTCAATGAATTAAATGACTATCTCGAATATGATGGCGTTGACGAAGAGTTTCTCACCAAACTGCATGAAGCTACTGGTATTACAGCAAAGCCTTATGTTGCATACAGTCTTTATGATGAAAATGGCGATTATGTAGGCAATTTCAACAACGAATTGGATGATATTCTAAGATTTGCTGGTGTTGGTATTAGAAAGGAGAACTACAATGATTAGTAAAGAAGTACGACAAGATGTTATCGAGTCAATCAACGGTGTTCGTAAAGACCTTGAAATTATTCGTCAGAACTTAAATGAAATGCAGAATATGCTATATCGCTGTTCTACTGAAAAGGAATTTAAGGATTGGTTACGCAAGCATGACCCTGAGAGCGGGACTAAATATATTATGATTTTTGGAGAGTGAAGATTATGAAATATCGTAAGAAGCCCGTAGTTGTCGAAGCTGTCCAATGGACAGGCAAGAACCAAACGGAAATCGACAAGTTTTGTGGAATGAATGTCGTGTGGAGTGAGAACAAGAAAATGTTCCTTGTTTTAACTCTTGAAGGAACTATGCTGGCATCTGTTGGTGACTACATCATCAAGGGTGTAAACGGTGAGTTCTACCCCTGCAAGCCAGACATTTTCGAGAAAACATACGAAAAGGTATAACTTTTATGGCACGAGATTACTTTGGTAAGGAACTTCGTGTCGGAGATACCGTTGTTTATATTTGCGAGATTCAGACTTCAGCCAACTTTGAAGAAGGCGTTATCGAAAAGGTAACTGAAAAGCAAGTAAAAATCAACGGCACACGACATGGTGGACACAAGTGTATTAAGATTAGTAAAAGGAGAAAACACTATGAAAGCACAGATGAAGAAACTAATTGATGTTGACGACCTGATTGAACGACTCAACGCAAGTGACATACCATACAGCGGTAAGATTAACAATATTATTGTATGTATGCCGAAATTCACTATGTATAACTTCAAGCCAGATGATTACCCAGAAAACGGAAACGGCGACTTTGGGTTTGAGATTGTTCCTTGTGATAACTCTTGTGATTGCAAGAACGAGTCTACTGAAAATGAACCCACCGAAGAAGCTCCTGCTTATGTAAACCGTATGATTAACGAGTATCACGAACTCAAGGATAAGTACACCAAGCTACATCGTATGCTCGTGAAGCATGAAGCTGGCACACTTGACTTTGAGCCGACTTGTCCTATTGAACTTCTTGAGCATCAAGCTAACGTAATGGGCGAGTATCTGCATATCCTTGAAGTACGCGCTGAAATCGAAAACGTAGAACTATAAACCATTTTTAATGGAGGAATCAAAATGACACTATATGATATTAACTCTCAAATTCTTGACTTTATGAACAACATCGAGATTGACGAAGAAACTGGCGAAATTCTTACCGATATGTCACTACTTGACCAGCTTCAAGTAGCGCATGACGAAAAGATTGAAAACATCGCTTGCTACATCAAGTCTGTTGAAGCTGAGTGTGATGCTATCAAGAAGGAAGAAGTCAACCTTGCAAAGCGTAGAAAGGTCAAGGAAAATCTTATCAATCGCCTAAAGGTTATGCTGTCTGATGACCTGCAAGGTGGCAAGTTTGAAACTGCACGTTGCAAGATTTCTTTCCGTAAGTCTACAAGCACCGAAGTCAACGAAGAAGAATTTCTCAAGTTCCACAAAGACCTATGTACTAAGGTTGAAACCTATAAGTATAGTAAGACTGACCTCAAGAAGATGGTACAGAGCGGTACTCCGCTACATGGCGTTAAGCTGGTGGAGAACAAGAGCATTAGCGTGAAGTGAGGTGAAAATAAATGACGGTAAGCACACCGAAAACACTGAAAATTATTAGGAAAAACGGTAGTTCATTGTTTCTTTTCGATGTGGTAGAGTTTAGACTACCACATAATGAAGATTATTGGATTGTCGAAAGAAGCAATAGTAACCATGTCTTTGTCAGGGCTGAAGAAGTAATGGCTATTGGTTTTGATGAGGATTTAGGATAATGTTTGATTTACACAATGAATTTCAAGCTGAGTTCTTTGACGACCCAAGCAACCCAACATACATTGACTACTTTCGGAAACATCAATTTAAGTATGAAGCGCAAAGGCTGATTTTTCAATACTTGGTAAACCAATACAATTATGTATACCAATTCCTGTTTAGGCGAGGTTGTAGCACGCTCGACTTTGAACGCGAATATGAAGCATTAAGCGTAATATACGGAAAGATTTGTCAAATCGAACGCGAAACGAAAGTAAAGTATAGAAATAATTGTTCATAATTTGTTTACAATTTGTTCATACCATAGTAACATTTTTATGTTACTATGGTATTCTACAAGATATTGTAGGTTATAAAAATTTATATACAAGGGGTGGTTCAATGATTGTCACTAAGAGAGATGGTAGACAAGTTGAATTTGATAAAGATAAGATTGTAAAGGCAATTAGCAAGGCATTTGTCGAAGTATATTCTACCGTAACAGACGAAATGTCTGGCTTTGCTAATAAGGTTGCTACTGAAATTAGTAGCAAAGAAGCCGATATGACTGTCGAAGAAATTCAAGATATTGTCACCAAGGAACTTATGCTTAGTCGATACAAAGATGTAGCACGGCGATATATCGAATATCGTTATCTACATCATCTTGTACGCGAAAGCAACACTACCGACAAATCTATTAAAGAATTGATTGACGGTGAAAACGATTACTGGAATACAGAAAACAGCAATAAAAATCCTCGTATTGTAACTACTCAGCGAGATTATATCGCTGGTATCACAAGCACAGATATTGCAAGGCGTTTTCTGCTACCGCCAGAAATTGTAAAGGCGCACGATGAAGGTATCTTACATTTTCACGATATGGACTACTTCGCCCAGAAGTCACTTCATAATTGTTTCTCAGGAGACACTAAACTTGTAACTGACCTTGGCGTGCGTAGCTTTAATAGTTTTGCTGATGGTGCAGTAATTAAAGTCAAAGATAAAAATGGTGCTTGGCGTGAAGCAACAGTAAAAAAGTATGGCAAACAAAAAATGTTTGATGTAACTTTTAAGACTCCAAAATCAGAAAAAACCGTAACTTGTACACAAAACCATAGATGGATTTTAGATACAGGAGAAGTTACAACCAATCTACAAGTAGGCGACAAACTTTTCCCATTAACAGACTCCGCAAGCAATTATGTTCCCAACACCTTAGAAGAACTACGAGCGTTTTGTTTTGGCTTTGTTCTTGGGGATGGATGCGATTGTTCTGATAAGGGCGTTCAAGTCCGCCTATGTAACGATAAAAACGAATATTTAGAATACTTCATTAAAGCTGGTTATAAATATTATCAAGTAACAAATTCTAATGATTATGTAGCATATAATCGTACAGAATATTCCAAGCAATCTTTTCTTAACAACAATGCTTGGAAGTTGCTATCACTTGACCAAAAAATTGCTTTGTTCCACGGATATTATTGTGCAGATGGAAGAAAGAATAGCCATAGTATTTCTACCACCGACAATCGTCTTATGGCAATGATTGAAGAAATTTCCGCACTTGCTGGATATTATATTGGTAGTAAGTTTGAAGAACATAGACATAGCAATTATGTTGAAGATTTTTCTATTACCACTTATAGTTTCATTATTGAACAAAAGGCAAAAAATTGGCTGTGGACTGTAAAAGAAATTAAACCTCATTACAACAAAAAATATAAAGATAACAGGCAAGGACGAGAAAACAGCTTTAAGACGTGCAATCCAGCTATGGACGCATGGTGTGTAGAAGAGCCAGTTACCCATACTTTTACGCTATCTAACGGCATGGTAACTGGAAACTGTGAACTTGTGAACCTTGAAGATATGCTTCAAAACGGCACAGTAATTAACGGCGTAAAAATTGACAAACCGCATCGTCTACTAACAGCGGCTACTATTGCTACACAAATTATTACTGCTGTCACCAGTTCTTCTTATGGTGGTTGTTCCATCAACCTTTCTCATCTTGCACCATTTGTACGAAATAGTTATGAATATCATAAGAATAAGTACCTAAAGCGTGGCATGAACGAACTTGACGCTGAAGCGTTTGCTGGTCAAGATACGGACAAAGAAGTATCTGACGCTGTTCAAACTTTCAATTATCAAGTTAATTCCATGACTAATACCAATGGTCAAGCACCATTCCTTAGTGTATTTATGTATATCAATGACAATATTGAATATCGAGCAGAAACAGTAACCCTAATCGCAGAGTTTCTAAGACAGCGTATGATTGGCTTTAAGAATGAAGTAGGGCATTATGTAACTCCTGCCTTTCCTAAGTTGTTATATGTACTCGATGAAAACAACTGTGAGCCAAACACAGAATATTGGTGGTTGACCAAACTTGCGGCTGAATGTACTGCTAAGAGAATGGTTCCAGATTACATTTCTGCCAAAATTATGAAGCGTGATAAAATTGACGCAAACGGCAACGGAAATGTCTTTGCTTGCATGGGCTGTCGCTCATTCTTAACACCTTATCTCGACTCTAACAACAATCCTAAATATTGGGGAAGATTTAACCAAGGCGTAGTAACTATCAATCTTCCTGATGTTGCTCTTTCTTCTAAAGGCGACAAAGAAAAGTTCTGGCAACTCTTTGATGAACGACTGGAACTTTGCCACAAGGCTATGCAATGCCGACATGAACGTCTTGCTATTGCTACTTCAGACGTAGCGCCAATTCTATGGCAACACGGCGCACTTGCTCGTTTGCCTAAAGGCGCGTCAATTCATCCACTGCTACATGGTGGATATAGCACACTAAGTCTTGGTTATGCTGGTCTATACGAATGTGTAAAATATATGACTGGTGAAAGCCACTCTCATGGCAAGGGCAAGGAATTTGGTCTTGCAGTAATGCAACATCTTAACGATAAATGTAACGAATGGAAAGAAGCAGAAGATATTGCATACTCCCCATACGGTTCTCCTATCGAGTCTACTACTTATAAGTTTGCCAAGTGTCTAAAAAAACGCTTTGGCGTAATTGAAGGTATTACTGATAAAGATTACATTACTAATAGCTACCATATTAACGTGCGTGAAGAAATCGACCCCTTTAGCAAACTTGCTATCGAAGCCGAATATCAAAAGTTATCTCAAGGCGGTGCAATCAGTTATATTGAATGTGCCGACCTAACCAATAATATTCCTGCTGTTCTTGAAGTGATTAAGTTTATCTACAATAACATTATGTATGCTGAACTTAACACCAAAAGCGACTATTGCCAAGTGTGTGGCTATGATGGCGAGATTGAGATTGTAGATAATGGCGGTACACTAAGTTGGCGTTGCCCTAACTGTGGCAATACTGACCAGACTAAGATGAATGTGGCTCGGCGTACCTGTGGCTACATTGGTTCTCAGTTTTGGAATCAAGGGCGCACACAAGAAATCAAGGAGCGTTATGTTCATCTTGATAACCACGAAATGAAGTGATAGAATGAATTATAGCAGTATCAGAAACATGGATATTACTAACGGAGAGGGAATACGAGTTTCCCTCTTCGTATCTGGTTGTAATTTTCATTGTCATAACTGCTTCAACAAAGAAGCACAAGATTTTAACAATGGCAAACCATTTACCAAAGAAACCTATACACAAATCTGCGAACTTCTAAAGCGTCCATATATTGCTGGGTTGTCACTCCTTGGTGGCGACCCCCTATGTCAAGACGATGAAGGATTCTATTATATGAACCACTTAGCTCTATGTACTCACAGTCTTGGTAAAGATACTTGGCTATGGACTGGCTTTAAGTGGGAAGATATTTGGAGAACATCATATATCACTGGTGTAGGACTGTTACGCCAAAACCTCGTAGGCTTATGTGACGTAATAGTAGATGGACAATATATTGATTCGCTACGCGACCCCTCGCTAAAGTGGCGTGGTTCATCTAATCAACGTGTTATTCTATCTCATATGTCACTGGGACAAGAGCAACCTATTCTAATGGAGGGAACTTAATGAACACACTAATCAGACTATTTAACCTTGACGCAGAATCAGGTCAATATAGCGACTATGTATACGCACAGTGGGAAATGCCACTCGGTTCACCTACTCCGCGTGTAGGCGAATATATCTACACTTCACCCAACACTTGTGAAACTGCTCGTGTGGATAGTGTATCTTACACTTATGGTGAAAGTGACCGTGTTATTATGGTTGACTGTAACGTTACTCTTTTTAATTCTGACAACTAAATAACCCTTGACTTACAATACTTCTTGTGATATACTATCTATATGAACAAGAAGTATTGTTTTTTTAAGGAGAGATTAAAATGAAAATTACTTTTGATGTGGACATTCACGACTCGTATGTTGAAATTAACGGCACGAAGCATCAAATTCGAGATGGTCAGTATACTTGGAGTAGTTTATCTCGTTCTCTTGAAAGTTATCTTTTTAGCACTTTCCTTTACTCTCTTAATGGCACTTTTAACAAAAACGTATTCTGGTGTGATGAAGTTGAATATGCCGTACAGTACACCTTGAGAAAGAAATACACTATTATCCCTACACGACACTATTTCAAGCGTGTTTCTGAACTTCACCTTCCTCATAATTGCTATAAAGCTATGTTGCACGGCGAAGTAATTGAAGCTGAATTTGAACTTGGTAACGTAACTAAGGTTGTTGTTCGCTTGCAGAATAACAAGTTCCCTGATAAAGACACCTGTGCCGCTATCATTTTGAACGCAGATGGTACTGCTGTTGTTTGCACTGTTTGGGTTAATCGCCACAATGACAAACACAGCACTATTCATAAAGAAAACTATGTACAACACCTATAAGGAGGAATCCCCAATGATTAAAATTGACAACATCCAAACTTACGGCTGGGAAGGCGCTTTTAGAGGTATGAGAGCACCGCTACAATCATGGGCTAAGTCAGACAGCTTCTTTTACCCAGACGGCACATTCTCTCTTGGTGAAGCTGACCTTAACCTTGCAAAGCGTCTTGTAAAGGCTGGCACAGAGCACCGTAAGTTCTTACGCTTTATTCACGTTCAGATGGATATTATCATGCCCGCGTATGTATGGGCTGAATTTGACACATATAAGGTAGCCACTGCTCGTAATTCTTGTTCTTTTATGCACAAGGGCGTATCTGAAGAATTTTATATGCTCGACTTCAATGTTGAAGCAATGACTTATCAAGACCCTGTTCATGCTGAATGGTGGCATAGCACGATTGATGAATTGAACCGTCTGCGCGAAATTTATCTTGATACTAAAGACCCAGTTATCTTCCAAGAGATTCGTAATATGCTCCCACAGGGCTTTATGATTCGAGCAACCTATGATTGCTCCCTTGAAACTCTACTTAATATGTGTAAGCAGAGAGCAAATCATCGACTTCCAGAGTGGCGCGTATTCGTTTCCACCATGCTTGAAAAAATCCCTTATTTGAAAGATTTTTACAAAGTAACCATTGACAACAAGTAAATAACGTGATACAATAAGTGTGTACTAAGGAAAGACAATTAGTACACACTTATTCTTTTATGTATCTAAATTTAAGGAGGAATCATTATGTCAATCATTCTACCCAATCAAGCAACCCCAAACTTCGACCCCAAGCGAATGGGCGGTGAACCACCAATCGGTCAAACCATGCAGGTAGACTTCCCACAGTTCGTACAGATGATGACCGCGCAGACCTTTGAGATGTTTACCAAGGCAAAGGTAAAGGTAAAGATTAAGAAGATGAACGAGGACGCTATTATCCCTAAGTATGGTAGCGCAAAGGCTGGTCTGTGTGACCTTTATGCTGTTGAAGATAAGATTGTTCCCGCTGGCACTACCGCAGTTATCGGCACTGGCATTGCTTGCGAACCGCCAGAAGGCTTCATGCTCAAGATTCGTTCTCGCTCTGGTCTTGCAAGCAAGGGCATTATTACTGTAGGCGGTGAAATTGACGAAGATTATCGTGGAGAGATTAAGGTAATTCTTCTCAATACTTCTGGTACAGACTTTACCATTGCCAAAGGCGACCGTATTGCACAGATGGAACTTCGCAGATACCAACAGATTGACTTCAATGAAGTAAAGAATCTGAGCGATACAGCAAGAGGAAATGGTGGACTGGGTTCTACTGGCAAATAGGCGCATGAACCATGATTTATCCCACACTGCATTTCAATTATAACAACTCTGGTTACGCTGTCATTAAACTTGTCGATACCGACCTTCCAGATAAAGAAGCGTCACTATTTGGCATGACGTTTGAGAATGACCAAGAAACAGTAGCACTCTTTATGAATCTGCTATCCACATTCATTGCTCAAGCTGAAATCTTTTATGAAAAAGGTTGGTATGATGGATTTGACGATGGGCTTCTATCAGAGTTCAATGATGACGATGAAAAAAAATAGGGGGAACGGTTCATTCCGTTCCCCTAAACAAAAGGAAATCTATATGAATATCAAACGTGTAATTGCTGGTGCATTAGCTGGTGTAACCCTTCTATGTGCTTCTGGTTGTGGTCGTCAGAGTACCCGCGTTGCATACAACATTTCAAAAGAAGCCGATAATTTTAACGTAACTCGTAGGCTTGAAGTCATTAATGCTCGTACCGACAAGCCTGTATTTGAACTTATTGGCAACTTCGCCATTGCAAACAACGATACCAACGAACTTGAAGTCACGGTAGAAATTGGAAAGGGCATTTACAAAAAGCACCTTGTATATCTTAACGATTGGACGATTTACGTTGTCGAAGATGTAAGTGGTGCTTACGTTGACAAGTATCACTACGAAGTCAACTTCCTACCAGAAATGATTGCACCCGTAACCATCACTTCTAATGATTAAAGGAGAATAACCATGACAAGTTATGAAGTAATTAAGAATCTTGAAACCTTATTCCAGCACCTTAATGAGCATTATTTTGAGTCCACTCTCCCACAGCCCTACATCACCCTTACTGTAGGCACAAAGAAGAATGGCAATAACCTCGCAGGATGCTTCTGGGATGACACTTATGTTAATGTCAACGATGATACTGACATTAAGTACGAAATTAGCATTGCTGGTGAACGCCTTGGTGATGGTATCTATCAGACCTCCGAAACCCTTATGCACGAAATGATTCATCTATACTGCAAGGTTAATAGTATCATTGACTGTAAGGGCAAGTCTCATAACAAGAAGTTCAAGAAGGCGTGCGAAGCCCGTGACCTTATCTGTGACAAGGCGCAAGGCATTGGTTGGGGTCATACCGAAGCAACCCCTGCTTTCTGTGACTTCATTCAATCCCTTATTGACGATGGCATTGTAGACCCGCATATCTGCGACTATACTCGCAACACTACTTTCCCAGAAGTCAATCCCGCACAAAAGAAGTCTTATATTTGCCCTTGCTGTGGTGTAAAGGTAAACGCAAAAGTAGATACTGCTATTGCTTGCCTTAATTGCAATGTAGCGTTTGATTATTGGGATATGACAGACCCAGATGACCCCAAGGTAATTACTGATAATAACAATAGATTAGCTTTCACTGAAGAAGGTTGGTATGGTCAGATGTTCGGAGTTGATGATGATGCGACTTCGTAATCTGTTTAGAAGCGTTAAGCGTTGGAGAAAATATCGCAAGTGCTACAAAGAAAGAAAGTCTTTAGGCGATACTCTTTTTGACATTTGTAGTGCGCCCGCAATGAAAATACCAGAATGTTTGTCATGCCCCTATTGTATTGTCAATATTCTACCAAACGACAAAAGAGAGCGTTACATGGCAGAATTTTTAGAGTCAAGAAACAGTAACTCGCGTGGTAAACGTTCAAAGGAGATAACATTTCTATGAGAATCTTAATTGATGTAGACGGCGTAATGCTTAACACTCAAGAAGCATTACTCAAGCGTCTTAACAATCGCTACGGTACAAGGTATACTCTTGAAAACGTGACGCATTATCATTGGTTTGAGAGCGTATATAAGAATATCAATCCGTGGACTGAACTTGAAGATTGCGCGTTCTGGCACGATGAAGTATCGTTGATTGATGGTGCTAAAAACGCCTTTGATTGGCTTCACCGAGAGCACGAAGTTTGCTTTGTCACAGCGTCCAATGTATTCAATCCAGCCTTTGCCGAAAAGATGATTTGTCTAAAACGAAACTTAGACGTATCTACAGATTGGCTCAACAACCATATTGTCATCACACAGCATAAAGAATTGGTACAAGGTGACGTTCTTATTGATGATTGTGCCGAAAATGTTCACAAATGGAATATGGCTTCAAGCACTCGCAAACTTTGCTACTTGTTTGGTCAGATGTGGAATAAAGATAATGAATATAATCTTTATCCTTTCAAGTCTTGGTCAGAAATTGAAAATGTTCTCCGTATCATCTAAAGCAACAATCAAAAAAAATAGGGAAGATAGAATTAACTATCTTCCCTATTATTATGCAGTCCAAAAGACCTTAAAAGTAACAGCAGTTGCAGTGCTACCACTTGTAGTAAACTTGAGAGAACCCGCTTGAGATTCAACACTAATAATTTTATTCCACGCAGACTTTTCATCAGTCATATGAGTACCCCACTGGGGGATAACAAAGAATGGGTCAGCATTTGCCACCATGCCGCTTACAGCAACAGTAGCAGTAGTACCACTTACCACTGGTAGAGTAACAGTTGCAGACTTGTTAAGAGCGCTGGAAGTGCTAACGGATTGTGCAATAGGTACACCATTAGCGTCAAAGCCAATAAATTGACCCGCAGTACCAGTAACACCAGTTAGCTTACCTTCGCCATTAGCAACAGCCACGCTATTAGCAGTAATGGTATTACCACTTGCGGTTTTAGCATAATCAAGCTGAATATCGGCAACATCTTGAGCGATACCCTCAACTTCAGTTTGCACCGCCTTTACTTCGGACTCGTTAGCCAATGCAAAGCGACCGTCTGGTGTAGCGTTAGCGTCACCAACAATAACCTTGTGTTGAGTAGTATCTACAAAGAACTCAGCGTCAGAAAGAATGTAACCAGAAGGATTGGTAGCGGACTTTAGCTTAACTTCTTTGCCGCGAGGCAGTTGAATTTTCTTCGTCATAAATAATCTCCTTTCTTACAAAATATCACCGTCAATGCCATTAACGTAAATCTCGTTATCTTCATTGACGGAAATAGACTTGTTATCTGTTTTAATTGAAATTTTGTTATCTTGAATATCAAGACCGTCACCAGCAATAAAAGATACTGTTCCACCAGAAGAAGGAATATCTGAAATTTCATATTCGCCTTTATCAGCATTCCAGATTTTCCAGTACCCACTTGCGTCAGGGACAGGAGGATGATTATTTATTTCGTCCATTCTTTGCTCAATTTGAAAGAACTCACTGGGGATAAATCTATCTTCCTGATATGCGCCACAATAACTAAGCACAGGCTTCTTAACCCACATTTCAAACACATCTGAGTTATAGACCTTTTTACCCGAAATACGGCGAATATTACATAAACATTTACCTTGCGGTAACATATTCGCTCCAAGTAAAACGCTATACTCATTATCTGCGTCTTTACTCTTGGTCAAGTTAATTATGTTGTAGAATGTCTTGTTACCCAATTTGGCTTTAACATCAAGTTTATATCCCCAAGCTGGCGTAGGTATAGAATCTTCTACAACGCAAATGAACTCGTTCACATCGTTGTCTGTTTCAAAGCCAACAACACGGTCATTGTTAATATACGATACGTCACGACCGTTCAGAATTATTCGCATCTCTGACTCAAACCTCTTTTTCGTAAAAAATAGGGAGAGAGGATATTTCCCCTCTCCCTTAATTGTATCACACTATTTGTGAAATGTCAATAGGAATTTTGACTAAAATTAGTCGAGAGAACCGCAGTCGATTACATCTACGGTCATAGCACCGTCAGCACCAATAGCAATCTCAGAAGAACCCTTAACAGCACCAGCGGTGGTAGCAGAGCCAAGAGCCATCTTGATACCAGAAGCGTCAACAGATAGACCGTTAGCGGCAACTACCTTTGCAGATACAGTGTTGTTCTCAATGGTAATACCGTTGCCAGCAACCATAGAAGAAGGAGTAGCTACGAATAGACCGTTAGCGTCCAGAGTTAGAGCGTTGCCCGGAGTGGTAGATACGTCAACCTTAACAGTAGGAGCAGTAGCAGTACCGCCAATAACGATAGACTTATCTTCAGCAGTTACAGAAGCAACCTTCTTGTCAGCTTTAGCCTTTGCAGAAGCGGCATCGTCTACGCCCTTTTGTGCCAGAGCACGAGCACCGTAAACAGTGATAGCGGTAGTAGCGTCAGCTTCAGTGCCCTTTAGAGCGTCAACAGCGTCATCAGCGTGCTTGTTTAGGTCAGCAACAGTAGAGTAAGCCGCGTCCTTTAGACCGTGTACAGCAACGTCAGTGCCCTTTACAGCGATAGTGCCGTTGGTAATGCCTTCTGCAATGTCAGCCTTCTGTAGTGCAGTATCAGCCTTGCCAATAGAATCTTGTACGCTTTGAGCCAACTTACCAAGAGCGATAGTACCATCCTTGATAACTGCGGAAATCTTGTTATCCTCAGATACAGCAACGGTAATCTCATCACCATCAACGCCAGTGTAAGCGTCAATTAGAGTAGCAACGTTGATGTAGAGAGGTGCTTCTTGGTTCTGTAGGGTCAGCTTAATGTAAGTGCCAGCAGGTTGACCTTCTGGATTTACAACAACTTCACCAGACTTAACGAACAAGTCCTTAGGAATGTTGATTGCCGCACCAACGTTAGCGCCATTCTTGGTCAGGTGGTAAACAGCAGAGAACTCACCTGCGTCAGCGTCCTTAACAACACTATACTCATCAGCGGCAGGTAGAGTTAGCTTTAGACCATCAGCACCAACAGTTAGATGCTCATCAGAAGTTGGGTCAACAACAACTGCAACGGTCTTTTCGGTAGCAGTACCAGTTACAGCAACGCCATTGCCAGCAGTGATAGTGTTGACTACTGCATTCTTAACAGCGTCAGCCTTGGTCTGAGCGTCATCTTCAAAATACTTAGCAGTCTTGTATGCCGCATCGCCAAGACCAAATACTGCTACGTCAGTGCCATCAACGCTGATAGTACCGTTGGTCTTACCAGTGATAACTTCTTGTACAGCAGAATCAGCCTTATCAAGAGAAGCGGTAACTTCATCAGCCAGCTTCGCCTTAGTTACAGCCTTATTAGCAATAATAGCTTGTAGCGCAACAGCACCAGTGCCATCAAATGCAACAGGAGTAGCAGTTACGTCACCTTCAATAGAGAAGTTCTGAGCGTTTGCCAGCTTATTAGCAATGTCAGCACCAGAAGCCTTTACAGGAATGGCAGTGCCAGCTACGCCGTCAACACCAACATACAGCTTACCAGCGTCAGCACCAGTACCCAGTACGACAGCAA
>ENA-UONT01001056-UONT01001056.1-human-gut-metagenome-genome-assembly--contig:-CS20-NODE-1056-length-25738-cov-21.331231_pt1 | contig 25738 bp, 25 predicted proteins | sample MGYA00242459_ERZ724006 | MGnify/ENA metagenome assembly ERZ724006 | reverse complement strand
CCGGGCCGGCAGGCGCGACGTGGATATACGCATCGCCGTCGAGCGGCATCATGGCTTCTGCGCAGGTGTTATGATATTCATAGGTATCGATCACAAGCGGCCGGCGGTAGACCTTCGTGATAGAAAGTCCAACGGAAGCGCCCGGAGAATAAACCGTGGTCATATTGCGGTAAAATTCAATGGGGTTCGTGCCGATATGCGGGCCTGCGGCATGGAGCATGTCGGCAAACGTACCGTATAAACCAAATTTCTCAGCGCTTAATTCCTGAACATGGACAGTTCTCATGTCTGCTCCCTCCTTAGAAGTTGTCGATCTCAACGGTCGGCAGGACCTGAAGCTGCTTGAACAAAACCTTCTCCGGCGACATGACGATCAGCTCGACAATGTCGGCCAGCGTATCGACCGGGAGCATTGCGTCGGTGCCGAACGAATGTGTCCAGCGCGTCCACCAGCTTGTAGCCGTGGAGCCGGGGCAAAGCGCCGTTACGCGGATGCCATACTTGAGCAGGTATTTCTGCATGCACTCGGTAAAGCCGTTGATGGCAAACTTTGTTGCGGTATAAATGCCGTTGTTATTGACGGGATCGGGAATGCCGCGGATGGCGGACATGGAGGAAATATTGAGAATGTTGCCGCCGCCGGTTTTTTCAAAGTACGGAACCGACAGCTTGACAGCGTAGATCGTGCCCTTGAGGTTCACGTCGATGGTGGTGTCCACGTCGGACTTTGTCAGCTCTTCAAACGGCGTCATAACGCCGGTACCGGCTGCATTGACCAGCAGATCCAGCCGTCCGTAGGTCTGCCACGAAGTCTCAAAGGCAGCTGCAATCGCGTCAAAGTCAGTGTTGCTTGCCTGAATACCAAGGAAGCTGACGCCGAGCGATTCAACCTGTGCCTTCATGGCTGCGAGTTCGTCTTCCTTGCGGGCAATAACGGTCAGATTCATACCAAGGCCTGCCATGCGCATGGCGATCGCGTTGCCGATCCCGCGCGTACCGCCGATGATAAAGCCCGTCTTGCCGTGCAGATCCAATTTCTCCATTGTTTTTCCCTCCTGCATTATAAATATTCTTCAAATGTAAATCCGAACGGTGCAGCCTGTTCATTCAGTTCGTTGATCTGGAACGGCTGGATGGGAACGCCGCCCTTTTTGCGGTTGGCGATCTCGGCGCGGAATTCGATCTCACCCGGCATGAGAACTTCGTCCGTACCGGCTTCAAGCTTTACGTTTTTGATCTCATCGATCAGAGCATCGACATTGCGGCGGAACTCGCCCTGCTCACAGAATGCCTCTGTCTTGATGGCGAGGAAGCTGCTGCCGACGATGGGCTTGTCCTTCGGCGTATCGACCGCAACGCCGAAGCCGCTGCCGTTGAGCACACCGGAGAGCATATCCACGATCACCGCCATGCCGTAGCCCTTGTAGCCCAGCGGCAGGAGAATGCCGCGGAAGGCCTGCGGGGCATCGGTCGTGCGGCTGCCGTCGATTGCGAGCGCCCAGTCGTCCGGAACGGGTTCGCCCTTTTTCATGTTGACGAGCAGCTTGCCGCGCGAGACACGGCTGGTCGCCATGTCGAGCAGGATCGGCAGATGCTTTTCGGCAGGAAGCGCAACGGCGATGGGGTTCGTGCCCAGCCGCTTTTCCACGCCGCCGAACGGCGCGACGAACGCGCCGGAATTGGTCATCGAGAAGCCGATCATGCCGCGCTTTTCAGCCATCATGGCGTAATAGCCCGCCGTGCCGTAGTGGCTGCCGTTGCGCAGGCCGACATAGCCGACACCGAACTGTTCCGCCTTTTCAATGGCGAGTTCCATGGCCTTTGTCGCTGCAACCTGACCGAGACCGTCGTGTGCATCGATGAGCGCGGTCGCACCGTAATTTTTGACGATCTCCGGCACGGCTTTTGCATCGTACAGGCCGGAGATGAGCTTCTCCGTATAGAGTGGAATCCGTGTAAGGCCGTGGGTCGTGACGCCGCGGATCTCAGCGTCGATCAAATTGTCGGCGATCATGGCAGCGTCCGCCTTGCTGACGTGGTAATAGCCGAACAGATCGATCACGTACTGTCGGATGCGTTCCGGCTTGACATAGATGGTGCTTTCCATAAGAACGTCTCCTTATCCGAGCTTGTAATAGCCGAAGTCCCGCATGACTGCCGTCAGCTCTGCGCGGACACTGTCGGGCAGCGGATGGATGGGTCTGCGCGGCAGGCCGATGGGAATCCCGCGCATAGTCAGTCCCTCCTTGATGATTGCCAGCCACGGCGAGGGCAGACCCTCTTTTGTAGGTTCGTTGAAGAAGTGCATGTACTTGCGGCAGACAGTCATGATATAGTCTCTGGCTTCAAGCGGCTTGCCGGCCTTGCAGAGGTCATAGACACGGACAGTTTCTGCCGGGAAGAGCGTGCCGACGCCGGTGATCCAGCCGTCGGCGTACATCATGAGCGCTTCGGCGGGGAGATTGTCATAGCCGTAGAAAATAGAGAAGCCGTCGTCCTTGCACAGGGCACGCATGTTCTGGTGGCGGTAAATGTCGTGCGCGGAATCTTTGATGGCGTCGATGATGCCGTCATTATACAGCTTCGCAATGATTTTTTCACTCAGCCAGCAGCCGGTCAGGTACGGATTGTGATAGAGGATCAGCGGAATCGAAAGTTCGGCACGGATGGCCTTATAATGATCGTAGGCTTCCTCCTCGTTCGGCGTAATGTACCAGGGTGTGACGACCATGACGCCGTCGGCCCCGGCTTCCTCCGCAGCTTTGGAGAGCAGGATCGCGTCGGAGGTCCGGTACGCGCCGGTGCAGGCATAGACCTTGCAGCGATGGTTCACGTATTCGATGGTGTGGCGGTTGATCTCCAGCTGCTCCTCCAGCGTCATGGATACAAGCTCGCCCGTGCTGCCGCAGGGGATGACGCCCGTCGCGCCGTTTTCGATCAGAAAGTCGATCAGCTTGTCAAGCGCGGGATAATTGACATGTTCGTCCTCCCCGCAGAAGGGAGTCACAAGCGGGAATACAACGCCGCCCATTTTTTGTTTTTCCATAGTCGCTCTCCTTTATGGCGTGTTTTGGAATAAGTATTCCAATTTTAAAGAACAGCATACCGGAATCAAAAATAGAATGCAATATGCAGAATAGCCAAATTCTCCATGTTGGATTTGTGCAAAACAGAATGCATCCGAGGGATTCCCGGCAATGAAGGTCTTGACAGTTGACGCAGTTCCAGCGTTTACGGTATAATCAAGAGCAAAGTACTTGCGGCGGAGGAAATGATGGAAAGGAAGGAACAGGGTACAGTACAAGCGCTTGAGCGCGGGCTGAAAATTCTGGAGCTGCTGATGCAGGAAAAGCGGCCGATGGGCGTCAACGAGATTGCAAAATGCCAGGGTATCACGCCGTCAGCAGCGTATCGGATATTAAAGACACTGGAGGCAACCGGCTGGAGCTTCCAGATGTCGGATGATAAATACATTCCGGGTGAAAAGCTGTCGTATATCACAGAGAAGAATAATTTCCACCTCGCGCTGGCCGAGGTGGCGTATCCGATCATGCAGGAGCTGACGGCGCGGGAGATTCTGCCGATGAACCTAGTCGTCCGGCAAGACCGGCGGTTTTTCATTTTGCAGCAGACGCGCACGGAGCGGTATGTTGATTTCGTCGCACCGGTTGGCTCAACGCTGCCGCTGCACGCGTCCGCAGGCGGAAAGATTCTGCTCTGCGAGCTGCCGGAGGTGCTGCGCACGCAGTTTATCGATGGGATCGCATTCGAGACGATGACGCCGAATACCATCTGCACCAAGCGCGCGTTTCTGGAGGAGCTGAACAGAGTCCGGCAGCAAGAATATGCGCTTGATTATTTTGAATCCCTGACGCACACGTGCTGTGTGGCCGTGCCGGTTCGCAGCCCGGAGGGGGAGATCTACGCGGCTCTGTCGTTCTCCGGCATCACCGACGTGACCTCACGCGAACAGCTGAAATACTACCTTCCGCAGCTCCGCGAGGCAGCAGATACGATCACGCAGCGGCTGTTTCTGCTGCGCAGACAGTGCTGAGGCCGGAAAGTGAAAAAGCAGGCATCCTGCAAATGAAACACAGGATGCCTGCTTTTTCTATAAAACCGGAGGTGCAGAAGCGGGATGATCCGAACGCTCCTGGCTGTATGTTGTCCGAAATGCCCCCGGCGTTTTCGCAAAGCGTTTGCGGAACAGGCGGCTGAAGTAGGACGGATCGTCAAAGCCGACCAGCTGCGCGATATGGCGGATATCAAGTTCCGTATGCAGAAGCAGCTCACAGGCCCGGTCGAGCCGCAGGCGCAGCAGATACTGATACGGCGAAACGCCGATGGTCTTCGTGAACAGATGCGAAAACCGGCTTACGCTCAGGTGCAGACGGGCTGCGCAGTCCGCAAGCGACAGCGGTTGGCAGAAATGCTCGCAGAGGTACGCCGCCGCCGCGCGGATTTCGCTGCATTCGGTGCTTTCCTGCCGGTTGACGCTGCGCGACAAACTGGCAAGAATCTGCAAAAGCAGTCCGCCCTCGTCAAGAAGGTATGCCGGCCCGCGCATGTGGTGTGTCTGGGAAAGCTGGTGCAGTAGGCTCTCGAACTGCATCCGTTCATCAACCTGCCCACAGAACGTGCGATTATAGGGAAGATCGGCCAAAGCATCTTCTATTGCAGTCCCGGTGAAATGAATCCAGTAGGAAATCGCGTTTCCTTCCTTGCTGAACGCATAGAGCTGCCGTGCGTCGGGTGGGTAAAAAATGAAGCCGCCCGATGATATGCACACAGGAGCGCCGTCTTTCTCCGCAGTGATCCATCCGCTCTGCACATAGAGCAAATGATAGTCCGAACGACCATTTGAGCGGAGAATCGTATACCCGTATTGTCCGGCCTGCTGCTGCCCGCAGCTGTTGATCTGAAGCCCGTGGACAGGCGGATGATCCGTGGAATCACGGAATTCACAAAAGGCTTTCATGCTGCTCACCCCTGGCCAGTATAGCATACGGTCTGCTTGCTGTATAGCAGGAATGTCCGCTTATCTGGCAGTTTTCTGCTTTGCCGCCGCGCAGGTGGTGGGATACACTGGAACCATCCAAAAATGAAAAAGGATGGTGCTCTTTATGAAAAAATTTGCATTTATCGGCGCGGGCAGCTTTATCTTCACGCGCAATCTTGTCCGGGATCTGCTCTCGTTCCCGGCCTTTGAAGACTGTGAGCTGGCGCTGATGGACACCGACCCGGAGCGGCTCGAACGGATCACCGCCGCAGTCCGAAAGATCAACGCCGCTATGGGCGCGCACGCGAAGATCACCCCGACGCAGAGCCGCGCGGAGGCGCTTTCCGGCGCGGACGGCGTTTTGTGTACGGTCTTCAATGGCGGCATCGACGTCTGGCGCTATGATATTGAGATCCCCATGCAGTTTGGCGTCGATATCAACATCGGCGATACACGCAGCGTCTCCGGTATTTTCCGCGCGCTGCGCAATATTCCCCTGATGCTGGATATCTGCCGGGATATTGAGAAATATTGCCCGAATGCGGTCTTCTTGAATTACACGAATCCGATGTCGATGCTCTGCAAGGCCATGCAGACCGAAACAAACGTCGAGGTCACAGGTCTGTGCCACAGCGTGCAGGGGACGGTCACCATGCTGGCGGAGTGGCTGGAAACGCCGGTGGACGAGATCAATTATCTCTGTGCGGGCGTCAACCATCAGGCGTTCTATCTCAAGCTGGAGCACAACGGGCAGGACCTGTACCCAAAGCTTGCAAAGAAGCTGGAGAATCCCGAGTTTTATAACAAGGAGCAGGTGCGCAACGAAATGTTCCGGCATTTGGGGTATTATGTCACCGAGTCCAGCGGGCACAATTCCGAGTACAACGCATGGTTCCGCAAGCGCCCGGAACTGATCGAAAAATACTGCACGCACAGCACCAACTGGAACCCCGGCCTGCACGCGTTTTCGCTCAACAGCCGGCTTGGGCGCGCCGGGAGCTGGAAGCAGGAGATCACGGACTGGATTGAAAACGAACCCGTCGACACCAACCGAAGCAGTGAATATGCAGCAAATATCTTCAACGCCCGCTTCGGCGACCGGACGCCGTTCAAGTTTAACGGCAACGTCATCAACGACGGCTCTATCACCAATCTGCCGTATGACGCCTGCGTGGAAATTCCGGTATTTGCGGACAAGGACGGCATCCACAAGACCATCGTCGGCGAGCTTCCGGCGCATCTGGCCATTCTGGTCAGCACGACGGCGCAGATCGAGAATCTTGTCGTGCGTGCGGCCATGACAAAGAGCCGGGCGGATGTTTATCACGCAGTCATGATGGATCCACTCTGCTCCGCTGTGTGCAGCCTGCAGGAGATCCGCAACATGTGCGATCTGATCTTTGAGAAAAACACGGACTATCTCGGAGATTATAAATGACAGCCTATTTCCGGCATTTGCTCCGGAATGCTCTCGGGGAAAGGCCGAAGGATTTGCTGAACATACGGCTGAAGTAAAACGGGTCGTTGAAGCCCGTGCTTTCCGCCACCTCGGAAACGCTCATGGAGGAATCGCGCAGGAAGCCCCGCGCGCGATCCAGCCGGAGACGCAGCAGATACTGCTGCGGCGAGACACCGACAGCCTGCGTGAACAGATGCGCAAAGCGGCTGTAGCTGAGGTGCAGCGTTTCGGCAAAGGTCTGGAAGTTGATTTGCTCCTGCATATGCTCCCGCATGTATTCCATGGCGCTGAGGATATCGCTGCGGATGGGCGCTTCATTGTCCGCGCTGCTGCGGCAGACGATGGTGATGAGCTGCAGGAGGATGCTGTTTTCCTCCGGGATCTGCAGCGCGGCGGACTGCTGCAGATTGTGCAGGCGATTGAGCCGGTGGAACAGGCTTTCAAACAGCGTCTGGTCAGAAATGGTGTAGATCATGTTCTCCGTCGGGCGCAGGTACTGCATGGCCTCGGCTGCGGCCTGTCCGGTAAAATGCAGGTAGAGGGAGACCGGGTCGCCCGCAGCGGTAAAGGAGTACATCTGCCGCACGTTCGGCAGGAACACCGCGCACTGTCCGCGCGTCAGCCGCGCCTTCGCCGTGCCGACCTCAATGTCGAGCCATCCGTTTTGCAGATATAGAAAATGGAAGTCCCGCCGCCCGTTTGAGCGCAGGATCGTATAGTCATATTTGACGACCCGTTCCGAGCCGCAGCTGTTGACCTGGAGGAGCCTCGTTTGCAGATAATCTGTTTTGTCAATGAACTCGTCAAAATTGTTCAGCGCCATCAGCGTCCGCCCCCTGCTGCATTCGGTTTTGAAATTTGTTTTTATATAGTGTAGCAGAAGCAGCGAAAAATGTCCAGCAGAATTGTCCATGTTTGCAACAGATTTCTGCATTATCAGAATGCGAAAAATATGGTACTTTGTAATAGCAGACAGCAAAAAACAAAACGTTGTTTGTATAAAATGACAAGGAGGAAAACCAAAAATGAAGAAGATTCTTGCATTGATCCTCGCGGCACTGATGGTGCTGACGATGGTTGCCTGTGCAGCTAAGGCAGAGCCTGCCGCAGATGCCGAGCAGACCACCACGACGGAACCGGCTGAGGAGACGACTCCCGAACAAACCGCTCCCGCCGAAGAAACAACGGAGGAACCCGCTGTCGGCGGTACGATCTCCGTTTTCGCAACCAGCTACACCGATGCGAAGCTGGAAATGTTCCAGGAGATCATCAATGACTTCACGGCTGAGACCGGCATTCAGGTCGATCTCATCACCCCGGGCTCCGAGGGTGAAGCTCAGCTCAAGACCATGATGGCTTCCAACTCCCTGCCCGATGTCTGGATGACCCACGGCTGGTCGCTGCTCCGCTACAGCGAATATCTGAAGGTCGTCAACGATCAGCCCTGGTTCGATTCCATCGACAAGGACTCTCTCGCTGGCGTTATGGCCGACGAAAACGGCAACTTCTACGCGCTCGGCATGTCCATGAGCATTTCCGGCCTGATCTACAACAAGGACGCACTCGACAAGGCTGGCGTCGACCCCAACTCCATCCGCACCTGGGACGATTTCGATGCAGCCTGTGAAAAGCTCGTCGCAGCCGGCATCACCCCGCTGGCAATCGGCGGCTCCGTCGGCGGCAACCTCGCGGGCCTGCTCGGCTCCGTCGCTCCGACCTTCTGGACGGACGAAGGCGCCAAGTATGATCTGGGCGACTCTCTGAAGGACGGCACGTTCGACTTCGACACCTATGCAACGGAACTCTACGAGTATCTGGCTACCTGGATGAAGAAGGGCTACATCAATGAAGACGTTCTGACGCTCGACGCTGCCGGTGCGCAGCAGATGCTTGGCTCCGGCGAAGCGGCCTTCATGGTTCGCGGCACCGACAACATCACCGTTGCCCGTCAGTATTATCCCGATGCCAACATGGGCGTGCTCCCGCTGCCCTCCTCCGCTGATGGCGCTCCGTCCTTCCGTGTCGGTGAAGGCGACGCATGGGGCGTCTGGAAGGACACCGAAAACGAAGCTGCCTGCTGGGCTCTGCTTGATTATCTGGCCCGTCCCGAGGTCGGCTCCAAGTGGGCGACGGTCTCCGGCGCGCTGCCCACCGTTGAAGGCGCTGACGCCGCTGATGTCTACACGCTCAACTGCTACAAGCAGGCTGTGGAAGACTGCAACGGCAAGGTTCAGTACGACAACCTCTTCGACCGCAAGTTCTTCCCGTCCGGCATGTGGGGCATTATGGCTGACTCCATGTCCATAATGCTCTCCAACCCCGACGACGTGACCGAGGCTGTTGAGTATCTGAGAGACAACTACCTGGAGCTCTACGCAGAGCAGAACGGCTGAGTCCGTGCAATCGTGGTCCAGCACCCCATAAGCTGAATATGGCCCCGCATTGTAACGACTGATCTGCTTAAATGATTTATCTGCAGGTGTCGGATGAATCTCCCAGAACATCCGGCACCTGCACACTCTTTATTTAGAAAGGAACGGACAACGGAATGGAAAAACGGAAAAGACAGATGAATCTTCTGTATATACCGGCTGTCCTGCTCATGGCATGTTTTGTGCTATACCCCTTGGCGCGGGGCGTATATATCTCCTTCTTCAAGTGGAATGGATATTCCCAAAATATGACCTTTATCGGACTGAAAAACTACCTTAACCTGTTTGCAGATAAATACTTTAAGTCCTCGTTCTGGAACACCATGCTCTATGGCTTCGGCTCGGCGCTGCTACAGAACGTGTTCGGTCTGGCGCTGGCGCTGTTCCTCAACAGCAAATTCAAGATCCGCAACGCGGTACGGACGATCATCTATCTGCCGGTCATGATCTCCGGCCTTCTGATGGGCTACATCATGTATTTCTTCTTCCAGCTCAACCACGGCGTCATCAATGAGATCTTCCAGTATCTCGGCAAGGACGCGATCAACTGGCTGGCGGACGGAACTCGCGGTAAGATCATCATCACGCTCGTCAACAGCTGGCAGTATGTCGGCATTGCCATGATCGTATATCTGGCGGGCCTGCAGAACATCCCGACCATGTATTACGAGGCAGCGACGCTCGACGGCGGAAGCACATGGCAGGTCTTCCGCCATGTGACGCTCCCGCTGCTCACGCCTGCCATGTCCACCGCAGTTATTCAGAACGTCATCGGCGGATTGAAGCTGAACGATGTGATCATCTCCCTGACAAAGGGCGGCCCCACATTGAAGACGCACTCGCTGTCCACATACATTTCCTATATGTACTTTGATTCTGAAAAAGCAGGCTACGCCTCGGCGATTGGTGTATTCCTGTTCGTATTCATCTTTATCATCTCGACATTCCTGACGCGCTATTTCCGGAAGAGGGAGGTGCAGTACTGATGCAACAGACAATTCAGAAGCAGACGCATAAGACGAAAAAGAAGAACGCATGGAAATATATTCTGAGCGTTCTCATCATCCTCATTTATATCCTGCCGATCTATGTGCTCGTGGTCATGGCCTTCAAGCATCCGACAGATCTCGGAAGCCGTCTGATCCCACCGAACTATTTTGATTTAAGCAACTTTACCTCTATCATTGAAAGTGGAAAGTTATTCAGGGCGTTGGGCAACACTGTTCTCATTGCGGTTGGCACAGTTGCAATCGAGGTCGTATTCGGCTGTATGGCGGCCTATGCGTTCGCGCGCAACCGTTCACGGCTCAACAGCTTCATGCAGAGCTTTTGTTTGGGCATCATGATGATCCCACCGCTGTCCATTCTGGTCGGCGTGTACACCGAGCTCGTTGCGCTTGGCGGCATCAACCAGCAGTGGGCGGTCATCGTCATCGCGGCGGCATTCGGCCTGCCGATGTCCATTCATCTATACACAAACTTTATCAACTCCATTCCCGTCGCGTTGGATGAAGCCGCGGCGATCGACGGCGCAGGTGTCCTGCGTACCTTCTGGAGCATTATCCTGCCGCAGCTGAAACCCGTGACAGTGTCTGTCATCATTCTCAAGGGCGTCACGGCATGGAATGAGTACCTGTATCCGTATTACATCTTACAGAAGCCGTCGAAATACACGCTGGTGCTGTTGATCCGGCAGTTTTTCGGTGGTGCGGACAGCGCACAAAATATGCACGGCGCGGCAGCCGCCGCAGTGCTGTGCGTCCTGCCGCTGATTGTGGCGTATCTGTGCCTGCAGAAATACTTCATTCAGGGCCAGGTCGACAGTGCAGTCAAATAACGTTTCCAACAGGAGGAAAACGACATGAAAGCAATTCAGGTAGATGAGCTTCTGCGGTTTGCGCAGGAGGCTCTGGAGGCAGCGGGGGTCGGCGCGGAGGATGCGCAGACGATCGCCAATACGCTCGTGACGACGGACACGTTCGGCGTGTTCTCGCACGGCACGAACAATTTGTACAATTATATCCGCAAGATGCAGGCAGGCGGTCTGGACGCGAAGGCCGTCCCGACGGTGGAAAAGGAAGGCCCCTCGTGGGCTATCGTCAACGGCAATGCGGCCATGGGCATGGTTTCGTCCTGCAGGGCCATGGAGCTTGCCATCGAAAAAGCGAAGAAGACCGGCATCGCCTATGCCGGCGTGCACAACAGCTGCCACTTTGGCGCGGCGGGCTATTATGCCAATCTTGCCGCGCAGCAGGGCCTGCTCGGCATCGCCATGAGCAACACCGACCCCAACATGGCCATCCCCGGCAGCCGCGATGTGGCCATCGGCAACAACCCCTTCTCGTTCGCGGCGCCGCTGAAGAACGGAAAGTCCGTCTTCCTCGACATCGCCCTGAGCGGCGCAGCGGCCCTGAAGATCGTCATGGCCCGTGAAAAGGGACAGCAGGTGCCGCCCGGCTTCTTAATTGACGCCGAGGGCCTGCCGACAACAGATCCGTCCGGGTTCCCGTATGAGTCGCACCTTCTGCCCATGGCAGCGCACAAGGGCTACGGCTTTGCCATCATGGTCGAGATCCTTGCCTCCGTGCTGACGGGCGCGGGGCTTCTGAGCCAGGTCGTGAGCTGGAACCTCGATCTGGAAGCCAAAAACAACGTCGGCCACGCCTTTATCGCCGTGGATCTGGCGCAGATGCTGCCGATGGACGAATTTGAAGCGCGCATGGAGCAGATGGTGCAGGAGCTGGAGTCCGCGCCGCTGGCGAAGAACACGCAGAAGATCTTCGTCCCCGGCGAGATGGAGTGGGCAAAGCGCGAGAAGGCGCTGGCGGAGAACCGGCTGGAGCTCGCGGACAATATGGCGGAGAACCTTGAAAGGGCCGCCGCGCTGACAAAGACCAGCCTGCACTGGCTGGCAGATTGAGAGGGAACAGAGTATGGACAAAACCGAACTCATGAAGGATGTATTGAAGGTGACCGGCATTGCGCCGATCATTGCCTATGCGGAGCCGGAGCAGGCCGTTCCGGCGGCAAAGGCCCTCGTTGCGGGCGGACTTCCCGTGGTGGAGGTGCTGATGCGCAACGAGCATGCGATGGGAAATCTGGAGCGCATCGCAAGAGACGTTCCGGAGATCGTCGCGGGCGCGGGCACGATCATCACGCTCGATCAGGCCAAGGCCGCCATCGACCACGGCGCGCAGTTCATCATCATGCCCGGCATCGGCCGGCAGGTCGTGGAATACTGCATCGACAGGAAGATCCCCGTCATTCCGAACTGCATCACGCCGGGCGAAATGACCATGGCGGTGGAATACGGCCTCGATATGGTCAAATTCTTCCCGATCTACCAGCTCGGCGGTCTGGCGACGCTCAATGAATATACCGGCGCATACCCCATGCTCCACTTCCTCGTGACCGGTATGCTCAATGAGACGAATTTCCTCCCGCTGCTGGAAAACCGGAAGGTCATCTGCGGCGGCGACTGGATGTTCACGCAGGGACAGGCGCTTGTGAACAACGATTACGCGCTCATCGCGAGAAACCTGCGCGAGTCTGTCTATCAGGCGCAGGATCTGCGCAACCGTCTGGCGATCCGGAAATAAGGGAGGGAATGACAATGAGATCCAGTCAGGATACATATACACTTGCAAACGGCGTAAAAATGCCGTGCATCGGCCTTGGAACATACCAGTCCCCGGACGCGGTCGCGTCCGCGGCGGTGAAGGACGCAATGGCGGCGGGATACCGCCTCATTGACACCGCTGCCGCCTACGGCAACGAGCGCGGCGTCGGGCAGGGCATCCGCATCAGCGGCGTTCCCCACGAGGAGATCTTCGTCACCAGCAAGCTGCGCAACGCCGCGCACGGCTATCAGGCGACGCTTGAGGCGTTCGACATGACGCTCTCCCGGCTCGGTCTGCGGTATCTGGATCTGTACCTGATCCACTGGCCGAACCCCATCCAGTACCGCACAACATGGCAGGAGGCCACCATCGGCACCTGGAAGGCATTTGAGGAGCTCTATAAGGCCGGGCGCATCCGCGCCATCGGCGTGAGCAACTTCATGCCGCACCATATTGAGCTTCTGAAGGAGCACTGCGAAATTCTCCCCATGGTCAACCAGCTCCGCCTCTGCCCCGGCGTGACGCAGCCGGAGGTCGTGGCGTACTGCAAAAAGAACAACATTCTTGTCGAGGCCTACAGCCCGTTCGGCACCGGCGCGATCTTCAAGGTGCCGCAGATGCAGCAGCTTGCGCAGAAGTACGGCCGGAGCGTCGGCCAGATCTGCCTGCGCTGGAGTATGCAGATGGGCTGGCTGCCGCTGCCGAAGTCCGCGAACCCGGACCGCGTGAAGGAAAACCTGAACGTGTTCGACTTCGAGCTGGAGCCGGAGGACGTGGAGCTGATCGCGAACCTCAAGGGCGTCTGCGGCGAGGCTCCCGCGCCCGACGAGATCCATTTCTGATATGAGGATAACCAACAAAGAACAGCTGGCCGCGCACGGCAACCGCGAAGGGCGAAAAATCGTCGCGGAGCTGCTGGACGCGGGATTGGACGCGCTCGACCCGTATGTGCGGGTGAAGCAGCTTGTCCATGTGGAGAATGGGAAGATCGTTCTGCACACGGACGGCTTCGAGATGAAGGGCGACCCGCACGCGGGGCCGCTGGAATTTGATCTGAAGGACTATGACCGCGTGTATGTCATCGGCGCGGCTAAGGGCGTGCAGCGCGCGGCGCTGGCGATGGAGGAAGCGCTGGGCGATGTGCTGACCGGTGGCCATGTCATTGCCAAGCACGGCGAGGCCATCATCTGCAAAAAGATCGGCGTTACGCTGGCGGGCCATCCTGTGCCGGACGAGGCCTGCGTCGAGGGCTGCGAGAAAATCGAAGCGCTGGCGCGGGATATCACCAGCCGCGATCTGGTCTTCACCATCACGGGAAGCGGCTGCGGCTCGCTGATGACCTATCCGGCGGACGATATCACGATCGACGAGATCGCGCGCTTTACCCACATGATGCAGATCGAAAAGGGCGTGCCGACCAGCGATCTGAACCCCATCCGCACGCACATCGACCGCTTCAAGGGCGGCCGGCTTTCCCGGCTGTTTCGGCCCGCGACGCTTGTCCATATGACGACGGCAGATCCCTCGAAGCAGAATACGCCCGTGACGCGCACGACGTATTTTGAGATGCTGGAGCACAACACCTTCTTCCCCCCGCTCTCGACCGGTACGACCTACGCGGACTGCATCGCGATCCTGCAAAAGTGGAACGCGTGGGACAAGACCCCCGTCTCCATCCAGAACCGGCTGCTGCGCGGCACGCCGGAGACGGAGAACATGAGTGTAGAAGAGTATGAAAGCCTCGGCGCACGGTTCTTCGGCCTCATCTTCAAGGACGCGACGGTCTATCCCGCCGTGCGGAAAAAGGCGGCGGAGCTTGGTCTGCCCTGCGTCATGCTCTCGGAATATCAGCAGGCGGAGGCGAAGGAGGCGGGACTGGTCGACGCGGCGATGGCCCTTTGCGCAGAGCGCATGGCAGAGCCGTTCCGCGCGCCCATCGTGCTTTTGTCCTCCGGCGAGAACGTGGTGACGGTCGGCGCGGAGAGCGGCGTCGGCGGGCGCAATCAGGAATACTGCACGGCGGCGGCGCTGACAATCGTGGGCAGCCGTAAGATCGTCTTCGGCGCGGTCGACACCGACGGCACGGACGGCCCCGGCGGCTTCCGATATCCCGGCGCGCCGGACTGCCTCGCCGGTGCGATCACAGACGGTGAAACAGCACAGGCCGCGAAGCAGGCCGGAATCGATCTGGAGGACGCGCTGCGCACGCACGGCACGTCGGAGCCGCTCTGGCGGCTCGGCTGCGGCGTGGCGGCGGCAGCAAATGTCTCCGCGCTCGATCTGCGCGTGATTTTGATTCAGGAATAAATTTATAGATATCGACAGAAGGAGTGACAGAAAAATGGCAGGAACAGAGATCCGCTCCATTACGGCAAGACAGGTATACACGAACCGCGGCAACCCCGGCGTAGAGGCCGTGGTCACGACGGAAAACGGCGCGACGGGCCGGGCCATGTGCACGTCCGGCATTTCCATCGGCACGCATGAGATCCATTTTGACTTCGACGGCGGCGAGCGCTTCCGCGGCAAGGGCGTTCTGGGCGCGGTGCGGAACGTCAACGAGATCATCGCTCCGGCGCTGAAGGGGCTGGACGCGGCCAACCAGCGGCTGATCGACCGCACGATGCTCGATATTGTCCCGGACGCGAAGGCAAAGCTCGGCGGCAACGCGACGGCGGCCGTCTCCGCGGCTGTTTTAAAGGCGGGCGCGGCGGCGCTGGGCATCCCGCTTTACCGGCACATCGGCGGCGCGAACGCGATGTATCTGCCCGTTCCGGGCGTCGCGATGGTCGCGGGCCATGAGCGCTACGGCGGCGGCATCACCACCCCCGGCGGCAAGCCTACCATGTCCGTCATGTGCTTCGGCTTCGACACGTTTGCCGACGCCTCCTATGCCTGCTGGGATATCCACACCCGCTGGGCTGAGAAGATGGACAGGCGCTTCGGCGGCGCGCCGAACATCCGCGATTTCATCGTCGTGCCGGAAGGCGTGTTCAAGTCCGACGAGGAGATCTGGGAGGCCATGACCGAGACGATCATCGAGGCGGGCTATGAGGGAAGAGCCGGCTTCCAGATGGACGTTGCGACCGACACCTATCACAACAAGGAAGACGGCAAATATTACGGCCTCTTTAATAACCAGCCCAAGACGAAAGATCAGCTCTACGAGTTCTATCTGCATATCATCAAGGAGTTCCCATTCGTCATTTTGGAGGACCCGTTCAACGAGGACGATTATGACACGACCGCGGCTCTGACGAAGGATTCCGGTATCCAGATCGTCGGCGACGATCTGTTTACGACGAACATCCGCCGCGTGGCCTATGGCGTGACGAAGGGGGCGGCCAATACGGTTTTGCTGAAGGTCAACCAGATCGGCACGATCTCCGAGGCGCTGGAGATGATCCAGTATGCGTACAAGTTCGGCTACGCCGTCATGCCGTCGGATTCCAGAGGCGAGGGCGAAGCCATCGCGGATTATGCCGTGGGCATCAACGCCGGCTCCGTGCGTGAGTGCGGCATCGGCCCGCGGGCGAACCGGTTCATGGAAATTGAAGCAGAGCTCGGCAAGACCGCGAAATTCCTCGGCGCACGCGGTCTGAAGGGCTTCAAGAACCAGCAGCGTGCGGACGCGCTGGAGAGAAAGGAGTAAGCAGGATGTATCAGCAGTATATTGGCGGCAAATTGGTTACTGGCCTTGGAAAGCCGCTGGACGTGCTCGACCCGTCGACCGGCGAGGTCGTCGGCACGGTCGGATCCGCGAACGCGGCGCAGGCGCAGCAGGCGCTGGACGCGGCGGCGGAAGCGTTCAAGACCTGGTCGAAGACCCCTTTGCAGACGCGCATCGACTGGATGCTGAAGCTCCGCGAGGCGTGTTTGGCCGAGCGCGAGACGCTGGTCGAGCTGGTCAGCCGGGAATCCGGCAGAACATATGCGCTGGCCTGCGGCGACTTTGACTGGTGCATGACGAGCTTCCAGTATTACGCGGAGGAGGTCAAGCGCGTCTACGGCACGTCCTTCCCCAACGCGGCAGGGACGTATGGCAGCGGCTATCATATTGTTGAGCGCCGTCCGATGGGCGTTTCGGTCGGCCATCTGGCGTGGAACTACCCGCTGGGCAACGCGGGACTGAAGATCGCGCCCGCGGTCGTCTCCGGCTGCTGCTGCATCATCAAGCCGTCGAGCCAGACCCCGCTGGCCACGCTCTATCTCGGCGTGATCGCGGAAAAGATCGGCTTCCCGGCGGGCGTCATCAACATCATCTCCGGCCCGGCCGCAGAGGTGGGTAAGACGCTCAACTCCAGCAGCATCCCGAAGCTCATTACGCTCATCGGTTCGAGTGAGACGGGCCTGCAGATCATGCGCGAGGGTGCGACATCCGTAAAGAAGTATTCCTTCGAGCTGGGCGGCAACGCGCCGGTCATCGTGATGCCGGACGTGGATCTGGACGAGGTTGCGGCGAATATCGTGGCGAAGAAGACCGGCTTCGCGGGCCAGACGTGCGTGAACTATAACCGCATTTATGTGCAGGAGCGTATCTATCCGCAGCTGTGCGAAAAGGTCGCGGAAAAGCTGCGCGCCGTGAAGCTCGGCCAGTGGAAGGACGAAGGGCAGGTCATGGGGCCGCTGATCAACAAAAAGGCGCGCGACCGCATGCTGGAGCTGGTGGACGACGCGGTGAAGTCCGGCGCGAAGCTCGTGATGGGCGGCGAGGTGCCGGAGGACTTTGCGAAGGGCGCGTACATGACGCCCGCGCTGCTGGTGGACGTTACGGACGATATGCGCGTGAGCAAAGAGGAGATCTTCGGGCCGATCATTCCGATGCAGCCGTTCAAAACGCTGGACGAGGCGATTGAGAAGGCCAACGACACGATCTACGGTCTGTCTTCTTACTTCTTCGGCCACAACGCGAAGGAAATTTCCAAAGCATTCGAGGGCATGGAGGCCGGCGAGATCTTCATCAACGGCTCCGGCGGCACCGAGCAGACCCCGCACGCAGGCGTCAAGCAGTCCGGCGTCGGCTGCGACAAGTCCCCCTGGTCCCTCGAAGAGTATTTCGACTTCAAATACTGCGCCATGATCCCGTAAACGCGGAAAGGGGAACGAAATGGAAAAGAAATTTGACGTCATTGGCTTCGGCGACCCGTTTCAGGATCTGGATATCCAGCTGTCCAAACTCCCGGAAACCAACGTCAATATGCGTATGAACGACTACTGCTTCATGGGCGGCGGAAACGTCCCCACGGCAATGGTCGCGGCGGCGAGACTGGGGCTGAAAAGCTCCATTCTCGGTGTCGTCGGTGACGACATGCTTGGGCGGCTTGCCACAGCGGATTTCACCTACAACCATGTTGATACGTCACACTTGAAGGTAGCTGCCGGCAAACGGACGAATTTCTGCCTGTGTGTGGCCGAACAGGAAATTGACGGCAAGGAATTTATCAGCAAGCCCGGCGATTTTGACCCGTTGACCCCGTCAGATTTGGATAGGGACTATATCCAGTCGGCAAAGGCGCTGCATATCGGCCAGTTTACACCGGCCATTATCAAAGCCTGCGAGTGGATGCACGAGGCAGGCGGCGTTGTGTCCATTGACGCAGCGTATTACCGGCCGGATATCTATGAAAATTACCGCCATCTGGACATCTTCATCGGCTCTGAGACATATTACAACGTCATGTGCCAGACCGAGGGCTATACCGGCGGCAGAGCGGATATTCGGCGTGTCCTGCGCGCCATTCAGTCGCAGGGGCCGAAGACCGTGATCTTTACTTTTGGCGCTGATGGCTGCATCGGTCTCTGTGGAGACGAATTTTTTGAAGTTCCGGCTTTCAAGGTCAAGGCAGTCGATTCGACCGGTGCAGGCGATGTGTTCCACGGAGCCTATATCTACGCATGGCTGCAGGGTTGGGACGCAAAGACCTGCTGCCGGTTCTGCTCCGGTGTTTCAGCGATCAAATGCACCCGCCCCGGCGGACGCTCCGGCATTCCGACGCTGCCGATTCTGGAAAAATTCCTCGCCACGGGCGAAATTGACGGAACCGAGCTGGACGAGCGTGTCCAGCATTATAAATATGGACTTCTGAACGCTTGACAAAAAGAAAGACAGGGAGGAAACCATTATGCTGAATTATCATGTCAAGATCGGTCTGGTGCCGATCCGCAGAGACTGCACCCCGCGCCCCGGTATTTTCAACTGGGAATACGCGGAAGATCGCGCAAGAAAAACCGTAGCGTATATTGAGGAGCATTTCACCAGCGAAAACGTCTCGTTCGTCGATCTCAAGAGCATCAACGAGGTTGAAGTTCTGTATAACGAAAAGGATGTGCAGCCTGTCGTCGACCTGATGCGCAAAGAGCGCGCCGATGCAATCTTTATCATCAACAGCAACTTCGGCAACGAAGAGGTCGCCGCCATGGTCACCAAAGAGCTTGGCCTGCCGGTTTTGCTCTGGGGCCCGCTGGACGACGTATTTGAGCCGGACGGCAGCCGCCACACTGACAGCCAATGCGGCCTGTTCGGTGTCAGCCGCCAGATGCAGCGCTACGGCGTCCCGTTCAGCTACATTGAAAACTGCCGCGTAAGTGACCCGATCTTCGCCGACGGCCTGGACAAATTCGTCCGCGTTGCCTGCATGATCAAGAATTTCCGCGGTATGCGCATCGCACAGGTCGGTCTGCGTCCGAAGCCCTTCTGCTCCGTTATTTTCAATGAGGGTGAGTTGATGCAGCGCTTTGGCATGCACATCATCCCAGTCAACATGGCGGTCATTATTGACAAATATAACCGTATTCTCAAAGAGCGCGACGCGGAGCTGGAGGAGGGTGCGAAGATCCTGTTCGAGCGCTATCAGATGGACAAGGATACCCCGCCGCTTGCAAAAAAGATCTACGCATTTGTGCTTCTCTATAAGGAAATCTTCGAGGAATACGATGTCGATGTCATTTCCTCTGAGTGCTGGACCTCCATGCAGCTGGGCGTCGGGGCTATGCCCTGCACGGCCTACAGCATTCTGGCCGACATGGGCTACATCGTCTCCTGCGAGAGCGATATGCACGGCGCAATCTCCATGGCGCTGCTGTCCTGCGCAGCGCTGGGCAAGAATCCTCCGTTCTTCGGCGAGTTCACCGTCCGCCACCCCGAGGACAAGAACGTCGAGCTGCTGTGGCACTGCGGCCCGTTCGCCTATTCGCTCAAGAAGCCCGGTACGATTGCGCGCGAGGAGAACCAGCGCCAGTGGTTCCAGGTCAAGGACGGCAAATTCACCATCTGCCGCTTCGATCAGGACGACGGCCACTATCAGCTGCTCAACGGCACGCTGGAGAGCGCCGACGGCCCGTATACCTTCGGCACCTACCTTTGGGCACGGTTCAACAACCTGACCAAGTGGGAGCGCAAGCTGATCGACGGCCCGTACATCCATCACATGGCCGAGGTCGAGGGCGATTATACCTGGGAGTTGCGCGAGTTCTGCCGCCTGATCCCGCATCTGGACTCCGATACGGTGGATTAAAAGGAGAAACTGATATGCTGACTGATTTAAGATCCATTCTTGCGCTGGCTGAAGAAAAAGGCTGCGCGATCCCAGCGTTCAACTGCTACACGCAGGAGTGCGTCATGGGTGTTCTGGAAGCCGCGAAGGAAACCGGTGCGCCGGTCATCTTCCAAATGTTCAGCCGTCTGGCCGATACCAACGACGGTAATTTTGTCGCGCCCGCCATTCTGGAGGCCATCCGCCAGATCCCTCAACCTGCGGTCATGCACCTTGACCACGGCGCGGGTATCCCAGAGGTTGTTCGGGCCATCCGTCTCGGCATGACCGGCGTAATGATCGACGCATCGACCCTGCCGCTGGAGGAGAACATTGCCACGACGAAGCTTGCGGCAGAGCTCTGCGGCTATGTCGGCGTTCCGGTTGAGGGTGAGCTCGGCCATGTCGGCGCGACGAAGGACGAGGTGCTCGGTAACTATACCGATGTCGCGGAGGCAGAGCGCTTTGTGAAAGAAACCGGTGTTTCCGCCCTGGCTGTCATGGTCGGTACGGCGCATGGCCGGTATAAAAAAGCGCCTGTGCTGGATATTCAGCGTATCCGCGACATCCGTGAAGCAACAGGCAAACTGCCGCTGGTGCTCCACGGTGGCTCCGGCGTGCCGGACGAGCAGATTCGCATGGCAGTAGAAGCCGGTATCCGCAAGGTCAACTTCGCGACCGATCTCTGCTACGCCTTCCTCGATCAGGTCATGGTCACAGAACGCACGACGGTCGCGCTGGACGTGTTCATGCGCGAGCCCATCCACGCCATCCGCGATTACTGCATCGGCAAGATCAGACTGCTGGGCACGGACAGGATCCTGTAACCATTAAGCGCCTGCCGGGACACCGGCAGGCGCAGTGCTGTATGAAAAGGAGAAACCATATGAAGATTACAAAGCGTCCGTTCGGCACACTTGCAGACGGTACTGCCGTATCCTGCTGGACGATGGAAAATGCGCATAGCCTGCGCGCGGAGCTTTTGGACTATGGTGCGACGATCCGCAGCGTTCAGGTTCCCGATCGGGCAGGACGTCTTATCGACGTTGTGCTCGGCTATGACGATTTGGCCGGCTATGCCGGCAACCCCAGTTTCTATGGTGCGACAATCGGCCGCTTCGGCAACCGCATCGGCGGCGCGGAATTTGCGCTGAACGGAAAGACGTACTGGCTGGCGAAAAACAACGGTGAGAACCATCTGCACGGCGGTCTGCGCGGCTTTGACAAATACGTCTGGCAGGGAACGGAGGAGCCGGACGGTGTCCGGTTCACGCGCGTCTCGCCGGACGGCGAGGAGGGGTATCCCGGCACGCTGACGGTCTCCGTAAAATTCAGCTGGCAGGGCGACGGGCTGATGCTCCACTATACGGCGCAGTGCGATCAGGATACGATTTTGAATCTGACGAACCACAGCTATTTTAACCTCGACGGTGAGGGCACGGTGCAGGAGCAGCTTCTGAAAATTCATGCCGACCGCTATACGCCGAACGACGCGGGCTGCTTGCCGACGGGCGAACTTGCGCCTGTCGCGGGCACGGCAATGGACTTCCGCGCCTTCAAGCCCATTGGCAAGGACGCGGACAGCGACGAGCCGTGCGTGAAACCCTTCCGCGGCTACGACGTGAATTTCTGCTTGGACGGAAGCGTCCCGGCGATCGAGGCGAAGTCTCTCAAAAGCGGCATCGTCATGTGCGTGACGACCGACCAGCCCGGTGTGCAGCTCTTTACGGCCAACCATATGAAAGAGCGCATCGGCAAAAACGGGCAGCAATACGGCCACCGCTCCGCGTTCTGCCTCGAAACGCAGCATTTCCCGGACTGCATCCACCATCCGGACTGGCCAAGCTGCGTCCTGCGCGCAGGCGAGGTCTTTGACAGCAAGACCATCTATTCGTTTACGACGGAATAAGAAGGAAGGAAATTTATATGGCTGATTTTACAATGGACCGGTTCAGTCTGAAGGGCAAGACCGCCCTTGTGACCGGCGCGGAGCGCGGCATCGGGCTGGAGATTGCAAAGGGTCTGGCCGCGGCGGGCGCGAATATTATCATCGCAGGCCTGATGGAAGAAGAATTTCCGAAAGCGAAGGCCGCTGTGCGCGCCAAGGGCGTGAGCTGCACGGTGCTGAAAGCGGATATCTCGAAGGAAGAAGACGTGCTGCGCCTTGCGGAACAGGCGTGGGAGATCTTCCCGAACGGACTTGACATTCTGGTCAACAACGCGGGCGTCAACAAGCTGGCGCCCGCGGAGGAGATGCCGCTGGAGGTCTGGCAGAAGGTCGTCGGCGTCAATCTGACGGGCACGTTCCTCATGTGCCGCACGTTCGGAAACCGGATGCTGCAGCAGGGGCACGGCAATATCGTGAACGTCGCGTCCATGTCCGGCCTGGTCGTGAATCCACTGCCGCAGCAGCAGTGCGCATACAACTCGTCCAAGGCGGGCGTCATCATGCTGACGAAGTGCCTGGCCAACGAGTGGGCGCAGCGCGGCGTGCGCGTCAACGCGATCTGCCCCGGCTTTACCGACACGCCGCTCACGGCCAGACGGCTGAGTACGCCGAACGACCCTGCGGTCGCCAAATGGATCGGCGGTACGCCGATGGGCCGGGTCGCCCAGCCGGACGAAATGGTCGGGCTTGTCCTCTATTTTGCAAGCGACGCGTCTACGTTTACAACCGGCGCAGTCCTCTCCGTTGACGGCGGATATACGTGCCTGTAAGCAATACAGAATCAAAATCTCCCGGAATACACGATTGTGCGTTCCGGGAGATTGTCTTTTCAAATATTCTGAATACGGTAACAAGCATATTGAAGGTGCTGCTTTTTTATAATGAATATATGTCGCTATTTTGTCGCACATTTTCACGAATTCGCGCTGCTTTGGCTCTTGTAATGTCGCGCTGCTCTGTGATAATCTTATCATAGAAAATTACGGAAACAGATGTTTTGCGTGCTGGTGCGCGGAAACATCTGTTTTTGCTTTCCATTTTGATTTTGCACGGATGGGAGGAACACTATGGGGCCCACATGCAAAAGCTACATTCTGGAACTCCTCGAGAATTCTTCACATCGGCTGCGGCAAATTGAACTCATGCGGTATGAGCTTCAGCATATACCGCAGGTTTCTGATTCGGAAATGATTGAGGCAATGTCCCTGCCGCCCTTGACAAGCAGCGAAAAAGCGACTAACTCAAAAGCTGTTCCGGACGTTGCGCTTTCCTATAAGAAAACGGCTGAACGGATGAATGCTGAGGCGCTGGGCGAACTTGCGTCTGCCTATGTGAACCTCTGGCGGGAACACGACCGGCTCCTGCATTATATTGGATTACTGGATGAGCGCTAGGGCAGAGTACTCCGGCTATACTACTTTGAGTCGTATGTGTGGACAGACGTTGCAAAGGTTATGCACATGACTGTACGGACAGCACAGAGAATCCGGCAGCAGGCAGTGGATGAGCTGGCAAAATTATACGCATTCGCCAAAGACTTTTTTCTAATTTAGTTGTTGTAAAAATAGGAAAGGATGGTTAATACAATGTCATTACCACAGGTTTTGATCAAAGACAAATACTGTCTGACGATTGATGAGGCTGTTGCCTACTTCAATATCGGCGAAAAACGAATGCGTAAAATCGTCGAAGAAAACCAAACATCGGATTTCATCATACAGAATGGTGTAAAAACATTGATCAAGCGAAAAAAGTTTGAAGCATTTCTTGATCGCCTTTCCTCCATTTGAGAAACATCTTTCAAATTATAGTGTCTCCGGCGGCTAGGAAAGAAGCCTCTGACATGATATACTGTTTGTATATCGTGCCGAGGCTCTTTTTCATGAGGAAGGAGCATGGAACATGAGCGAAAAAAGACGGGATCAAAGAAATCGTATTCTTCGCAATGGAGAGAGCCAACGCAAGGATGGCCGTTATGTATTCAAATATCGAGACATCAACGGTCAGCCGCAATTTGTATATAGCTGGCGGCTAGAGCCGACGGACAGACTGCCTGCCGGCAAGCGGGACGGTCCTGCGCTTCGGGAATTGGAACCGAAAATCATACGGGATCTTGAGGATAAAATTTCCCCTCGCGGTGGTGACATGGCTGTTATGGAACTGGTTCAAAAGTATCTGCGCACCAAAACCGGCGTCAGAGCAAGCACCAGGGCGGGATATAAAACCGTTCTGAATCTTCTGGAGAAGGATTCATTTTCCGGAATCCGCATCGATCGTGTGAAGCTATCCGATGCAAAGGTATGGCTGATTGACCTGCAAAAAATGCTCATGTGCGGTAAAGAAGCAACAACAAAAATAAGACAAGGACAGCCTGTCGCTATTCCGAGAGCAAGGGGAATATGATAGAAAAACTCATACCCGTATGCTATACTGAAACAAGAATTTGAGCAGCGGCGAACAGGTGTAACAATCGCCAAGTCGCCGTTTTCTGCTTCCCGAAAATTTTTCAAAAATATTTGTAAGATTTCTGCATTTGCGGAGCCTTATAGATGAAAGGAGGTGGTAGAGTAATGGAGTTTGAGCAGATATACAACATCTATTTTAAGTCGGTATATCGCTATATTCGGAAACTTTCTGGTGATGAACATATTGCAGAGGAAATTACAAGTGAAACTTTTTTAAAGGCAATGAAATCCATTGGAGATTTTCGTGGCGAATGTGATATGCGTGTATGGCTTTGCCAAATTGCGAAAAACACGTACTACTCATACTTGAAAAAAAGTCATAGAACAGCAAGTGTTGATGAAACAGAGTTACAGAATATAGTAGACCCGAATGCTTTTATTGAAGAACAAATTGGAGTACAGGACGAGTCTCAGCAAATACGAAAAATTTTACATACAATACCCGACCCTTACAAGGAAGTTTTTATGTGGCGTGTGTTTGGAGAATTGTCTTTCAAGGAAATAGGCGATCTATATAGCAAGACAGATAATTGGGCCTGTGTTACCTACCATCGAGCAAGGAAAATAATACAAAGCAGATTGGAGGAAATCAATAATGAAAAGAGAGTGTAGTATCGTTCGTGATGTGTTGCCGCTGTACTTTGAAAATATGGTAAGCGAAGATACAGCGGTATTTGTAAAAGAACATCTTGAAAATTGTTCTGATTGTGCGGCAGAACTTGAATGTCTGAAATCAGGCAAGAAAATTGATAAGGCAGAAACTTCGGAAAGAGAAAATGATACAAATGTAATAACGGCGGTAAAAAAGAAAATAGCCAAACGAATCTTTAAAATAGTGGGTGTTGTATGTCTTGTATTTGTAGTAATACTTAGTGCAATATTGCTTTATATAGGTATTAGTTACCCTGTTACGAAAGATAGTATTTCACTGTCAACAAAAACAGAAGGCGATTATGCCTATATTCTTTTAGAAGCAGAAGCGGGGAAATCGCTTTCTTTTGATTCAAAAACAGAAGATATTTTGAATGACAATAATGAAGTGTGTGGTCAAAGAATCACTTTATATAATTTGCAGTATCATAATAATTTTTCAAAAAATGCCGGTTCCATGAGCTGGGGATACCCCTTAAATGCCGAAAACCAATATATAGAAGTAATAGTTGAATTAGAGGATGATACACTACAAATATCCAGCGCAAAATAGATAATTTTGAAAAAATATAGCAAAACCAGCCGAGCCTGTCAACGGTCAAGATGAACGGCGCAAATGCGCCGCCGTTGAC
>ENA-UONT01001052-UONT01001052.1-human-gut-metagenome-genome-assembly--contig:-CS20-NODE-1052-length-25866-cov-5.237341_pt1 | contig 25866 bp, 18 predicted proteins | sample MGYA00242459_ERZ724006 | MGnify/ENA metagenome assembly ERZ724006 | reverse complement strand
ATTTGCAGACGGAGCGCTCGCTTACGGACAGAGGTCGGGGGATTCATCCGGAAACCGGTGTGCTATCGCGAGTTGCCGTGGTGCCGCATCATGCGGTCACCGGAGCCTTTCGTCCGTGTGCCGGCCATGTGTTGCCGGAGGTTGTGCTCGTCCGAATCGAAGAGCAGCTCCGTCTGATCGGCGAGCCGCACCGAAATCCCGTTGCGTTCGAGCCCGATGTCGGTGACGGTCTGGCCCGGGTATTTGTTCTTCACATAGTCGGCGACCTGTTGAGGAATCAGCTTCATCGGGATGCCGTCGGCACTCTCGATGTCGGTCCATGCACCGTTTTGCGAAAACATGATTTCATCGCCGTTGTCGAGCCGCACCTTGTAGGCGAAGAGGTGCGCCGAAGGGTCGAAGCGGATGCGTTCGACACGGTCTTTTGCGTAGAAGTCGCGGATGAAGGCCTGTGCGGCTTCGGGCAGCGCATCGAATTTTACCGTGCGGTTTTCGACCATCCGCCCTTTCATGGGCGTCCGGTCGGGGCGTTTGTCGTCGTCGGGAGCGTTTGCCGCCGCCGTTGCGGCCGTCGTGAAGACGAAGAGTGCGGCGGCCGTCAGAATCCAGTTTTTCATAGTCGTATGATTTTAAGACGTTGACCGCTGTCGTCCAAATACCGCACCAAAAACGGCGGGACGGGGCATCGCACCCCGTCCCGTCGTCGTACAGCCGCCGCGGGCTATTTCACGAACCGGCCGAAGAAGCGCCATATCTCTTCGGAGGTGTCCATATCCTTCTCGGCCCAGCTGTGGCCGCCGTCTACGACCTCGTAGAGCCAGACTTCGTTGCTGCCGGTGCCCCCTACGAAGCGGTGCGCCACCACGGGATGCCGCCGCAGAGCCAGCGTATCGGTCTGTTCTCGCACGCAGCGGTTGGCGGCGACCCAGTAGCCGACGGCGATCTCGACGGGCAGGTAGGCGCCCCAGCCGCCCTTGTTTTCCAGATCGCCCTCCCACGCGGAGGTGCGATCTTCGGTACCGTGGATCTCGAAGAGCGGGATCGGCGCCGGCGTGTCGCAGTCGCGGTACATCCATTCCAGTGTCAGCCCCGAAACCGGTGCGACGGCAGCGAAGACGTCGGGACGGGAGTAGGCGAGCAGGTAACACATCTCGCCGCCGTTCGACATACCGGTACAGAACGTGTTTTTCCGGCTCAGGCCGTACTTGTCCTGCAACAGACCGGCCAGTTCGCAGAGGAACGACACGTCGTCGACGGTCATGTCGGCCTGGAACGGGTACCCGACGTTCCAGCAGGTTTTGCCGCGGCCGTCCTTCACGCCCTGCGGGTAGCAGACGGCGAAGCCGTGGCGGTCGGCCGCTTCGTTCATGCCGTAGCGGTCGAGGTTGAAATTGCCTCCGTAGCCGTGCAGCACGAAGACGAGCGGCGCGTCGTCGGGCACTCCTTCGGGCAGATAGAGGCGGTAGGTGCGTTCCAGTCCGTCGACCGTGCAGGTCTCGACGGTCATCCCGGCGGGTCTCGGCGAAGAGGTTCCGAAGGCCGGAAGGGAATACGACAGCATCAGCAGAATGCCGATCGGAAGAATACGTTTCATTTCGGATGGGTTTAGGTCGTGTAAATATAGGGATTCTTTTCCGAAAAGCGAATGCGGGAGCCTCGCTTTGTCGCCGTCCCGTGCCGTAAGAAAGCCCCGAAAGTCTCCGCGGAGGGACTTTCGGGGCGGTTGCGTACCGGATTTTCGGAGAGGTTACCAGATGATCACGCGCTCCTCGACGGGCATGTACATCGCGCCGTCGGTGATCGAGAAGGCATCGTAAAAGTCTTGCAGGTTGCGCAGCGTGGCGTCGACGCGCCACTTGCCCAGCGAGTGTACGTCGAGCTTGGTGAGACGTGCGATCTCCTCGTCGCGGATGTTCTGCGCCCAGAGTTGTGCGTAGGCCAGATAGAAGCGTTGTTCGGGGGTGAAGCCGTCGATCGGTGCGGGCTTCTCCTTGCCTTCGAGCGAATTGTGGTAGGCCGTGTAGGCGACGCGCAGACCGCCCTGGTCGGCGATGTTCTCGCCCAGGCAGAGCGCGCCGTTGGCGAAGAGGGCCGGTTGATCCCCCTTGGCGGGCAGTACCTCGATCGCATCGAACTGCTTGACCAGAATGTCGGTCTTGGCCTTGAACGCGGCGGCGTCCTCTTCGGTCCACCAGTTGTTCATGTTGCCGTCCTTGTCGAAGTTGCGGCCCTGGTCGTCGAATCCGTGGGTCATCTCGTGGCCGATCACCACGCCGATGGCGCCGTAGTTGACCGCGTCATCGGCATCGGGGTTGTAGAACGGCGGCTGGAGAATGGCCGCAGGGAAGCAGATCTCGTTGGTCGTGGGATTGTAGTAGGCGTTGACCGTCTGCGGCGACATGAGCCATTCGTCCTTGTCGACCGGCTTGCCGAACTTGCGCAGATTGTCGAGCGTGCCCCACAGGCTCGCGGCCTTGATGTTCTGCCAGTAGCTCTCGGAGGGATCGATCGTGAGCGTCGAATAGTCCTTCCACTTGTCGGGATAGCCGATCTTGACGTGGAACGACGCCAGCTTCTCCTGCGCCTTGGCCTTCGTGGCGTCCGACATCCAGTCGAGAGCGGCGATGTGCTCGCCGAGCGCCGTTTGCAGGTTCCCGACCAGTTCGAGCATCCGCTCCTTGTCCTTGGCAGGGAAGTATTTGGCGACGTACATCTCGCCTACGGCCTCGCCCAACACCGAGTTGGGGATCGACATGGCGCGTTTCCAGCGGGGACGCTGCTCCTCCTTGCCGGCCATCTGACGGCCGAAGAAGTCGAACGAAGCGGCATAGAAGTCGTCGCTCAGGTAGGAGGCCGCGCTGGTGAGGTATTGAGCGGCCAGGTAGTAGCGCAGCGTCTCGATCGGGGTCTGTTTGACCAGTTTGTTCATCCCCTCGAAGAAACTCGGCTGTCCGACGATGGCACGGTCGATCCCTGCGACCTGTACCTTGCCCAGTTCATCGAAAAGCACCTCCCAGTCGATGGCGTCGTATCTCTTTTTGAGGTCGGCGACGCTCATCGGATTGTAGCTGCGGGCGATGTCGCGCAACTCGACGTTCGACCACGAGGCGCGGGCCAGTTCGGTTTCGAAGGCCACGACGTCGGCTGCGGCCCGCTTCGCCTCAGCCTCCTCCGTGCCCGAAAGGACGAAGAGTTTGGCGAGCAGCTCCTCGTAGCCTTTTTTCAGGGCGGCGTTCGACTCTTCGAGGTAGTAGTCGCGGTTACCCATGCCCAGACCGCTCTGTTCGAGGTAGAAGGCGTTGGTGTTGCTGTCCATCAGGTCGGCCATCACGCCGAAGGCGAAGAGCGGATTGCCCACGTCGAGCATCATCTCCGTGAGCGCCTTGGTCAGCGTGGGTCCCTTTTCGACCTGCATGATCGCGGCCAGGTCGGCCTTGACCGGTTCGGCGCCCTCCTTGTTCAGACGTACCGAATCGAGCCCCATTTTGTAGAGGTCGGAGATCTTCTGGTCGACCGAACCCGGCGCGGCCTCGATCTTGGTCATCTCCTGAAAGAGGTCGGTGAGGCGCACCTCGTTGTGCTCGCGCAGCACGTCGAATGAGCCGAAGCGCGAGAATTCGGGTTTCAGCGGGTTCTTGGCCTGCCATCCGCCGGTGGCGTACTGGTAGAAATCTTCGTTCGGGGCGACCGACAGGTCGAAATTCGACGGGTCGATGGCCGGCGTTTTGGCTGTTTTGTCGTTGCAACTCATCATACAGGCGAGCGTTGCAAAAAGAATGACTTTTTTCATCTGGGTTCTTTGTTTTAAACATGAAAGAGCCGCCTTCGGCAGAAGGACAGCTCTTTCGGACATCAGCGTTCGGGACGCATTATTTTTTGCAGATAGCGGCTACGCCCGGAAGTTCCTTGCCCTCGATGGCTTCGAGCAGCGCGCCGCCGCCGGTCGAGATGTAGGATACCTGATCGGCCATGCCGAACTTGTTGATGCATGCCACCGAGTCGCCGCCGCCGATAAGCGAGAAAGCGCCCTCGGCCGTCGCCTTGGCGATCGCTTCGGCGATCGCGCGCGATCCTTCGGCGAACTTGTCGAACTCGAATACGCCGGCAGGGCCGTTCCACAGAATGGTCTTGGCGCCTTCGATCGCGGCGGCGAAAGCCTTGCGCGATGCGGGACCGGCATCCATGCCCTCCCAGCCGTCGGGGATGTCGTTCACGGGGCAGATCTGCGTATTGGCGTCGTTCGAGAAGGCGTCGGCCGCCACGCAGTCGGTGCCCAGCACCAGATTCACGCCTTTGGCCTTGGCCTTGGCGATGATGTCGAGCGCCAGTTGCAGTTTGTCGTCCTCGCAGATCGAGTTGCCGATCTTGCCGCCCTGCGCCTTGGCGAAGGTGAAGGTCATGCCGCCGCAGAGGATCAGGTTGTCGACCTTGTCCATCAGGTTCTCGATGATGCCGATTTTGGTCGATACCTTCGAACCGCCCATGATGGCCGTGAAGGGACGTTTGATGTCGCTCAGGATGTTGTCGACGGCTTTCACCTCCTTCTCCATGAGGTAGCCCAGCATCTTGTTGCCGGCGTCGAAGTAATCGGCGATCACGGCCGTCGAGGCGTGCTTGCGGTGCGCCGTTCCGAAGGCGTCGTTGATATAGCAGTCGGCGTACGAAGCCAGCGTCTTGGCGAACTCCTTCTGCGAAGCCTTCATCGCCTTCTTGGCCTCCTCGTAGGCGGGATCCTCCTTCTCGATGCCCACGGGCTTGCCCTCCTCTTCGGGGTAGAAGCGGAGGTTTTCGAGCATCAGCGCCTCGCCCGGTTTGAGCGCCGCAGCGGCCTCGGCAGCCTTGGCGCAGTCGGGAGCGAACTTGACGGGCACGCCCAGTTTTTCGCTCACGGCGTCGACGATCTGGCTCAGCGAGAACTTGGGGTTGACCTTGCCTTTGGGCTTGCCCATGTGCGACATGATGACGAGGCTGCCGCCGTCGGCGAGCACCTTTTTCAGCGTGGGAAGCGCCCCGCGGATGCGGGTGTCGTCGGTGATTTTACCGTTTTCATCCAGAGGCACGTTGAAGTCCACGCGGACGATCGCGCGTTTGCCCTTGAAATCGTAAGAATCGATTGTTGCCATAATGCGTTGAATTTTAAAGTATATCTTAATGCGTTGAATCCCATTCTCTTGTCAAATTCGGGTTTCGAGCCGGCGCCGGAGCCTCCCGCTGCCCGATGCGGCGGAATCCGCAGGCGCTCGCCGTCTTCGTCCGGCGGCAGCGTCTTGTGCGGCGGCTCCGGTCGCGTCCCGCAAATGTACGCATTTATTTTCAGAAATACGCACTCGTCTGTTTGTAAAATAACACTGCGGCGGGATTTCCTTCCCTGTCGCGGCGGTGCGTCCGGTCCGGCTTCGGCTGTTCGTCTTTCCGCACGGCTCGGTCGGGTCGCCGCAGAACAGCTCTATTTGCGGGTCGATACCTGCGAAAGAGGCATATTGCGGGCTGCCGCTCTTCGGCCGCGGCCGAAGAACGAATCTTTTTAGCAGAGTTTGTTTGTGAACATGTCAGAAATATCCTGCACTTCAATTCGATTTTTCCTGCGAGGAGCAGTTTTTACCACCTTTTGTCACCAAAAGGTGGCGCCAAAAGTGTCCGCAGGGCACCTCCGTCGGGATCGGACGGCGGTTCTCACTGAGCGGGCACAAAAGACTGCGCTGTTTTGCACACCCGCTCCGGGCGCTCGAACCGCTGTCCGATCTGATTCCTCCTCCGGTGCAATGCGGAAGTGTTGTGCGCTGCGCGCAACCATGATTATTTCATCTCTTGAATTTCATTCTTCTTTTTCTTAGGCTTTTTGATGCGGATTTCGTAATTTTGTCACATAGTATTTCGAAAAAGAGGAAAAACGAAGAGAGAAATTCAAGAATATGGCAAAAGAGTTCAAACGCTATCTGGTGACGTCGGCGCTCCCCTATGCCAACGGGCCGGTGCATATCGGTCATCTGGCGGGGGTCTACATCCCGTCCGACATCTACACGCGCTATCTGCGCCGCCGCGGGCGCGACGTGCTGTCGATCTGCGGCAGCGACGAGCACGGCGTGGCGATCACGATCAAGGCGCGCAAGGAGGGGGTCTCGCCCAAGGAGATCATCGACCGCTACCACAACCTCATCAAGCGTTCGTTCGAACGGCTCGGCATGTCGTTCGACATCTATTCGCGCACCTCGTCGCCCGTCCATGCCCAAACGGCGTCGGATTTCTTCCGCAAGCTCTACGCCGAGGGCAAGTTCATCGAGAAGACCTCCGAGCAGTACTACGACGAGGAGGCGCAGCAGTTTCTGGCCGACCGTTACATCGTGGGCACCTGTCCCCACTGCCAGAACGAAAAGGCCTACGGCGACCAGTGCGAGAAGTGCGGGTCGACGCTTTCGCCCGACGAACTGATCGCACCCCACAGCGCGTTGTCCGGTTCGCCGCTCGTCAAGCGCGAGACCAAGCACTGGTACCTGCCGCTCGACAAGTACGAGGGATTTCTGCGCGAGTGGATTCTCGAAGGGCACAAGGAGTGGCGTCCCAACGTCTACGGGCAGTGCAAGAGCTGGCTCGATCTGGGATTGCAGCCGCGTGCCGTGAGCCGCGATCTGGACTGGGGCATCCCCGTTCCGGTCGAGGGGGCCGAGGGCAAGGTGCTCTACGTGTGGTTCGACGCGCCGATCGGTTATATATCCGCCACGAAGGAGCTGACGCCAGACTGGGAGCGTTACTGGAAGGACTCCGGAACCAAGATGGTGCACTTCATCGGCAAGGACAACATCGTCTTCCACTGCATCGTCTTCCCGTCGATGCTCAAAGCGCACGGCGAGTACATCCTGCCCGAGAACGTGCCGGCCAACGAGTTCCTCAATCTCGAAGGCGACAAGATCTCCACGTCGCGCAACTGGGCTGTCTGGCTGCACGAATACCTCGACGAGTTCCCGGGAAAGGAGGACGTGCTGCGCTACGTGCTGTGCGCCAATGCGCCCGAATCGAAGGACAACGACTTTACGTGGAAGGATTTCCAGGCGCGCAACAACAATGAACTGGTGGCCGTGCTGGGCAACTTCGTCAACCGCGCGCTGGTGCTCACGCAGAAATACTACGGCGGCGAGGTTCCCGCATGCGGCAGCCTCACCGATTACGACCGCGGGACGCTGGCCGAATTGCAGGCGGTGAAGGCGACGCTCGAACAGAATATCGAGAACTACCGCTTCCGCGAGGCGTTGAAGGAGGCGATGAACGTGGCGCGCATCGGCAACAAGTATCTGGCCGACTGCGAGCCGTGGAAACTCGTCAAGACCGATCCCGAACGGGTGAAGACGATCCTCAACATCGCCTTGCAGATCACGGCCAACCTCTCGATCGTCGTCGAACCCTTCATGCCCTTCACCGCGGCCAAGTTGCTGGCGATGCTGCGGCTCGAACCGTTGGACTGGGAGCGTATCGGGGCGACCGATCTCGTTGCCGCCGGTCACCGGATCGGGACGCCCGAGTTGCTTTTCGAGAAGATCGAGGACGACGTTATCCAGGCGCAGCTCGATAAACTGGCGGCGACCAAAGAGGCAAATTTGGCGGCAGAGTCGTCTCAAAATATTGATCCTCAGAAAGATAGTATATCGTTCGATGATTTCCAACGCATGGATATACGTGTTTCGACCATTCTTGCGGCCGAGAAGGTCGCCAAGACCAAGAAGCTGTTGAAGCTGACTGTCGACACGGGTATCGACCGGCGTGAGATCGTGTCGGGCATCGCCGAACATTATACGCCCGAGGAGCTGGTCGGTCGGCAGGTGTTGGTGCTCGTCAATCTCGAACCCCGTACGCTCAAAGGAATCGAGTCGCGCGGTATGATCCTCATGGGCGAGGATGCTGCGGGCAAACTCGTGCTGCTGGAACCGGCGGCTCCGGTAAACAGCGGTGCGGTCGTTGGATAAAAACCTCTTAAACTCTTTAAGATTATGGAAAACGTGGATTGGGCGGCGTTGCCGTTTAACTATCACAAGACGGATTACAACGTCCGCATCTCCTACAAGGACGGCAAATGGGGCGAGCCGGAACTGACGCAGGACGAATATATTTCGGTGCACATGTCGGCCCCCTGCCTGCATTACGGCGTCGAGTCGTTCGAAGGGTTGAAAGCCTTTCGCGGCGCTGACGGCAAGGTGCGGCTCTTCCGTCCCGACGAGAACGGCAAGCGTTTCGCCGCGACGGCCCGCAAACTCTGCATGGCCGAACTGCCCGTCGAAACCTTCGTCGAGATGTGCCGCATGGTGGTCAAGGCCAACGAGCGGTTCGTACCTCCCTACGGGACGGGTGCGACGCTCTATCTTCGACCTTTGGAGATCGGCATGGGCGCTTTCCTTGGCGTACACCCCGCCAAAGAGTTCATGGTGTGCGTCTTCGTCTCGCCTGTCGGAGCCTATTTCAAGGAGGGCATCAAACCGATTCGCGTGATCGTGAATCCCGATTATGACCGTGCTGCTCCACGTGGAACGGGCGATGTCAAGTGCGGCGGCAACTATGCCGCCAGCCTCGAAGCGGGCGAGGAGGCCAACCGGGAGGGATATGCCAATTCGATGTTCGTCGATGCAGTCCACCGGAAATATATCGAGGAGTGCGGCGCCGCCAATTTCTTCGGTATCAAAGACAATACTTACATTACGCCGAAATCGACCTCGATCCTGCCTTCGATCACCAACAAGAGCCTGCGGCAGTTGGCGAAGGATATGGGGATGAAGGTCGAAGAGCGTCCCGTTGCGGTCGACGAGCTCTCGACGTTCGAGGAGTGTGCCGCCTGCGGAACGGCTGCGGTGATCTCGCCTATCGGCTATATTTACGACAAGGAAACGGGTCGCGAATGGAAGTTCGGTGACGAACCGGGCAAGCGCTGCTTGGAGATGTACAACAAATTGCAGGATATTCAGTACGGCCGCTGCGACGATCCCTACGGCTGGACGTTGGTCGTCGAGTAGTTATAGTATAAGTAGTTATAGTATAAGGAGCGTATTTCGGGAGGTAGTGTATGAATTTCTCTTGACCTTCGGAAATACGAATTTTGGTACGGAAAACATGTGGTCTCCTTGTGTGACCGCATGTTTTTTTTGGGGGGGGTACGGTGATTCTATATGCATGTATGAATTGAATTCAAGAGATCATGATTCGTATTGAGACCGAGCGGTTGATTTTACGCCCTTTTTCTGACGGCGATTTGTCCGCTTTATTCATGCTTTTAAGCGACGAAGAGGTCACTGCCTTTCTGCCGATGTTCCCGTTAAAAGATATGGAGGAAGCTCGGTCTTACCTCCGGTATCGGTATATCGAGACGTGGATTCGAAATGGCGGTTTGTATTATGCGATTTGTCTGAAAGATAGCGATTTAGCTGTTGGTTGCATTCATGTGAGCGGTGACGATAGCTATGATCTGGGGTACTGCATTCGCAAAGAGTTCTGGCATAATGGGTTCTGCACGGAATCTTGTCGGGCTGTCGTCGACCTGCTGCGGCGTATGGGGCTTCCCTATATTACGGCGACACACGATGTGAACAATCCGCGAAGCGGAAGGGTGATGCAGGCCATAGGGATGCGTTATTGTTATTCTTATGAGGAGTTGTGGCAACCCAAGAATTTTCCGGTTATCTTTCGTATGTATCAGTTGAATTTAGACGGACAGATGACCGGGTGTATCGTGAGTATTGGGATCGCTATCCGGTGCATTTCGTCGACCCCCCCCCTACTCTCCTTTGGTGGATTGTTCCACGTGGAACACGAGAGAGGCGAACCGCGAAGGTTCGCCTCTCTCGTGTTTTTTTGTGGTCGAATCGGCGTTATCTCCCGAATTTTACAAGCAGGACATTCACGTCGGCGGGCGAAACCCCGGGGATACGCGAAGCTTGGCCGATCGTCGTCGGGCGGATGCGCGTGAGTTTCTGCCGTGCCTCGATCGTGAGCGATTGCATCGAATGATAGTCGAAATCGGCAGGGATGGCGATATTTTCGAGCCGATGCAACTTTTCGGCGATGAATTTTTCCCGCTGGATATATCCGTTGTACTTGATCTGGATCTCCGCTTCTTCGATCGCTTCGGTCGTCATTCCCTCTTCCTCGATCAGTTGCGCGAGCTTGGGGAGGACGCGGGACAAGCCGGCGAAGGTGATTTCGTTGCGAAGCAGGATGTCGTAGAGCTTCCTCCCCTGCTTCATCGGTTCGGAATCGACTGATTTCAGATAGTCGTCGATTTCGCCTGCACGCACGCTCGTGCGGCGGGCGAAGGAAATAAGCGATTCTACGCACGACTTTTTTCGCTCGAAATTCGCAAAGTCTTTTTCCGAAATCAATCCGATTTCATGCCCGAGCGGAGTGAGGCGCAGGTCGGCATTGTCCTGTCGGAGCAGAATGCGGTACTCGGCGCGCGAGGTGAACATCCGGTAAGGTTCGTCGACGCCCTTCGTCACCAAATCGTCGATCAGCACGCCGATGTAGGCTTCGTCGCGTTGCAGAACGATCGCCGACTCCTCTACCCGTTTGCGATGCGCGTTGATCCCCGCCAGCAGGCCCTGCGCCGCAGCCTCCTCGTAACCTGTCGTGCCGTTGACCTGGCCGGCGAAATAGAGTCCGTCGACGAGTTTCGTTTCGAGCGTATGGCGCAATTGGGTGGGCGGGAAGTAGTCGTATTCGATCGCATAGCCGGGCCGGAAGATATGGACGTCCTCCAACCCCCGGATCCGGTGCAGCGCCTCGTACTGTACCTCCCACGGCAGCGACGACGAGAAGCCGTTGAGATAGTATTCATTGGTGTTATCTCCTTCTGGTTCAAGGAATAACTGATGCTGTTCCTTGTCGGCGAAGGTGCGCAGCTTGTCCTCGATCGAGGGGCAGTAACGCGGTCCGATGCCGTGGATCGTGCCGTTGAAGAGCGGCGACCGGTCGAAGCCTGTACGCAACGTGGCGTGCACTTCGGGCGAAGTGTAGACTAGAAAACAGGGACTTTGATGTTTAACTGGCTGTGTATCAGTGGAAAACGAAAACTTCGACGGATTTTCGTTGCCGTATTGCGGCTCCAATGCCTCGAAGTCGATCGTGCGGGCGTCGAGTCGTGCGGGGGTACCGGTCTTCATGCGCCCCGTTTCGAATCCCATCGCGGCGAGCGATGCAGTGATGCCCGTCGAAGCGGGATCGCCGGCACGTCCGCCCGGCGCGTGCGCTTCGCCGCAGTACATCATGCCGTCGAGGAAGGTGCCGGCCGTGAGGATCACGGCGCGCGCAGTGAACTCGACGCCCATGCACGTGCGCACGCCCGTCACGCGGGGACGCTCCCCTGCCGTGTCGAAGAGCAGTTCTGCGGCCGTATCCTGCCAGATATAGAGGTTCTGCGTATTTTCCAGTTCGTGCCGCCATTCGGCCGAAAAACGGCCTTTGTCGCACTGCGCGCGCGGGCTCCACATGGCCGCTCCCTTCGAGCGGTTGAGCATCCGGAATTGGAGTGTCGTGCGGTCGGTGATACGCGCCGTGCGGCCGCCCAGCGCGTCGATTTCGCGGACGATCTGCCCCTTGGCCACGCCTCCCACGGCGGGGTTGCACGACATGTTGGCCAGCTTGGTCATGTCCATCGTTAGGAGCAGCGTGCGCGAACCCATGCGCGCCGCCGCCGAAGCGGCTTCGCAGCCGGCGTGGCCGCCGCCGATGACCAGAATATCGTAGTCGAGCGTCATATCTTGTCGGTTTTCGTGTTCGGAATCGCGAATGTCGCGCGCAGGCCGTGCGGAAGGTCGCCCCGTCGGACGGGGCAGCACGCGGACTGTCGGCGGCGTCACTTTTGCGGGGTCTCCCAGAATCGGAGGTATTTGTCCTCCTTGCGATGCATCTGCCGCTCGGTGCGCGGCGTCTTGTCGCGCTGTCCGCAGAGGTGCAGCAGTCCGTGCACCACCACGCGGCGCATCTCCTGCAAGGTCGTGGCGCCGTAGATGCGGGCGTTGTCGGCCACCGTCTCCACGTCGATGAAGATGTCGCCGGCGACGGTGCGTGTTCCGCGGCGGTCGCTGTAATCGAAGGTGATGACGTCGGTGAAGTAGTCGTGTCCGAGGTACTGACGGTTCATTTCGAGCAGCCTCTCGGCCGAGCAGAAGATATAGTCGACCTCGGCGAGCGTGTAGCCCTCCTGTTCGGCCACGCGCCGCAGCCACGCGGCGGTGAGCCGTTTCTGCGGCAGCCGGTAGGAGCATCCGTCGGTATGGTATCGTACAGCCATTGTCGTGCAGTCTTTATGGGGTTATTTGCGGAAACAGTCCGAGGCGCGCATCTTCTTGGCTCCTGCGGGCGGATAGATGCCGAATACGAGCCTGTATTCGGTCTTCATGGTCTGGATGTCGACCGCGGGGCCGATGACGCCGATCGCGCTGTTTTTGGCCACTGTCTGCCCCTTGGCGACGCTCACCGAATTGAGGTTGGCGTAGGAGGTGATGTACTGGCCGTGGGCGATGTAGACGTCGAATCGGTTGGTGATGCGATTGCGCTTCACGTCGACCACCTTCCCTTCGTAGATGGCCGTGATGCGTGCTCCCTTGGGACCCGTGATCTCGGCCATGTTGTCGCGGTAGCGTTTCACGCGCCCGCCCTCGACGGGAAGGTTCAGGTTCGACGTGCGCGTGGAGAACGAGGCTCCCGCCTTGTTGCCCTTGGTGAGTTTCTGCAATTCGGCGATGGCCGTGTCGAGCTGCTCCTCCTGCCGCTCCTTTTCGCGCAATACGGCCTTTTCGCGCGCCGACATGCGTTGCAGGCGTGCCTTGGCGTTGCGCTGGTCGCGTTCGTAACGGGCCCGTTGGGCGTCGATCTTGCGGCGTGTGGAGTCGAGCGCCTGCTGCTGCGCGGCGAGCAGCTCCTGCTGCCGTCCCACCTCCTGCGCTGTCTCGGCGATCTCGCGCAGCTTCGCTTCGCGCAGTTTGGCCACGCCGCGGATGTTGGCGATGCGACGCGCCACGTCGGCGAAATCCTTCGAGGCGAAGATATAGGTCAGGTAGCTGTTCTGCTTGTAGTTGCGGTAGGCTTCGCGTACCATCGCCGCATATTGGGCGCGGTAGCGTTCCAGCCGGACGTTGAGTGCGCCGGCCGTGCTGTCGCTCGCGGCGAGTTGTTCGGCGAGCAGCGACAGCTGGCTTTCGGTTTCGTCGAGCAACTGGCGGCGCGATGCGATCTGCCGCGAGAGCCGCTGCACGCTCTGCTGTTCCGAATTCTTGCCCTTCTTGATCGAGGTGAGCTCCTGTTCGCCGCGTGCGATCTGCTTTTCGAGCGCATCGATGGCACGCTGCTTCTCGGCGATCTGCCGTTGCAAGTCGCCCTTTTGCCCTGCTGCCGGAACGGTCAGACAGAGCAGCAAGCCGAGGATCAGTGCGAAGCGTGTCATGGCGCGGCGGGCGTTTGCGCCGCCTCTTTCAGGCGGCGGAACCGTTCGACGATCGCGTCGGGGTCGTCGTAACCCCCTTCGAGCGCCTTTTTCCAATAGACTTCGGCCATGAACTTCTCGCCCAGCGCGGCCAGGATGTCGCCGTAGTGGAGTTGCAGGTCGGGACTTTGGCTGCGGTCGAGCGAAAGGGCCTGCTGCATGGTTTTCTTCGCTTCGTCGTAACGTCCCAACCGGTAGAGCACCCATGCGTAGGTGTCCAGATAGGTCGGGTTGTTCTCTTCGAGCACGATCGCGCGCCCCGCCATGGCGAGCGCCCGTTCCAGGTCGCGCCCTTCGAGCGAGAGAAAGTAGGCGTAGTTGTTGAGCACCATCGCGTTGTCGTAACGCAGCGCGAGCGAACGGTCGTAGGCGTCGTAGCACTTGCGCATGCAGCGTGCCGCGGGGCCTTTGCGGCTTTCGTAGAGCGACGCTTTGGGCCGTCGATCCTCCGACTGCTTCTGCAACGCCTGCTGGCCCATCAGGTGATAGGTTTCGCCGATGATGCCCCAGACGGCGCCCCGCAGCGAGTCACCCGGTGCCAGGCGGAGCGAGTTCTTGTAGAATTTCAGCGCTTCGTCGTACCGTTTGGCGTAGGAGAGCATCTGTCCCTTGCGCAGGTGGAGGTCGACGTTTTCGGGGAAGAGCTTCATCGCGCGGGAAGTGTAGTGCTCCACCGAGTCGGGCCGCTGCTTGTAGCTCTCGATGTCGATCACCATGTTGAAGTAGTCGATCCGGGGCGGGAGGTCGTCGAGATGCGTCTTGTAGTAGGTCAGCGCGTCGTCGAGCTGCCCCGAGGCGATCAGGTGGTCGCCGTAGAGCTTCACCACGCGCGGATCGTGCGGATATTTCATCGCCAGCGTCGTAGCCAGGTCGTTGATTTGCAGGTAAAAGGTGCTGTAAAAATTCCGGTCGCCGGTGATCCGGTCGAAATAGGCGAGCTTGTCGTCGAGCGGCATTTCATCGCTCGCGAAGAGCCGCCGCGTGTAGTTGAGCGAGGAGGCGTAGTCGCGCCGTTCGTTGTAGAATTCGCTGTACGTGGCCAGTACAGCGACGCTCGTCGAATCGATGCGGTAGGCCTCGGCGAATTGTACCAGCGCCAGCGAATCTTTCTTCTGGCGGGCATACAACTCGCCCAGCAGCAGATAGTTCTCGGCCTTGTAGGGGGCGGCTTCAATGAGCGCCTGCGCTTCGGCTACGGCGCGGTCGTATTGGCGGGTTCCCACCAGCAGGCGGCGTTTGAGTTCCGACAGGGCGTCGATCCTGCCGAAACGCACCTCCGCCGAATCGAGCACAGCGATCGCCGAGAAGGGTTGCCCCTCCTGGTCGTAGAGCATCGCCAGCACGCGGTAGGAGTCGGGATTCTGCGCGTCGATCTCGCGCAGCCGGTTGTAGGTGCGGATCGCGTCGCGGTAGCGGTCGTTGAGAATCTGCGCCTGCCCCAGTTGCAGCAGGTACCATTTGTCGGTCGTGTCGGTGCGGAAGGCGCGTTCGGCATGGCGCAGGGCGGCGGGTGCATCGTTGTAAAGCAGCAGTTCGGCCAGTTCGTACCATGCGGGCCCGTAGGTCGAATCGGCTTCGACGGAGCGTTCCAGCGACGCGCGGGCCGCGGCGGTGTCCCGCTCGATGAAGGCCTGCTTGATCCCTTCGGTGAAGAGGTAGAATCCCCGGAGCGAGTCGGGCACCTGCGGCGCCGGCGCGACCTGCGGGGTTTTCCGGGCGAAAGCGCCGCAGAAGACCGCAGTGAGCAGGAGCAGAAGGAGTGTTTTTCGCATCGTCGGGGGTGTCATATGCTGTTAAACGGAACGGGGGCGGCGCTTCGTATGCGTCGCCCCTCGCGTTTTCAATCCAACTCGGTATCGAACTGGCGGAGGAAGCGCACGTCGTTTTCGAAATAGAGCCGCAGGTCGCCCACGCCGTATTTGAGCATGGCGATACGTTCGATGCCCATGCCGAAGGCGAAGCCCGAATATTTCTTCGGATCGATGCCGTTGGCCTCCAATACGTTGGGGTCGACCATGCCGCAGCCCAGAATCTCCAGCCAGCCCGTGCCCTTGCAGACCGGACAGCCCTTGCCGCCGCAGAGGTTGCACGAGACGTCGACCTCGGCCGAGGGTTCGGTGAAGGGGAAATACGACGGACGCATCCGGATGGCCGTCTGTTCGCCGAAGAGTTCTTTGGCGAAGAACAGCAGCGATTGTTTCAGGTCGGCGAACGAAACCCCTTCGTCGATGTAAAGTCCTTCGATCTGGTGGAAGATGCAGTGGGCACGGTAGGAGATGGCCTCGTTGCGGAAGACGCGGCCGGGGCAGATGACGCGGATCGGCGGGCGCTGGTGCTCCATCGTGCGCACCTGGATCGACGAGGTGTGGGTGCGCAGCAGGATGTCGGGGTTCTTCTCGATGAAGAAGGTGTCCTGCATGTCGCGCGCCGGATGTTCGGGCGGGAAGTTGAGTGCCGAGAAGACGTGCCAGTCGTCCTCGATTTCGGGCCCGTCGGCCACCGTATAGCCCAGCCGCGAGAAGATCTCGACGATCTGGTTCTTCACCAGCGAAATCGGATGGCGCGACCCGAGCTGCTCGGCCGAACCGGGACGGGTCGGATCGCCGATGGCTTCGGCATCGTCGGCCCTGCTCTCCTGCAATTCGGCGCGCAGGGCGGCAACCCGCTCGGTGGCGGCCTGTTTCAGGGCGTTGAGCCGCTGCCCCACTTCGCGTTTGAGTTCGGGAGCCACCCTCTTGAACTCCTCCATCAGCGCGTTCAGTTCGCCCTTTTTCCCCAGTACCTTGATGCGGAACTCTTCGACTTCGGCCGCCGTTTTGGGGCAGAACTCTTCGACACGCCGCAGAAGTTCTTCGATTTTGCCAATCATATTTTGCGGTTTTATACTTTTTGCCTAATTTTATACGCTATATAAAATGCAAAGTTATAAATTTTTTGAGATATGTTGCGCAAATCGCTCGCTTTTGTCGTCGTTGCACTCCTCCTCGCCGCGGGGGCGTCGGCCCAGAGCGTCGGGCTCGTGCTGAGCGGCGGAGGGGCGAAGGGACTCTACCATATCGGGGTGATCCAGGCGCTCGAAGAGAACGAGGTTCCGATCGATTACGTCGCCGGAACCTCCATGGGTTCGATCATCGCGGCGCTCTACGCGGCGGGCTATTCGCCGGAGGAGATGCGCGCGATCGTCGATTCGGGGCAGGTTCGGGAGTGGGTTTCGGGCCGCATCGATTCGCGTTACGCCTCCTATTACCGCCAGATGCAGGATCAGCCCTCGATGCTTACGCTGCGGCTCAATCTGCGCGACGAGGAGAAGCGCAGCGACGCCAAGAACAAGTCGCGGCTGGTGCTGCCGAGCCATCTCATTTCGTCGTCGCAGATCGATCTGGCGCTCGCCGAACTGCTGACGCCGGCTTCGACGGCCTCCGGCGGCGATTTCGACCGGCTCATGGTGCCGTTCCGGTGCGTGGCCAGCGACCTGGTGGCGCGCAAACCCTATGTGCTCAAAACGGGCGACCTGGGCGAAGCGGTGCGTGCCTCGATGGCCATTCCGCTGGCGTTCAACCCGATCGAGAAGGATTCGATGCTGCTCTACGACGGCGGTATCTACGACAATTTTCCGTGGAAACCCCTCGACGAAACCTTCCGTCCCGACTACCTGATCGGCAGCAAATGTACGTCGGGCAACACCGAACCCAACGCCAAGAGCATCATGGACCAGGTGTGGATGCTCACCATGGAGAAGACCGATTACGACATGCCGGCCGGCCGCAGCACGCTTATCGAGCGGGCGGTCGACGTTTCGATGCTCGACTTTTCTCAGGCCGACGCCATTATCCAGTCGGGTTATGACGATACGATGGCGCTGATGGACTCGCTCAAAAGCGCCGTTCCGCGCCGCATGTCGCGGGGCGAGGCGCTGCGCCGCCGCGCCGCCTTCCGCGAACGCTGCCCCGAGCTGCTTTTCAACCGCTACGCGATCGAGGGGCTGAATCCCGCCCAGACGACCTACGTGCGCGACAACATGCAGCTCGACCACCAGCACGACGGCGAACCGAAGATCCTTTCGTTCGAGCGGGTGAAGGACAAATACTTCTCGGTGCTGGCCGACGGCAATTTCTCCACCGAATACCCCTACATGCGCTACGATCCGAAGTCGGGCTATTACGGCATCGATTTCCGGCTGACGACCAAGCCCGACTACAAAATCCTGATCGGCGGTAACATCTCGTCGACGGCCTTCAACCAGGCCTACGTCGGGTTCGAATACCACCGCATCCGCCATGCGGCCAACCGCTACTACACCCACCTGTTCCTCGGGCCGGTGTCGTCGGCCGTCATGCTGGGCGGACGGACGGACTTCTTCCTCTGGCGGCCGCTGTTCGTCGATTATTCGTACAACTTCACGGCCCGCAACTACAAGAACGGCAATTTCGGCAACCTCACGTCGGTGTCGAACACCGAGTCGATGAAGTTTCTGGAAAACTTCCTCTCGCTGGGATTCGGCTTTCCGGTCACGCACCGCAGCGCCTTCGTGATCCGGCTCAACGGCGGACAGGAGCGCTACTATTACAGCCTCGACCGCGCCTCCTACAAGGAGAACTACTACGAGGATCTGACCACGCTCAACTACATTTCGCCGAAGATCGAGCTGCGGCGCAGTTCGCTGGACAGGATGATCTTCCCGCACTCCGGTACGTCGCTCTCGCTGTCGGGCATCTATCTCTACGGCCGCGACCGTTTCGTGCCGAGTCCCTATTCGCGCGACGAGCAGCGGCTGCGCAAGTCGAAGCGGGATGTCTCGTGGTGGGGCGCCCGCATCGTGTGGAACCAGTATTTCCAGATTTCGGGCAGCAAATGGTTTTCGCTGGGTTACGGCGCCGAGGCTGTCGTGACGACGATCCCCACGCTGAGCAACGACAAGGTGACGCGCATGCTGATGCCGGCCTACCGGCCTACGCTCCATTCGCAGACGGTCTACATGCCCGAATACCGCGCCAAGCGCTATGCGGCGGTCAGCGTGATGCCGACCTTCGATTTCAGCGACCGGTTCTTCCTGCGGACGGGCATCTACGCGATGTTCGCCGAGCGGTTCCGACCGACCGACGACAGGATGCGTTACATCGTCGACGCGTCGCTGGTCTATCATACGGGCATCGGCCCGATCAGCCTTTCGCTGACGAAGTACAATGTCAAGAACTGGGACAACCTCTTCCTGACCTTCAATTTCGGCTATGCGATGTTCCGTCCGCGCGGAATCCACTATTGACGACCCTATGGTTTAACGATTCGACGACTATATGACACAAGAACCCAAAATCACGGCGGCGCTGATCTACGACTTCGACGGTACGCTGGCGCCCGGCAACATGCAGGAGTACGATTTCATTCCCGCCGTCGGCCAGAGCAACAGGGAGTTCTGGAACGACGCCAATTCGCTGGCCGAGGAGCAGGACGCCGACATGACGCTTACCTACATGGCCAAGATGCTCGAAGCGGCGCGCTCGCGCAAACTGTCGCTGCGCCGCGAGGCGTTCCAGGAGTCGGGACGCAACATCCGGCTCTTTCCGGGCGTGAAGGAGTGGTTCGGCCGCATCAACGCCTATGCCGCCGCGCGGGGCGTGCGCGTGCTGCACTACATCAATTCGTCGGGCTTGAAGGAGATGATCGAGGGGACGCCCATCGCGTCCGAGTTCCGCAAGATCTTCGCCTGCTCGTTCCTCTACGACGTCGACGGCATCGCCTACTGGCCCGGCGTGGCGGTCAACTATACCAATAAGACGCAGTTCATCTTCAAGATCAACAAGGGCGTCGAGTCGGTGTCGGACTGCAAGCTGGTCAATCAGTATATCGAGGAGCGCGAACGTCCCGTGCCTTTCAGCCGTATGATCTACGTGGGCGACGGGACGACCGACATTCCCTGTATGCGGCTGGTGAAGAACTTCGGCGGGCACTCGATCGCCGTCTACAACCCCGCGTCGGCGAAGGTGGGGCGCAAGGACCTGGCGTCGCTCATCCGCGACAACCGCGTCAACCACGTCTGTGCGGCCGATTATACCGAAGGATCGGAGATCGACCGGCTGGTGAAACTCATCATCGACAAGATCGCGGTCGACTTCGAGCTGCAACAGCTCGAAATCCCGCGTTAAACGCATCGCTCATGAAGATCGTATTCGCAACCAACAACGCCCACAAGCTCGCCGAGGTGCAGGCCGTGCTGGGCGACGCCTACGAACTGGTGACGCCGCGCATGTGCGGCGTGGAGGAGGAGATTCCCGAAAACCAGCCGACGCTCGAAGGCAATGCCTCCGAGAAGTCGCACTACCTGCGCGCCCGCACGGGGCTCGACTGCTTCGCCGACGATACGGGGCTCGAAGTCGAGGCGCTGGACGGCGCGCCGGGCGTCCATTCGGCGCGCTATGCCTCCGACGGTCACGACTTCGCGGCCAACAACCGCCTGCTGCTGCGCAACTTGGAGGGGGTGGCCAACCGCCGCGCACGCTTCCGCACGGTCATTTCGCTGCTTGTGGGCGACGAGGAGCACCTCTTCGAAGGGGTCGTCGAGGGGCGCATCGTCGAACGGGAGAGCGGAGCCGAGGGGTTCGGTTACGATCCGCTCTTCGTGCCCGACGGCTGCGACCGTACCTTCGCCGAGATGTCGCCCGACGAGAAGAACGCCGTGTCGCACCGCGGCCGCGCCGTGCGCAAACTGGCCGCCTTCCTGCGCGCCCGCGGCGAAAAGTGACACCCCGGCTTCGACACTCCGGCCGATGACCGATAAAGCCCTCCTTCTGCACCGGCTGGCAGCCTGCTCCGGCCCGCTGCTGGCCGCAGGTGCCGCGCAGGCGCAGCAAGCCGCCCCCGCGCAGCGCCCCAACATCCTCTTCATTCTGACCGACGACCAGCGGTGGGACGCCGTGGGATACGTCAACCCGATCGTCCGCACGCCGCACATCGACTCGCTGGCCCGCGAAGGGGTCTGCTTCCGCAACGCCTTCGTCACGACGCCGATCAGCGCCGCCAGCCGCGCGTCGCTGCTTACGGGCATGTACGAGCGCACGCACGGCTACACCTTCCGGCAGGGCCCGCTCAAAGAGCCTTACATGCAGCAGTCCTATCCCGTCCTGCTGCGTGCGAGCGGCTATACGATCGCCTATTTCGGGAAGTTCGGCGTCACCTATCCCGGTGCGCAGCGGCTCTTCGACGCGGCCGACCTCTACGACCGCCGCGGCAAATTCCCCGACCGCCGCGGCTATTTCTACAAGACGATCGACGGCGATACGGTACACCTGACCCGCTATACGGGCTACGAGGCGCAGCGATTCCTGCGCGAAGTCGATCTGTCGAAGCCCTTCTGTCTGTCGCTCGGTTTCAGTGCCCCGCATGCCCACGATCCCGCACCGGAGCAGTATTTCTGGGAGCCGTGGGCCGATTCGCTCTACCGCGACCTGACCGTCGCGCCGCCGCTGCTGGCCGACGACCGCTACTTCGAGGAGCTGCCCGAGGCGGTGCGCAGGGGCTACAACCGCGTGCGCTGGACGTGGCGCTACGATACGCCGCAGAAGTACCAGCACAGCGTCAAGGGCTACTACCGCATGATCTCGGAGGTCGACCGCGAGGTGGGAGCTATCCGGCAAGTGTTGCGCGAGCGGGGGCTCGACCGCAATACGATCATCGTCTTCATGGGCGACAACGGTTATTTCCTCGGCGAGCGGCAGCTGGCCGGCAAATGGCTGATGTACGACCGTTCGCTGCGGGTGCCGATGCTCATCTACGACCCGCGCGGCCGCGACCCCCGCGAGGTGGAGGACATGGTGCTCAATATCGACGTTCCGGCGACGATCCTCGATGCGGCGGGCGTCGCCGTGCCCGAAGCCTATCAGGGCGTCAGCCTGCTGGGTTACACCCGCGGCGAGGCGCCGGCCGCCGACCGCGAAGCGTTCCTGTGCGAACATCTCTGGGAGCTGGACGAAATCCCTTCGAGCGAGGGAATCCGCACCGAGCGGTGGAAATACATGCGTTACCGCTTCATCCCGGGTCGGGAGGAGCTCTACGATCTGGCGGCCGATCCGGAGGAGGCGGTCAATCTCGCCTCCGATCCGGCCTACGGCCGGACGTTGGAGGAGTTGCGCCGGGAGTGCGACCGGCAGATCGAACGTTACGTCTCGCTGCGCCGCCACTGATTCCGGGCGAAGGTGTTCCTCCCGAAAAATCCATGCCGGAGAACAATGCGCAGCCGCGGCCGTACGCTTTTTCGGGGAAATCGGTTCGGAATGCTTCTCGGGGATTTTTCTGCCGGAATGAAGGCTTTCCCCGGATTTCCCCGATGGAATGCAACTTTTTGTGGCTTAAAATGTTCGGATCGTTATTCCGTGCCGGAACATGCTGCCGGCGTGCGGTTTGCATCTCTGCGGAAAAAAGCGTATCTTTATCGGAAGAGCCGGCGCCGGAGGGCGGCCGGCTCATCGCCCTCGGCGGCCTGCTGCCTGCGGGGCGGATACTGTCTGCGAAGAGATGAAAGAAACCCTATTTATTCACTTAACTCAACTGTTTATGAAACATTTTATCCTATGGGGTCTGACGCTCGCGGCCGTGGTGCTGGGCGGGTGCTCGGACGATTACGACGACACGGAGCTTCGCACGGGGTTGAACGATCTGCGGGATCGCGTCGCGAAACTCGAAACGCAGCTGACGAAGCTCAACGGCGAAATCACAACGATCGATGCGCTGGTCAGGAAATTGGAGAGCAATGTCTCGGTGGTGAAGGTCGAGCCGGGCACGGACGGCAAAAGCTACACGATCTACTTTTCGGACGACACGAAAGCGGTGATTGCCAACGGCGAGGACGGCGTCGCGGGCAAGGATGCTCCGGTGATCGGCGTGAAGGAGGAGGACGGCGTCTACTACTGGGCGCAGACGATCGACGGAAAGACGACGATCCTCGAAGTCGACGGGCAGAAACTACGCGTGACGGCCGAAGTTACCCCCCCCCGGCTGTCGGTCGACGAAGAGGGTTACTGGGAGGCGAGCTATGACGGCGGAGATACGTGGGAGCGGATCACGAATGCCGCGGGCGAGCCGGTGAAGGCCGTGACGGACGACGGATCGTCGATTCAGGACTCGTTTTTCAGCGCCGTGACGCAGGACGACGGCAACGTCTATTTCACGCTGACCGACGGGTCGGTCATCACGGTCGCGAAGCGAACGGATTTCTACCTGATCCTGCGCAAGGCTCCCGATGTGGCACCCTTCGTCTACGGCGAGACCAAGACCTATGAGATCGAGAGCGCCGGCGTGGCGGAGACGATTCTCACCAAGCCCGACGGATGGCGCGTGGCATTGAAGGACGACGTGTTGAGCGTGACGGCTCCGGCGGCCGACGCTGCGGGCTTCGAGGCCGAAGGTACGGTGGCCGTGATCTATTTCGACGGTGCGGAGCGCAGCTCGGTGGCCAAGTTGGGCGTCGTGGTCGACAAGAGCCAGACCGGCGTGACCGAGGGCGACGACTTCACGATCGACATCACCGAGGTGACCGACAAGAGCGTCACGGCGACCGTCACGCCGAAGGACGCTTCGATCTATTACTATGTTTCGGCTTACGATGCCGAGACGTTCGATGAAAAGGGCGAGGCGGCCGTCGTCGCCGAACTGAAAGCGATGTTCGATTTCTATGTTCAGTATGGAATGTGGGATTATTACAAAGAGACGCTGATGTCGAAGGGAACGGCTACCTATACCACGCCTGAGGCGACGCCGCTCACGGCCGGTGCGTCTTATTATCTGATCGCCTTCGGATTGGAGGAAAACAGCGAAGGAACCGCATTGATACCCAATACCGCCGTAATGAAGGTTCCCTTCAAGACGACTACGCCGGTGGTGGTCAATACCAAATACCGCGTCACGGTCGACAACATCACGTGGTACGGCGCCGGGTACAGTGTGGTGCCGAGCGACGACCTGCACTATTTCCACGGCATCGTCAAGAAGTCGGCCTTCACCGGCGGGCAGGGGCAGCCTCTGACCGACGCGGAGGTGGCCGCCGCCTATGTCAAGGAGTATGAGACTCGTTATTACGACGAGCTTTACATGGATGATCCGACGACGATCAAGTGGACGGATCTTTCTTCCTGCGGTACGCAGCGGCAGGTCGTTCCGCGCGCCTGGATCCGCGAAAACGAACTGGCCAACGAGGCGATCCGTCCGCTGGTCGCCGAGACGGACTACTGCCTGATCGCCTTCGGCGTCGACGGCAAGGAGCTGCGCACGGATGTGGCGAAGAAGGAGTTCCGCACGCCGGCCTTCACGCCGACCGAGGAGTGCACGTTCGACCTCGACGTGACGGTATCGCGTCAGAATCTCTCGATCAAGGTCACGCCGTCGAACAAGAACCTGACCTATATCTGCCACCTCGACAAGAGTGCGACCTATTATGAGTTCGAAAACGACATGCAGTATGCGGCCGACGACCTCTTCTGGACGAAATACAACCTCGAAGCGGGCCGGACGCTCTCCGACGAGCTGCTGACGGGCGACATCGAAATGAAGGCCGAGAATCTGTGGGCTTCGACCGGTTATGTGGTCTATGCCTACGGCTGTACGGCCGACGGGGTGATTACCACGCCGCTCACATCGGTCCGCGTATTGACCGAGGCCGGTTCGGATACGCCTCCGGCCACTGCCGCCAAGCCGCGTTTGGTGCGGGTACGGTAGCATCCGTTTCGGAAAATAAAAATCCCCGGCTCCTTGCGAGCCGGGGATTTTTACGGATGACGACGAGGGCGGGTCACCGCTTGTTGTAGAGGTTCATCGTGCGTTCGGCGCCGATCGAGACGAAGGAAAGAACGGCCTCGGCGAAGACTTTCAGCCGCTCGGGCAGCGCCTTGCGCTCTTCGTCCGACCACGACCCCAGCACGTAGTCCACCTGATGCCCGCGGGCGAAATCGCCGCCGATGCCGAAACGGATGCGGGCGTACGCCTCCGTGCCCAGCAGCTCGGTGATGTTTTTCAGCCCGTTATGACCGCCGGCGCTGCCTTTCGGTCGCATCCGAAGCGTCCCGAAAGGGAGTGCGATGTCGTCCACCACGACCAGCAGATTCTCCGGCGCGATCTTCTCGGCTTCCATCCAGTAACGGACGGCTTTGCCCGAGAGGTTCATGTAGGTCGACGGTTTGAGCAGCACGAGCGTGCGTCCCTTGTAGCGCAGTTCGGCCGTCGCGCCGTAACGGCCCGTCGTAAAAGCGATGTTGGACTGCTCGGCTAAGCAATCCAACACCTTGAATCCGATGTTGTGGCGGGTGTCGGCGTATTCGGCGCCGATGTTCCCCAGTCCTACAACGAGGTATTTCATCGTCCGGAATTTATCGGTTTCGACAATCGTTTCGGTTCCGGAGCGACAGCTACTGGGCGGCCTCCGCTGCGGCGCCGCGCGAAGCACGCGTTACGCGAACGGCGCAAACGGCCGTGGTGGCGGGGGTCAGGAATTTCAGGTCGTCCGATTTGAGGTCGCCCACGAAGATCGTCTTGCCCACGCCCAGCGTCGTCACGTCGACGGTGATCTCGTCGGGCAGTTTGTCGACCGGGCCGCTGACGAAGATCTTGCGGGTCGAGAGGACGAGCTTGCCGCCCACCTTCACGCCCTCGGCGTTGCCGGTCAGGCGCACCGGAATGCTGATTGCCACGGGTTTGCCCTCCTGCACGCGGTAGAAGTCGATGTGGAGAATCTCCTCGCGCACGGGGTGGAACTGCACTTCGCGCATCACGGCCTTGCCGCCGATCGTCAGCTCCACGATATAGGAGTTGGGGGTGTAGATCAGCGGTTTGAGCGCTTTGGCGTCTACGCTGAACGATACGGTCTCGCCGCCTCCGTAGAGGACGCAGGGCACCTGGCCCTCGCGGCGGATGGCGCGGCTGGCTTTCTTGCCGAAGTCGGCGCGCGGAGTTGCCTCGATTTTGAGAGTCTGCATAAATTTTTTGTTTTTTAGTTGTTACCTCGGGCGTCGCTCAGGCCCGCGTTGCAGCGGGCCCCCTCGGCGCTTGCTTTCGTGCGGCAAAGATAGCGTTTTTTCCTGAAAAACAAATTCCCGCAGCCAGAGTTTCGTTTTCGGCTGCGGGAATCGGGAGGGAATTTTATTCGAATAGTCCGACGGTGCGTTTGGGCGCGATGTTCGTCCATGCGTTCAGAAAGGGCGAGGCCGGCCGGGTAGCATCGGGTATGTAACTGTATGCGGCAAGGTGCAGGTCGGATCTGTGCAGCTTGCGGACATTCGACACGGCCGGCGCGGCGGCAGGATGCGCTTTTCCCTGCTCATCGATCGTGAAGAAGGTTTTCTGCATTCCGGCGGTCACCTCTCCCTGTTGATTCAGTCCGTATGTATATGCCAAGTAGAGATTGCCGGGTGTGAAATTTTCGGGGAAAA
>ENA-UONT01001046-UONT01001046.1-human-gut-metagenome-genome-assembly--contig:-CS20-NODE-1046-length-25995-cov-5.860833_pt1 | contig 25995 bp, 20 predicted proteins | sample MGYA00242459_ERZ724006 | MGnify/ENA metagenome assembly ERZ724006 | reverse complement strand
CCTGCAAGGCTCTTGCCCGAGATCTTCATAAATTGACGGCGGGTCATGTCAGCCGTCAGAAAATCAGTTTTTGCCATAGGTTTCCATTCCTCCGTGAGGTCACTCTGCGCAGAGCACCTCGGTTACATAGAAATAAGAATTGTTGACGATGTCCGTGACCGCCGTGGACGTAATGGTTGCACCGGAAAGCGCATCCACCTGGGTCATGTCAGCGCTGACCGTGTCGGCCGCACTGCCCTGGGTGGTCAGATCAGCAGCCTGCAGCTTGTACTCGGCCTGCTTTTCAGCGGACCAGTCTGCATAAGGCACTGCCTGTTCCTCGCCGTCCTGCGCGCTCTTGCTCAGACACGCCGCGTACAGCTTGCGCCGTGCCACAGCCTCAGCACTGTTGTCCATCGGGGGGATGAGCGCATCGTCCATCGGCTGGCCGTTCAGGGCCGAGAGGGTCAGCCCGGCTTCATACATCTTCCGGGTAGCCTCGGCCTCCGGGGAGGTATCGCCCGCACGCCATGCGGCGGGGTCGAAGGCCTCAGCGGGGGCAGCGTCGGTCCCGGCGCTGCCTGCGGCAGCAAAAGCCGTGCCGGTGGCCGGGTCGGTCACAGTGTAGCTCTTGCCTGCCAGCGTGAAGGGAGCTGCGCCCTGGTACTGGGCCGTGAACTCCGGGTTCTCACACTGGGCACCCAGGCTGTCGGTCTCGGCCTGTGCCAAGATCTTCACATCCAGCACATTGCCGTCGCGGTCCAGCGTCACACCGGCCTGCACCTCGCTCTGGAAGCCCTGCTTGCTGCCCACCACATAATACGTGGTGTCATCCAGCTGGTACACCGCGCTCACACCATAGGTGGCAGCGTCGGCATCTGCCAGCGGCAGGGCCGTTCCGGCCACCGTGGTGCGGCTGTGCATCAGCCCGCCAAGGCCAAGCGCCATGGCAAGCGTTGCCGCACCCATGGCCGCATAGCCGGGCAGCCGCCTGCGCCACAAGGACTGCGGCGCATGATTTGCCTGCTTCAATTGTATCACCTGCCTGTTTGATTCAGCTGTGCCCGGAACTCCCGGGCACGAAAACAGCCGTTCCACCTGCTGCAACAGTGCGGAACGGTTTCTTCGTTATAAGAATAACATCTTTTCCACCGGTTAGTCAACGCATACGCACAAATAAAGCCCTACAATTTCTCTCAAAAGCTCTTGCCTCTTGGTGAAATCATTTCTTTTGCCGGATAAACAGTTTCAATCCATATTCCTCTGCCAGCTCCAGCGACTGTACCGTGGGCATACTCTTGCTCACCAGCGCTGGCACACCGGCCCGGATGGCCTTGCGCACCATATCCACCGGCACCCGGCCGCTGGTAAAAAGCACACACTCCGCCAGCGGCACACCCTCTGTCAGGGCGCAGCCCACGGCCTTGTCCAGCGCGTTGTGGCGGCCCAGATCCTCGCACCGGTACAAGATCTTGCCCGCACGCAGCAGCAGACAGCTGTGCACGGCATGGGTGGCACGGTAGAGCGGAAGGCCCTGCCCCATGGCATCGGCCAGCGCATCCACCCATGCGGCGGAGATCTCCCGCTGGGGCACAGGGGCCAGCGGCGGCAGCCGCACCGGGCTGGCCAGCGTCAGGTTATCGGTGCAGCAGCTGGGCACCTCCTGCCCGGCCTGTTCCGCTGCCGCCAGCGGGTGGCGCAGCTGAACGCTTATCTTGAGGCCCTGTGCGCAGACGGCCACCCGCTCCACCTCGTCAGCGGAGGTGATCCAGCCCTCGGTCAGCAGGCGGCCCAGCGCCAGCTGCGGCAGCAGCTCCGGCGTGCAGACCACCCGGAAGGCTGGCTGTTCGTTGACCAGAATGGCCGCGGCGTGCTCTGCCGCCAGTGTCCGCTCGGTGCCATCGGGCATCCGGACGCTCTCTGCCCCCAGTGCTGCACCGAATTGATCCATGATCTGCATTGGGTGTTCCTCCCCTGTCTGTTTTACTCTGCCCCTATTGTAACACGCTTTTGCTCCGCTGAAAAGCGCCTGTGCCCTCTGGAACAAACTGTCGATCCGTGTCGTTTCCATTTTTCCCGGCTTTGTGATATACTACTGTAAAATGACAGAACCATATCCCAGTACCGAGGTGGAATCCAAATTGAAGCATCTCTTCCGCTCCCTCACGCGGGCACACCGGGCCTACAAGGACACCCGGAACCATGCCCTGACCCTGCTGCACCGGGCCTCCGCTGCCGTTCTGACAGCCGTGCTGGTGTACAAAGCCCTGACCTATCTTTTGTTTCTGCCCGCCATGAATGGCATATGGTCGCTGACACTGCGCTGCTCGCCGGTGAACTACCTGACCAACAACAATGCGCATCAGATCTTTACTTCACCGACCATTTTAGGCGGGATCGTGCTCATCGTCCTTCTGGCGGCGTTCTGGAACCTGTACGGCTTTTCCATCCTCCTGCACGGGTTTGCGCTGGCCCGCCGGGGTGAAACACTGCGTCCTGTTTCCCTGTTCGTCCGGTCGCTGGGGGATATCCGCCATGTCCTGTTCCCCAAAAACTGGCCCATCCTGCTTTACTGCGCCCTGCTCATCCCCTTTACCGATGTATTCGTGACCTACAACTATATCTCTCAGCTGGCTGTGCCGGAGTACATCCTTGGGCTTGTCCGGGCAAAGCCGCTCTATCTGGTGCTTTTTCTTCTTATTCTGGGTGCGGCGTTCCTGTTCACCCTGTTCTGGGTCCTGGTGCTCCCCCTCTTTACGCTGGAACGCAAAAGCCTGTGGGAAGCCGTTCAGGAGAGCGCAGCCCATGTCAGGGAACAGCTGCCCCGGCTGGTCGGTGTGCTGCTGCGGTGGAACCTCAGTGCGCTGGTCCGGTCTGTTCTGATCTTTTTCGGAGCTTCCCTGCTGGTTTACAGCGTGGCAGCGCTGATCGGCCTGCGGAGCACCCGCGCCATGCTGCTGCTCGCCCGTGCGCTGTATCTGTTGGAGATCTCCTTCTTCGGCTTTTTGCTGGACTGCAAGGTCACCACGGCCCAGTGCACCATCATCGCATTCCTCTACGATCGCTGCCGTGACTGCCCGCCGGAAGAGCTGCCGGAGGGCAAACCGCACCGCTTTGGCGGCTGGCCCCTGCTCACCGCTGCGGTGGCCGGTGTCACGCTGGTCACTGGGCTGACGGCAGTCTACCTCTATGCCCTGCCCCAGGACGATGCCCTGCTCACCGCCGTGGGCGGCGTGACCCCGCTGGTCACCTTCCACCGGGGCGACTGCACCGTGGCCCCGGAAAACACCCTTCCCGCCTTCCGGTCGGCCATCCTCAAGGGCGGCGACCGCATCGAGCTGGATGTGCAGATGACCAGCGACGGCGTGGTCGTGGTGACCCACGATTCAAACCTGAAACGCTGTACCGGCAAAAACGCAAAAGTCTATGATCTGACCTACGCCGAGGTGGCACAGCTGGACGCAGGCCGCTGGTTCAGCAGCCGCTTTGCCGACACCCGGATCCCCACCCTGGAACAGGTGCTGCAGCTCTGCCGGGGCCGCATCGGCCTGAACGTGGAGATCAAGCCCAGCGCCGCCACCCCTGCTCTGGAGGCTGAGACCGTACGCCTGCTGCGGGAATACGGCTTCGACAGCTCCAACTGCGTCATCACCTCCCAGAGCTACGAGACCCTGCACAAGGTCAAAGCGCTGGCCCCTGAGTACCCCACCGGCTACATTCTGGCTCTGGGCGTAGGCAACTACTACGACCTGCCCGATGCCGACTTTTTCAGCGTGGAGACCACCTTTATCACCTCCGGCATGGTCAACGCCGTCCATCTGCGGGGCAAGACTGTGTCTGCCTGGACCATCGACCGCGAAAAGGTCGCCACCCACATGCTGGAGCTGGGCGTGGACGACCTCATCACCGACAAGCCCGACATGGTGCAGGACCTGCTGGCCCGGAATCAGCAGGTGGACGACAGCCTGATCGACTTCCGTGACCTGCTCAACGCTCTGCTCCACCCGGAGCAGCCTGCCGACTTCTCCGATGACGCGGAGGAAGACCATCACCGATGCCGTGGAAGACCCGGAGGAGTTCGTGGACGCGGCGTGACACAGCCCCCTCTTTCTTGCGGCATCATTGATCCAACGGTCTGTAAAAGTAAAACATCCCCGCACTTCCTGTTTCGACAGGCCGTGCGGGGATGCCTTTTTGTTCAGAGGAATGGGTTATAGAACCTTCCAAAGCGGATGGTCACGGTCAGGCTGATGAGCAGCAGAACCGCGCCCACGCCCAGGGCAATGAAGTCCCGCCGGGCAAAGGGGCGCTGGGTATACCAGGTGCGCTTGCTGTTCTTGCCGAAGCCGCGCAGCTCCATCGCGTTGGAGATGGTGTCGATGCGGTTCAGACTGGTCAGGATGAGCGGCAGCAGGATATTGACAGAGTTCTTCATCCGCTTGAAGAAGGGCTCCTTTTTGCCCAGCTCCACGCCGCGGGCCTGCTGGGCCTGGCTGATGCTGTGGTAGTCGCGCTGGATATCGGGGATGTAGCGCAGGGCAATGGCCACCGAATAGCCGACCTTATACGAGATGCCGATGCTGTTCAGGCTGGCAGCAAACTCGCTGGGGTCGGTGGCAGAGATGAAGAGGATGGCCACCGGCAGGGCCACAAAATATTTCAGGCTGATGTTGACCATGTAGAACAGCTGTTCCGCTGTCAGATCATACCGCCAGAACAGGTGGCAGAGCACCGTGCGGGTGCCGTACAGGGTGGTCCCCTGATTGGGATCGAACAGGAAGATGAACAGGTTGTTCAGCAGCAGGAACACCAGCATGAAGGTCATCATAAACCGGACTTCCCGGAACCTGATCCGGCTCAGCCTGAAGGCCAGCAGGCTGACCACCAACAGGCCTAGCAGCACCCAGGTGTTGTAGGTGATCATGCTGGCAAAGGTAAACAGCAGGAAGAACGCCAGCTTGGTGGTTCCGGTCATCTTGTGGATGACACTCTCCCGGGGGAGATAATTCAAAACAGTCTTAGCGGCCACCCTCTCTCACCTCCCGGTCCTGCTCAATAAATCTCTCTACAAATTCCTGTGCGGGCGCAATGCCGCAGCGGTTGGCCAGCGTGTACAGGCTGGTCTCCTTCAGGGCCGCCTGTTCCACCAGCGCAGGGTCGCACAGAACGGCGGCCGCGGTGCGGTCGGCAATGAGCCGTCCGTCGCAGAACACCAGTGCGCGGCGGGTGTATTCCAGCATCAGGTGCATGTCATGGGTGATCATCACCACCGTCACACCCCGGGCGTTCAGGCCCCGCAGGAACTCCATGATATCGGTATAGTGCCGGAAATCCTGCCCGGCGGTGGGCTCATCCAGAAGGATGAGCTCCGGGTCGAGCACCAGCACGCTGGCAATGGTCACCCGCTTTTTCTGGCCGAAGCTCAGTGCCGAGATGGGCCAGTTCCGGAAAGGATACAGGCCGCAGACCCTGAGGGTCGCCTCCACCTTTTCCCGGATCTGCTCCTCGGTCAGGCCGGAGCGCTGCAGGCCCAGAGCCACCTCATCGTAGATCATGGTCTTGGAGATCATCTGGTTGGGGTTCTGCATCACATAGCCAATGTGCTGGGCGCGGCGGCGGATGTTCTCCTCAGCCAGCGGCTTGCCGTTCAGGAAGATCTCGCCCGCATCCGGGGTCTCGAAGCCGCAGATGAGCTTGGAAAGGGTAGATTTGCCTGCGCCGTTCCGGCCCACGATGCTCACCATCTCCCCCTTGCCGATCGAGAAGCTGACATCCCGCAGGGTCTGCTGGCCTTTCTGGTAGCCAAAACACAGGCCCTTTACCTCCAGCAGCGTCTCCCGTTCCGGCTGCGCGGCGGGCCGGGGCCGGGCCGTGAACCAGTCCCGGAGCTTTTGGGTGTCGGTATCGTCCAGCACAAGACTGTCCACATGGGCAGGGTGCTTGTCCGGAGTGATATCCACCCCGGCATAGCGCAGAGCCGTGACATACAGCGGCTCCCGGATGCCGTTTTCCGCCAGCAGGCTGCCCGAGAGCAGCTCATCCGGGCGCAGGTCTGCCAGAATGGTGCCGCCGTTCACCAGCACGATGCGGTCCACGTTCCGCCAGAGCACATCCTCCAGCCGATGCTCGATGATGAGCACTGTGGTGTCCGTCTTTTTCTGGATCTCGTCGATCAGCTCAATGGCCTGCTTGCCGGTGGCGGGGTCGAGGTTGGCCAGCGGCTCATCGAAGAGCAGGATCTTGACCTGATCCACCATCACGCCCGCCAGGCTCACCCGCTGCTTCTGCCCGCCCGAAAGCTCGTGTGGTGCATAGCCGAGATGGTTCTCGATGCCCACCAGCTCGGCGGCATGGCGGGTGATGGCGTGCATCTCATCCTGCGGGGTGCAGCTGTTTTCCAGTGCAAAGGCAATGTCCTCGCCCACGGTCAGCCCGATGAACTGGCCGTCCGGGTCCTGCAGCACCGTGCCCACATGGGCCGAAAGCTCAAAGAGGCTGCTGTGGGGCGCATCCACACCGTCCACGGTCAGGGTGCCGGTGCACGCGCCGGGGTTGGAAAACGGATTCAGCCCGTTGATGCACCCCGCCAGCGTGCTCTTGCCGCTGCCGGAGGGGCCCGCAATGAGCACCCGCTCACCCGGGTAGATCTCCAGATCGATATCGGTCAGGGTGGGGCGCTTCTGGGCGCGGTACTGGAAGGAAAAGTTGTGGAATGAGATGATGGGTTTACGTTCTGCCATGGGTATGGTACCTCAGCTGTTCATCAAAAAAGCCTTTCCAACGGGCCGGACGGCGCAGATGGAAAGGCCGGGTTTCATGCGGGGATCACTCCTGATCCAGAGAGCCCTTCTTGGCGATGGTTCTGGTGTAAGCCAGCACCAGCAGGCCGCCCACCACCACAGCGGTGATACTGTTGGACACTGCGGCAAATGCACCCTGTGCAAACACCTTCTTGACGGGCTCGGCGTAGATGGCAATATCCAGCACGGGGGCCACCAGGATCCAGGCCAGCAGATGGGCCACGATATTGGCCAGCGCAAAGAAAGCCACCTGCTTCTTGCTGAACTCGCCTTCCTGCAGGTTCAGCTTCTTGGAGAACAGGCCCACCACAACGCCCACAAAGGCGGAGGCGATGACCCAGCTCCACCAGGGGCTGCCGCCCCAGGACAGGTCGATGAGGGTGTGGCCGATGAAGCCGATTAGGCCGCCGACCACGGGGCCGTACATGGCAGCCAGCAGGGCCAGAACGGCGTACTGCAGGCTGATGTTGGTGTTGGGCACCGGGCTGGGAATGGCCACAAAACGTCCCAGAACAAAGAACAATGCCGCGCCGATACCGACAGCGACAACAGGCTTGATGCTGCTGTTGTTATTTTTCATATTCTCTCTCCTCTTTTATTCCGCGGATGCGGGGTTTCTTGCAAGGCATCGTTAGTATACGACACCCTCTTGAGTCTTGTCAATGGACAATCCGCCCGCTTTGCAGAAAAACGGCTGCTTTTCTGCATTTGGGAGCGAACGCCTTTCTGGCCCGGGCAGCAAAAAAGAGCACCCGCGCCTGCCGGAGCGGATGCCCTGTGAATGCTGATTCGGTTTTGGCCCAAACCTTAGTTCTTAGCGGTCAGGCTGAAGGTGCTCAGGGTCTGGAAGGTGGTCACGATAACATTGATGTTGTTGACGATGGAGCTGCCTGCGGAGAACACGCGGGCGATGTAGTTGAACAGCTTGCCAACGTTCAGGAACACGTCCCAAGCGGTAGCCTCGGTGGTTGCACCACCCTGCAGGTACACCATTTCGTTCTCATCGATCGCAGCAAAGTTAGCAGGCATTTTGATCTCATTGTTCATCATAACGGGGATTCCTCTCTTTCAAATCAATCTATACTTACCGTCTGCACCAAACCAAGTGCACCGGCACCAGAACCAAACCGTGGTTCCTCCGACAGGAACGGGCAGGGGCACGAGTTCCGCATTCCCTCCGGAATTGTTCCCATATATAGGTTATACGATAAATATTCGGATTTGTCAATCGAATTTCCGGAATTTTTACCATTCTGAGCCAAAAGTGGATACCCACAACGCGGAACACCTGCCATTTCGACAGCTTTCCACAAAATATCCGCTGCCGCACGATCCCCGGGCACGAAAAACTCCTTCGTCTGCACGGCAGCACACAGATCCGTTCCACCCTGCGGCATTTCCCGGGCAAAAATTTGGCAAAAAATGCCCGTGCGCCCCCTACACAAACCGGAGCGGTTGTGCTATGATAAGGCTGAAAAATCGGTTTGGCAAAGCCAACCGCAAGGAGATGTCTTGGATGTCTGATCTGATGGAAACATTACGGCAGGAGGGCATCAGCCCCGACCTGCTGCGCGCTGTGGAAGAATACCGCGCCGCCCACGCTCTGCCCGAGGCCCTGCGCCCCCGCATCCCCGTTTCCGGCTTTACCTATTATGGCCGGGAGGTCTGGGAGCAGGCACTGGCGGCCCTGCTCTGCGGCGAGAACCTGCTGCTGGCCGGCGGCAAGGCCACCGGCAAAAATGTGCTGGCCGAGAATCTGGCCGCCGCCTTTGGCCGCCCCGCATGGGACATCTCGTTCCATGTGAACATGGATGCAGCCTCCCTCATCGGCATGGACACCTTTGTGGATGGGGCGGTCACCTTCCGGCCCGGGCCGGTCTACCGCTGTGCCCAGTGCGGCGGCTTCGGCGTGCTGGACGAGATCAACATGGCCAAAAACGAGGCCCTGGCCGTCCTCCACGCCGTGCTGGACTTCCGCCGCGCCATCGATGTGCCCGGCTACGAGCGCATCCCGCTGGCCGAAGAGACCCGCTTCATCGCCACCATGAACTATGGCTACGCGGGCACCCGGGAGCTGAACGAGGCTCTGACTTCCCGCTTTGCAGTCATCCAAATGCCCACCATCACGGAGGAAAACCTTGAAAAGCTGCTGCGGGCCCAGTTTGCCGACCTGACGGACAAATATGTGCACCAGTTTGCTCTGCTCTTCCTCGACCTGCAAAAGAAATGCGACAGCGCCGAAATTTCCACCAAAGCGCTGGATCTGCGCGGAATGCTGGACGCTCTGCGCCTGATGCGCCGGGGCGTGGCTGCGGGGCCTGCGCTGGACATGGGCATCACCAACAAGGCCTTTGATTCCTACGAGCAGGGGCTGATCCGGGACGTGATCGCCGCCCGCATCCCGGCCAGCCTGACGGCTGAAAAGCTGTTCCGCTGATGGATGCCCGGAGTTATACCGCCGAGGAGCGGCGGGCCGCCAATCAGGTGTGGGCGGCGGCGGGAGCCTACGGCTTTGAGCCGCTTTTCCTGGCCCGCAACACCGACGGCACGATCGATTTTTATATGAACTGTGTCGTGGGGCTGGTGCACAAATACTATGGCGACGACCTGCTCCGCGACCTTTTTGCCACATGGGACGGCGATCTCCGGGAGAGCCAGCTGGACGATCTGACATGGCTCTACCTCGAAAGTGCGGTCTATCTGCTGGAGCTGCCCCGCCGCCCGGTCCTTTCCGAGCTGCGCCGGGCCCACGCGGACTATTTTTTCGGCATCCAGTACAAGCTTTCGCGGCAGGAGTGGATGGCAAAAAATCAGCTGGTCTACACCATGCAGGCTGACCGCTGGCGCACCGTACAGGGCAGGCATCCGCCTGTGATGACCCCCTACGAGAGCCGGCTGGCAGAGGCACTTTCTCCCTCCCAACCGCCCCAGCCCGGCCAGCTCAAGGGTGAGCTGCTGGGCCTGTTTGCAAGGTTTGCCCTGTTTGACGGCAAGATCCGGCACAAAGTGGGGCTTCATCTGCATCTGGAGGGACTGCTGGCCTCTCTTGCCACCAAAACGCTGCCCACCCAGATGATCAAGACCGACCGGCTGACCGTGGAGCACTCCGGTTCTGTGGAGGCGGGCGGCTCCGGCCCCACGGCAGACAAGCGGCTGGCCCACATCACCCTGCGGCAGAATGCCGCCGAAGACCGCGCCTATATTGAAAGCTGCTTTGGCCGTTCCCTCTACCCGCCTGAGCGTCTGCGCAAGGCCGAGCAGGCGCTCTGCACCGGGGCGCACCTCGGGTGCCGCCTCTGGTTTGCCTCCGGCGTGCCCAGCCCGGAACAGGCCCCCACACCGGAGGCAAAGCACCTGGCCGAGCAAGCTCAGCTGCAGGCTGACCGCAACCGCGCCTACTACGCCAAAAACCGGGCGCTTCACCGCAGTGTGGTGCTCCGGCTCACCGAGCAGATCCGCAACTGCATTCTGGTCCACCAGCAGCCCAATGCCCGGATTGCCCGCAGCGGCGCTCTGGACCCGGAGCGGGTCTGGCGCGCTCCCCTTCTGAACGACAGCCGGGTGTTCCGCTGTGCCGAGGAGGAGAATCAGCCCTCCTTCACCGTGGACCTGCTGCTGGACGCGTCGGCTTCCCGGCTCCACTGTCAGGAGGTCATTGCGGCGCAGGGCACGATCCTGGCCCAGAGCCTTGCCGCCTGCGGCATCCCGGTGCGGGTCAGCAGCTTCTGCAGCCTACGGGGCTATACGGTTCTGCGGGTGCTCAAGGGCTTTGCGGACAAAAGCCTGCAGGGGATCGACCAGTATTTTGCATCGGGCTGGAACCGCGACGGCCTTGCCCTGCGGGCGGCAGGCGATCTGGTCAGCTTTGACCCCGGCCCCGCACCCCGGCATCTGCTCATCCTGCTGACGGATGCCTCCCCCAACGACAGCCGCCGCGTACCACCCAGCCCGGAACAACCGTTGGGTTGTGATTACGGCGGCTCCTACGGCGTGGACGATGCCGCCGCTGAGGTGCGCACCCTGCGGCGCAATGGTCTGCGTGTTTCTGCCGTGTTCATGGGCGAGGACAGCTCCAGCCACGATGCAGAACGCATCTACGGCAAAAATCTCGCCCGCATCCGGGGCATGGATCAGCTGGCACGCGCCGCTGGGCGGCTCATCCAGAATGAGATCCGGGAGCTGGGCGATTGAGTCCTGCCACCACAAAAGGCTTCTCCGACGGGAGAAGCCTTTTCCATTTACAACCAATTCGTTTGTCCGCATCCCCGAATTTCCAAAATATTTTGGTTTTTGTCAAACTTATAGTTGTATTTTGTTGTCGTATATGTTATAATGCAGGCAGAGAACAACCGATGGATGGTTTCCAACACATCATCCAAAACCAGAGAGGAGACCCGCTATGGATGCCAGCCGCTATTTTGAAGAGATGCACCGTGCCATGTCCGCACAAAAAAACAATTCTTCCCTGCTCCTGACCGTCAAGGTACAGGACCTGGGCGGCGCTGATGCCTATCTGGAGCTGCGGCAGTCTCCCAATGGCCGCGCCCGGGTGTTTTACTCCACCATGGGCCGCCGCAACCTGAACTTCCAGCTGTTCCGCAAGGGCTGGCAGCTCTGCCACAACGCATCCGGCGAGATGACAGGGCAATTCCCCACCCGGGCCGAGAACCTGTTGGACAGTGCGGACTTTTCCGCCTGCATCCGGGACGATGCCCTGGACGCGGGCCGTACCGAGATCATTCTGCGGGAGCTGCGCCGCGCGGCAGGCACCTCCCGCTCCTGCCTGCCTCAATCTGCCCGGGAAGGTGCCATGATCACCGTGGAGAGCTTTGTGGGCCGGGGCGGCGAGTGGAACTACTGGTCCACCCGTGCCGCCGACTGCCTGCCCATTGCGGCCATTCTCTGCTGGCTGGGCGATTTTCTGGCCGGAACGGAGCGCCGCACCCTGCAATCCAGTCCTGAAGCCATGGCACTGGCCGCCCGCTGGCAGGCCGAACTCGCCTCCCCCTTTGCGCAGCCGGCTGACTGCGTCCAGCGTCCTGCCCGCACGGTTTCGCCTTCCGCGCCCCGCCGTGCCGCGCAGCAGGTGCAGAACCCCCGCTGGCAGAGCATCCTTGCCGTGCTTGCAACCGTATAAGAACAACAGGCGGTGCCGAAAATTTCTGGCACCGCCTGTTGTTTTCTGTTTTACTGTGCGGATGCGGCATCCACCACATGGCCCACCAGCACAGAGGTGGTCACTGTGCCCACACCGCCGGGCACCGGGGTGACAGCCTCCACGATGGGTTCTGCCTCATCAAAGCGCACATCGCCGCAGAGCTTGCCCTCTTCATTGACGTGGATGCCCACATCCACCACGACCTGACCTTCCCGCAGGCAATCGGCCCCGATGGCTCCCCGCCTGCCCATGGCGACCACCAGCACATCGGCCTCCCGGCAGAGGGCGGGCAGGTCCCGGGTGCGGGAATTGCAGAGGGTCACAGTGGCGTTTTCCCGGTCCAGCATCATGGCAGCGGGCTTGCCCACCACCAAGCTGCGGCCCACGACCACGGCCCGTTTGCCGGACAGCGGCACGTTGTAGTATTTCAGGATCTCAAGGCAGGCCTGCGCCGTGCAGGGCGGATAGCCGATGGGCATGTTGGTAAACACACCAGCCATCGAGCCGTCCGTGATGCCGTCCACGTCCTTTTCCGGGGCAAGCGCCTCCTGGACCCTGCGGTCATCGAACCGCTTTGGCAGGGGCCGGAAGATCAGGCACCCGTGAACCGATGCATCCCCATTGATCTGCCGGATCACATCCAGCAGTTCCTCCTGCGTAACATCTTCCGCCAGATGGAACTGCCGCACCTCCACGCCAACCTTACCGCACCGGGTGACGATCCCCTTTTCATAAGAAATGTCATCCTCCCGCGCGCCGACCCGTACCACAGCCAGCGTGGGCACGATGCCCTTTTCCTTCAGCGCAGCACAGCGCGCGGCGTTTGCTTCGTTCATGGCGGCCACCACGGGCGCACCCTTCAAGATCTGAGCCATTTTCTTCTCCCCTCACTCATTTGATACAGTCTGATAGACCCTGTCAGCCTGCGGCACAAACTCGGCCAGCAGCTGTTCCGCTCTGGCCTCCAGCGCATCCGCACGGGCCTTGTCTGCCATCAGGCGGGTGTTGACCTTCACGTTCAGCCCCGCCGCCTGCATGGCTGCCTTGCAGAACAGCGCCGCGCATCCGGCATCGGAACGGGCCAGCACGCTGCCCTTTTCGGCGTACTCTGCGGCCAGTGCGATGCCCTCACCGCAGGCAGTCATCACCTCCAGCGGCACGGCGCAGGCTCTGTCCAGTGCCTTTTCCAGCACCGCGGCCTTGTGGGCCTGCTGTTCCGGGGTCTCCTTCGGCAGCTTGTAGGCCGCCGCAACAGGCAGAAAGGCCTCCGCGTCGGCCTGTACCAGCGCTTCCAGTCGCTTGCGCAGGGCCTCGGCCCGGACATTCAGGGCAATGATGTCCGCTTCCACGGCAGCATATTTCTTTTTGCCCACGGTCAGGCTGCCCACCATGCTGCCCAGCGCCACACCGGCCGCGCCCACCAGCGCCGAAGCGCCGCCGCCGCCCGGAGCCGCCGCCTTGCTGGCCAGCTCCTCCAGAAAACCTTCACAGCTCAAATTCATCAGTTCCACGATATACTTTCCTCTCTGTTACAAATCCATCCAGCCGCCAGTCCTGTTCCTCTGCAGCCGCTTCCGGCACCCGCTGGGCCTCAAAGGCCACGCCCAGCGCCACGGCGTTCCGGCACCTGGGCAGGTAGCGGTCATAGTAGCCCTTGCCCATGCCCACCCTGCGGCAGGCCGCATCAAAGGCAGTGCAGGGCACCAGCACCAGATCAAGCGCCTCCGGCCGGATGAGCGCCGCCCGTTCCAGAATCGGTGTGCGGATGCCGTAAGCCCCCACCTCCCAGCCGTCCGGCCCCGGCACGGCGGCGGTCAAGGTAAAGTTTTCCCCACAGACCGGATAGGCCACCGTTTTGCCCAGCCGGGCCGCCTGCTCTGCCAGCCCAGCAAGATCCACCTCCCCGCCAAAAGCGGCGTAGAGCAGCAGATTCTCTGCCTTTTGGAAGCAGGGCATGGCCAGAAGGCGGGCACAGATGGCTGCATTGGCCGCCGCTCTCTCTGCCTGCGGCAGACCCCTGCGGGCCAGGATGCCCGCCCGGCGCTGCGCTGCTTTCCGGTCCCGGATCTCCATTGACACTTCTCTCCCCTGAAATTTCATACCCACTCAATATATCTGAAATGCGGAAGAATTGCAAGAGCATGGCTGGAAAATAACCGCAAAATAGGCTATAATGGTGCAGAACAAACCAAAAAGGAGAACGATTATGCTCATTTATCTGCTGCGTCACGGCCAGACGGAGTACAACGCGCAAAAACGATATCAGGGCCAGCGGGACATTCCCCTTTCCGCCGCGGGCATCGCCCAGCTGCGGCAGGCAGATTTTGCACCGGAGGTGGTCTATGTCACCCCGCTGCAGCGCACCGCCCAGACGGCGCGGGTGTTCTTTCCCGGGGCAAAGCTCATTCCGGTGGACGGGCTGAAGGAGATGAACTTCGGCCGGTTCGAGGGCCAGACCTTCGTACAGGTGGAGCAGGACCCGGAATATCTGGCATGGGTGCAGGAAAACGAGCACGCCGCCCACCCGGATGGGGAGCGCAGGAGCGATTTCTGCAACAGGGTGTGCAAAACGCTGGCCGACCTCATTGACAAGGCCCTTGCCGAAGGGCAGGAACGGCTGGTCATCGTGGCCCATGGCGGCACCCAGATGGCCGCACTGGAGCGGTTTGGCGTACCCCGCCGCAGCTTTCACGACTGGTGCGGCCCCAACGCGGGCGGCTACGTGCTGGATGCCCGGGACTGGCCGGTGCAGCATATCCTGCACCTGGTGGAGACCGTGCAGTACACAAAGGAGAACGGATGATGGAACAGGGCCTGCTGCATCTCTACTGGGGCGACGGCAAGGGGAAGACCACCGCCGCCATGGGCCTTGCCCTCCGCGCACTGGGCAGCGGCAAACGGGTTGTCATCGTGCAGTTCCTCAAGGGCGGGCAGAGCGGCGAGATTCCTCTGCTGGCCCAGCTGGGGGCAAAAATTTTCCGGGGCAAGGGCGGGCAGAAGTTCGTGTTCCAGATGAACGAAGCGGAAAAGGCCGCTACCCGGGCCGTGCAGAACGAAAACCTGACCGCCGCACTGGCCGAGCCTGCCGACCTGCTCATCTTAGATGAAGCCGGTTCAGCCTGGGAGCTGGACATGGTGGACAAAGACCTGCTCCGGCGGGCCGTTCTGGAGCGCCCCGCCGCGCAGGAATGCGTGCTGACCGCCCACAAGGCCCCGCAGTGGATGCTGGATGCCGCCGACTACTCCACCGAAATGAAATGCTGCCGCCACCCCTACCAGAAGGGCATCAAGGCGCGCAAAGGCATCGAATACTAAAAATGCCCGGAGAACCGCAGCTTTCAGCGGCCCTCCGGGCGTTTTTGTGTTTACTGTTTTGCGATGATATCGCGGCTGGCCGCCAGCAGGCCAAGGGCCAGCACAGCGCTCAGGATGTCGGCCACAGCCTGAGCCATCAGCACGCCCTGATACTGGAACAGATGTACGCAGACCACCAGTGCCAACAGAAACACCACGCCCTGACGACTGATGGAGAGCAGGAAGGACGGTACGATTTTACCAGTTGCCTGGAACAGCACCGTGAGCAGGAGCACCACGCCGCCAAAGGCTGCGGTGCAGACCTGCCAGCGGAGCATCTGCGCACCAGTGGCGATCATCCCGGCATCCTGCACGAAGAGCCGCATCAGCGCACCGGAATTCAGGCAGAGGATGAGGGACAGCACCACGGCGATGGAGACGAGGAAGGTCAGACAGAAGCGGATGAGCTTGCGCATCACGTCCCGCTTTTTTGCGCCGTACAGGTAACCGAACAGTGGGATGCCGCCGAACGAGAAGCCAACCAGCACCAGCTGGGCGATCATGCTCACCTTGCTGGCAATGCCCATTGCGGCAATTTTATCGTTGCCGTAGGGCAAGAGGAACTGGTTCATCACAATGACAGTCAGGCTCTGCATCAGGTTGCTCAGCGCGGCAGTAACACCCACGCCCAAAATCTGCTGCAGCTCCCTGCCCGTGACGTGGCACTGGGACAGCTTGACAGACAGGCAGCGGCTCTTTTTGTGGAGCAGCCACAGGAAGTACAGGTCGCTGCACAGGTAGCCCACAATGGTGGCAATGGCCGCGCCCCCTGCGCCCCAGCCCACTGTGGTGATGAGGATGGGATCGAGGATGATGTTGATGACCGTGCCGCCGATGCTGCCGATCATGGACTGGGTGGCCATGCCCTCGCAGCGGACGAGGTTGGAATGGATAAAGTTCAGCACCGTGGCCGGGGCACCAATGGCCAGCACGGTGTAATAGGCCTGTGCGTGCGGCATCGTCTCAGCAGTCGCACCCAGAATGCCCAGCAGCGGGACGCGGAACAGCATCATCAGGGCTGCCAACACCACGCCCGTGGTCAGGGCCACATAGAAGCAGAACGAGCTGACCCGGCCGGTGCCCTCACGGTCGTCCTGTCCCAGCAGGCGGGAAATGAGTGAGCTGCCGCCCTGGCCGTAGATGTTGCCGAAGGCCATGAGGGCCGTGAACACCGGCGCACAGAGCGAAACACCCGCAATCAGCGCCGTATCGTTGGACTGCGCAATGAAAAAGGTATCGGCAAGGTTATACACCACGCTCACCATCAGGCCGAACACCGAGGGCAGCGCCATCTTGAAATAGGTGCGGTACAGATGATCGAGATCAAAAATAGAATCCATTGGTTTTTCCTCCACTTTCGTCCCTATTATAAAGGTTTTGCTTGCATTTGTTTGTGACACATGGCACAATGAAATAAAAGAAATGAGGTGAACTCATGCAGGAAATTCGTGACTCAGCCTGTCTGGAAACGCTGTACCGGAAGCTGGAACTTTCCTCCCGGACCAGAACAGCAAAACGCCCGCGCAGGAGCTTTCCTGTGCGGGCGCTGCATTTCCTTTTGTGTTTTACCGCACCAACAGCAGCAGCCAGGCGGATGCCACAGCCTGCAGGATGAGCCAGCGGGCCACGACCTGCTCATCACTCCAGCCCAGACGCTTGCGCACATGGTCGTGCAGCGGGGTCAGGGTGTTCTTGAGGATGGAGATGTGCAAAAACCGCTTGAAGCTGATCTTCAGGATGCCCAGGCTGCCGTCTACAATGAACACCAGCGCGGCCAGCAGGAAGGCGAAGGGATGGCTGCTCTTGAGGGCCAGAACGGCCAGGAAGAAGCCCATGGCGCGGCTGCCCGCGTCACCCATCAGCAGGGTGGAAGGCTTGGCGTTCTGCCACAGGTAAGCCAGCAGGGCACCAATGAACACGATGCCTGCGGTGGCATAATCCCCCAGCTCCTCCCAGTAGGCCAGCAGGAAGGTGCCGATGCTGACCACGGCAAGGCTGGCGGAAAGGCCGTCCACGCCATCGGTGCAGTTGACCACATTGATGCTGGCCCAGATCAGGACGATGATCAGGATGAGGTAGACGGCATAGGGCAGACTGAAGCTCCAGCTCAGGAAGTTGACCTCCGTGCCGTTGAAGTTCAGGTAGGTCACGCCCGCCACAACGGCGATGACCAGATCGATCAGGCCCTTTTTGTACTCGTTCCAGGCAGTCTCGGCGGCATCGTCAAAATAGCCGGAGAGCATGGACGCAATGAGCAGGACGGTGTAGATGACGTACTCTGCCTTAAAAGGCACCACGGCCAGCGTGACCAGTGCAATGCAGAGTACAAAAATGAGGCCGGAACCTCGGGCCTTGCCCTTGGAGAGTTCGCCGTTCACGGCAAACGCGCGGCCATGGTCGTGGGGGAGCTTATCGTGGAACACCGAGTCCATCAGCGCGGTCAGCGCAAATGCAAGCAGAAAGCCCAGCGCATCCACGGTGCGCGGGTTGCCAGAAAGCAGTTGAAGCATAGTTTTTTTCCTCTTTCCCGGAGCGGCAGAGGCCGTTCCTGTTCTTTCACTGCTGGATACAAATGAAGTGTATCACGCCCGGGCCAAAAAATCAATCTCTGGGGCAATGGCTACCCCATGGGCTGATGGGTTGACATTTTTCGCCCCCCTGTCTATAATGGGAGGACAAACGCCCTTTCGAGGGTATTTTTTTGTCTCACAGGAAAATCGGAGAAAAAGGAGAAGACATGAAACTTTCACTTGAACGGCTTTCGGCCCGGATGCGGCAGGGTGAGACCATCCCCCTGCGGGACACTGCCGGGGTGGTGCTGATGCTGAGTATCCCGTCCATCCTAGAGCAGATCGTAGTCACGGCCATGGAGTACATCGATGCGGCCATGGTGGGCCACATCGGAGCCGAGGCCACCGCCGCCATCGGCATCGTCAGCTCCAGCACCTGGCTGCTACACGGCATTCTGGTGGGCCTGTACAATGCCTTTTCGATCCAGATCGCGCAGTATCTGGGTGCTGACCGCCAGCAGGATGCCCGGGGCGTGCTGCGGCAGGCTATGCTGTTCAACCTGGCGGCGGGCCTTGCGGCGGCGGCGTTCGGCATTGGTATCAGCGGGCACCTGCCCGGATGGCTGGGCGCTGATGTCAGCCTGCAGGCCAACGCTTCCGCCTACTTTGCCATCTGGTCAGCGGCCCTGCCCTTCACCATGGCAATGGGCATGTACACCTCCATGCTCCGGGCCAGCGGCGATGCCCTGACCCCCGGCCTCATCAGCGTGCTGGTCTGCGTGCTGGATGCCATCTTCAACTTCTTCCTCATCAACCCCACCCGGACGCTGTGGGGCATCACCGTCTGGGGTGCCGGGCTGGGCGTGCCCGGCGCAGCTCTGGGCACCGCCCTGGCCACTGTGGTGGGCGGCCTGCTGGCCCTCTGCATCCTGCTCTTTCGTGAGGGGCCGCTCTGCATCCACAAGCCCGGTTCGTGGAAGATCACCCGCGCCTGCATCCGGAACCTGGGCAAGGTGGGCGTGCCGTTGGCCGCCGAGCGCGCGGCCCTCTCCTCGGCGCAGGTGCTCCAGGTGCGTATCGTCTCCCAGCTGGGCACGGTGGCCATTGCGGCCAACAGTCTGGGCGTGAGCGCCGAGGGCCTGTGCTACATGGCAGGCTACGGCATCCAGGGCGCGGCCATTGCATTGATCGGGCAGGCTGTGGGTGCCCACCGGAAGGATATGGCCAAACGCTTTGCCTGGCTCTGCACCCTGATGGGCATGGGCATTATGACCCTGACCGGTGCGGGCCTATTCGCCTTTGCCCCAGCCCTGATGAGCATCTTTACCGCCGATGCCGCTGTCATCGCGCTGGGCGCGCGGGTGCTGCGCATCGAAGCCTTTGCCGAGCCCATGTTCGGTGCCTCCATCGTAGCAAGCGGTGCCATGCAGGGCGCAGGCGACAGCACCGCCTGCTTTGTGCTGAACCTCGTCAGCATGTGGGGCATCCGGCTGACGCTGGCTTTCCTGCTGGCTCCCCGGTTCGGCCTTGTGGGCGTGTGGGGTGCGATGTGCTTCGAGCTCTGCGTGCGCGGCCTGCTGTTCCTCATCCGCCTTGCCCGGGGCAAGTGGCTGGAAAAGGGCGCGCTGTCTTAAATCGAATCGATAAAAGCAAAAAAGAAAGGACGCTCTCGCGTCCTTTCTTTTTTGTTCTGTCACTCACTTCCGGCCATGCAGAATGGGAGAGAGCGGCTTATAGATCAACATGCAGATCAGGGCATCCAGCAGGCCCTTGACCAGAGTGAAGGGCATATTGAAGATGACCAGGCACTTGATAAGGCTGTTGGCAGAGGGCAGGATAGCCTGATACATACCCAGGATGGCTTCCAGCGGCATGTGGTAGAACTTGACGTAGGCCGGGTAGGTGATGAAGTAGTTGGACGGCACACTGAACAGGGCCATGGCCACGGCACCGGCCACTGCGCCGATGATGGCGTTCTTGCGGCTCTTGTGGTGCTTGTAGAGGTAACCGGCCAGTGCGGAGAACACCGCACCCAGCATGAAGTTGCACAGCTCACCCACCAATGCGGTAGAGGTGCCCTTGATGACCACATGGAGCAGGTTCTTCATAAAGCTGATGATCACACCGTACACCGGGCCAAGGGCAAAAGCACCCAGCAGAGCGGGCAGGTCGGAGAAGTCCATCTTGACGAAGGACGGGATGAGCATCGGGAGCGGGAACTCGATGAACATCAGGATAAAGGCCACCGCGCTGAGCATGGCGGCAACGGTCAGGTTGCGGGTCGTGTTTTTCTTCATGGTAATATCCTCCCGGGGCGTTTTGCCCCAAATCAAAGATTGGAAAGCTCCTTTCGCGTGGTTCGGAACCGGGAAGACAATCAAAAACGCGCCCTGCCGCAGCAAACACTGCAACAGGGCGCGTAGACAAATCGTATTGCCTGCCGTTTCTTGCATCCGGACTATACCGTTGGCCCCGGAGTCTCACCGGGTCAGCACCCTTGCGGGTGGTCGCGGGCTGTACCGCCAGTGGGGAATCTCACCCCGCCCTGAAACGAACTTTCTGGCCAAGAGTATAACGCGGCTGCTCCGCCTTGTCAACCCCTTTTTTATTTGCCCTGCACGGGCCGGATATGGTATACTGTGGGACAGGATGTTACAATTTTTGATGCAAGGAGCTTTTTGCCATGATTTTTACCGTTCGTGACCTCGGGTTCGAGATCGGGCCTTTTTTGCTGGAGGGCTGGTGGGCGCTGGCTGCCCGGGCCGTCTGCGCCGCTGTCATCGTTTTTGCAGGGCTTCTGGTCGGTTGGCTGCTGCGCCGGAAGATCTTTCCCGCTCTGCAGGCCCGCAGCTGGCACTTTGCCGCCACGCCCATCCTCCTGCGCAGCTTACAGAGCCCTTTGGCGCGGATGGCCTTTTACAGCGGCCTGTACCTGGCCCTGACCAGCCTGCCGTGGGCCATTCCGGGCCTGACAAAGTTTCTGTTCACGGCCTATAAGATCGCAACGACCCTCCTGTTCTGCCAGGGCCTGTACAACGCTTCTGAGGTAGCCGACCTGCTGCTGGCCTCCTGCAGCCCGGAGATCCGGAGCAACAAGACCCTGCGCTCCCTGCTGGACACCACTTACAAGGTGCTGGTCATCATTCTGGGTGTTGCCACCTGTGCGCAAATCGTCGGCTTCCCCATCGGCAGCATCGTAGCCGGTGCCGGTCTTGTGGGCCTGACCATCTCGCTGGCCGCGCAGGAAAGCGCCAGCAACCTGTTCAGCGGCATCGTCATCCTGCTGGACAAACCCTTTTCCATCGGCGACTGGATCACCGTGGGCAATGTGGAGGGCGAAGTCATCGACATCAACTTCCGCTCCACCCGCATCCGCTCCATGGACCACAGCGTGGTCATTATCACCAACAGCCAGATCTGCGCCTCCACTGTCCAGAACGCAGCCCTGCGCACCATGCGGCCCTATAAGTTCACACTGGGTGTCACCTACGGCACTACCCGTGCCCAGCTGGAAAAGCTGATGGCTGACCTGCAGGCCATGCTGGACAGCAGCCCTTACACCAACAAGGGCACCAACATCGTCCGGCTGACCAGCTTTGGCGATTCCAGCATCAACATCCTCATCTCGGCCTACCTGACCACCAACGTCTATGCCACCTTCCTGCAGCAGCAGAATGATCTGAACTTGAACATCATGGACGTGATGCAGGCAGACGGCGTGGACTTCGCCTTCCCCTCCACCAGCGTCTACATCGAAAAGAATTGAGCATACCACAACGCCCCCTGTGTGCCTGCTGCGGCGCACAGGGGGCGTTTTTATCATACGTCATTCCCGGGTCCTGATCTCGATCGTTCTGCCGCCAAGATCCTCATACACGCGGTGGGAGACAGAGAGCACCGTGCGGCCTGCAGACGCGCGGCGCAGAGCCTCCAGCACGCGGGCCTCGGTTTCGGCATCCAGATTGGCGGTGATCTCATCCAGCAGCAGCACGGCGGGGTCTGCGGCAGCGGCACGGGCAATGGACAGCAGCTGCCACTCGCCCTGCGAGAAGAGGCCCTCGGTACAAACGGTGTCATAACCCTCCGGCAGAGCCCGGATGGCAGCATCGATCCCGGCCAGTGCGGCGGCATCCCTTGCCATTCCCCCGGTGATCTGCGGGTCTCCCAGCGTGATCTGTTCCAGCACGGTGCCCGGCACGCGGGAGAAATGCTGTTCCACACAGCCGATGCAGGTGCGGCGCTCCCGGTCGGTGATGTCCCCCACCTTCACGCCGCCGATGGTCACCGTACCGGCCTCTGGCTGATACAGGCCCAGCAGGAGCTTGAACACGGTGCTCTTGCCCGCACCGGTGCGGCCCACCAGCGTGACCTGCTCCCCCTGTTTCACGGTCATGGAAAAATCCTTCAGAACGTGCCGTTCCCCATAGCCGAAGGTGACGTGTGCAAATTCCACATCGCCCCGGGCAGCCTCCCTGCGCGCGGGCGGGATCGTGCGCTCCGGCTGGCCGAGAAAGGCATCGATGCGCCTGACACCCGCCATGGCCGACTGGATGGTCTGGATCTCCATGCCCAGGCTCTCAATGGGGGCGAAGATGCGGGAGATGTAGTTGACGACGGCCACCGAGGTGCCCACCGACATGCCGAACAGGGTCAGAAGCTGTGCGTTCCCCGAAGCGGAGAGCAGCATCACGATGCCGACCACAGCGGCATTCAACAGCAGCACCACCGGCGAATAGACGGCATCATAAAAATTGGTGCGCTCCATGGCGGCATAGCTGTCACCGATGCACCGGTCATACCGGCGCTCCATGTAATCCTCCAGACCCAGCGCCCGGATGGTGCGGATGTTGTGCAGGGTCTCGGGCACCTGCCCGGAGACAGCGGCGACCGCGCGGCGGTTGTCCAGCTGCGCGGCCAGCATCCGCTTCTGGACGTAACGGGTAAACACGGCAAACAGCGGCAGCACCAGCAGCAGGATCAGCGCAAGGCCGGTGTTTTTCACCGCAATGACCCCCATGATGGAGACGATGCGGCAGGCATCTGCCGCCATGCTGATGATGCCGGAAGTGAACAGGGCTTCCACCGTGTCCACATCGCCCGAAAAGCGGGCGGCCACCTCGCCGGGATTCTGTTCTGCCAGTGTACCGGCGGGCAGGCGGCTCAGCTTCCGGGACATCTCCGAGCGCAGGGCATGGGTCATCCTCTGGCCAAAGAGCACCAGCAGGCTTTCCTGCGCCGAGGTGAGCACACCTTCCAGTGCAAGACTGCCGAAGTAGAGCAGCACGGCCAGAAAGGACAGCGGGAGGCCCGCGGTCAGACAGTCGATGACCCGAGCCAGCAGCAGGGGCGGCAGCAGGGATGCCGCCACCGAAGCTGCCACACACAGCACCGTGCCCACCGTGAGAAGGCGGTGCGAAGCCGCTGCCATCCGGACGGCAGCAAACACGCCGTGATCATTTTTCTTTTTCATGCGCCCTCTCCCCCTTTCAGGCCGGTCTGGCTTTCATACAGCTGGCGGTAGACCGGAACCGCTGCCATCAGCTCCTCGTGGGTGCCAACGGTGGTTCTGCCGCCCTCCATAAAAATGATCTGCTGCATCTGCGGAAAATGGTACAGCCGGTGGGAGATCAGGAACACCACCTTATCCCTGGCATACGCCTGCAGCTCGGCAAAGATCGCATCCTCAGTGCTGCGATCCAGAGCCGAGAAGGGGTCATCCAGCACCAGCACTGGGCGGGGATGGGCCAGCGTCCGGGCCAATGCCAGACGCTGTGCCTGCCCGCCGGAAAGGCGGGTGCCGCCGCTGCCGATGACCGTCTCCGTACCCTTTTCCATGGCCAGCACTTCCTCCTTCAGGGCAGCAGCTGCAAGCCACGGCATGGTATCCTGCTCGCTGCCGCAGAGGACATTATTCTGCACGGTGTCGGCACTCAGTTCCGGGTCATGGCCCAGATACCCGACCGTGGCGGCGATCTGGCGCGGGGTCAGGGTGGAAAGCTCTCTGCCGCCAAAGCAGACCGAGCCTTGATAGGGCGCTTCGCAGAGGAATACGCGGCCAAGGGTGGATTTTCCGCAGGCGACCGGGCCGGTGATGCCGATGATATCGCCGGGGTGGGCCGTCAGGCTCAGGCCGGAGAAGACAGGCTCTTCGCCATAGGAGAAGGCGAGTTCTTTCAGCGTCACATCCTGTGCCGCCGGGATCTGCAGGGCATCCAGCTGCTCGGGCGTTTTCATCAGGGGTCTGATGCGCTTCCAGGAGACCTCTGCCTTTTGCACTGCGTTGAAGAGCTTGGCCACCTTGGAGGATTTGACCACCAGCTTGGTGAAACAGGAGAGGAAGGTGGTGAAGGCGGCGATATCCCAGCTGCTCCAGCCAGTACCCAGCACATTCTTTGCGCCGAACCACAGGATGAAGAGGGTTCCTGCCTCGGATGCCGCCAGATAAAGCGGCGGCAGAGCGGACTGCCACACGTTGTTCCGCACGGCAGTCTTTTCGGAAAGGCTCAGGGCCTCCTCGTATTTTTCCATCCGGGCCTCCTCGCAGCCGTAGATGCGGTAGGTCACGGCATTCCGGGCACGGTCCAGCGTGGCACTGCTCAGGGCACCGGCGGCCTTTTTATAGGCCGCACCGGCGCGCTGCACCGGCTTTTTCATCCCTGCCGCGCAGACATAGGACACCGGAGTAAAAAGCAGGCCCAGGATCGCCAGCCGCCAGTCGTACACCAGCAGCATAACCGCATAGCCCGCCAGCGCCACACCGGTGTCGAACACCTCCGTGGTGAACTTGCGCATTCCCTCCACGCAGTCGTCCACATCGGCGATGGCCTTGGTCATCAGCTCACCGGCCCCCTCTTTTTCCAGCGTTGCCCGGCTCTGCCGCACCAGATTGGCGTACAGGATGCCCTTCATCCGGCGGTTGATGTTGTTGGCGAAGCGGCGCACATAAAAGCGTTTGATGAAGCGCGCCGCCTGCACCAGCAGTGTGACTGCAATGTAGGCCAGCACCAGCAGCGCCATTTGGGCAGCAGTCTCATTGCCGCCCAGGATATCCGCCAGGCACTGGACCAACCGGCCCTCGAACCACGGCGCGGCCAGCAGACCGATGTTATAGACAAGGCCCGAAAGGGTCACAAGGAGCAGCGGGAACCACTCCACCCTGAAATAGGAGAGAACCCGGTCCGGGCGGAACGATTTATCTTTTTTCATGGGGCATTTTACCTCCTGCGGGTGTTCCATTCAGTATACCACGGTACAAAAAGCATCTGGACAGCTTTGTTCAGAAAAAAGCCATGACAGCAGGAACAAAATGCAAGATCATTGCAATGGTCACCACTGTCATGGCGATCGGTTTTCTTTGTATGAAAAATGCTCCCATCGGCAGGATCTGCATTGCAGTGGTGTGGGTCTGCCATCTTCTGTATTTCACCTTGCGGGTCAAGACCATCAGGCCCACAGAGCAGACTCAGGAAAGTGCAGAATAAATCCCACCCGGGATACCATCAGATTGCGGGCATCCATAGCCCGCAGGGATAACAGTTACGTTCTTATCGATTCACGAAATTCAGCGCCAGCACAAGCAGCAGCATGTGTACCGGGTAAAAGGCGTAGCAGGCATACTGGAACGGTTTGCTGTGGCAGCCCTGCCGCCCGCGATACAGCCAGATGGGCACCAGCGCCAGCAGCGCAAGCCCCTGCTGACACAACTCAAACTCCATGCTGAACAGCCGGATGGGGTACATCAGCCCGCCCAGAAGCACCACGTTGATCCAGTACAGGGTCAGCACCTGTCCCAGCAGGCACCACCATTTCCGGCCCCGGAAAATGTAAAAAGCGAACACGGTCAGCACACCGGCACCGTAGTAATCCGTCATGCCCAGCGTTCCCAGCAGCGCCCCTGCTGCTGCCACTGCGGCGCACACCGGCAGCGAGACCCAGAGCTTTTGCTTTTTGCGCACCGTTTCCATCAGATGCACCCCCAGAAGCCCCAGCAGCAGCGTCCAGATCACGTTCTGATGCACCGGGTAGAACCATGTCCCGCCATACATCAGATCAAAGGGCACTTCTGAAAGCAGTGCAAACAACAGCAGCCGCAGGGCATAACGCTTCAGATTCCGGGTATGAAAGTAGCCTTCCACTGTCATAAAAGCAAAGATAGGGAACGCCAGCCGCCCGGCACAGGTCAGCCAGTCCTGCG
>ENA-UONT01001040-UONT01001040.1-human-gut-metagenome-genome-assembly--contig:-CS20-NODE-1040-length-26190-cov-44.466386_pt1 | contig 26190 bp, 24 predicted proteins | sample MGYA00242459_ERZ724006 | MGnify/ENA metagenome assembly ERZ724006 | reverse complement strand
GGAGAATGACCTTGATCCGTACCGCTATCTGCTTTGGGTTCTGCGAAATGCGCCGGGACTGAGTAAAACGGATGAGGCATGGGCTGAAAAGCTGCTTCCTGCAAATGCCCCGAAAGAATGCTATATGACTCAAAAATAATTGACCGCCATCTCGATGAGCAACAGCTGAGATGGCGGCCTTTCTATACGCGGGTAGGTTTGACGCTTACTTTTGACTGTTGACGGCCACTGCATTTGATGGTAAATAATGGGAGTTGAAATCGCGTTTAATAAACGTTTTTGGCATTGAAAAAGCTTTCGTGTGTGTTGACCAGCAGGCGGCTATCGTGGGACAGCCCCCGCAGCATTACACATAGCTGGATCATACTGATCACAGCCAGCTCGGAGATCTTCAGCATAGGGAATAGCCGGATATCATTTTTGATACCACAGGGATAGCACAGCTTGATATCTGCCCCCTTACCCAGCAAGGAACCGCTGTCACAGGTAATGCCGATGGTGGTGGCGCCAGACTCCTTGGCCCGGCGCATACAATCGATGGTGGTAACGGCGTTGCCGGAGGATGAGAGAAACACCGCTACATCGCCGTGCTGAAGCTGTGCCATGGCAGTAACAGCCAGCTGTGGGATGATATAGGCAGTGCAGTTGATTCCCGCCTGCATGAACATCAGCTCCGCCATCTGCGCGGAATAGCTGGAGCCGCCAGTGCCAAACAGGCAAATGCGCCGGTTGGCCACACTGGCGTTATAAATGGCGGTAACAGCCGACTTCACCACGTCGGGATTCAAGCGGAGCAGCGCGTCATCAAATACGCCGGCGTACAGATTACACAGCTTCCGGCTGATGGCGGTAACGGAATCATCCGCCTGAAAATCCACCAAATTCTGTTCCAGATTTTTGTAGGAAAGCCCAAAGCGATACTTAAACTCCGCAAAACCGCTGTAACCGAACGCCTGACAATAGCGGGTGATGTTGGAGGCATTGGTGCCGATCTTTCCTGCCAGTTGGGTGATGGAATAGCGCTCAGCATCCATGGGATGGGACAGCAGATAGTCGGAAATTTTCCGGAAGGTTTTGGGCATCTTTGAGTAAAGATACTGAATATTGAAGAGCAGATCGTGGCTGGGTTGCGATTCTGACGGTACATTCAGCCGCAGAGCTTCGGTGTCCATAACAGGCCCTCCTTCGTATTTCTGAATCGAGTATTGCACAAATTTGCAAAAGTGTCAAGGCAACATCGCAAATCCGGAAAATTCTGCAAATATTTTTATTTCGCAAAAGCGGTGTGTGCAAATCGTTCATATAGACGCTATTTTAACTTGACTATTCTGTACAAATAGACGAACATAGGGGGTGTGTTAAGGAGCTGACGCTTCACGGTGCAAAAGTAAACGCAGCGTTTTTGACGCAGGAAAACCGAGATAAGTTGAGGTGCAAGAACATGAACAAGGTCATTTTAACCGCGGCAACCAACGGAAACCTCTGGATGCGCAAGGACACGCCATACATCCCCCTGACAGCGGATGAGATCATCGCCCACGGCTTGGGCGCTATCGAGGCAGGCGCGTCGGTGATGCACATTCATTCCCGGGATGAAAACGGATGTCAGACCCGAGATCCCAAGTATTTTGTGCCGCTGCTGAACGCTTATCGGGAAAAGTATCCCAAGGTGGTGCTAGAGATGTCCGTCGGCGCCATCGAAGGCCGTGTAGCAGAATTGCTGGAGCCCATGCTGCAGCTGCGTCCCGACTGTGCCTCCTTCAACCTGAAAAGTGATGAAGAAGAGACAGCGCTGATGTTTGAGCTGTTTGCCAGATACAACATAAAGCCGATCTTTGAGGTATTTACCGCAGAGATGGCGGAAAAGCTGAAGGGCTATGTAGCCGCCGGTCTGGTAAAGGCGCCGGTGTTCGTAAACGTGGTGTTCGACCAGTCGGAGTGCGGCAGAAGCTTTCGGGAATACGCGGAAAAACTGCTGACCATCATCGGATATTTTCCGGAGGATTGGCACTGGTCCGTGACCCGCGGCGGAGATTCCGCACCGGCCATTGCCGCCATGGCCATCGCCCTGGGTGGCCACGTCCGCACCGGCCTGGAGGATTCCATTTATTACAGTCCTGGCGTATTCGCCAAGGACAGCGCCCAGCTGATCGCCCGGGTGGCTCGCCTAGCTGAGGGACTGAACAAAGAAGTAGCCACTCCCGAGGAAGCACGTGCTTTCTACGGGCTGGAATAATGTTATTAAGGAGAGAACGCCATGTACGAATGCATCGAGTATCAGAAGAAAAACAAAGTCGCCATCATCGCCATCGACCAGGTACAGGACAACAACCGGGTCAACCGTGAGACGCTTTTGGAGATGATTGACGCCCTGCACGACGCACAGGCGGACAGCGGCATCGCGGCCATCATCATTACCGGCAAGGGAGACTTTTTCTGCACCGGCGGCCGCATGAATGGCTTCCCCGACGGCCTGACCATGGATGTGAAGGGCTTTGCCGACGCCTTCAGCAATCTGCAGCTGGAGATCTACAAGTGCTCCAAGCCCGTGATTGCCGCAGTCAACGGCAACGCAGTGGCCGGCGGCTTCTGCATTATGGAGTCTTGCGACATCGCCATCGTGGGCAAGGACTGCAAGTTCGGCCTGCCTGAACTGTCCCGCGGCAACTTCCCCATGCTGGCCCTGGCTATCGTGATGAAGGCGCTGCCCAAGAAGCTGGTGTTTGAGCTGGCCTATTCCAGCCAGCTGGTCGATGCCGAGACCGTAAAGGAGTGGCATCTGGTCAACCGTGTGGTGGATCAGGATAAAGTGCTGGATACCGCCATTGAATTTGCGGAGATGCTGGCCTCCTACAACGGTGTGGCCGCCTCTCTGGGCCGCGAAGCTTACTACAATATGGTGAACATGAACCTGGAGCAGGCCGTTCTGTACGGCAAGGGTCAGTTGATCACCCTGCTGACCACCGAGGACGTGAAGGAAGCGGACTACGCCATCAAGCAGAACCGCGCCCCCGTCTATAAGGGCTATTAAGAGAAACCGGATCACATTTATTTGACTGTATAAAAGGAGAATATTATGAAAAAGACATTGTCCCTGATCTTGGCGCTGGTCATGGCTCTGAGCCTGGTGGCCTGCGGCGGCGGAAACACCACTCCCAACAGCGACGGCAGCAACACCGGAGATTCCACTGAATTGGTATTCGCCCACATTTTTGCTACCGACAGCATGGAGGACAAGTGCGCCAAGATGTTTGCCGAGAAGGTCGCCGAGTACACCAAGGGCGCGTATACCGTGACTGTCTATCCCGCGGGCCAGCTGGGCGCGATGGCAGAGATCATCGAACAGCAACAGGTGGGCACCGCCACCTTCCAGATCATCTCCACCACGGCGCTGTCCAGTATCTCTGAATACGCCGCTGTGGACTCCTGGCCCTATATGTTCACCAATCGTGAAGAATTTGAAAAGGCCTACGCCTCCGATGCAGGTAAAGAATGGCTGACCAAGGTGTCCGAGGAGACCGGCTTCACGCTGCTGGCTCCCATGTATAAGGGCATCCGCCAGACATTCGTGAATTTTGACGCCGAGACCATCGACGACCTGAAGGGCTGCAAGCTGCGTGTGGCCGGTCTTCAGCCGGTGCTGGACTGCTTCACCTGCATGGGCGTTGCTCCCACCCCCATGAGCACCTCTGAGGTTTATACCGCTATGAGCCAGAATGTTGTGGAAGGCATGGAGATCGAAATGTCCACCGCCGCCAGCATGGCCTTGCAGGAGGTCACCAAGACCGTGATGATGACCAACCACGGCGCGGCCAACTATGCCATTCTGGTGCCCACCAAGTACTACACCGAACTGCCTGCCGATGTGCAGGAGGCCTTTGACAAGGCTGCCACCGAATGCGGCACATGGTTGGCCGATCAGGTGGAGCAGCAGGACGCTGACGCCCTGAAGGTGTTTGAGGATGCAGGCTGCAAGATCGTGTATCCCGACTACAGTGCCTGGGAGACCGCCGCTTACGGCAGCTATGCCGAGATGTATCCCGAATTGGCCAAGTATGCCACGGCCATGAAGGAAGCGGCCCACAGCTAAGTTCCACCCCTTGTGTTAGGAGGAAAATCTGTGAAAAAGAATCCGTTTACCGCGGCACTGGATATCGTGTCGGATATCCTTAAATGGTGCTGCATTGTGATCATGGCCTTTTTGATCGTGGCCGTGGCTGTGCAAGTAATAGCACGGCGTGTTCTAAATAACCCTACCTCCTGGTCGGAACCTCTGTCTCAGATCTCCTTTATCTGGCTGACAGTGTTCGGCTGCACCGTGGTGGTGCGTGACCGCAACGCCCTGAATGTGGATCTGCTGCAGAACCATCTGAAGGGACGTGCCTACTATACTTTACAGCTGGTGTGTGACCTGATCTCTATTGCAGTGTCCGCCTTCTGGATGTATTCCAGCCTGCTGCAGGTCACCAATACCTGGGCCATCTTTGAGGGCGGCCTGAAGATCCGCCGCGGTGTGATCTATATCGGCATTGTCTTCTCCTTCGGCATGATGTGTCTGTTCCAGCTCAGCAATGCCGTACAGTCTGTTATCAGCCTGGTCAGAGGCGATAAGGAGCCGAAAAAGAAAGAGGAGGGTGAGGAATAATGGCGACTGTATTGATTGCATTCCTGGTCATTATGTTCTTGGGCGTTCCTCTGGCCCTTGCCATGGGCGCGGCCGGACTGATCGGACTGGGCAACCTGAATATCGTGGTCATGGCGCAGCAGCTTTTTGTGGGCCTGAACTCCTTTACCATGATCGCCATCCCGCTGTTCATCTTCATGGGCAATCTGATGACCGATTCCGGCCTGACGGAGAAGCTCATCAACTTCTGCAACTCCCTATTCGGCCGATTCAAGGGTGGTCTGGGCATCGTGTCCATCGCCGCCGGCGCTTTCTTTGCCGCCATCTCCGGCTCCGCCGTGGCATCCACCGCATCTCTGGGTTCTATCCTGATCCCGGCTTTGAAAAAGGAAGGCTACGGCTCCGGCTTCAGCGGCGCCATCATCGCGGCGGCAGGCAGCCTGGGCCCCATTATCCCGCCCAGTATCCTGCTTGTAATTTACGGCTGTCAGACGGGCCTGTCCATCGGCGACCTGTTCATGGCGGGCGTGACCCCCGGTATTCTGTCCGCCATCACGTTTATCCTGGTGGTGCGCATTACCGCCTCCAAGCGGAACTTCCCTAAGCATGAGGCCTGCTCGGCTCGACAGATCGGCAGCTCCTTTGTGACGGCACTGCCGGCCTTGATGATCCCCGTGATCATCGTGGTAGGTATCACCGCCGGCATCTTCACCGTCACTGAGTCCGCCGGTATCGTGACCATCTACGCACTGATCTTCTGCCTGATCAAGAAGGTCCCCTTCTCCAAGATGAACAGCAGTCTGGTAAGCGCCATCAAGGAGACGGCCAACGTGTGCATGGTCATCGGCGCGTCCAGCTTTCTGGCGTATATTCTGACCCGCCTGCAGCTGCCTCAGACCATCGTGCAGTTCATTACTGACATGCAGGTCAGCAAGTTCGTGCTGCTGATCCTCATCAACATCTTCCTGCTGATCATGGGCATGCTGATGGCGCCAGCCGCGGCGATGATCATCGCCATCCCTCTGCTGCTGCCGCTGGCACAGACCTATAACATCGACTTGATCCAGTTCGGCCTGCTGGTGGTGTTCAACCTGAATCTGGGCATTCTGACGCCCCCTGTGGCAGTCAGCCTGTTCATGACGGCTCGCATGACCAACACCTCCTTTGCCACCCAGGTCAAGGAAGCGTTGCCGTTCCTGGCAATCTCGTTCATCGTGCTGATCCTGATCACCTATGTGCCCGGCTTCTGCACCTGGCTGCCCCATCTGCTGTAAAGGCGGAAGAAGAATCCATCCAATCGTGAAAAGGAGCAAAAAATATGACACATAAACTTGGCGTTGTAGGCGTTGGCCTTATGGGTAAGGAGATCGCCCTGAACCTGCTGGAATCCGGCTTTGAGGTCATGGCCTTTGACAAGAATCAGGCCGTTCTGGAGGAGCTGCGGGAGAAGGGCATGAAGATTGCCGCCACCGGCAAGGAGCTGATGGAATCCTGCGACGTGATCCTGGACGTAATGAACGACACCAAGGGTCTGGAAATCGTACTGCATCAGCCTCAGGGCATGATAGAGGGGATCAACGGTCAGAAGGTTCTCATCGATATGACCACCAGCGATCCGGAGAAGTCCGTCCCCATCGGAAAGATGCTGGGTGAGCACGGCGTGGAATATCTGGACTGCCCCATGACCGGTGGCCGGATCGGCGCCCATAACCGCGAGCTGGTCATTATGTGCGGCGGTACCCGGAAAGCCTTCGAAGAGGTGAAGTACATCCTAGAGAAAATCAGCAAGGCGCTGTTCTATCTGGGCCCTTCTGGCAGCGGCCACTATATGAAGCTGATCCACAACCAGCTGTCCCACTCCACCTTCCTGGCCTCCTGCGAGGCATACGATCTCGGCGTAACGCTGGGCATCGACCCCAAGGCGATGATCGACGTATTCAATATCGGCAATGCCAGAAGCTACGCCACCGAGGTTCGCTTCCCTGAATTCATCCTGTCCGGCACCTATGATGCCGGTGCCACCTTTGACACGGTGGGAAAGGATATCGGCCTGGTCATGCGCAAGGCCAACAGTCTGAACTTTGACCTGCCCATCACCCGCGCCACCTATGACTATTGGCGTCATGCCATCGAGACAGGCCACGGCGGCGACGATTACAGCACCGTGGTGAACCTGATGGCCGACACCTATAAGGAAAGAAACCTCTGATCTCTTCCATCCTCTCCTCATAAATCCCCCGGTTCAGGCGAACGGTACCCGGTATCGTTCGCCTGAACCATATCGGTCAAAAGGAGAACCGCCCGACAGATGAGGTATATAAGATGCTTGATAATCTGATCTTCAGCATCCAGAACACATTGCCGCTGTTTCTGGTGATGGCAACAGGTGCCATATTGAAACGAAAGAACGTGATCGACAACACCTTTGTCGACCAGGTCAGTACATATCTGTATTACATCGGTCTGCCCCTCAAGCTGTTTCAGAGCGTGGCAGGCTCCAACATCCGTGAGGTAGCGGATATGCGCTTCGTGCTGAGCACCGCGGCTTCCATTGTTGTGGGCTTCCTGCTGGCGTGGGGCTTTGCCCGGCTGACCATCCGGGACCAGAGCCAGGTAGGCACCTTTGTCCACGGCGCCTTCCGGGGAAACTTCGTCTACATCGGTCTGGCACTGGCGGAGAGCATCATCGGCAAAAGTGCCGACTCGGTAGGCGCACAGGTACTGGTGGTCCTAGTGCCACTGTATAACATCTGCGCAGTGCTGGTGCTGACGGCTACAGGCGACCAGAAGAAAAAGACCGGCCCCTGGGAATTCCTGAAGAAATTCATCACCAATCCCATGCTGGTGGCCGTCCTGGCGGCGATTCCGTTCTCCATCTGGCAGATCCCCATCGTGAAAACCGTGTCCACCACCATGAATTATCTGGGTGGTGTTTCCACAGGCATGGCGCTGCTGATCATCGGCGCGTCCATGAGTGTGCAGGTGCTGCATACCAAAAAGCGCGAGCTTTTGCTGGCCTGCCTGTATAAGCTGATCTTGCAGCCGCTCCTGCTGCTCCCCTTCTTCATCTGGGTACTGCACTGCACGGCGCCCCAGATCGTGGTAGCCTTCGTAATGCTGGGCGCACCGTCGGCATCCAACGTGTATGTGATGACCAAAAAGATCGGCGGTGACGCGGAGTTGGGTGCGGGCATTCTGGTAGTTAGCGAGGTTCTGGCTGTTGGCTCCATGACATTGTGGATATTTGCGCTGCGAACACTTGGCGTGATATGAGAAAACAGCCCTTCGGCGATGCTGAAGGGCTGTCTCCATATATCGGTAATATTTCTTGCGAGTACACATCCAGCTCAACCACCACGTTTTTTGCATCATAGTATATTGTATCATTCAGGACTGTCTGCATCTTGAGGACTATGCCAAATCTTTTGGCAAAATCCCTGTGATGAACGGCGAGCTGGATGTACATGACGGCTATTTGGCCCGACTGGGCGTAACGCAGGAAGAAGTCGAGACCACTCCCCGTTCCCTCGATAACCTTTCCTACACCTCTTATATGCTCCGTGTGCCTTATGAGGAAGGCGAAGCAAAAATTTTAACGGCTATTCTTTCATGTGCCTATAGCTATGAGATCATTGCAAAGAATATCGTGAAAAACCGTCCGGCATTCATTGATGGTGAATGTTACGACGACTGGATCGGGGGGTATGCTTTTGATGATTATGCAGCGGGAAATGTCTTGAAAAATTATCGCTGCGGCCAGTGCCGAAAGGGTGACAGGTACCATAAAATCGGAAGAGAGGGAAACAAGGAAAGAGAAGGACTGGCACCGGCTGCAGATGCGATCACTTTTCAGCGCGATAGACCCGGCCCATGGTGTCTGCCGCCAGCAGGGCGTCGGCCACCATGTCGGCGGTGACCTCAAAGGGCAGGTTGTGGATGGTTGAGCCGGGGACGCAGGCCTTTTCCGCCGCCCGGCGGACAGCCTTCGCGTCCACGGCCTCGTAGCCCAGGTCGGCAAAGCAGACCGGCAGCCCCACACTCAGGCAGAAGTCCAGCACGGAGCGGATCTCCTCGGTGGGCGCGTTCTCCAGGATCAGTTGGGTCAGGGTGCAGAAGGCTACCTTTTCGCCGTGGTACGCCTCGTGCAGCTCCGGGATCACGGTAAAGCCCTTCTGGATGCCGTGGGCCGCGGCCAGACCGCCGCTCTCGAAGCCCACGCCGGAGAGGTAGGTGTTGACCTCGATGATGTTCTCCAGCGCCGGGGTGACCACACCGGCCTCCACGGCCATCTTGGCCTTTGCGCCGTCGGTCTGAAGGTACTTCCAGGTCAGCGCCGCCATTTCGGTGGCGGTGCGGGTAGGCTTGGCGGCCACTTGATTGTTGCTGCCGGAGGCGCGGCAGGCCCGTGCCTCAAAATAGGTGGCCATGGCGTCGCCCATTCCGGCTACCAGCAGGCGAGCCGGGGCCCTGGCGATGATCTCGCTGTCCACGATGACCACATTGGGGCAGTTATCCAGGAAGAGGTAGGCGTCAAATACGCCCTCGTCGGTATACATGACGCTCAAAGAGGAGCAGGGCGCGTCGGTGGCGCACACGGTGGGCACGATCACCATGGGCAGGCCCGTGTAGTAGGCGATGCCCTTGGCGGTATCCAGCACCTTGCCACCGCCGATGCCGATCACGGCGGTCACGCCGTCGCGCCTGCACTGGGCGGCCCAGGCTTCGATCTTGGCGCGGGTGCATTCGCCGGAGAACGCTTCGTAATCTACGATAAATTCCTTGCCCTGGAAGCAGTTGTCCAGCATGGACTTGTTGCGGCGCATGCCGCCCGCCGTCTGCAGGATCATCAGGTGATTGCCCAATCCATGTAAGTAGCGATCCAGCTCCTTGAGCACGCCCTTGCCCTGTACATAGCGGGCGGGGCTTTTCAGCATCTGGCTCATGTCGGCATCCTCTGCTATTTCGCAGCCTTGGCGGCCTTGATGGACTCGATCAGCTCGGGGACGACCTTGAACAGGTCGCCGGTGATACCGTAGTCGGCAACCTCGAAGATGGGAGCGGTCTCGTTCTTGTTGACGGCGATGATGCACTCGGAATCCTGCATACCAGCCTTGTGCTGGATGGCGCCGGAGATACCCAGAGCAACATAGACCTTGGGATGGACGGTCTTGCCGGTCTGGCCGACCTGATGGTCAGCGCTGATCCAGCCGGCGTCCACGCAGGCACGGGAGGAACCCACGACGCCGCCCAGAACCTCAGCCAGCTCCTCGGCCAGCTTGATGCCCTTTTCCACGTCCTTGGAGATACCGCGGCCAACGGACACGATGAAGTCAGCGCCGATCAGGTCAACCAGCTTCTTGGCGGCCTTGACGGTCTCGGTGACCTCGGTGTGGATATCGCCAGCAGCCAGCTCGAAAGCGGGATGCAGGATCTCCACGTTCTTCTTGCACTCGCGCTTCTTCATAACGCCGGGGCGCACAGTGGCCATGGCGGGACGGAAGCGGGGGCAGATGATGGAGGCCATCAGGTGGCCGCCGAAAGCGGGACGGGTCATCTTCAGGTCGCGATCCACGGGATGAGGCTCGCGGTTGATCATGACGGTGCCCAGCTTCTCGATACGCTCGGCGGGCAGGGTGGAGGCTTCCTTCAGGAAGTTCTTGTAGTTGGGCATGTCGATGTCCAGATGGGTGCAGTCGGCGCACAGGCCGGTGTGCAGACGGGCTGCGCAGCGGGGCGCCAGGTCACGGCCGATGTTGGAAGCGCCGAACAGCAGCACTTCGGGCTTCAGCTCCTCCACGGCCTCCACGATCACCTTGGTGTAAGCGTCGGTGGTGAAGTCCTTCAGCAGGGGAGAATTGTACACATAAACCTTATCCGCGCCGTACTCGCCCAGCTCTGCGGCGATGCCGTCCACGTTGTCGCCCAGCAGAATGCCGCACAGCTCAACGCCCAGCTCATTGGCCAGCTTACGACCCTCGGAGATCAGTTCAAAGGTGGTGGGCATCATCACGCCCTGACGCTGCTCGCAGAACACCCATACGTTCTTGAACGCGCCGATATCAGCACTATTAAAAGCCATTTTCTTATCTCCTTTCCCTTAGATGATGTGCTTGGCCGCCAGAATGCCAGCCAGCTTGTCGGTGGTATCCTTACCGTCGCCTTCCAGCATCATGCCGGCGCCCTTCTGGGGAGGCGTAAAGGAGGTCAGAATGTTGGTGGGAGAACCAGCCAGACCGATGGTGCTCTTATCGATCAGGGGGTGATCCTTCAGGGTCTCGTAGGTCATGGTGACCAGGGGCTTGGAATAAGCCTCGAAAGCGCCGCCAACGGACAGGTAACGAGGATTGTTCAGCTCCTTGATGCAGGTGATCATGCAGGGGGTGTTCACCTTGACGGTCATGTAGCCATCCTCCAGGATGCGCTTCACGGTCAGGGTGTTGCCGTCCTTCTTGATCTCGCCGGCATAGGTGATCTGGGGCAGATGCAGCTTCTCAGCGATCTGGGGGCCCACCTGAGCGGTATCACCGTCGATGGCCTGACGGCCAGCCAGGATGATATCGTCAGCCTCGACACCGTAGGTGTCGATGGCGGCGGCGATGATCTGGGAGGTAGCGTAGGTGTCGGAGCCGCCGAACTCGCGGGCGGTCACCAGCACACCTTCGTCCACGCCCATGGCCATCAGCTCACGCAGCATGCCCTCGGCGGGAGGGGGACCCATAGTGAAGGCCACGACCTTGCAGCCCAGCTCGTCCTTCAGAGCCAGGGCAGCCTCGACGGCATTCAGGTCGTCGGGGTTGATGATGGTCTGCATGGAAGCGCGGTCCAGAGTACCATCGGGATTCACGGCCACCTTACCGGAAGTATCGGGGACCTGCTTAACAGTAACAAAAATCTTCATATTCCTTTTACCTCCTTGCTTACAGCCCCATATTGCCAGAAATAACCACACGCTGAATCTCGGAGGTGCCCTCGTAGATCTCGGTGATCTTCGCGTCGCGCATCATGCGCTCCACGGGATAATCCTTAGTGTAGCCGTAGCCGCCGAACAGCTGCACCACCTTGGTGGTGGTCTTCATGGCGTGCTCGGAGGTGAACAGCTTGGCCATGGCGGCCAGCTTGGTGTAGCGCTTGCCCTCGCCCTTGGCGATAGCGGCCTGATAGGTCAGCAGGCGGCCCGCCTCGCAGCCCAGCTCCATGTCGGCCAGCGTGAACTGGGTATTCTGGAACTTGCTGATGGGCTTACCGAACTGGACACGGCCCTTGGTGTAGTTGATGGCCTCGGCCAGCGCGCCCTCGGCGATGCCCAGGGACTGGGCGGCAATACCGATACGGCCGCCGTCCAGCGTGGCCATGGCGATGGAGAAGCCCTTGCCCTCCACACCCAGCAGGTTCTCCTTGGGCACGATGCAGTCCTGGAACACGATCTCAGCGGTGGGACTGCCGTGGAGGCCCAGCTTTTCCTCGTGCTTGCCCACGGAGAAGCCGGGGAAGCCGCTCTCCACGATGAAGGCGGAGATGCCCTTGGTACCGCGGGACTTGTCGGTCATGGCGAACACCACAAATACATCGGCCACATAGCCGTTGGTAATGAAGATCTTAGAGCCGTTCATCACATAGTGGTCGCCCACCAGCTTGGCCTCGGTCTGCCCCTTGGAGGCGTCGGAACCGGCGTTGGGTTCGGTGAGGGCGAAAGCGCCCACATGATGGCCGGTGGTCAGCATGGGCAGGTACTTGGCCTTCTGCTCAGGAGTGCCGTAGGTCATGATGGGATCGCAGCACAGGCCGTTGTGGGTGGCCACGATATCGCCGGTGGAGGCGCACTGCTTGGAGAGCTCCTCGATGCAGATGGCGCTGGCCAGAGGATCGGCGCCCGCACCGCCGTACTCCTTGGGCACGCACATGCCCATGACGCCCAGATCAAACAGCTTCTCGATGCTCTCGCGGGGATACTCGCAGGTGCGGTCGGTCTCCGCCGCAATGGGCTTGACTTCCTTTTCCGTAAACTCCGCCATCATCTTGCGGATCAGCTGATGTTCACGACTGAGATTAAAATCCATGTTGTTTCTCCTATATTTTTACTCTGTTTCGGAACGGTTCTTATAAAGGCATCCAGCTGCCGCTGGCGGTGGCCAGCAGCTTGCCGGTGGCGGCGTCAGTCAGCTCCGCCCGCTGGCGGATGAGGCTGCGGCCAGCCTTGACGATGAACACCTTCAGGCGCAGCTCCATGCCGAAGTCGATCCCTCGCAGGAAGGATACGGTCATATCCGTGGTAGTAGCCTCATTCTCCCCGGCGGTGAAATTGGCGACAACGCCGAAGGCGGTATCGAACATCCCCGCGATAGCACCGCCGTGGATGCCGCCCTTCTCGTTGATCTGCCAGTCTTGGGTGGGAAAGGCGTAGGTGACGGTCTGCGCCTCATAATCGCACGCCACGAGACGGGCCTGCATTTTCTCGTCAAACCCGCCGTCGTGCAGGTTCAGATAGTGGTCGGACTTCTCCTGCACCAGCTGGAGCCACGCTTGCTTCTTGTCCATGCCCGCCTCCTACTTCTGGATACCGGCGATGTTCTTGGCCAGCTTCTTCTTGCCCTGAATATTCCCCTGCCGGGCGATCATGATGCGCTGGGCCTGAGGAGAGCCTGCGCCGTGCATAGATTCCGTGCGGTAGCCCACGGCCGCCGCGCCCAGACACATATTCTCCAGGAAGCGCATGATCCGCTGGCGGTCCTCGGTGCTGACGCCCTCACGGGCGGCGAAATACTTGTTGCAGATCTCGCCGATGGTCTCGCCGTTGTTGCCCACCACGGTGTCGGACTTGAAGTCCGTCTCGCTGGGCATGGTGACCATCAGGCCGCCCGCGATGTCCTCAGCAAGGCGCACGATCTCGTAGGGGAAGCGGGTCACGTTCTGCTTGCAGACGTTGGCCAGCAGCAGGTCGATCTGATAGTTGCCCGCCTTGGTGGGGCAGCCCTCGCAGGAGCAGGCGATACCGCAGGAGTAGAGCGTTTCGTTAAGGTGTGTCATCTCGATGAGCTTGTCCTTCACGGCGCTGGCTTTCTCCACGCCGTTGTACTCGGCGGCCAGTGCCGCCGCGCCGATAACCACATCGCCTACGCCCACCTTGCAGCCGCCGTAGCTCTGGCGGTGATAGCCGGCGAAGCGCTCCACGATGGTACCGGCAAACTCATACTCGCCGTTGAGGAAGATGTACTCGTTGGGGATAAAGACGTGATCCAGAACCACCAGCGCCTCCTGTCCGCCGAACTTGGCGTTGCCCACGTCGATGCAGCCCTCCTCCATCTTGCGGGTGTCGCAGGACTGGCGGCCGTAGATCATGTACAGGCCCTCGGCGTCGGTGGGGCAGGCGAAGGACACGGCATAGTCCTTGTCAGCTTCGCCCATGGCGATGGTGGGCATGAAGATGTGCCAGTGGCTGTTGATGGAGCCGGTCTGGTGGCATTTCGCGCCGCAGACCACGATGCCGTCGTCGCGGCGCTCCACCACATGGACGTACATATCAGGATCGGCCTGCTCGTGAGGCGCCTTGCTGCGGTCGCCCTTGGGGTCGGTCATAGCGCCGTCCACCGTCAGGTCGTTGTCCTGGACGTAGACCAGGAACTTTTTGAAGTTCTCGTGATAGTGGGTGCCGTACTTTTCGTCGATCTCGTAGGTGGAGGAATAGACGGCGTTGAAGGCGTCCATGCCCACGCAGCGCTGGAAGCAGGAGGCGGTCTTCTGGCCCAGCAGACGCTGCATCTTCACCTTCTTCACCAAGTCCTCGCTGGACTGGTGGAGGTGGGTGAAGCGGTTGATCTTGTGGCCGGTCAGGCTGGAGGTGGCGGTCATCAGCTCCTCGTACTGGGGATCCTGTGCCAGCGCGTAGGTCATGGCCACGCAGTTGATGGAGGGGCGGATCATGGGGTGATCCACCCAGTTGTCGATCTTTTCGCCGAACATGTACACGCGGGTGTTCAGCTTTCGCAGGGAGTCGATGTACTCCTTCGCGGTCATCAATGCCATTTTCGTTTCCTCCTTATTTGTCGTCGGCCAGACCCATCTTCTCCTCGCGGAAGATGCGGCTGTCCATCAGCTTCAGGTCGGGGGCGATCTTGGGCATGAACTCCATCTGATCCAGCACCTGGGTCTGGAGGTCAATGCCGGGGGCGATCTCGATGAGGGTCACGCCGTCGGGCCGCAGCTCAAACACGGCGCGCTCGGTGATGTACAGCACAGGCTGGCCTACCTCCACGGCGTACTTGCCGGAGAAGGTGATGTGCTCCACCTGCTGGACGAACTTCTTCTTCGCGCCCTCCTGGGTGATGACCAGCGCGCCGTCACGGCACTCGGTCTTCAGGCCCTTGGCGGTGAAGGTGCCGCAGTAGACCACCTTCTTGGCGTTCTGGGTGATGTCGATGAAGCCGCCCGCGCCGGCAAGGCGGGTGCCGAACTTGGAGACGTTCAGGTCGCCATTGGGGGCTGTCTCGGCCAGACCCAGAAAGGCCACATCCAGACCGCCGCCCTGATAGAAGTCGAACTGCACGTTGTGGGGGATGATGGCCATGGCGTTGGCGGACGCGCCGAACTGGGTGCCGCCCATGGGGACACCGGCAATGGAACCGGCCTCCACCGTCAGGGTCATCTTGTCGCTGATGCCCTCCTCGGCGGCCACGTTGGCGATCTTCTCCGGCGCGCCGGTGCCCAGATTGACGATGGCGTCCTGGGGCAGCTCCATGGCGGCGCGGCGGGCGATGATCTTCTTGGCGTCCAGCGGGATGGGGGGGATGGCGTCCATGGGGATGCGGTACTCGCCGGTAAGGCTTCCGTCATAGGGGGTGCCCAGACACTGCATATTGTCCTCGGCGGAGCCGATGACGATGGCGTCCACATAGATGCCGGGGATAGCCACCAGCTTGGGATCCAGCGTACCGCCCTGCACCACCTTTTCCACCTGCACGATGACCTTACCGCCGGAGTTGCGGCAGGCCTGGGCCATGGCGGTGACGTCGATGGGGCCGATCTCGTGGTGAACGGTGCAGTTGCCGTACTCGTCGGCGTAGCTGCCCCGGACGAACACCACATTGATGGGGAAGGACTTATACAGCAGCCGCTCCTGACCCTCGATATTGACGATCTTCACGATGTCCTCGGTGGTGGCACTGTTCAGCTTGCCGCCGCCGTTGCGGGGGTCCACGAAGGTATACAGGCCCACATGGGTGATGGTGCCGATCTTGTGGGCGGCGATGTCGCGGTACATGTGGGAGATGACGCCCTGGGGCAGGTTGTAGGCCTCGATCTTGTTCTCCAGCGCCAGCGCGCCCAGAGAGGCGGCGCGATCCCAGTGTCCGCCGATGACGCGCTTGACCATACCCTCGTGGCCGTAGTGGTCGCCGCCGGTGCCGTCCCGGTGGCCCTGACCGGCCGCGAAGAACAGCGTCAGGTCACGGGGGTGGCCGGTCTCCAGGAACCGCTTTTCCACCGCCTTGCTTAAAGCTTCCGGACAGGCGGAGCTGACGAAGCCGCCGGTGGAGATGGTGTCACCGTCGTTGACCAGCAGGGCGGCCTCCTCAGCGGAGATGATGTGTACTTTTTTCATATGTGCGCCCCCTTACTTGTTCTGGAAGGCGGCGGGACGCTTCTCCAGGAACGCGCCCATGCCCTCCTTCTGGTCGGCGGTGGCGAAGCACATGGCGAACAGCTCGTTCTCAACGGCGATACCGTCGTCGATGTCCATCTGCATGCCCCGGTCGATGCAGGCCTTGGCGTACTTCACAGCGATGGGGGCGTTCTTGGTGAAGGACTTGGCCATCTCCAGCGCGCCGTCCATGAGGGCCTCGGGGGCGTAGACGGCGTTGACAAGGCCGATCTTTTCCGCCTCGTCGGCCTTGATCATCTTGCCGGAGAAGATCAGTTCCTTGGCCTTGGCCACGCCCACGCGGCGGGGCAGGCGCTGGGTGCCGGAGAAGCCGGGGGTGATGCCCAGACCCACCTCAGGCTGGCCGAACTTGGCCTTTTCGGAGGCCAGGATGATGTCGCAGCTGAGGGCCAGCTCGCAGCCGCCGCCTAGGGCGAAGCCGTTGACCGCGGCGATGGTGGGGAACTCCAGCTTTTCGATGCGGCGGAACAGGGCGCTGCCCCGCTGTCCCCAGCGGCGGCCGCCGTCCAGATCCAGCGGGTACTGCTCCCCGATGTCGGCACCCGCCACAAAGGAGCGACCCTCGCCGGTGAGGATCATGCAGCGCACGTCGCGGTCGTTCTCCAGTGCCGTTACCACCTGCTCCAGCTCCGCGATCACGTCGCCGTTCAGGGCGTTCAGGGCTTCGGGCCGGTCGATGGTCACGATGGCGATGCTGTCTTGCTTTTCAAATCGTACAGTTTGGGACATAGCGTTTCCTCCTCAGTTGATATACGATGTTCTTTATTTGGTTTTGCCTCTATATATAGCAATTACCGTGCCAACTAATATTGTTTTTTCGACGGTATTTTACGGTGCGCGTTTGGTAGTTTCCACCAAAGAAAAGCGGCGTTATCTGGAAAATCCCTTTTTCGCAGCAGCGAAAGTAGTGTAGACCACACCGCCTATTCAGTGTTGAATAGACAGTGCAGCCTATTGCGTGGCACGTAAAAGCATATAGGCACACGTTTTTTCACATACCAACACCGCGCTGGACTGAAATTCGATTAAAACTTTGAAGCTGCACCTCTTGCTATTCATGTGTGAATAGAATATAATCAAATGTGAATAGAGAAGGAGGGCGTTTTATGCCGCAATCCAGTATCTCCCGGTTGTTTCCGGAGGACATCAACCTGAACGACCTGTTTGAAATTCTCAGCCCCCAGAACAATCTGGTGCTGGCGGACGACATGATGCTGTCCGACGCCAACGGCACCATATTGCAGGTCAGCGAGACATATGAAAAGAACTTTGGCTTCGCCCACGGCTCCATCGTGGGCAAGTCTGCCTTTGATCTGGAGGCGGACGGTACCTTTTCCCCCTGCATCACGGCGGAGATCATCCGCACCAAGAAGAAGATCACCACCACCCAGACCATCAACCACACCCACACCAATGTGATGACCGTGGGCATTCCCCTGTTTGACGGGGCGGGTAACCTGAAATACGCGGTGTGCTTCAACACCGTGTCCATGGAGCAGATCAACGCCATCCACCGGAACTTCCAGCAGATGCAGGACTCCCTGACCCAGTACTCCCAGGAGATCGCCGAGCTGCGTACCCGCAACACCGCCACCAGTCTGGTGTGGAAGAGCCGGTCTATGCAGCGGCTGTGGACGCTGATGCAGAACACCGCCAACACAAGGGCCAATATCCTCATCACCGGCGAGACCGGCGTGGGCAAAAGCGCCGTGGCCAAGACCATCCACGCCATGAGCGACCGCGCGGACAAGCCCTTCATCGAGGTCAACTGCGCGGTGCTTCACGAAAACCTCATCGAATCGGAGCTGTTCGGCTATGAAAAGGGCGCTTTTACCGGCGCGTCCAGCACCGGTAAGATCGGCAAGATCGAGCTGGCCAACGGCGGCACACTGTTTCTGGATGAGATCGGTGAACTGCCGCCCCACATTCAGTCCAAGCTGCTGCAGCTGATTCAGGAAAAGACCATCGAGCGGGTGTCCGGCATCAGGCGCATCGAGCTGGATATCCGGCTGATCGTGGCCACCAACCGCAATCTGGAGGAGGAGGTACACCGCGGGCTGTTCCGCTCGGACCTCTTCTACCGGCTGAACGTGATCCGGCTGCACATCCCGCCTCTGCGGCAGCGGCCGGAGGACATTCTGCCTCTGGCGCACCGCTTTTTGACCCGGTTCTGCGAGGAGTATCACAAGGATCTGACGCTGAGTCCGCGGCTTTTGTCCTATCTGGAGCAATGCCCGTGGCCGGGCAACGTGCGGCAGCTGGAGAACATGATGGAGCGGCTGGTGATCTGCGCTCAGGATCCGGTGGTGGATATCGGCGTGCTGTCCAGCGAGCAGATGGGCGCGTCGCCTCTGCCGCTTCCGGCGGAGGGCGGCACGCTGGCCCAGCAGATGGAGACCTTCGAGGGGCACATCATCCGGGACGCCTATGCCAAATACGGCACCTCCGTGGCGGTGGCCAAGGCACTGGGCATCTCCCAGCCCACGGCGGCACGAAAGATCGCCAAGTATGTGAAATGAGAAAAAAGTGAGGAGGCAAAGTCTCCTCACTTTTTTCTCATTTTCTGCGGCCATAGGCCGGGGGGATCCCCATCAGCTCCCGGTACTTTGCCACCGTCCGCCGGGCCGCCGGAATGTCCTCGGCATGCAGCAGCACACTGAGCCGCTGGTCGCTGAGGGGATGGTGCGGATCCTCGTCCTTGATATGCTGCGCCAGCCTGACCCGGACAGCCTGCTCCGAGCAGCGCCCCGCGCCGTCGACCGGCCGGGGGAAAAAGTATTGCAGCGGATAGGTGCCCTGACGGCATTGCAGATACTTCCCGCGAATACAGCGCCCCAGAGTAGAGGCATGTACGCCCATCAACTCTGCCGCGTCCTTCTGCATAAGCGGCGCAAGACAGGGCGTCGTTCCCTGAAAGAACGGCAGATGCGTGGTCAAAATCAGCTGCGCGCAGCGCTCCAGCGTTTTGCGCCGCCGCTCCATGTGGGCCATCATCCACTGCGCCTGCTGCAGCTTTTGCCGCAGAAAGTCCTTCGTCTCCGGATCCTCCGTCTCTGTCAGAAGGGCAGCATAGTAGCCGTTGATCCGGAGCTGCGGCACATAAAAATCATTCAGCACCACCTCCAGAGCGTCACCGCGTTCTACGATGAAAACATCCGGCGTGATATATTCCGGCGAAAAGATCTCTGTCGCTTCCGTGCGGCCCGGATGCGGCGACAGCCCGCTGATCAGCGCCGCCGCCTGCTGCACCTCCTGCTCAGAGACGCCCAGCTTTTCCGCCAAAGCGTGCCACCGCTTCTTCCCCAGAAGCGGCAGATAGCTTGCCGCGATGCGCTGTGCCAGCGTCGTGTCCTCCGGCATGCGCCGCAATTGCAGCAGCAGGCACTCCGGCAGATCCCGCGCCGCTACTCCCGCAGGCTCCAGCTCCTGTAGGGTGGCCACCGCCTGCTGCACCAGCTCCTGGGGAACGCCTAGTGCACACACCGCGTCAATGTCCTCCTGCTCCAGAAAGCCGTCCTCATCCAGTACTTGCACCAGATACCGGCACAGCTCGCGCAGCGGCTTGCTCAGCGCTTTTCGGCCCAATTGGTCGGAAAGAAACGCCGACAGTGAAGTCATAGCGGTATCCCAAGCCCCGGCCTCCGGACGGTAAGGATCTTCCCCGGATGATGACCCGGTGCGCACGCCTTGCCCGCTGATCCACCCGGCCTGACGGCATAGCTCCTGAAATTCCCGCTGTGCTTCGTACTCCGGCGCTTTGTCCAGCACAGGGTTCTCCTCCAGAGCCTTGTCCACATATTCCCGCAGATTCTGCGCGTTCATTTGCAGGATCTGTGTGGATTGCAGGAGTTGAGGCGAGATACGCAGCGCCTGCTTCAAGCGCATATCCAGTTTGATCTCAGACACCGTATCGCCCTCCCTTTACCGTGCAGGATCGTTGTTACTGCGATTATAGCCGATTTATACACCGTGCGCAATACAGGACATGAAAAGATGCGTTTAACCATCGTAATCATTCGGCATAGCAAAACGCTTGCCGCCATGCGGGACGCGGCATCTATGACGGTTTTAGCCGGACATTATATATAAAGATTCTGTTAAAAAATATAGAATCGCGACAAGAACATGTAAAATTTAAGTAAAATCGGAAGTGGCTTTCTTGGCAGTTATTGCCAATTGACATATGAAAATTATATGCTATAACAACCTATTACAAAGAATCTGATGTTGCAGTATAGATGCAACATTAATTACTATTATTTCGCCAAAATTGGCTGGAAAAACTTCCAAGAAGATAGAGGATCTTGGAATCGCAGAAATGCAAAGAGGTTGGCAAAAGACCGGAAACATGCGGACAAGCGAATAACGGGACACGCCGGACAGGGGCAAATGAGACACCGCGTAACAGCGGGACGTCTGGGTAAGCTGGGTCTTACTCTATTTGCCCTGGCCGGCGTTTTTTTCAGTCTGTTCGCCTCTGTGCTGGATCCGGTGGTGTGGGCGGCGGCGCTGGACGAGGACGTGCCCTGCCGTGGAGGAAGCCGCCGCGGACGAAACCTCCGTACCGGAGGAACCGGAGCCGGTGCCGGAGGAAACCGCCTATCCGGTGTGCATCCACGTGGCGACGGAGGACGGCGAGGAGCTGCTGGAGGTCACCGTCCCGGAGGGCAGCAGCGTAGCGGCGGCGCTGGACGGCGGTGTGCTGCTGGCGGCAGCGGAGCCGGACGCCGGGGACGCGGCGGATTGGGCCGCAGACTATGACTGGTACACGCTGGACGAAGCGTGGGAGAAGGTACCTTACGACATTTCGGCGGCGGTGACGGCGGAGCTGGAGCTGTACGTCCAGGACGCAGCCCGTGCGGCCGATGCCACCACAGTGCTGTTCTATGCCGCCATTGACGGTACCTGGACAGTGGTTGCCCAAAAGAGCGTGTCCAGAACCACCACGGTGTTCGACGGCTGGAACGGCGGCCGCTACTATCTGACGCTGGAGGAGCTGGAGGAGGTCTACGGCCCCTACGGCTTTGACGCCGGCAGCTATCAGGGCCAGCGGTTCTTCCCTCATCTGGACAGCGCAGAGCGGGAACAGCGGGTCTGGGCGGACGTGACGCCCCGGATCGACGCCGATGACGGCTATTGGATCCCGTTGGGCACCATCGGACGCGCCTCCAATTCGGTGTATTACACACCGGGAAACACGGAGGGAAGCGCCTCCTACTTTACAGAGTTTAAGAAATATACCGATCCCCAGCTGCTGGCAGACAGCACCCTCTATACCGTGGAGGTAAAGGATCACAGCGGCGCGTTTTCCGCCGCCGACCTGCCGGAGACACGCTATGTCCCCAATGGCCAACCCTTTACCATCATTCTGCCGCTTGCCGAGGGGGTACACTGGGCGGTGGCCGATCCCCTGACGGGGGAGACGCTGGATCTGACCGGCGTGGAGGACGCGGAGAGCCAGACCCTGACCTATACCGTGCCTGCCGCCAGCCACCCTTACCGCTTCTCCGCGCACAGCGACCAGAAGGTCATCGTCTACGAGGCGGGGCTGTCCGGCGCGCTGGTGGATCTGAGCAATGAACTGGTGGTGGGCACCCAGAGCGTGATCGTGGACGGCATGGTGCGGGGCGGCCTGACCTATTCCGACCGCTGTACACCACAGCAGCAGTCCTACACCGTTCTCTCGCCGGACAATAACCGCGCCGCCATCAAGCTGGTGACGGGCAACGCCCACAACCGCCGCTTCATCTACCGCTTTACCGGCTGGCGGGTCAGCGGCTCGGATATCGTATTGCGGCCCGGCCGGGTGATCAATCTGGATACCCTTGGCCCGTACATGGATCCCATTACCCATGAGATCACGCTGAACGCGGTGTGGACGCCCTTTGCCGACGGAACCAGTCGTATCGAGACGGTGAACTTCTTCGTTAGCCTGAACTGTGAGATTGCAGACAACATGTCCAACGGTTTTGCCTCGCAGCCTCAGAACAACTTTACCTCATCGCTGGCATATACCCGTGTACGGGGCGCGGAGAGTTTGGGCAGCGGGCATGACGACGCGATGGTTATTGCACCACCGGAGGAGAACAGCACCGCCTACGAGGTGGACGGCGAGCTGCGCAGTCTGACCACCACGTCCTATCGGGGCATGACGCTGGAGACCTTCCCCTCGGACGAGACGATTTTCGAGGCCATTCGCAACGGCGGCTATACTATCAAGATCGAGGGTGTGACCGTTGACAAGCAGTACCTGACCAGCGAGCACTTTACCATCCGCTGGTACGTGCTGAAGTATGAACACAGCGACGGCTTCCACATCGATGGCGTACTGGTGGCCAAAGAAGGTCGTCTGGTGGTGAAAAAACCTTCTCCGGCGACAAAGAAGCCATCGCGGCGGTAAAGGCCAACGACTTTTACATCAGCGTGGAGCACCATTCCGACGTGGACAGAGACGAGGAGACGCTGGACTATAACCTGTCCCTGAACGCCGCCGCGGAGGAAACGCGGGAGGGCTATACCGGCTACACCGACTATGATCCTGATAGCGGCACCTATACCTGGGTGCTGCTGGGGCGGCAGACAAAGACCCACTACATTCGGGAGCACAACGTCTCGCCGCCGGAGGGGATCAGCTATACCGCCCGCTATGCCATCACCAACTCCGCCGACCAGACCGGCGGCTGGATAGACTATCCCAACGAGGGCGTCCCGGTAAGGGTGGCCTCTTATGCCAGCGACGTACCGGATGAAGCGGTGCAGAGCGTGGCGCTGCAGAATATCTACGTCAAGGCGGGACTGCTGACCGTGGCCAAGCTGGACAGCAACACCGGCAACGGCATCCGGGACGTGGCCTTCCGCCTGACCCACGAAAACGACCCGGAGCTGACGGTCTATAAAAAGCCCGGCACCAACGAATATACCACCTCCCAGCAGGAGAAGGGCTATACGGAGCGGGTGGAGGACAACCTTGTGACCTCCGGCCCCAACGGGTATTTCTACATCAGGCTGGCGGCGGACGGCCAGCCCTACACGCTGGAGGAGCTGGTGCCCAACGGCTACTATGGCCCGGAGAAGGGTCGCTTCACCGTGGATGAGAGCGGCACCATCACCTCGCTGGCGGAGCTTCCCGCTCAGGGCGATACCCTCCGGTGATTGACGGCCTGCCCTCCGGCGACTATGAGCTGCGGGAGAGTGCCGCTCCCTCTGGCTACCGGACACGGGAGGAGGTATTCTGCTTCCGCGTCAGCAATGGCCAGCTGACCCAGATCGCGCCCTATCCCGACCAGGGCTGGACGCTGACGGCCTACGGTGATGGCCGCTATCTGCTGACGGTAACGGACGAGGCGCTGTTCACCTTTCCCGCTACAGGCGGCTGCGGCATTTATGTGTCCGCGGCGCTGGGCACGGTCATCATGTGCGCCGCCGCGTGGCTGATGCTTCGGCCGCGGCAAAAGGGGAAACGTCTGGCCCAGGCCGGAGTAAATTATATACAGATATACAAAAATTTTGAAAAGAGGAGATCATTATGAAGCATGTGACAAAAAAGCTGACGGCGCTGGTATTGGCGGCGCTGTTGGTGCTGTCGCTGGGCGTGTCCGCCTGGGCGACGGAGGGAACGGAGACCACTAGAAAGGTACAGCTGACCAATGAAACGGCAACCATTACCATCGATGATGTTAAGGCCGATGAAACCGCCGTTGTGTATCAGCTGGTGAGCTACAACGACACCTACACAAACTATGAATTTGAGAGCAACTTCAAGACATTCCTGAAGACGAAAGCGGGAAAGACCGGCGACCAGCAACATGACATCGCCACCTATTTTGCCAAGCAGAGCGCATCCGACACCACCAAGCTGATTGAGGAGTTTGTGACCCTGTGCAACACTGCGGGCAGCGGCTATGCCTGCCCGGCGGAGTATAGCCGCACGCTTGCCGCCGGTACCAGTGCAGACGTACAGGTAGAACCGGGCTACTACATGATCATCATGGAGACCAGCGTTAACGCCAGCCGCATCTATCAGCCTATCACGGTGTTTGTCCGTGTGGACGCAGATCAGCTGCACATCTATACCGGCGGCAGCGCTGCTCCCATTACCGGCAATAACTGGCCATCAGGCAGCCAACAGCGCCACCCTGACCTACGCCAACGCCTCCACCAAGAAGGAACATGTCACGGAGCCTGCTTCCACCATGGTGTTCAACTATGCGATGAATCTGCAGAAGCAATCTGATCGCAGCGTTCCCCTGTTCGGAGCCAAGTTTACATTCTATGTAGATGAAGAAATGACACGGCTCGTTTACTTTGTACCTGTTGGGACGGAGGATCAGAAGATGTACCGCGTGGGCAAAGCGGAAGATGCCGGGGCGATTACCGAGATCCCTGCCGATTTCACGCTTGTGGGTGGAAGCACCGGCACGGTGTACTTCAAGGAGACCACCGTGCCCACCGGCTATTTTGCCCCTGCGGGCGGCTTCAAGCTGGTGCTGGCCTCTGAGGTTTCCGGCGTTACCACCCAGCACACCGGCAATCTGCGTTCCAACGGCACAGACCCCAGTGCCCTGATTCCGCTGAATGAAAATGACAAGGATCTGATCCTGACCAGCGCGATTGTGACCGATACTCCCCATATTTACCGGGTAATACTGCGCAACAGTACCACCCCCGTGCTGCCCAGTACCGGCGGCGTGGGCACGGTGATGTTCACCGTGGGCGGCATCGCCATCATGGTGCTGGTCGCCTTCCTGTTCCTGCGCCGCAAGAATAAGGAAAACTGAACCGCATCAAATCGCTGAAACTGCCGGGAGGGAGCTTCTCCCTCCCGGCGGCTCCGGCAGCAAGGAGAGACCCATGAAAAAACGCGTATTTCTGCTTGGCTTGCTGTTTCTGGTGGGCCTCTCTGTGCTGCTGTATCCGCTGATCAGCAGTGAATGGAACCGTCATCGCAGCGACGCCATGATCGATTCCTATACCCAAACCGTATCGCAGGCTCCGGCGGAGGATCGTTCGGCGTGGATCGACAGCGCCCGGCAGTACAACGCCGCACTGGGGGGCAAGCATTTTCCCGACGCCTTTGCCAACATCACCCGAGAGGAGAGCGCCGCGTACCTTGCCCAGCTGGCCTTTGACGACAACGGCGTCATGGCCTATATCTCCATTCCCCGCATCGACGTCAGCCTGCCGGTGTATCACGGCACCTCGCCGGAGGCGCTGGCAAAGGGCGCGGGGACGCACTGCGTCATCTCGGCCCATCGGGGCCTGCCCTCCGCTACTCTGTTTACCGACCTGGATCAGCTGGCGGCGGGAGACCGTTTTTACCTGCATGTGCTGGGCGAGACGCTGGCCTACGCGGTGGACAGCGTTACCGTGGTGGAGCCGACGGAGGTGTCAAGCCTGCTGCCGGATGCCGGCGGCGACTATGTGACGCTGCTGACCTGTACCCCCTATGTGGTCAACACCCAGCGGCTGCTGGTGCGGGGTCATCGCGTGGCCTATGAGCCGGAGACGGAGCAGCAGGAGGCGCAGCAGACCGTCCGCTCACTGCACACCAGTTACGTGCTGTGGGTGGCGGTGGGCCTTGGCGTGACGCTGGTTTTTATCCTGCTGCTGTGGCGGGGCCAGCGGTCGAAGGGTAAGCGGCTATCCTGACAGAAAAGGGGGCGGACACAGCCCATGAAAAGGAAATTAACGGGTGTGCTCCTGCCTGCGCTGGTGTTTCTGGTGGGGTTCACCGTGCTGCTGTAGCCGAACTCAATCCCGTCCTTGCAGAAGCAATTTGCCGTGCGGCGGTAAATATCGTCGTTGGAGGTCAGCAGGTACATGGCCGCATAATAGGCGTTGGTATCCCTGCGGCGGCGGTAGCCCTGCACGGCGCACTGATACTGCATCCTGCGCTCATGCTGCTCGTTGCTCC
>ENA-UONT01001030-UONT01001030.1-human-gut-metagenome-genome-assembly--contig:-CS20-NODE-1030-length-26322-cov-13.301367_pt1 | contig 26322 bp, 25 predicted proteins | sample MGYA00242459_ERZ724006 | MGnify/ENA metagenome assembly ERZ724006 | reverse complement strand
GACTTCACTCAGCCGGAGCCTGCAAACAATTTTGCGCATAATTCTTGACAGTACCTAATCTCCATGGAAACGTATCTCGACTGGTTGAAGAACTCCAAGTAAGAAGAGCCAAGACACCGACCATCAGCGATCGGTGTCTTGGCTTTTCTTTGAATATAGCGTGGCAGAATTTGAATGGACAAGTTACATTTTAGTATGCTGTTTTGAGCAACCACTGAAACTAAACTGTTAGTGAAAAGCTGAAACCGGCAAAGGTTGGCATAGAGAGAAAAATACCAACTCGAATGTGGAAATACGCCGTATAATATGTTACAATAAAAACAGAATTTTAAGAAAAATCCGCTGACGTGAGAAAGGAGAAAAGATGGGCTTATACGAAGGAATTAAAGACGTTGCGAAAGTGGTACAAGAAGCAGACAATATTGATCTTTATAGAAAACTTATTGATCTTAGTAAACAAGCACTCGACTTACAAGCTGAAGTTCTCCAACTTCACGAAGAAAACACACAATTGAAAAAGCGAAAAGAGCTTGAAGAAGTTGTTGTTAGGCACGAGGAGCCTGTTGTTACAAGAAGTGACGACACCATTCAAATATACTATTGCGCTCACTGTTGGGACAACGAAAGCCGTTTGTTCCAAGTTAGTTGCTCAGAGAACGGAACGTTTATTTGTCCGCATTGCAACACATCTGGTGTCTATGACCGCAAAAAGGAACGAGCATATAATTGCGAAATTGATGATTTCCAATTTTGATTTTGAAGTAGAATTGGGAAAACAAATAACCATGATATATGGATGCAGGAATACAAACATCACGCGGCCAGAGAGTACCAAAATGAAGGAGAACCGTTAGGCCTCATTTAGAAATTATCCAAGAGATTCTGGATGATGGCACACTACTTGGAACAAACTTGCAACCCAACACGCAGTGCCGACGTTCATGTTGGTAGAGAAATCATTGATTAGGTCATAATAATATATTACGCATTTTCCGTAGGTTACGAAAAGGAGTTTAAAATGATTTATACGCTTATGCATTTTGATACGCCGCTTATTGTGTTTTCTGCCGAAAGACAAGCGGAAGCGAATATTAAAATAATTGAAGCTCACGAGGAAAACAAAGAGTTATTTCCTATCGATTTGGCTGAAGTGTCCGAAAGCGGTATAGAATCATGGATCAAACACCGTTCTATACCCAAAAACCGCGCGTATGTCGATACTCTGCTTTCAACTTTGGGACTGAGCATAAACCGCCCCTTGGATATAATAAGCGTTTCAAAAGGACTTAGCCTTAACGATTGCTACTGGCTTAAACAGGAAGGCTGCAGCGACAGTTTTGACAGCGTGAATTTATACGATAACAGATTTAGCCGCGTCTTGGGGCAAATAGCATTTACTGGATATGGCAGCAGCAACGTTTCGGGGCTGACGTCGAGCCCGGAATTCACAACAAACGGTATGCTTCCAAAATGCTGGCGAAGAATCGACGGCAAAATTCTTCTGTACAAAGGTGGTACGATGGGGGCATCCAATACCGGAAACGAGCCATATTCGGAATTTTATGCTTACCAAATTGGAAGAATCCTTGGAGTAAATGCGGTCCCGTACAGTCTCTCAAAATGGAAGAATACGCTCTGCTCTACCTGCGAGCTCTTCACAAGCAAGGATGTTTCTTTTGTTCCTGTGGGGAGAATAGTCCGCTCTGGCGGAATGCAGGCAGTTAGAGAGTATTATAAAAAGTTGGGAACTGAATTTGAGAACGCATTGGATGATATGCTCGTTTTCGATGCCCTGATTTTCAACACGGACAGGCATTACGGCAATTTCGGTTTTCTTATTGACAGCCGCACAAATAGAATTATTGCGCCAGCTCCGCTCTTTGACCATGGAAACAGCTTGTTTAATTTTGCCGGTGCGGATGCACTTAAAAGCAGAGAAAGCTTTTTAAAGTATGCAAGGGCGCAGATGCCGTGCGTGTATGACGATTATGTTTCGGAAGCAAAAAATGTTCTGACCCACGAGCGGGGAAATGCTGTCAGAAAGCTTCTGGATTTCAGGCTCCCAAGACACAGAAGATATAACCTCAGCAGAGAAAGATTAAGTCTTATTGAATACGCCGTCAGCCAAAGAGCGGCTGAACTTCTGGAAGAGCAATAATAGGGGGAAATTGATTTCCGAGGAGTATGCTATTTGGCAAGTCGAGTTAGAAGCCTGCTTCAAGCAGTTCAAAAATAACGAACAACTCACTCGGATGGTGTAGTTCTAAATTCAAAAAAAGAAACTTCTTAGCACCAACTTAGAACCAGCTTGCGATTTGCTCAGCAAGACATTGCCAAGCCACTGGAGAAATAATTGACATGGGAAAACTGCCTCCCGAAATATACACTGACCGAGATACAGCAAGTGGTTCAAGTTCCCAGAAACATGAAAACAATCTCCGCAACATCCGCGGGACTTTTGCTGCCGAGGGCATGAAAATCAGCAAATCAACTCGCAGCAACCTCGACCGAATCGCCAGCGGGCAGACCAGTTACCAGCAGGTCTTAACCGAACTGCGGGCAAAATACGAAAAAGAGGGTAGCGTCACGTTTCCTCAATATGACATCTATACCGCAAAACAGTATTGACCGCCGGGCGATATCGCCCGGCGGTCTTGCTCATTTGTTCAGCTTGCACAGCCGGTTTCGCTCGGCGAGAACAAGGCTCGTTTTGCGGCAAAGCTCTGGGATATCCACGCTGCGGTTTTCCGACACAGCGCGCTGGAGCTCGTCGATGCAGCAGCGAAGCTCGTACTCCGCGTCCTTTATCGCATCAGAGCTCACGGGATCGCTGAAGCGGAACTCCTCCGCAAGCTTGTCAAGCTCCGGTTTGACGGACGCATCACAGTTGATGGAGAGATTTGCGACCTGCGACTGAAACGCGCGCATGACGGATACCTGTTTCTTGGTATTTGCGTCCTGTTTGACGACCTCCTCGTGTACGCTGTCCGCGCCTACAAAGCCGATCAGTGCCGCGCAGAGCAACACAAGATACAGTACCGTCGGGATCCAGACGGGAGCTATCGCGGCCAGCGCCATGAACAGCAGACTGAGGATGAGCTGCACCGCGAGATAAATGAAGCTTATCCGCAGCGTCGGGAAGCCGTAAAACTTTGAGCGCGTATCACCGGCCATGGCGCGCGGCATCGTGTATAGCTGGACGACGATCGCAATAACGCCGAACACCAGTGACAGCCAGAAAACAGCGGTTTTCGCAAATGGCACAACGAAAGCGATGACACAGAATGCGGCAAGCACTGCCGCTGCCGATATGTAAAAGCGAACGAGATTCTTAGTCATGGTTTAGCCCTCCTTCTTCCTGCCGCAATTGGGGCAGAAATTGCTCTTGATGTCTGCCGTTCCGCAGTCCGGGCATGTCCATGTCAGGACGGGTCTTTTCGCACCGCAGTTCGGGCAGAAATTTGAGACTATGTTCTTTGTCCCGCAGCTTGGGCAATCCCAACCAGAGCTTGCTTCCGGCTTCTTCGCGCCGCAGTCTGGGCAGAAGTTGGAGCTGATAGCCTTTTTGCCGCAGGCGGGGCAGTCCCAACCGGAACCGGCCGGGGCAGCAGGACTGGACTGCTCGAACATCGGAGCGACTGCGCCCTTGGTCATATTTATTACGCCGCCCATAGCGCCGAGCGTAACACCGAGCCCCGCGATATCGCCGAGAGCGCTGCCGCCGCCGTTTGAACCCATCTGGCCGAGACCGGCCGCGTAGGCTTTCTTGACGTCGGCTTCCAGCACATCGCGCTGGGTGTAGCCCTTGGCACGCATGACCTCCGCCTCGCTCAGCCCCGTCATGCGCGTGACGTCGGCTTCTCCCGCACCTTCGAGACGGCGCGCCTCGGCGTCAGCCTGCGCATGAATGAGCTTCCGCTCCGCCTCGCGGCGGGCAAGCTCGGTCTCCGTGGTTTGCTGTTCGAGCACGACCTTGCGCTGCGCGGCGGTGATAGCGGCCTTGCTCTCCTCCTGCGCGGTGCGGTAGCTGGCCTCGGACTGTGCCTGCACGGTCTTGACGGTCGCCTCCGCCTGATACATGCGGGTCTGGAGCATGACGGTGTGCAGCTCGCGGATGCGCTTGAAGTTCGGGTCGTCCTCCGGAAGGACGATATGCGTCACATAGAACTGCGGGATGGTAAGCCCGTATTCCGCGAAGCCGGGCAGGAGCTTCTCACGCAGCGCAGCCGAGATATCGTCAACGTGCTGGTCGATCTCCAAAAGGTCGATCTGGCTGTCCCTGATGATCCCGGGCAGCGTAGACTTGACGGTGTTCACAATCAGCGGGCGGAAAGACTCGCGCACGGACTTTGCGAAGCCACCGCGGTCGTCCCACGCGATGCCGCTCTGTGTGCCGACGAGCTTCAGCAGCAGGCGGCGCGAATCCGCGACCTGAAGATTCATTTCCCCGGACACACCCAGCTCAAGCGGTGTGCTCGTGAGCGGGTCGATGAAGCGGAGCTTGTCAGGCGTGCCCCACTTGATGGACATCTGCACCGTCTTGTTGATAAAGTAGACCTCGGAGTGGAAGGTACCCTCGGTGTCGGTCGGGAGCTTATAGAGACTCTCAAGCAGCGGGAGCTGCTGCGTCTCCAGCGTGTAACGCCCCGCGCCGAAGAGGTCGAGCGCCTGACCGTCGCGGAAGAAAATAGCCTCCTGACTTTCGTGGACGATGAGCTGAGAGCCGTAATTGAAGTCTTCGATCGGGTGCTTCCATATGAGCGCTTCGTTGTCGCCCTCGAATTTGATGATGCTGGCGAGGCCGTCCTTCTTGATCTTCTCGTCAACGATGCGCTCCTGCACATCGTTGACGCAGTCACACACAGGGCAGGTGTATTTTTCCGCGCTGCGGTCGGCAAGCAGACGCACGCCGCACTGCGCACAGGAAAATTCTACCATTCTGTTCCGCTCGGCGGAGGTGTTTATTGCCTCGCCGCAGACGGGGCAGAGGGCTTTGTCGCCATTGGACTGGTCAAATACAACGTCGTTGCCGCAGTGCGGACAGCGGCGGCTTACCATCTTATCCGTGCGGACGTCTATCGTGTACCCGCACGCACAGTCGATTTTCTTCCTTGCAAAGAATCCGGCCTTTGCCTCGGCATATTTCCCGCATGACGGGCATTGGATTATGAATTTAGACATGTGTTAGCTCCTTTGACAACATTCTTCGTATTTCAGTTTTGTTATATTTTCCGGAGAAATATTTATATAATTCTTTATCCAGAAAAGCCTCCATAGTCTCATTCAATGCACACAGGCACTTCAATATTTGCTCATCTTTAAATGCATAGAGCAATACAGGCTTGCTTGCATGGAAATAAGAACACCTTAAATAGTAGGGCAATTCTATGAGCAAGCAAGCATAAGGCTCTATTTCTTCTGAGCCGTTAGGAAGAGATTCTTTTAATTGTGCTTTGATTGCATTGGCAATTTTTTGGTGAGAATCAGAATCGGATAATGATTCTTGTGTTATCGCTCCGCTATCCCAGTTTTCTGAAACTATTGGAATAATATACTTGGCAATATGTTGTCGGTCCTTATGAGTGAGAGCGCTTTCCGCCATGTCGTACATTTTCAATATCATTGAAATTTTTTCTTGCTCATTCCAAATCTGATTTCCCGCACATTTGGAGATGAAATTATACATACCGTTTATAGACATCCACAGATACATAAATCGTTCTGTTTCTTTATCCTTACTTTTTGCACATATTAATGCAAAAAGACTGGCAATCTTAGAATCATATATTGATACACTGTATGTAAGTATTTGCTCAACAACTTCTTTGGAATCCCAAACATTGGGCATGTTTCTATTTAGAGAATCCGGAATGAGTGAATAGATAGGAACAGATATAGGCATTTGGTATTCACCGTCAACAAAAAGCAGCGCTTGTTTCACTTCGAGGTTTTTAGAAAAGATGATCAGATATACCAATAATGCCTTTTTTATTGCATCAGAAAAAAGTTGATTCTTCTCAATTGCAAAAGATTGCGGATTAAATTTGACGGTCATGGAACAAGAAATTCTGGCTGCATTTTCGCTGATTGTGATACAAATATCTTTCGTATTCCTATAGTTGTAATAGTATTTTCTGTTATTCTGAGCCTCTAACACTTTGTTCAATTCGATGGTATATGTATATTTTTTCTTCATAATAAGCCCTCACTGCAAAAATGTTGTTATGACTCTGTGCTTTTTTATCTCTCCGGTACTTTTATATCTGTCCAGCCGTCCACATCGCACTGGCCACAGTCAAAGTAGTAACCGGTATACTCTGTTGCGACTACAGTGCCGTCGGCTTTCAGCCCGACTGTATGATCGCCTCCAGCGGAGACTGCGACGATATCCGTCCAGTTGGACACGTTGCACTGACCGTATTTGTTGTCACCCACAGCAACGACGGTACCATCAGCTTTCAGCCCGACTGTGTGATTGGCTCTGGCAGAGATGGCAACAATATCCTTCCAGCCTGACACGTTGCACTGACCGTATTTGTTGTCACCCACAGCAACGACGGTACCGTCAGCTTTCAGCCCGACTGCATAATACCATCCAGCAGAGACCGCAACAATATCATCCCAATCAGACACATTTGCGCCAATTGCAAACGCAGTCCCATCTGATTTTAACCCGACGGTACTACAGTCTCCAGCCGCGACGGCGACGATACCAGTCCAGCCTGACACATTGCACTGATTGTAGTGATTGTTACCAACGGCGACCACAGTACCATCGGCTTTCAATCCGACTGTGTGCCAGTTTCCAGCAGAGACAGCGACAATATCTTTCCAATTTCCAACTCTGCACTGACCAAGGTCATTGTCACCAACGGCAACGACGGTACCGTCGACTTTAAGCCCTACTGTATGGCTAGCTACATAGCCACTGCTAGCAGAGACAGTATTCCTCTGGGCGACCTCATTCCACAGTGAACGACTACGTTCTTTCGCATCCTTATACTCAGCGATGGCACCGAATTTTATGGCTGCGCGTGCTTTATCTCCTGCGTCGAGGAGTGCGTCTGCTTCTGCGTATGCATCAGCATTTGCTTTCTCCAATGCAGCAATACGGGCATCCTCGTCTGCTTTCTCTTTTAGAGCATAGACTTCATTCGCTTGCTCTGCACTGTCCTTATAATCTCCTAATGCTTCAAACATGACTATTGCATTCTCATAGTCCCCAGAAGAGAGAAGCATTTCCGCTTTCTTATAGTTGCTCGCTGGAATGATCACCTTTGTCACAACTATAATTGCCGCGACTATCAGCACAGCCGCAGTACTGACAAAAATGGTGATTTTCTTCTTCTTTTCCTTAGCCGCTTCGGCTTCCTTTCTGTGCCGTTCGGCAAGTTCAAACGCTTCTTTCTCGCGCTTTTCCGCGAGAGTACGCTCAAGCTCAGTGTGCTTTGCAAGGCACTGAGCTGCCCGCTCTTTAGAATCCTTATAGTCGTTAAGCTTTTCATAAGCCGCGGCTGCAAGCTGATACTTTTCGTGGCTTTCAAGCATACCGGCATCACTGTAACCTATTTCGCGCTTCCTTTCTGCATCCGCACGCAGTGACTTTGCCTCGGCTTCCGCTTTCTCCAAGTGCGCGTTGTACTCCGAGGTCACGCGGGCGGCGTTTGTCTTGTCCTCATTCTCCGCTTTGGCAATGGCATCCCGCAGAAATGAGAAAACCTTGTTCTTCATGCCGTTCAGTTGCTCGGAGACTTCGGGAGAAGCGTATTTCTCAATGCGCTTTATCTCTCGGGTCTGCGCGAAGAAGTCCTTTTCACTTTGAAGCTGCTCACTGCGCGCCTTTTTGCAGCTATCATAGCTGCGGTCAAAGTCGAACAGCTGTTCAATTTCTACTTCACCCAGATAACCGGGCAAGGCATTTTCCTGCTTGGCTTTCCGGATGCGCTCTTCCTGTACCTCACAGGCAGTCTGCCTTTCGGTGCTGCACGAACGCAGAGCATCTATCCGCTTATCTGCGTATTCATCCGTGCTCATGCACTTGTTCTCTACAAGGAATTTCCCAAGATACGCCTCGGCGCACTCGGCGTTCTGGTTGAGCACCTGCTCGAAGAACTCGTCCGCTCGCTTCCAGTCTCCGTCTTCAAGCGCCATGTTGCCGCGTTTGAGCAGGGCGTCGGTATTCGCGCTGCCTTCGCTTTTGACGACGACGGTTTCATGCACCGTCTCTTTCTCCTTCGGCTTATCGGCGTCGAGCACCTTGTTAACGCCGCGGATAAGGTCTTGAATGAAGCCGATTTTGCCCATGTCGTAGCTCATCAGCACGGTGAGCTGCTCGGGCATATCATACGGGTCCATATCGCGGTAGCAGGGGATGAGGAGCTTCGACTTATCCTTGCGCATCATGGCAAGGAATCGGCTCCACTCGTTCTTGACCCATACGGCGTTGAGGTTTTCCGCACTCGTCCCGACGACGATCATGACCTTTGCCGAGTTCAGCGCGGCGAATATGTATGGCTCGTACTGTGTACCGGGGATGTCCTCAAGAGAGATACGCGAGAAGAACACGCGCCGCCCCTGCTCGGTGAGCTGATAGTAGATGTCCTGCGCAAGTACGCTGTCGCGTGTGCGTTCGCCGTTTTCGTCGAGCTCTTTGTAGCTGATGAACACATCGTAAGGCTCGGTGTTCTGCGAGGTAGCAAGTATGCCGCGCTGCACCTCGGCTATCTTTGCTGCGTCCTTCTGATACTGGCGGCGGGTGATGCCGTCGGAATGCTCCAGTGCGGCGAGGTAGTCTACGTCCTCAAGGAAGCTGTCGAAGCTTGCACGGTGGCAGGTCGGCAGCCATTCATAGGTCGCGGGGTCCTCGACGTATTCGATGCCGAAGCGGCACAGTGCGCAGCACCAATGCGCCTCCGCGTCCGTGTCGTCCTCGGCAACGATGCGCTCGTATACGCCCAGTGCCTTGTCAAACTCGCCCGCGCGGCGGAAGTGGTTGCCGCGGTTGAATGCCGCTGCGCGCTGATCGTCGCTTACCTTGGGCAGCGTCATCGTGCTGCCGCAGTACTCGCAGATTCCGAAAGTTTTGTCGGCGGATATCTCCATATCTCCGCCGCACATCTTGCATTTGATTACTGCCATATCTCTATCCTCCCGGTTTAGTCTTTTATGATTTCAATGTGTTTTATCGCAAATTCCAGTCCGAGCGCCATCAACTCATTTCTTGTGCGTCCCGTCTCCGCTGCGAGCCTGTCTATGTCCGCAAGCATTGCCTTTGATATGCGCATGGAAATCACCGTTGATTCGCCGGAATACTTTTTAGGGATTATTTCTAATTTCGGTTCTGCCATAGTACCCCTCCTATGTATGAATTTATAGTACTACATTTGTATTGTAAGTTCAAGCAGCATTTGCACCTTTTGACAAAAATATTTGGTTTATTTTATGTTAAATGGCTTCCCTCGGTATGAGGGAAGTCATCGCAGCATATTGGGAAAGCTCTTTTTCTTTGTTTATACCGACGCAAATCTTGAGCACCCCTGCGCGATTTGTCATTGTCCGTAGTTTGTGGTATACTCACCTCAAAAGCAGTATGAAATAGAGGCAAAATTATGCGGTTGTTTATTGAACAATCTGCCAGCACGGCGGAGGGGCGCTGCACATGGAGGGGCTTCATGTATCTGACGACTGCAAAGAGAGGTGCCGCAGGATGCTTTCCGGGGAAATTACAATGGATCAGTATCTTGACTATGTGTAATTGAGTGTGAATGTCCACTAACCATGCAGCGAAAGCGTTTGACCAAAACCGTGACCCAAATGCGGATAAGCATGACCAAAATAAAAACTGCACGAAGAAAAACTTCCCTCGTGCAGGAGCAGCTTTTACGGTTAGCGGATGGTGTATTTGATGCGGACTCAAGTTCGGAGTCGAACCTCGAACGCTTGACGGCATACTACCAAGCCAATACCCGTAGGCACCTGCCGTATAAATCTCTGCCATTGACTACAACCTATGAACTTGTAGACGATAAATATTTTACAGAGGTTCTGAACGCGCCGGATATGCTCGAACTCATAAATTTTCACGTTTGTGAGTGCGTCTGACAGAACATAAAAATGCGCAGGTGCAAGAACTGCGGCAGGTATTTTGCACTGACTGGGCACGCCGGAACGGACTACTGCGACCGTCCGTTCGGGCCTAACGGTAAGCCGTGCAGAATGGTCGGGGCATCGAAAGTGTGGGCAGAGCGAAAGAAAAGCGACGATGTATTTTCGGCGTACCGCCGTGAGTACAAAAAACGCTTTGCGCATATCGCTGCAGGCAAACTTACACAGGAACAGTTCTTGCAGTGGGCAGCAGAGGCGCGGAAAGAGAAACTCAAATGTGCCGCGGGGATCATCACCATGGAAGCGTATCTCGACTGGCTGAAAAATTACAAATAGGAAAAGCCAAGACAGCATTGCAGGAACGATGCTCAAGGTGGACGAGCTTGCAAACGCACTTCAGGTCTGCCTTGATAGTGGCGCAAAGAAGGTACTGCTGCCGATTGCATCGGCGGCTGACCTTGGACTTGTCCCGGCAGATTTGATCGGCTGCTTCAATCTGGTTTTCTATCAGAGCGCGGAGGACGCGGTATACAAGGCATTGGGTGTTGAGTAATTCCGATAAAAAGGGGTGAGAGCAATATGGACTGTCCGTGGTGCGGAAGCACTGTTGAGATATGTGGGGACTCTTGGGAATGCGGCTGGTGCGGAGACTTTGGCTGGTGCGTAGACATTGAAAGTCTGCAAGGAACGCCGACGAAAAAGTCAGCGAACACGGCAGAAATCACGTTGACGCTTTCCTTAGTTTACCATGTCGATTTGCCGGAAACGTGGAACGATCTGAAAAAGGCACTGGATCAGCTTGCACCCAATAATACCCATCTCTCGCAGCTTCTAGGAAAAGTGCTGCTGCACAACATTTCCACCGGAATCCAGCATGCAGGAGCTTTGCCGGACGAGAAAAAAGCGGAAGAACTGCGGACTTTTCTGCATACTACTGCGGACTTGAATCTGGGCGAGAGCGCAGAAGAGATCATGCGCGACGCCAAACGCGGCGTTCTGTTCCGCGAAGAAGCAGCCCTATCCGAAAACGAATGCGGCACGTTCTGGGCAGAACTGCTCTCGACGCGCCCAGTGGAGGACTACTATAACCAGATCGATCCGGACGGCTTGTTTGATCTTTTCTCCGAGTTGTCCTCTGCCTATGCCTACTTTGGCGGGAAGAAGGATGAGGAAATGGGCAAAGCGCAGGACTACCGGAATACGCTGGAAGAAGCCTATCACACCCACTGGCAGAACAATGTGCTGCTCCATCCTGATGTGGAACGAGCGAAGCGGCTCTTGGCGGAAGGAACATTTCCGCAGGGCGAGGACATTTGCCGCGAGATTTTGCTGGTCGAATATTCGGAGGAAGTCCCGCATGAGACCGCCGAGGATTTCGATGAATTGTCGTGGAAGTACATTCTGGATGATGTGTTTTCAGTCGACACGGCAAAGGGTATCCAGATGTGGCGGCGGCTTCTTGACATTGCAGAGCCGTCTCTGAAAACCGACGCTAAAACTGCCGAAAAACTTCTCCCGGATTGGGATTGGCTGGATTCTCCAAGCCATGATCAAGTACTGCTGCTTTTGACCGCGCTGGATGACGAGAGGTTTGTATCGCAGATTTTTGAGAGCGCATCCATAGGCAGATTGCAGTTTACTATTATAGGTGTTTGCCGTTCAAGCGGACAGGAAAAGTTGTGTCAGCATCTTCTTCAACTCGCGTTAGAGAATCCCAACCTTGAAGAAAACCGGAAAAAGCAGTTCAGACGGGCATTCTCAGCCGAGCCGTATTTTACCAACGCAGCGCTGCGGTCTTATGCGGCCGGGAAGCCCAGTGCATACACGAAGACAGATGACGGAACTGTGTATCACTATTGCTCAGTTTGGGTTCAGGGAACACAGCGCCCGTATGCGTACATGACCGGCGGCTTGCCGCTTAAGGTCGGAGATTGGGTCGAGCTTCCGTTTGGAAAAGACGATGCACTGCGGCAGGGACAGGTCAAAGCCGTTATGGACTGTACGCGCATGGCCGCGCCTTGGCCTCCGGAGCAGACAAAGACCGTCATCCGCACGGTAGATGCCCCGGCAGTCACGCCGACCATTGAAGTTGCTGTGCCGACATCCCCAAAGCGCGTAGAGCAGCCTAAGAAAGAGACTGAAAAAATAGAAGTCCCTGTGATTTCCGCGCCTGAAACAAAGACGGAAGAGCCGAAAGCAGAACCTCAAGTCACCGAACCTGTTGTTTCAGAAAAAGATGAAAAGAGACCCGTGCCGCCAAAGAAGCCGTTCCAGCTGGGAAAGCTCATCGCGGCAGTTCTGGCAGTAGCCGTGATTGCTGGTATCTCTATTTCCGTCTCAAGCCGCAATAAGCAGAGAGCGGCAGCTTATGACGCAGCCCTACAAGAGATGTCAAACGGCAATTACACTTCTGCCGAGCAGGACTTCTCGGAGCTTTCCGGCTATCGGGATGCCGCGTCGCTGTCCGTCTACTGCAAATACGCCGATATGTACAAAGACAGGACGGACTACGTAGGCGGTCAGGATGAGCTTTCAAACATTACGCTGCAGTATGACACGGGCTGGCAGCAGGATGTTGACGCGCTGGAAACTCGCGTTAAGGAATATAAAGTGGAACAAGATGCCGCTATGGAGGCTGAGTGGCAGCGAATCGAAGCCGAGAATGCTGCAAAGCGTGAGCAAAGTCTGAAAGACCAGTATTCCGGAAAACTGCCCGTAGAAGGCATGCCCGTGAGCGGCTTAAAGTACACGTCTCTTGGAGAACCCGACAAGGAAGAAAAATGCCGAGATTACGACCGTTTAGTTGAAGAGCGACGATCTATTTCAATATGGTGGTATGGAAGTGACGGAAAAATTCTTGCTGCCGGAACATGCTTTAAGCATAAAGGTGACAGTGAGTTTATGCTGTACTCGTTCAGCTATTATGACCCAACTATATCTGCATCTGCCAATAAAGGGCGAACATTCAAATATGGCAATGGCAGTGATTATTCCGGAAGCCTCCGGGATGAATATGATAGCCCTGAAGACCTCTGGGAAGAAAATCGGGATTGGTATGAGGATGAGGACGAAGCATGGGATGAATGGTACGATGATTGAGCTGTAATTGAACATTTACCGCTTTCATCGTTCATGGTTTATTTGCGCTGGGGGGGCAGGTATAATCATAAAACTCTTTTTCTTTGTTTATACCGGCACAAATCTTGAGCATCCCTGCGCGATTTGCTATTGCCTGTAGTTTGTGGTATACTCACATCAAAAGCGGCATGGATGGAGGCACACTTATGCGGCAGTCTATTGAACAATCTATTCGCACGGCGGAAGTATCTCTGCGCATGGAGGGGCTTCAGGTCTTTGACGATTGCAAAGATATGTGCCGCAGGATGCTTTCCGGGGAAATCACAATGGATCAGTATCTTGACTATGTGAAGTTGAGCATGAATGTCCACTAACCATGCAGCAAAAGCGTTTGACCCAAACCGTGACCCAAATGCGGATAGGAGCAGAAAGCACCGGACAGTTTTTGCCCGGTGTTTTCTGTATTTATGTGGTTTGGCTTCTCTTTGAATATAGCGATGCAGTTTTTGACCTTTCGGGCTGTTGACACTCGTTATGACTTTAAACGTTTTGCGAGTGAAAGTTTAGACAAAAATATAATATTGACAAATTATTTTCCCGGCGTTATAATCCGTCAGACCTGTATTTTAAGGTTTAGCAATAAATCCAATTCCGGACCGAGGAGGTTTCAGATGAGCGTCCAGATAATTGTAGATTCAACAGTGGATATGCCAGATCGTATCAAAGAGTGTTTTCGTATCGTTCCGCTGACCGTGCATTTCGGCGGTGAAGAATTTATTGACGGTGTAACAATAGACAAAGCGCGCTTCTACGAACGCCTCGTTGAAAGCGACGTTCTACCTACAACGAGTCAAGCCACGCCTGCTGCATTTCAGAAAGTATTTGAAGAAGTCACCGCAGCAGGAGACAGCGCCGTTGTTATAACTATTTCCTCTAAGCTTTCAGGGACATATCAAAGTGCGTGTATTGCCGCGGCGGATTTTGATAATATCTTTGTTGTGGACAGCATGACTGCCGCTATCGGGTCCGGTATTCTTGCCGAGCACGCGCTGAAGCTGGCGGAAGCTGGAATAAGCTCGGCGCAGATCGCTGAAGAGCTCGAGGAAAAGAAGGCGGATGTGTGCCTCATAGCATTGCTGGACACTCTCGAATATCTGAAAAAAGGCGGGCGCGTCTCCAAGACAACTGCATTTGCCGGCGGTATTCTTAACATCAAGCCTGTGCTTACCATTCAGGACGGAGAAGTCGTTGTTATCGGGAAAGCACGCGGCTCGAAGCAGGGCAACAACCTGCTCGTAGAAAAGATACATAACAGCGGCGGCATAGATTTTTCAATGCCGATACTGATTGGCTATTCCGGATTGAGTGACGTGTTCCTGAAAAAGTATGTAGAGGACAGCCGCGCGCTCTGGCAGGATGGAACTGATGCGCTTGATTCCACTTTGTTGTGCAGCGTCATCGGGACTCATACCGGCCCAGGTGTTGTTGCCGTTGCATTTTTTAAGAAAAGTAGCGCACGATGATGAAGCTCCAAGATGATCTACGAACTGTAAACTATGTAGCCTATAAAATAGACAGACCTGTGAAGCAACTTGCTTGCAGGTCTGCCTATTTTACTTTACCTCAAACGGTATATTTGCCGTTTCTGTATTGAAAGCAGTCATGTAAAGCAGAGCTTGCATGCCGAATTTCGCACGGTGCAAGCTCTGCTTGCTTGTAAAAATGGAAAAATGAACCTGTTTCGCATACACATCAAAATATGCGTAGAATCAATCTGCGTAGACGGCGCGGATATCCTTTGTAGAGCCGCGCACCTTCAGCACGCAGGGGTATTTGAACTCCATGGAAGAAATGATGCGGCTGTCGCTCTCCATGGCGGAGATCAGCATCTGACATGCCGTATAGCCCATGTTGCTCGAGGGCATCTCCACCGTTGTGAGCGGCGGGAAGATCATCTCGGAATACATGATGTTATCCAGCCCAATCACGGAAATGTCCCCCGGCACGGAAACACCGGACTGATTGAGCGCCTGGATGACGCCGTAGGCCGAAAGGTCGTTTATCGCGATAATGGCGGTGTAGCCAAGCTGCTTGTAATCCTGCTGTTTGGCAAGCTGCTTGCCGACCTCAAATTCGTACTGACCTGTCAATGATTCGCTCTCGACCTCGGCGGTGTAAACGTCGCTGTCGGTAAAGCGGATACCACTTTGAATGAGCTCATCACGCACTCCGGCCAGAACCTTTTGCCTGAACTTTTTCGTTATCGGCGTCGAGAGAAAGGCGATCTTTCTATGGCCGTAGTCCACAAGGTGCCTTGCCGCCATGCGTCCGCCGAGGTAGCTGTCGGAGACGGCGTTGATGGCATTGTCAAGCTCGAACTCCGCCTCAAGCAGCGCGACCTGCCCACCGGAGTCGATATAATGCTTGAGTGTGTCCGGGCTCGTGTCCACGGAGACGATGAGCAGAGACATGACGCGGCTGTGCAGCAGGAACATGATGCTGCTGCGCTCCTGCTCTATGCTTCTGTGAGAGGAGAACAGGCGTATCTCGTGCCCGTTCACCATGGCGGCGGATTCAATGCCGAAGACGACCTGATTGTAAAACGGGTTTTGCAGGGACGGCACGATGATGCCGATAGCTCCGCTGGAATTGCTGCGCAGGAGCTGACCGAAAATATTCGGCACATAGTTGAGCTCCTTGGCGGCGGCGAGGACGCGCTTCCTGACCTTGTCGCTGACAGGGTACTTTGAGCCGCTGAGCACTCTGGATGCGGACGCGACCGAGACCCCGGCGCGCGCGGCGACGTCGGAGAGGTTCGCGCCAACGGATGGCTGCTTCATTAAGTTCACCGTCTTTCCTTTTTTCTGTAATATATAGTAAATCAACGTAAAGAAAACGTCAAGAAAAAAGAAAAGGTTTTCTATAAAAAACACACTACACAGGAAGAGGAAACAACGATTATGTACTGATTTGAGGTAAGAGAACAAATTTCCTGGGCTATTTTCACAAAAATGAAAGTAAAATATTGTTGAGAAAGCAAAAGAAAATGTACTTTACAGAAAACGTTTTCTGATGTATTCTCAAAACATGGTACAGCTGGTGACACAGCTGTGTGATATAAATAAAATATTTAGGAGGAAGAAAATGAAGAAAACATTAGCCATGATCCTTTGCCTCGTTCTCTGCGCTGCGCTGTTCGCAGGCTGCGGAAGCACGGCAGAAGCTCCATCTGCGGAACCCGCGGCAGACGGCGCGGCTGACGCAGCTCCCGCCGATACGGCCGAACAGAGCTTCACCATCAAGATCGCCGGCATTAAGGCGGACGAGGACCCCGCAAGCCAGGCGATGCAGGTCTTTGCCGACGAGGTCAACAGCAGCTCCGATACGCTCAGCGTCAAGGTTTACACCAACAGTGTGCTCGGCGGCGTCAATGACCTGCTCTCCGGCATGACCGACGGCACGATCGACATGTTCTACAACACCCTGTCCTGCTACCCCTTTGTCGCAGGCGCAGAGAAGTTCACCGCAGTTTCCGCGCCTTTCCTCTGGAAGGACAACGCAGAACTCGAAGCCTTCCTTGAGACTGACGAAGCCAAGGGGTGGTTCGAGGACGCGGCGGCTCAGTCCGGCGTCCGCTGCCTTATCGCGGCAGGCGAGCTTGCTCCCCGCGAGCTGACTTCCAACAAGGCGATAAACAACGCCGATGATTTCAAGGGGCTCAAGATCCGTACCGCGGAATCCGTCATCGTTCAGAAGACGATGGAAAAGCTCGGCGCACAGCCCACTGTCGTACCTTTCTCCGACCTGTACATGGCACTGCGCCAGGGAACCGTTGACGCGCAGGAGAACGGCTTCATGACCGTCTACAGCGCAAGCCTCTACGAGGTACAGAAGTACTTCATGAAAACCGACTACATCCGCGACGTAAGCGCGATCTTTATAAGCGATGCACTCTGGAACCAGCTCAGCGATAATCAGAAGGCGGTTCTCTATGCGGCGGCGGAAAAGGCTGTCCGCACAGAGGAAGCTACTATTGCCTCCCAGATCGACGATGTGATTGCAAAACTCAACGAGTCCATGACCTATATCGACATCGATGTACAGTCCGTGCAGGATGCCCTCGGCGAGGACTTCTACGATCAGTTTGACGGAGACCTCTGGCCGGAAGGCACCATGAAGGCTATAAACGACTTCAAGGCCTCTTACGTCGGATAATAAAGCAAATAGCCATGCTCCCCCATACTCGTTGATATGCAGGTATGGGGGAGACTCTTAAGAAGGGAGATTTATATGAACGTTCTGCTGATATTTGCCACAATGTTCCTGCTGATGTTCCTCGGCACAGATATATTTGTCTCGATGGGCATAGCGGCAGTGGCGTACCTTCTGGTTACGGGAAACGCTCCGCTCACGCTGATCCCGCAGAACATGATAAATGGAATATCCGGCTTTTCGTTGCTGGCGATACCGTTTTTCATGCTCACAGGCGACCTGATGAACATCTCCGGTATGACACTGCGTCTGGTTAATTTCGCGAAGTTCTTCATTGGACGCATAAGGGGCTGCCTCGCGTACACCTGCGTATTTGTTAATATAATCGCTGCCGGCGTTTCCGGATCTGGCCCCGCTGACTGCAGCATGGTCTCCTCGGTAATGCTACCGGCAATGAAGAAGGACAACTATCCGGAAGATTTCTCCGCGGCGCTCAACGCTTCCGCCGCCGTTGTCGGGCCAATCATCCCGCCGAGCATACCAATGGTGTTCATAGCCATGCTCACGAACCTCTCTGTCGGTAAGCTGCTCTTCGGCGGCGTTATCCCCGGACTGCTGTTGGGCATAGGCATGTTCGTCATATGCTTCTTTGAGACGCGGAAGATGGATCTCCACGAGGAGGATCAGCCGAGCCCGACATGGAAAGGCTTCTGGAGTATGATGCACGAGTCATTCCTCTCCGTGCTCGCACCGGTGATAATCATAGTCGGCGTGCTCACGGGCTTCGTGACTGTGACTGAGGTCGCGATACTTGCCGCGGGCTATGTCCTTATTGTCGGTATGTTCATCTACAAGACGATAACGCTCAAGGATGCGCTCAAATGCTTCAAGGGAGCAATGCTGTTTTCCTCCAGCATCATGGCGCTGTTCTCGATAGTAGGTATCTTCTCATGGCTCATCGCCGTAGAAGAGGTCGGCAAGACCCTAGCGGCGCTGGTTGTCTCATGGAACCTCAAACCGTGGGTATTTTTTGCCATTATTAATGTCTGGTTCCTGCTGATGGGAATGATAATGGACGCAATCCCAGCAATGACGATATTTGTCCCGGTACTCTTGCCCATATCAAACAGTCTTGGCATAGACCCGATACATTTCGGCGTGGTAGTCGTTGTCAACCTGATGATAGGACTTATAACGCCGCCAGTCGGCGCGCTGCTGTTCGTCGAATCCAAGCTGTCCGGCGTCCCGTTCGGGAATCTTGCGCACAGGGCGATGCCGTTTTTGTTCTCAATGCTGATAGTTCTGGTACTGATAACCTATATACCGCAGCTTGTGACCTTCATCCCGGGGCTGTTTTTCTGAGGGGGAAACGCGATATGAAAAATGTACTTGATAAGTTCCGCAATATTCTGGCGATATTTGCGGCGGGAATATTTGCCGTAATATTTCTGCTCGTCGTCGCCGAGATATTCTGCCGCAGTTTCTTCGGATTCTCGCTGCTGTGGGTCACGGACTTCATACAGATAATCGTCTGCTGGATGCTTGCGTTTGGTATGTCCGCGATAGTCTATACAAACGACCATCTGAAGATAGATTTTCTGATACAGAAGCTTCCGGAAAAGGGACAGAAGGTCATAGCGATAATTACGGATGTGCTTGAACTGGCCTTTTTCGCAATGCTCGTCCCCTACGGTATCAAGACTGCGGTCACAAAAATGAGCATAGCCTTTACGACCCTGCGCTGGCCAATGGGATATATGTACGCGGCGCTGCCGGTATTCGGAGCCTTATGCACAATCTTTATGCTCTACAGGCTCTATGCGGCGGTAAGCGGACTAAAGGGCAACGGCTGATGAGCGGATTCGGAGTAAACGAAAAGGAGCAGGTGTATCAGCACTTTGAGCACCACGACTACCTTGAACTGTTAGGAGAGGAAAACGGTTGCCGCGCGGGCTGCCGCACCGGGCTGCTGGTATACAGGCAGACGGAGTTCATCCAAGGCGGAGTGCATGAGGACCAGGAGGGCTTTTATGTCCTTGAGGGCCGCGGCAGAGCCAAGGTCGGCGAAGAGGTATTCAGCCTTGAGCCGGGCACCAGCTTCATAGCGCCGGCGGGCATGGAGCACTATATCTGCCGGGATGCGGACTGCCCGTATATCAAGCTGTTTTTCTTCCATGCATTTTCCGACTGACACATTGAGAAAGGATCAAAAAATGTCTGATATCATAAAGACTTACGCACAGGTCGTCGCGGACACCGTGGCGCAGATAGCCGGCGAGACGGAAGCCATAGACAAGGCCGCGCAGCTCGTCGCCGACGCGATAAAAAGAGACGAACTGGTACACGTGATCGGCCCCGGCGGCCATTCAAATATGGCAGTCGAGGAGGTCCTGTGGCGCGCTGGCGGACTTGCACCGGTCGACGCGATACTCGATGCCGGAACGAACGTCATCCACGGAGCAAAGCGCAGCAATATCATAGAGCGCTGCCCGGGATACGGGATACGCGTACTCGACGCATATGGCATTAACAAGCCCGGCGAGGTGATGATCATAGTGAACGCCTACGGGATAAATTCGATGACGATAGACGTCGCGCTCGAATGCCGCCGACGCGGATTGAAAACTATTGGCATCACCTCGGACAGCTTCGCACGGATAGTTCCGAAGGATGCGCCCTCAAGGCACCCGAGCGGACTCAACCTTTTCGAGAACGTGGACGTTTACGTGAACAACCACCTGCCCGAGGGCGACGCGTGCATCGCCGTCGAGGGAGTGTCCCAGCACATGGGGCCAATGTCGACCTACTGCAACTGCTTCGCGATAGACTGCATCATGATGAAAGCGGCGGAAAAGCTGGCTGCGGATGGCATAGACCCACCCATATGGATGAGCGCGAACATGCCTGGCGGCGATGCTGCCAACAAGGCTCTGGAAGAGAAATACTTCATGAGAGTCAAGCATCTGCGTTAAGGAGAGAACAAGAGTGCACAAAGAATTTTTCGTAGATAGACTTCGCGTTGTAATTACGGACACCCGAGATGAGATGGGCGCGGCAGCAGCTTCCGACGCGGCAGAGTACATGCGTGCGCAGATAGCAAAGCTCAGCGGCATCTCCGCCATCTTTGCCGCGGCGCCCTCGCAGAACGAGGTGCTCGAGCATGTGAGCCATGCGGATATTGACTGGAGCAAGGTCACGGCGTATCATATGGATGAGTATGTCGGCCTCGCGCCTGACGCCCCGCAGCGCTTCGCAAGGTATCTGGATGAGCATATCTTCTCGAAGGTGAACTTCGGCAAGGTCAACTATCTTGCCGGAGACGACGGGAAGCTCAACCCCGTCTATAGCGACATGTTCACCCACAACCGCGCGGATATATGCTTCATGGGCATCGGTGAAAACGGGCACATCGCCTTTAACGATCCCCCTGTTGCCGACCTCTTTGACGATAACTTCGCCAAGGAAGTGAAGCTGGACGATGTCTGCCGCATGCAGCAGGTACACGACGGCTGCTTTGCAAGCTTTGACCTTGTCCCCGAGAAGGCCATCACGCTTACCGTGCCTACCCTCCTGCGCACGAGCAAGCTGATCTGCGCCGTTCCCGGTTCGACGAAGGCAAAGGCCGCGTATGATATGCTCAACGGCCCCATCGGCGTTGAGTGCCCCGCGTCATCGCTCAGACTGCACCCCGACGCGACTCTGTATCTGGACGCTGACGCCGCGGCGCTGCTGAAGGTATAAGCTTCATGCCGTCTCACGGAAAGCAGGGGAGCCTGCTCACAGGTTTTTCTGTGACAGGCTCCGCTTTCCGCGGGCGGCATTTGTACGATTTTTAAAGGAGAGCTATGAAAACTGTTTTCACGAACGGCAGAATAATCCTCACTGACAGGATCCTTGACGGTTACAGTGTGATCGTCGAGGACGGCGTTATCTCTGACGTGACCAGGGGCAATACCGCGGCGGACAAGGTCGTCGACCTTGGCGGCCGCTACCTCGCTCCCGGCTTTATCGACATGCACACCCACGGCGCGGGCGGCCATGATTTTATGGACGGCACTGAGGAAGCCATAAAGGGCGCGTGCATGACCCACCTGAGCCACGGCACGACCTCCATCGTACCCACGACGCTCACCTGCCTCAACAGCGAACTGTTCAATTTCTTTGAGGTCTTCCGCAAGGTCAAGGCCGGCTGGCACGAGGGACCGAATCTCCTCGGCATACACCTTGAAGGCCCGTTCTTCAACGCCGCGCAGGCCGGTGCGCAGGACCCCAAGTTCCTGCAGCTGCCGACGAGGGAGAACTTCATGCCGATCCTCGAGGCCGGCGGCGCGGACATTATGAGAATTTCTGTGGCCGTTGAGCTTGAGGGCGCGCTCGAACTCGGCAGAGAGCTCAAGCAGCGCGGCATCATCGCCGCCATCGGGCACTCTGACGCGACTTATGCCGAGGTCGTGAAAGCGGTCGAGGCCGGGTACAGCTTCGTGACGCACCTGTACTCGGGCATGTCGGCGCTGCACCGCGTCGGCCCGTACAGAGTCCTCGGCGTTGTGGAATCGGCCTATCTGTTCGATGAACTCGGCGTTGAGATAATTTCGGACGGGAAGCATCTGCCGCCGGAGCTTCTGAGACTGATAGTCAAGAACAAGGGCATCGACAACATCTGCCTTATCACCGACTCCATGCGCGGCGCCGGAATGCCCGAGGGCTCACGCCCCAAGCTCGGCAGCCTCACGAACGGGCAGGAGACGCTCATCCGCGACGGCGTCGCGATGATGCCCGACCTCAAGGCCTTTGCCGGAAGCGTCTGCACTACCGACAGATGCGTGCGCACCATGTATAAGCTTGCGGGTGTGTCCCTGCCTGACGCTGTGCGCATGATGACCGCGAACCCCGCGAAGGTGCTCGGAATAAACGGCAGCAAGGGTACGATCGCGAAGGGCATGGATGCAGACCTCGTCGTTTTCGATGAGGATATCAATATCTCCGCAGTGTACGTCGGAGGAGAGCCGCGCTATACGGCAGAGTGATCAATATACGGAGGAACCTGAATTATGCAAATGACATGGCGCTGGTACGGTGAGGGCAACGACCCCATCACCCTTGCCGATATCAAGCAGATCCCCGGTGTGACCGGCATCGTCTGGGCGCTTCACAATAAGCTGCCCGGAGAGATATGGACCGTTGAGGAGATAGAGGAGGTCCGCCAGCAGATCGAAGGCGCGGGCTTCAACATGGACGTGGTCGAATCCGTGAACGTCCATGACGATATTAAGATCGGCCTGCCCACTCGGGACGGGCTTATCGAAAACTACAAGGCCACGATGCGTAACCTCTCCAAATTCGGCGTGAAGGTGATATGCTATAACTTCATGCCTATCTTTGACTGGACGCGCACGGACCTGTTCCACCCGGTGGGTGATGGCTCAACTGCACTGTTCTATCAGAAGGACATGATCCGCGATGACTACAAGTCCATGGCCGAGTATATCCTCAGCTTCACCGAGAAGTACAACATGACCTTCCCCGGCTGGGAGCCTGAGAGAATGGCAAAGCTCGATGAGCTGTTTGCCGCTTACAAGGACGTGACCAAGGAAAAGCTCTGGGATAACCTGCGCTACTTCCTCGAAGCACTCATGCCAACCTGCCATGAGACCGGCATCAAAATGGCCATCCACATGGACGATCCCCCATGGGACATCTTCGGCCTGCCGCGTCTGCTCGTAGATGAGGCGAGCATCGACCGCTTCCTCAAAATGGTCGACGATCCGTATAACTGCCTCACCCTCTGCTCCGGTTCGCTGAACGCAAATCTCGAAAACAACGTCGCGGATATCGTGCGCAGGCACTGCGACCGCATTGCCTTTGCCCACATCCGCAACATCCACCATTTTGACAATGGCGATTTCTCCGAGGCCGCCCACCGCGACTGCTGCGGCGAGACCGGCATCATCGATATTCTCCGCGCCTACCATGAGAACGACTATCAGGGCTACATCCGCCCGGATCATGGACGTCAGCTGTGGGAGGAAGGCCCCGGCAACTGCCGCCCGGGCTACGGCAAGTATGACCGTGCCCTCGGCATCCAGTACATGCTTGGCGTGTGGGATCTGCTGGACAGACTGAAAGAGGAAAAGAACAATGGCTGAGCTTATTTTGAACGCCGACGGCATAAAGGATCGTGCCGCGTGGACGGAAAAGGGCTACAGACTCCCGGAATATGACCGGGACGCTATGATCGCCCTGACAAAGGCCGAGCCTGAGTGGGTACACTTCGGCGCGGGCAATATATTCAAGGCCTTCCAGTGCCGTGATCTTCAAAAGCTTCTCAATAACGGCACGGTGCGCAAGGGCGTCATCGCCGTTGAACGCCGGAAAAAGGGCGAGGACACCCACGACGGCCTCACCGTGGCCGTTACGCTGAAGGCCGACGGCACCGTTGAGAAGGACGTCATCGGCTCCATCGCCGAGACCTGCTATCTCTACGGCGGCGAGGAGCGCCTTACCGAGATATTCTGCGCGCCGATGCTCAAAATGGTGAGCTTCACCGTCACCGAGAAGGCGTACTCCATCACGGATTCCGCCGGTTCCCTGACAGCTGAGGTCACCTCGGACATGGAAGTCGGCCCCGATAAGGCGGCAAGCTACATGGGCAAGCTCACGGCGCTGCTGTACGCGCGCTATCGCCGCGGCGCGCTGCCCGTCGCCATGGTCAGCATGGATAACTGCTCCCATAACGGCGATAAGCTCAAGGCAGCCGTCACCGCCTTTGCCGATGCTTGGGTCGGTAACGGCCTTGCCGAGGAGGGCTTTGCGCGCTATGTCCATGACGGCAGCCGCGTCAGCTTCCCCTGGACGATGATCGATAAGATCACCCCCAGCCCCGATATGACTGTGGGCGCGATGCTGGAGAAGGACGGCCTGCACGGCTTCACCCCTGTGCGCAGCGAGCGCGGAACAGTCACCGCCCCTTACGTCAATGCCGAGGAGACGGAGTACCTCATCATTGAGGACAGCTTCCCGAACGGGAGACTCCCGCTCGACAAGGCCGGCATCATCTATACCGACCGCGCGACTGTCGACAAGGTGGAGCGCATGAAGGTCACGACCTGCCTCAACCCGCTGCACACGGCGCTTGCGGTATACGGCTGCCTGCTGGGCTATGACCGTATCTGGAAAGAAATGAAGGATGAGGAGCTTGTGCGCCTTATAAAGACCATTGGCTATAAAGAGGGGCTGCCGGTCGTGACCGACCCGGGTATAATCGACCCGAAGGAGTTTATCGACACCGTCGTGAACGTGCGCCTTGTGAACCCCTTCATGCCTGATACGCCTCAGCGCATCGCGACCGATACCTCCCAGAAGCTGCCCATCCGCTACGGCGAGACGATAAAGGCCTACATGGCCTCCGAAACGCTTGATGTGCAGCAGCTGCGCATGATCCCGCTGGTCTTTGCCGGTTGGCTGCGCTACTTGATGGCCGTGGACGATAACGGCAACGCGTTTACCCCGAGTCCCGATCCGATGCTCGGTGAAGCGCAGAGCTATGCCGCAGCTTTCCGTCTCGGCCAGCATATCACCGCCGCCGAGGCTATGGATAAGCTCTCAGGCCTGCTTTCGAGCGAAAAAGTATTCGGCGTCGATCTTATACAGTGCGGTCTTGCCGAGCGCGTCTGCGAATACTTCGTAGAGCTCATCGCCTCTCCCGGCGCTGTGAGAGGAACATTGAAAAAATATACGATGTGAATTCGGCCGAATAGGAAAAAGGTATTTGCTAAAGCACGGTCAAAGCATGCCAACATAGCAGCTCTTACATAGGATGCTGCATCGAACCGAAACAGCACCAATATAAATTTATACCGACGCAAATCTTGAGTATCCATGCGCAATTTGTCATGACCCATAGTTCGCGGTATACTCACATCAAAAACAGCATGAAATAGAGGCAAAATTATGCGGTTGTTTATTGAACAATCTGCCAGCACGGCGGAGGGGCGCTGCACATGGAGGTGCTTCAGGTCCCTGATGATTGTAAAGAGATGTGCCATAGGATGCTTTCTATGGGAATCATGATGGAGCAGTATCTTGACTATGTAAAATCGAATGTAGCTATACGTTAAATGCACAGTAGGAACGCCGTTGACCCAAACGATGACCCAAATGCGTATAGGAGCGGAAAGCACCGGACAGTTTTTGCCCGGTGCTTTCTGAGTTACGAGGGTCCTTTTTATCCGATTCCTGTCTGTGCTGACATGAACCCGCCAATGTTTCTTGCGGTACTGTCAAGGATTATGCGCAAAAAAGTTTGCAGACTCCGGCTGAATGAAGTCAGCCGGCAATAGAGACGTCGTCCAAAGCCGCCTCTAAGTGCTTCGTGTTCATGTATTTCTTATTGCCCCACTGAGTTCCCCGCTACATGGCGCAGCCTCGTATAGACCAGCATCAGAGCAGAGTTCCCATCCGGGAATGTCCCCACCACGCGAGTCCTGCGGCGAATCTCACGGTTCAGTCGTTCGATCACATTGTTTGTGCGGATGCGAGTCCAATGCTCACTCGGGAAGTCGCAGTAGGTCAGAGTTTCTTCAATACCGTCCTCCACTTTCTTCGCTGCTTCTTTCAGCTTCATCGCTTCCAGCTCGGCAACTACGGCCTTTGCTTTTTCACGAGAGGCATTTTTACTCTCCTGCGCATGGATCGCCTTAAGCATTTTCACCACAATTTTGACCTTGGATTTGGGAACGACAGAGAAAACATTGCGGTAGAAATGTACAACGCAGCGCTGGTATCTGGCATCTGGAAACACTTCTCCCACGGCCTCCAGCATTCCCATACACTTGTCACCAACAATGAGTTTCACACCGTCAAGGCCGCGTTCACGAAGCCACTGGAAGAAGCTGACCCAACTGGCCTTATCCTCTTTCATTCCTTCAG
>ENA-UONT01001024-UONT01001024.1-human-gut-metagenome-genome-assembly--contig:-CS20-NODE-1024-length-26459-cov-5.741933_pt1 | contig 26459 bp, 37 predicted proteins | sample MGYA00242459_ERZ724006 | MGnify/ENA metagenome assembly ERZ724006 | reverse complement strand
TATCGGCTATCAAGTGATAATTTTCTTCGATGGTCGTATGAAAAACCGTAGCGAAAAAAGCGAGATTTTCTTCCACCGTCAAATCCTGATACAAGGAAAAACGCCCGGGCATATATCCTATGCGATTGCGTATCTCCCGATAGTCTTTCACGACATCGAGCCCTGTTACGGTCGCTGTTCCCGCATCGGCCAGAATAAGCGTTGTCAAAATTCTGAAAAGCGTCGTTTTCCCCGCGCCATCAGGTCCTATGATTCCGTAAATCTCCCCGGGATCCACATCAAAAGATATATCGCCCAATGCCCGCACATTCCCATACGATTTGCCTATATGATGTGCCGAAATACTATACATCGCCTTGTTTTTAATAATATTTTTCACTTATAGGGGTAACCAACTCTGCCAACAACACGCCGTCGTCATCGTGCAAGACAACCAGATTTTCCCGTATCAACCAACCGAGCGAAAGCAATACATGTTCTTTCTCATAATAGGTATGCGCCGCGATGCCTTGCACGCTCATACATTTCTCATCGATCAGCAACTGCCAGATACGGTAGGCCTTATCGTTTATGCTCAATCTTACCATAGCAGGATTCACTTATTTATTTTTATCTCGCCGTACATACCACGCTTTATATATCCGTCGTTTTTCACGGCAATCTTTACGGCATACACCAAATTGGCGCGCTCATCACGGGTCTGAATCGTTTTGGGCGTAAACTCTGCCTTATCGGAGATCCATGTTACCGTACCGTCGTATCGCCGCCGTCCCGAAACTCCTTCATCGGCAAATACGCTTACGGGTTGTCCTATCTTCATCGATGTCAACTGGTCGGCCGTGATATAAACCCTCAAAAACAGATTCTCCATATCGGCCACCTTGAACAGCGCCCGTCCCTGCGCAGCCAACTCTCCGGGCTCAGCATACTTCGACAAAATCGTTCCATCGATCGGGCTCGAAATACAATTTTTCACGATTTGGTCTTCAATCTGTGCAATCTGCGCCGACAATGCGAGCAACTCTCCCCCGACACTGCGGTTGTTGTTTTCCAGCGTTTCGATTTGCGCCGACAGTTGCTTGTCGAGCAAAGCAAGCTGCGCATTGATGTCATCGAGCTGTTTCTGATTGGCAGCATTCGACTCTACCAGATTTTCAAACCTCGCCTGTTCTTTCTTCTGTGTGGCAATCTGCTGTTGCAAGGAAGCGATCTGCCTCGATATATCATAACGACGACTCTCGACCGAAACCTTATTGGCCAGCAGCTGTTCTTTTTTCAGGTACAACTGCACGGTGTCGATACACCCCAGTTGCGAACCGGCAGTAACTTCACATCCTTCCTCGATATTCAATTCGACAAGTTCGCCTGTACCTTGCGCCGAAACGATTACTTCGGTCGCCTCGAACACACCCGAGGCATCGTATTCCCCGTTTTTATCCCGGCAAGACGAAAAGAACAAAAGCGACACGGCTGCCCATACGGCTCCTCTTTTCATTTCTGTAAATTTCATATAATCCTATTTTTAATTGTTTGTTATATACTTTAAGTCATACATCGCCAACAGGAGTTCTATTTCATGAAAGATTTTATCCTGTACGGCCAACTGCTCGGCATTGACGTCCCGCATGAAATCGGTTCCCGACAGGGTGCCATTAGCCACTTTCGCAACAGAAGCCTCCTTCACCGAATTACGCAAAGCGATGATTTCGTCATCGTAACGAAGCTGCTTTACATATTTTTCGATCTCATTATTTTTCTGTGTCATGTCAAGATCGAGATTGAAAAGGAACGTCTCCCGCTGCAACTCGACAGCCCTCACGTTGTCGCGCAACTGCCGTTTACTGTTGCGCCGCGTATAGAAATTCCCCATATTCCACGACAATTTCACCCCTGCTACATAATACGCGGCAAAGTCGTCTTCGAGCATATTCAGTCCGGGTTTCCCGTAACCGCCCGTAAAGAAGAGCCCGAATTTAGGCATCAACCCCGAAACGATTTCCTTGTCTTTAACCTGCAAATGGCGTATCTGGGAATCATACAACTGCAATTCCGGACGATTGACCTCTCCACCGGCCCGCAGTACCGCCGGTTTCACAAACTCCACATCTTCGCCGATCGGCTCACCCACCAGCCGGGACAACATCTCGACATAGGCCTTGCGGGTAGATACGAACTGAATACGGCTTTGCTCGGCTTTCAAACGGTTGATTTTTACCGCGTCCAAATCGGACTGGTTACCGACCCCGTTCGCTATATACGACTCTATCTGCCGGTAGTTGCGCTCCAACTCTTCCTGATATAATTTATTCTGTCGTATCTGTGCATCGGCCAGCAATATTCCGAAGAAAATCTGATTGACACGCTCATTTATCTTGTAAAGCGCAACTTCGGTATTTTTCTTTTCGACTTCGGCCGACATGCGTATATCGTCTTTGCGAGACCGGGTGGCCCCTCCGTCCCAAATGGTCTGAGTAATATCGACCGTCGCCCCGTACTGGTCTTTACTCAATGTGGGTATCTCGACACCCGATATACCCAGACGGGAAAAATCGAACGGCAACTTGGTAACATCGGACTGATAAGAAGCCTTTGCCGAAAAAGAGATCTGCGGCAAATATCCCTTATTGGCATTCGACACGCTGTACTCGCGACTTTTCTCGATCAGGTCATACTGTTTTATAAGAGGATAATTGGCCTGAGCTTTCCGATAACACTCCTCTATGGTTATCTCCCTCCCCCACACAGGTATACTCACCCACAAGGTAATTATACCGAGAACGATTTGTTTCTTATCCATATTTTGATCATATTATTTAATCATACAATTAAATCATAAAGAAAAAAATACCGCCCGTTCTTCACGCACGGCATAATATATAAGAATTCATTTCCTTATTTGACGCAAAACAATATCGACAACCTCCTTTTTCCGTATATCCAGATGTTCATCGACCTGTTCATCGGTCAGATTGAGACTCTTTTGCAAAATCGGTCCTATAATAAAAGGCGCGATATCCAAAGACACGATTGTGAGTACCAAGTTCAATGTCGTAATAGGACGGATCGTCCCTTTTTCGATTTCCGCCCGCAAATTCTCATCGATTTTAGCGAATACCAATGACGCCTGTTGCTTTATCTTATCAAACATAAATCCGAAACGTTCCATATCGGACAATACCTCTGTCAGAACAAATGGAACTAAACGAGGATTACTCCTGAAAAACTCGAAATGCACGTCGACCATTTTTCGTATCTTATCTTCGAGCGTCTGAGCCTCGGAATTGATATTCAAGAAATTCGTTACGATAAAACGTACTTTTTCCTCAAAAATCTTTTCAAACAAATTGTCTTTCGTCCTGAAATAGTAATGAACCAGCGCTTGGTTACAACCGGCACGCTTGGCGATCTGCATCGTGGTTGTCGATGCGAAACCTTGCTCCATGAACAACTTTTCCGCAGCTTCGAGAATCGCCGCTTCTGTATTTTCTCCTCGCTTCTGTATTTTCTCCTCGCTTCTCATCATCAAATATATTAATCATTCGATTTAATTACAAAATTAAAACACATAATCAATACTTCCAAATATTTCGGAGATTATTTTCCAAAAAAAATTTCTTCCAAACAAAGCAAAGGATAAATAAAGTATATATATCAATAAAAAAAACGAACAGTAACCTTGTGGGATTACTGTTCGTTAAAAGAAAGAAATGCCGACACAAAACTATAACTTTATCAACATCTCTATAAAAGAAGGGTCATAATGAGAAAAGAAAAGCGATTCTTTTTTGTCGAGCGTTTCAATGGTCGCCATATCATCGGCCGACAATGAAAAATCGAACACCGCAAAATTTTCTGCCATTCTCTCCCTATGCGTCGACTTGGGAATCACCACAATACCCCGCTGTATCAAAAAACGCAAAGCCACTTGGGCAACAGACTTGCCATACTTATCTGCAACCGCCGACAACACCGGATCGGTAAAGAAATGATTGCGACCCTCGGCAAACGGCCCCCACGACATGAGCTGCGTCCCGAAAGGCTGCATCACTTCCCGCAGCTTCTCTTGCTGGTTGAACACATGTGTCTCGACTTGATTAACGGCGGGAACAACTTCGCAAAAGTGCGCCAAATCGACAAAACGGTCGGGATAAAAATTGGAAACGCCGATAGCCCTCGCCTTACCTGCCCGATAGGCCTCTTCCATCGCCCGGTAAGTCCCGTAATAGTCATTGAACGGCTGATGTATAAGAAGCAAATCGACATAATCGCTTTGCAACTTTTTCAATGATTCGTCGATGGAAAGCCGGGCTTTTTCATAACCTCCGTTTGAAATCCAGACTTTTGTCGTGATAAATAATTCATGACGCGGCACGCCACTTCTCTTTACGGCACGCCCCACACCTTCCTCATTGTGATAGGCTTGTGCCGTATCGATAGAGCGATACCCCACTGCAATGGCATCGGCCACACAACGTTCGCACTCCTCGGGCGTTACCTGATATACACCATAACCCAAAATCGGCATTTCTACACCATTGTTCAATTTCACTGTTTCCATTTTTATTTTCTTTATAATTAATTTTAATCCCGCTTTTACTTCTTCTCGGGTATCACCTCATTGAGGCAGGCTATGGCATTGAGTGTACGCGGATACCCGATGTAAGGCAATAACTGCGTCGTTACAGCCAATAATACCGCCTTATCATTCCCGACATTCACATTCCCCTGAATATGACTTTTCACTTGCGGTTCGCAACCGCCCAAAGATATGAGCATAGCGTATGTAAGCAACTCACGCATAGGCGTATCGAAGACTCGGCGCGTCTGATAATCTCCAAAACAGTTGGCAGAGAGATATTGTTGTATATGCAACTGATTGGCTGGTGCAGTTTGGCGCATTTTATCTATATGCTCCCCGAAAATAGATTTTTGCAAAGCAAGACCTTTTTCCATACGTGTATCGGGTGTCGTAACCGATTGCGGTTCGAGCGGAAGTTTCACGCCCCGCTCTGCCAGAAACTCATTGGCGACACCGAGCAAACTCGCAACTCGGGCCATACCTACATAAGGTACGGCTTGATAAAGGACTTCTTTTATCTCCATCGGAGATATGCCATTGGCATAAGCCGCCACAAGCATTTGACGATACAGCCCCTCTGTATTTTGGGCGATTGCCGATGCCATCGTTACGAGAATACGGGTACGAACATCGAGATCTCCATACTGCCACGTTTCTCCGAAAGCAAAATTCCCGAATATTTCGGCCAACTCGGGATCGGTCGTATCGAGAGTTGACGACGAAGCCGGAAACCACGCCCGGATATTCTTCGTTGCATTTTCGGATAAGAGTACCCCTGTCGATGTCGCTTCGGCATACTGGCGGTCATCGACCGGATCGAACCATGTATTTTTGTTTGAAGAAGGATTGCACTCGATCGCCAAATGCGAGAACCAGCTGTCGGGCGCAGCACCGTGCCAATGTACGACATTGGGAGCTATCTCCACCACATCGCCGGGTAAAAGCAATTGCGCAGGCTTCCCTTTTTCCTGATAATACCCGCGACCATCCACAGCAATAAGAATCTGTCCTCCCGTATGGCTGTGCCAATTGTTCCGACAACCGGGCTCGAACGTAACATTGGAAATAGGCACATTCAAATCCTTATCGGTAGCCAAACGTGCCAGCCACGATTTACCGGTAAAATATTGCTGATAAGCCACATTCTCATTGCCTATCGGAAAGGCACTGATGTTTTGAAGAATTTCTTTTGTTTTCATAGAACCATCATTTTGTGCATGAAGTCCGGCATCGATACCCCACAGTGCCGTAACCACAGCAATAACCGTAAAAAATTTTTTCATTCCCATATTATTTTATATTTCCTATTTCTGTGATCGACTCTCCACAAACCGGCAATACCGAATACGCCCCACCATCTTGCCAGCCCCGATTAGCCACTACTCCGTTCTTGCTTGTGCAAGCGTCTTGACGACACGAGCCGGATTCCCGACGACAACCGTATTGGCCTCGACATCGCGTGTTACGACACTTCCCGCTCCCACGACGGCATTCTCTCCGACCGTTACACCGGGCAGAATCGTCGCTCCGGCTCCGATCCAGCAATTTCTTTTGAGAACAACCGGTTTACAGGTAAGTATCTGATGGTCATACAAGTCATGATTGTTCGATATCAGTTGCACATTGGCAGCGACCAATACATCGTCTTCTATCGTAACGCCTCCGGCCGCCATAAACAGCGCATTGTTCATTACCACGACATTCTTCCCTATGCTCACGCTATTCCCGCGCACGACGGTCAACGGCGGCATAACCCGGCTACCAACGCCTATATGCCCCAGAAACAACTCTTCCACGAGCTTATCGTACTCCTCGGTAAACGGCATCGTGTGATTGATTTTAAAACATAACTGCGCACAACGACGGCTCTCGGCCGGGTCGGCCTGCTCTGCCACACGCATATCGATTCGTTTTTCTTCCATATCGTTGATTTTATTTTTCGATGATACAAAAATAGAGCTATCCTTTCCGTTTTACGATAAACAAATTACAGATATTCATACCATTTTTACCGAAAAAAAATGGCAGCAAAACCATTATAGCACGACGAAAAATAGGACAAAAACAGCTGAAATGAAATTTCACAAAAACAGAATGTTGTTTTTTCGCGAATAAGCACTATCTTTGTCGCCGAAAAACAGCGGCATCGTCCGCGTGGCCCGAAGCCACATGAGACACAAGTGCCGTATCTGTTTTTCTGCCGGCTCACACGAAATCCGGTTTCCGCAAGGAGGCTCGAATGGTGGAATGGTAGACACGAAGGACTTAAAATCCTTTGGCCATTGCGGCTGTGCGGGTTCGAGTCCCGCTTCGAGTACCAAGAAAAATCGCCAACTCCCTATTTTTTATATGGTTGGCGATTTTTGTTTTTTCAAAAAGTCCTCAAAAAGTCCTCCTGCCCGGGAGTAATGTGTTTACCCGGCTATCTTTAAAGTTTTGGATCATTCTTATTTATGGCTTGCATCATATCTTCGACATCGAGCGTCGCATCAGGATTAGATTTATTTTTTTCAGAGAAAAAGATGTATATATCCGTTGCTTTCAGATAACGCAACAACGTGTCTATATTGTAGGTTTCACCATTCTCTATCCTCACAACCGGGTCTATTCTTTCCCAGCCGGCTTGTTTTGCAACATTATACCTACTTATGCCCTTTCCCTCCCGCATTTGTTTTAAGAAGTCTCCGATTACTTCGCGGGCAGATTTTAAATATTCTTCGTTCATTTCGTTTCCCCCTCCATTTCTTCTATGCTATAATACAAAACATCATCTCTATATGTTCTATCGCCTACATTATAGACACATATTTCATCTTCATAATAGCCATCTCCGTTGAACCATTCGGGTATTTCTTCACCTTCTGTTTCAAAGACATTTTTGTCGTAATAAGACAAACAGTCTTTTCTATCAACTATACCCGCTAATGCTTTCAAAGCCTCTTCTTCGGTATATCCTATTCCAGCGAAGTCGTCGACAATCCACTCGATCGGTGTTTTACCGTCGTAACGTATAACTTCTTCATCGTTGTACTTCGTATTTGCGTGGTAAGGGTCGCAAGATACTGTAATCATGTAACGTTTCATAATTGTCTTTGTATATTAAAATATTAAAAATCAATACCTTCTATTTTAGGGGCTTCGAGTAAACCATGCAAGTTATTTTCAACAGCGGCACAAGCAAGTATCCATGCTTGTTTTGAAGATATACGAGCAACTTGAAAACTAAAAGGAGACATTTTCGAGAAAACCGTTTCTGCGACTTTGGCCGCAAAACAATCTATCTTTGCAATTTCTCTTAAAACGTTAGAGAGACATTCATAACCCATTTGGAAGCCGTCATAATTATATTTTGTATGACTTGCTGCACCAGATATTAATCTTGCGGCTCTTTATTTTAATTGGTAGTCTGTCATGGCTTGTTGTATTTGTTTTTCTACACTGCAAATATACAACAAATATATTGTACATAAAATATAATGCACAATAAAATACTACACTTTTATGTATTTTAACATTTTGGGCAAACAAAAGACTTATTCAAGTCTGAAATTTTGGTAAAAAATCGCCCATAGCAATAGGCAAAAGTCTGCATAGCACAAATCGTCCATTTGTTCGATGAGCCGGTCCAAGTTAGCATTTTTCATCGTCAAGAATCCTTTTTATGTCGTCCGGGGTGATGCCGAAGCACCGGGCGAAGCGTTGAAATTCTGATTTCTTATCTTTGGGTATAAGCCCATAAAGCCGGTTGATCGGCGTGCGACTTTTCATCGCTGCGGATACCTGTTTTTTCCTCATTGTGCTACTTATTTATGGATTCGACAAATATATGATCATGATGATACGGGCCAGTCTTAATACTGCCCACAGCATAATGCTAAGGCCGGTTTCTGTTATGGTTATAATCCTACCCCGTTTCATAACCGATTCTTTTCCTTATTTCTTCTTTGCAACAATCGCAGTCGCAAAGAAACAGTTTCACATAATCGAATACTTGTTCGGCTATATGGCCGCTCAGATAGGCGATTTCCTCGCCGTCGTGTTCAATTCCGTTCATATTTCCGAGGTCGTCTTCCATGTGCCGCATCTCATGCATGAAGGAGTTGAAGAATTGGCGGTCGCTGGAAGCCCTGCCTATAACCATGACGGTTGTACGATAGAGACAGTTGGAGTAGGTTACTCCCGTGTCCAAGCGACCCGATTTCATATTTGCGCCGGCTTCTTCGAGCATCTTTTCGCTACAACCTATGCGCCTCATTCTTCTCAATATCTCTTCGGCATAATATCTGTCCACGGAATAATAGACATACACCTGCCAATCAAGTTCCGCTATGTGAAACTGTTGTCTTATCATCTTACATAAGGTCTCCCCAGTTGATGACAATTCCCTTATCCATGCAATCGGAAAAGAAATGTCGGAACGCTTTTTCTTCGCTGCCGTCCGGGTCGTCGATAAAGTCTTTGATGTGCAGGGCATGATATTGCTCGTTAGGGATCGAAGAACCGTAGTAATCGGCCAGACACATGTTCGCCACATATACGGCGTTATAACCATTGTCTTTTTCAAGTGTGATTCCGTATTTCTTCAACAATGCCTCTACTTCCTCTTTCGTCATCGGCGTTATTTTCCCGCTTTTAGTCTTCATTTTTGAAACGGCCCATTCGCACATCTTTTTGGAAAAGTTAAAGCCGTAGTTCGACAAATAGGCTTTCATGTCTTCCGGGATTCGGTCGTATATATCGAAACTTCTGTCCATTGTATTCTGTTTTTTTGAGAAAGGGCGGTTTTATCCGCCCTTTCTTCGTTTAACGATACCGGGAGTAGCGTCCGGTGCCTTTCACACCCCGTCTTTCTCCCATTCTTTCTTCCATATCGCCGCGAACGCGATAATAATCGTCGTTGTCGCCCCGATAACCCATAGATGAACGGTCGCCTCCGTAAGAACCTCCGCGTTCTCCCATGTTTTCCATTTCATCGAAGAGGGTTTCCATATCTTCTTGAAGACACTTCCAGCTCTCCATGATGTTGCCTATGGCACGGCCTATGCCGCCTTCCTGACGGCGTTCGTGCCCTCGTTCGCTTATTTCCAGCATTCCCATAATCGTTTTATTTTGTGGTTTTACTACTCGTTTGGCTTTGTCGCAAAAGTAGGTTCTTTATATCGCCGATGTCGTTTTTCAACGAGCCGACCATGCTTTCAAGGGCCGTGATTTTCTCTTCCTGTTGCTTCTCTTTGGCGAATTGCGGATTCAGCTGTTTCAAGATTTCATCGCAACTTTCTACCACCGACTGGTGGTAAGGAACGCTATCGACGACTTGACGGCTGGACTGCATCATCGATTCCACCTCCGACAAAATGGCCTCTTTCTTGTCTGAAATGACCGCATTCGGATAGGAAAACAATTCCTGATTGGTCGGTATTTTCTGAAATTCCAATACCTCTTCCCCGCATTTGACCTTGACATCGAGCTGCATCTCCGGGGTTGTTCCGAAGGGCTGGGAGGGGTTGTAGGTCGGATATTTCGGCGTCGGATTCGTTACCGATTCGACCTGACCTATTTTTACAACGGGTTTTTCTCCCTTGATTAGTACATAGACGATATTGCCTTGCTTTATATTTCCAAACATTGCTTCTTCTTTTTAAGACAACCCCCGTTTAGGGGTTGTCGGGTTAGACTACGCCGGTCATTATTTGCAGCGTGTTGGTCGCTTTGTCAAACCAGAACTCATACACGCCCGTGCCCGGTATGTCGGCGGCTGTCAATGCCTCTCCGTTGTACTTGGTAACCGATTGCGTTACGCCGTTCGTCTCGAACAGGACGGGTAATGTCCCCGTCGTGCCCGTCGGTACGGCCTGTGCGATGTCGATATAGATTGTGCCTCTATACCACGCATTTACAAAGGCATGGTTGGCAAAGGTATAGACGACATTCGTTGTGCTTACGGTTACCCCGGTCGTGGTTATCGCCGCCGAGCCTCTGCGGTTTACGAATTGGAAAGGATATGTTGCCATAATAGCCTCCTTCCTTTTACCCCCAAAAGCCGTTTCCGACTCCATAGGGATTGAAACCGCCGTATAATCCGTATTGCGCTGCTACACAAGTCGGAACGCCGACAACCGGACTATATGGCACTTTGGCAACTTCGGGCTGATTGCACTCTATTTTGGCAATACGCGCGCTCAGGTCTGCCAAAGCGTTGTTCACCGGGGCTATCGACTGTGTGGTTACCTGCGCGAAGTAGGCGTTTTGGTGTTCTTGGGACAGCTGGGTCGTCAAGGCCGCATTCTTGGCTCTTTCCGCATCGATCTTGTCTTGAAGTACGCGGGTTTCGGCTGCGTCGAGTTTGGCCAGTATGGCTTGTGTCTGCGCCAACGTTGCATCTTTCAGGTTTTGCGTGTTGGCATTCATCGTGTTCGTCAGCGTGTTCGTCTGGTTACAGATCGCCAAACGGTTCTCGCAGCAACAGTCGGCGATTTGTTGGGCTATGCCCGTATTCCCTGACTGAATGGCATTGATAACCTGCATTCCGCTCATGCCTACTTGGTTGCCGACGCTTTGTAACTGCGTCATAACGCCGTTGATCGATTGCTGTATCTGGCCGACAGAGCAGTTCAAGTTCGTGGCCAGTTGCGAAATCGCGTTACCGTTACCCTGTATGGCCTGCATCAAGAGTTCCCGGCCGGCATCGTTGTTGATAAGATTGGGCAAGCCGTTCGATCCATTGCCGCCAAAGCCGTTACCCCAGCCGCCATTGCCCCAACCCATGAGGAAGAACAAGAAAATGACCCAGATAAACCACCCGCCTTCGCCGCCGAAACCGCCGTTGTTTCGGTTCATTGCAAGCAACAGGTTCGGATCAAGACCGCTTTTCTGCAACAATGGGGCCAGCATGCCCAGCATTCCTGCTCCACTACCGGCTGCGCCTGAATCCGGAGTGTAAATGACTGTTTTCGATTCCATATATATGTTGTTTTTATGTTATGACCGGACACTATTGTCGGTCATAACAAAGCTATCCAACTCATAATTCATTGGAAAACAGTTATTTCAAAGAATAATCAAAGTATCTGCAAACTTTCTTCCCGGTCATTTCCGAGGATCTTCCGTATTCTTTCGTAAGAAATGCGCATCATGCGGTTGTATTTCAAACGGTCGTCGAAATTGCCAAGCATGACGAATACGGACCGTTGGGACAAGCGAAGCCTTTCGGCTATTTGCGATTTATAAAAACCCGCATCATATAACAATTTCGCAAGGATATAACGGGCATCGACAACTTCTGCCTTTGAGCATTTCGAGACAATCATTTCTTGTGTTAGCTCGGTCTCCCGGCTTACCATTTTTAAAATGTAGGCAAAGATTTCTTCTTTCATCGCTTGATTATTTTATTTTTATATATACCTTTGCCATAACCACACATATTATGAACACAAAAACACCGTTCTTACAAATGGCAAAGACTATAAGCCCCCGGCCTTTTGTAAAAATGGTGTTTCTAAATATGTGTGGTAACTTTTTTAGGAATAAGGGGGCTTTTTTTATTCCCCTATATTTTTTATCTCTTCAAGAAAAGCCGTGCGGCTAACCAAATGACCGCGCCGGATATGAGTACGAGCATTATGTTGCCCAGCCATATCCTCATTCTTACGAACCAGTTCAATTCCTTTTCGACGGGATAGATCTTAGGTATGACCTTTTCCCGGTAGATAATCGAATCTTTCGCTTGTACGGACAGCTCTTGTGTAAGGGTGTCGGTGCGGGGTTTTGTCTCCAACGAGTGATACAGAGAACCGTCGGCCATGATGCGGGCGTCGCTTATGGCGTAGTCGTTTTCGAGGTGGGACATGGAATCCCGTACCGTCGTCGATTCCTTTTGCATCGGGACTTCGACAAAAAGGGTGTCGGTTACTTTTATCTCCCGTACCCGCTCTTCTATTCTTATACTATCCTTTCCCTCGACCACGACTATCTGCCGCCCCGTCCGGCACGACGAGAACAGCATGACGGTGGCGATGAACAGGAAGATGGCAACGGTGGTGGCCAAAGAGATTTTTGTTCCGTTCATGGTGTCTACGCCTTAAAGAGGTATACCTTTTCGTTTTTGCCGTTTTTGTAGAGGTCGAAGTGGAGCCACGATACGCCGTCCTCCAATCGAATGGGGTACGGCAACAGTTCTTGTTTTGCGATGATGAGCCGGCGGGCTTCTTCGGCGGTCATGCCCTCGACGTTGCAATCGACGGCTTTTCCCAACATGTGGGCCGACAGGTACAGACTTCCTGCATCGGTCTTGCTTTTCACCAGTTCGCAGATGTTGCACCGCAAACCTCGTTGTGTGAAGTTTCCTCCTGCATGCCAGTTGTTGACGGTCATGGGGGCGCATAGGATTTGCTCCCGTATCACGTTCAGGGTCTCGATGAGTTTGTCGTCGAGGAACATGGCGGCATTCTCGCCGTATCGTTCGTAGACGTGCTTGCACACCAGTTCTTTGACGGAGAAGAAAGGTATTTTCATTTTTCTGTCTCCTTGTTTTTATCGGTAAATTCTTCGTTTATCTCCTCGCCGTGTTCTCGTTCGACACGCTCGACGATGCGCTGCACGTTTTCGGGCAGGGCGCGTTTGAACTCGAAGCGTATCACATGATAAATGATGCGCAGGGCCTTGTTTGTGGGGTAAGCGTGTATGAGGTTGCGGAAGGCGTTCTGCACGTAGACGTACATGAAGACGTAGGTGAGCGACTTCATTGCGATAAGGGCGGCGGTGTCGTCCCCGCAATTCAGCATAATCGAGTAGATGGTCTCCGAGATAATGAGGTAGAGCAGCAGCTCGGCCAGCGCGTTCTTGAATTTCCGGAAGGAGAAGTTTCGGCACCGGACGACGGATACGCCGTCGGCCCTCATACCCGCCCACACGTTGAAGGCGAACATGATAACAAGAGCAAATACGAATCCTTTCGTCGGGGTGAGGAACGCCAGCACGGGGCTTACTGCCGATACAGCTATGATGCGCCATTGTTCCCAGTTGAATATTTTGTCCATCATTGTTTACTGTGTTTATCGTTGTGTAAAGTTGTCATTCCGAGCGAGGCCCGAAGCCGACGAGGAATCTCATGCAAAATGCTCACTTGGTCGGAGATTCTTCAAGGCAAAGCCTTTCGGAATGACATCATATCACGAGGGTTGCAACATTTGGCAAGAGATTCTTCACTCCGCTTATGCTGCGTTCAGAATGACAGGGAGTTGGCCCCCCTTTTCACACGAAATCGTACCAGTATATCATATCGGCATCACACTTCAAGTTCAGCGAGTGGCGGAATCGGTCGCGTCCATACTTCCGAACCCAAAGGCGGGGAATGATGCACCCCGTTCCGCCGTGCCGGTTCTGCTCACCCGGGCGTATCTTGCAATGCGGGTTGTGGGTCGTGTTCCACGACCGTTTTTCGCTCACATAGAGGCAGTGCGGGTGTTTCCTGTCGATGAACATGGCTTTGAGCCGGTCGAGGTCGTCGGCCGACACACAGCGTCCGCCCATGACGTTTTCGAGGATTATGCGGTAACAGCACCCTGCATTTTCGAGCCTTGCCACAACGGCCGGAACATCGGCCTTGTACTCGACCAATCCGTGGCAGGCTACGAGGCCGCCCTTACCGAAGCGTACACGCAGGTCGAATGCCCGTGCCCCGCCCTCTATCTGTTCCTCGATGGTCGTCCGCTGGCAGCGGGCGAAAGGCCTCAAAAGGTATCCCCACCATTTCATCGGTTTATAACCCGTCAGGCTGTTATGTGATCCGTACATGATCTTAAATTTTCATATTTAAAGTATTACAACTCGGAATAGATGATGACGGAGAAAACACCATTCTAAGAACATTCAAGTAATTCGATTCTCCATACAAAGCGTTTTGGTAAAGGAAAAACAATGTCTTGACACCTGTTGAAATACTGAGTAGCGAAAGCATTTTAGCTCTGATATATTGCGTGGTGCTCGATGTTTTTAGAGTGAAACAAAGCTGTATATCGGTAATGTAGCCGGCCGAATTGGGATAAGTGTCAAGAATGGCTTTCAAAGCAGAAAATGCAGAACTTCCACTGCTAAAAGTTACCTCGGCTGCATTATTGCCAATAGTATTGCCTACTGTCATTTCTCCCAAATAGAAATAATAACAGCCCGACCGGTTCCACTCTTCCCACGATGACGGCGTGAATCCCAACGTGGAGCCTTCGGCCGACGTGCGGCTGTAAAGAGTCCCGTTTTTGCCGACGAACATCTGCGTGTACCGGTATTTGTATTCCCCTTCGTCGTTCTCGAACCTGAAATGGCTTTGTATGACAACGCCGTTTTCCGGGTAATCGGGAACGTTGCCGTCCGCCTGATTCCCGTTCAGCCATATATGGATAGTCCCCAACTCTCCTTGCGTGTACCTGTCGATGTCGATGGCATCACTGTTGTTGGAAAAAGAGATGCCGGCAGCTTTCTCCGCCGTGCCTGCCAATGTTCCGGTAATCGTCCCGAAACAAATGTTGCCGACATAGGCGCTTTCCCTGTAAACCGTAGGAATACTCGATACGCCCGATACGGAAAAACTCTTTACCGATGTTCCGGATTGACCCATGAACACGAACGTAGCATAATCATTGTCCAAGTTGCTTTCGAAATAAGCGTCAAATGTGCTGCCACCCGTCCGTACCAGCTTCACCCGGTTGTACATTTGAGAGCCGGTGGAAAGCACGCAATAAGGATAACAGTGCTTTTCCGTTGAGCCTTGCCAACCCCAGTTTATCAGGAACTCCCCGTAACCGAGAAGCGGTGAGATGATACCGAAACGTATCATGCCCTTGTCGCCGCCGATGTCGAATGACATGAATTTGTAGTACCGGCTTATGCCACCTGTAAAATAACGGATTGCCGTATTGGAGAGCTTTCTATTGGTAGAAGGGTCTACGACGGCATCTAATATCGTCGCCGGATAAATCGTTGCCCCATTCTCTTTCAGTTTCTTTATCCTTGCCATGTTTCAAGTATTGAAGGCAGACGGAAACCCCGCCCGCCGAGTTTCTCAAATCGTTATCTCCTTATAATCCGTTACGTCCGTTACTGCCGCCGATTTCAGATACGTGGCCGCGATGTCCGCCCCGTTCTTGTCCTGCGTCGCTTTCGTGGCTTGGTTCACCTTAACCGCCCCGTCCGAGCCTACGGTGATGTCCCCGCCGCTCTTCACGCCGCCGAGGGCCGAACCTGTCGCAACCGGAACACCGGTCAGGAAATCCGAAAGGGCATATCTCTTTTGAGACCGCAAAGAAAAACCATCATCGTTCGTAAAATACAAGGAATAGATTTCTGCGCCGAGACTGCTACTATCCAAAAATACAAGATAGTATGAGTCGTTGCTGACAATAGCCGAAGCCGGGAGCAACTTAAATCCATCACTCACGTAAATCGGGTCCTTATACGTACCTGCATCTTCCATAAAGGTCCTTACGTCGGCAAGATCTGTCGTAACAGTTATGTTACCGTCTTCACCATGGCCTATTTCTATGACCCTTTCCGGGTGTACGCCCTTGCTCCTCAGGTTTTCTTCCCCCACATTCGAGAGGTCTTTTTTCGCCAAGTCTCCAATAGCCACCCCCGAATCCTTAGCCGTTTTATTCGTCCCGGCCGAAATCAGCACCCGGTCCGCAGCCCCGGCATTCGCCGACATCGTTACCATGTTTGCCGTACCGCTCGACACCTTCGTGTCCGCATAACTTTTCGCCGATTGCAGGTTCTCGGCCAGCAACCCGGTAAGCGTCTCCGTGTCGGTAATGCCCGCAAGGAACAATTCGATCTCCTTCCAGCGGTTGATCGTTGCGTCCGAAGCGTCCGCATCTTCGAGGAAAGCGTTCACCTTAGCCACGAACCGCGACAAGTCATTGCCGTCCTCACTGCCGATAGCCTCCCGCAGGTCGCTGAAAGCAAGCTCCATGTTACCCCTGCTTCCCCCGGCCAGCACTTCCAGCAACTCGTCCAAGAGTTCAGCCAGCGTAAAACCGTTTGTATCAACAACCCCCTCCGGTATCGTCGCCGGATAAATCGTACTCCCGTTTTCCTTTAACTTTTTAATCTTTGGCATAATATCATTATTTTATTAGTTCGTTTTAAATCTCCTTGTAATCCTTATTGTCCGTGTAGGCTTCCGATGTGATTGTTCCGCTACCGCCACCTTCCGTAAATCCCTGCTGTACACTATCCGGATAACCCGCCTCGAACGAAATCCAATAAGAACGGCCGTTAGACATTAAAAAAGTCAGCCTGTAATCGATTCCGGCATCTATCCGCACAGAGACACCCGAAAAAAACAGAGGATCACCATACGGTGTCGACCCCTTCAACAACAGCGTGGCTTTCCCCTCCGAAACCGCATTGATCGCTGCGGCCAGTTCCGATAAAAGAGGGTCGGTAAAGTCGAAGCCCTCCGACGACGAATATTCTCCCATGTCAACGATACGGGTAGGCAGATAGCCCTGCGAGGTCAGATCGCCCAGCTTTATTTTTTCGATGTCCTCTTTCGTGGCGAAGTCATCGAAAGAATAAGCGTACTGTTTCGTCAGATTCCCGTCCTCGTCGATGACGACCTTGTGGACGTAATTGTCCGACCCCACGAACATCGCCGTGTAATTGATCTTGCGGCCGTAAAGGATCTTTACATACGCCGGAGAAAAAGACGACCCGATGCTGTCATTCAACGTGGCGAAATACAACGTCAATTCATGATCTTCGGCTGCCGCCGACAAAACGCCCGGCAAGTCCTCTTTCTTCTCGGAGATGCTGACCGAATGGTCCGCATAAATATGGTACATGATCCTTTCCGCCGCATATACACCCGTCTTGTCCCGTAAAACAGTCTCCGAAACGTTCGAGAGGTCTTTTTTCGCAAGACCCGACAGCGTTTCGTCTGGCGTTACCGCACCGGCCAGCTTTTCAAGCACGCCGCCCACTTTCCCGGCCGTGTTTTCCCCTTCTCGGGTTGCGGTCTTTATCTCCGTACAGATCGGCAAAAGTTTGTCTATGTCGCTTTGTTTCATGCCTTAGCCTATTTTTCTTATCGTGAAACTTCCCGTTATTTTCGGGCTGCCCTCAAAGTGCAAATCAAGGGCCTCACACATGTACGTCCGGCATTCCGACAGATAACCGGAAGCTGCTTGGAGGGTGTTGTTATACAGTTCCGAACGCTCTTTCGACGAAAGGCGCGAGGAATATTCCTCCTCTTTCACCCGGAAGCCGTAACGGGTACTCTCGGCATCGCCCGCCATGACATACTGCGAATAGGCGTAATAGGCGATAGCCGTCTTCAAGCCCGGGCAGAAACGGCGGTTGCCTCGGCGGTCGGTGTATTCGCAACCCTCCAACAACCCGGCGTACTTCCCTTCCGTGTCCGTTGCGAGGCTGATATAAAGCTCATCTCCTACAAGGGGCTTTATATACAGCATTTCCACTTCGGAGATGTAAGCCTGTAAATTATCTTCCGATACGTGAGTGCCCGGCTTGCGTATGCCGGGCATCTTCTTGAATGCCTGAGGGGTCAAAATCGTTTTCATCGTTCCGTTGCGTTTGGTGTTCCTGTTTGTTCGGCGTTATGGACGTAGCTTTTGGGACTTATCGTGAAGTCTCCCGGCAAGTCCTCTTTCCAAAGGCCGAAAACCTTCGAGAAGATGCGTTCCAACGCCTGACGCTCTTTCGAGACGTAAGAGTTGTAATATTCGTAAGCCTCGGCCACCAACTGGCCGCTGAATCCGAGTTTCCCCACTCGTATGGCGTACCACGGCTCCTGTCCGAATGCCGAATAGATGCGTTCGGTTACGCTCGATTCGGTTACCGTGAAATCCTTGTCGAAGTTCTGGCTTTTTATGCTCACCCACTGCGGGGCATCTTCGTCCGCGTTGACCGTTACGTCCATAATGGCAAGCGCGTTCGTGTCCCCTTGAAAAGTCAACAGGTTTTCGTCGAACTCCCGGCTTCTTATCTCGTCCTGCGTCGTGCCGCCCACCGGACGGCCGTCCTTGTCGATCGCGCCCGAAAGCCCTTTCTTCCGGATAAGCATTCCCGCCGGAAGGAAGTTGTTACGAACATTCCGGTATTTCACGTTGTCGAGACCCTCGTCGGTGGAGAGGTTCGTTACCACCTTGTCATAGACGGGTTCGGGGTAGGTGTTCCTGCCTGCCGTCGAATACCAAAGGATCTGCCCCCGGTAACTCTCCACGCCGCCGTCCTTCTCCATTTGGGACAACAGCACTTCTTTCTGCGGATTGAACGGGTAGAGGTAATCGACCGTCTCCCGGCTTACTTTCAGCTTCTTGCCCCGTCGGGTCTTTGTGCCCGACCAGTCGGGGTGAGTGCAGATGTAGGGGACATACCCCGCGTCGTCCTCCTCATACAGCCGACAACTCTCGAACGGCACATGCTGCACCTCCACAACACGGCCCGAAAGGTCGTAGTTCAGGTGCAGGGAAACACCGCCGAACTGGGACAAATCCCTAACGCAAAGCTGCAAGATGTCGTTTGCCGTGTCCCCGTAGCGGTTCACGACAAGTTCCGACAGATTTCTGTCCCGGAATCCGTCGCCGAAGATGAAGTTCTCATAACGGCTGCAACACGTCCCGCCCGTAGGGCTGTTTTTCAACAACGCAAGCATTCTTTGAGGGTAAAGGTTGTCCTTGTCGTAGGTCTGAATGCCCAGCGTGCTCGAATAGATGCGTTCGATGCGCTTGCACGGTCTCACCACGTTCGAGATGTTCATCGCCTGCGCCTCCTACTTTTTATTCCGGGAAACGACCGTTACGGCGCACTGTCCCGTCTTGCCCTCCGTCGTCGTGGCCGTGATCGTGCTCCGGCCCTCCGACAACGCCGTTACGACTCCTTTGTCGTCTACCGTCGCCACTTTCGCGTTGCTGCTCGTCCATTGCTCCACTACGGCGTGGTAAGAGGTCGTGGACAACGGAAGGGTATCGCCGATGTACAGCCGTTTGCCCGTCTCGTTCAACTCGATGCGGTCATCGTCCCGTACTTTCTTGTCGATGCGCTCCTTCCAGTCAGAGGGGTACGATTCAAAGGATTCGATAAGGGTCGGGTTCTTGCGTAACAGTTCTTCCGCCTTTTCATCGGTGATGCTCTTGGCCGAATAAAACTCCGAAGAGCCGAACTCCGGTCGTAACAGCACGCCGCGGCGGAGCTTGTATTTTCTTTCTTCCATTTTGCCTGTTTTTTTGAGATAATTAAACACTTCCAGATATGCGTCCCGATAGCAATCGGCACACGAGGTTTTACGGAACTTCATCGACAGGACCGTTTCATACAGCCTTTCGATGACCGCCTTGTCCCGGGAGGAGAAACCGGTATGGTACCGGCTTCCCATTTCCTCCAAGACTTGTACCGCTTCTTCGTAGCTCATCATGGCTTACTCCCCGGGCGATACGGTCAGCGTCGATTCCAACATCTCGCGCGTGGCGGCGATGTCCGTCTCGTTCAACTCGATGCGGTCATCGTCCCGTACTTTCTTGTCGATGCGCTCCTTCCAGTCAGAGGGGTACGATTCAAAGGATTCGATAAGGGTCGGGTTCTTGCGTAACAGTTCTTCCGCCTTTTCATCGGTGATGCTCTTGGCCGAATAAAACTCCGAAGAGCCGAACTCCGGTCGTAACAGCACGCCGCGGCGGAGCTTGTATTTTCTTTCTTCCATTTTGCCTGTTTTTTTGAGATAATTAAACACTTCCAGATATGCGTCCCGATAGCAATCGGCACACGAGGTTTTACGGAACTTCATCGACAGGACCGTTTCATACAGCCTTTCGATGACCGCCTTGTCCCGGGAGGAGAAACCGGTATGGTACCGGCTTCCCATTTCCTCCAAGACTTGTACCGCTTCTTCGTAGCTCATCATGGCTTACTCCCCGGGCGATACGGTCAGCGTCGATTCCAACATCTCGCGCGTGGCGGCGATGTCCGTCTCGAAAAGGTAATAGGCGAAGGTGGGTGCGTCGGTCTCCTGCAAGGTTACAGACGTGCCCCCCTGCGCGTCGTCCGAATATTTGTCCGATTCGATCGCCGAGGCCGACAAGCCCTGCTCGACGCCGAAGACTTGGAACGTGTTCTTCTTGTCCGTGCCTTGATATTGGTTTTCCAGAACGACTAAGAATTTACCGTTCGCCATGGGGTCGATGATGCTGTGGGAGACATCGGGTCCGGCATCGAGGATCACCACGGCAACCGACTTGGTGAAGTTGTTACGGTATGTCCCTTCGGTCATCGAGGTGGTCGTGCCGGTGAAAGGGGTCTTGCCCGGTATGGCGATCTTATAACCTTTCTTGCCCTCTTTCATCGGAAGGGCCGTGATGATGTTCGGTGTCGTTTCGTCGTAGGTTACTTTGTCCCAGTCGATGTCGTCGTAGTTGTAGATGTAACCGATGTTGCGCAAGCCCTTCGATACGGGCTTGGTACAGTTATACAAAACGTCCTTCAAGACTTGGTAAACGCATGTTTCCATAAAAATTTTCTCCTTTTTTTATTGGTTATTGGTTGATTATATGGCCACTTGTACGAGGTCGTCCTCGCCGATAAGCGTGCCTATTTTCGATTGCGCGAAAATGTTGTTGTAACGGGTTTCTTCGTTGAACGTAATACTCAAATCCGCTATCATGTCGGTATCGTCCGTGCCGTAGAAAAGGTTCGAGGGTGAGCATAAAACGGCCCGGTGCGGATTGTTCAGTTTCGTTCCGTTGTTCTCGAAACGTTTGATCATTCTGTCCCAAATGTCCAAAGCGATGATTCTACGCCCGTCGTATTGGGAGATAACCACCCCTTCTGCCAGTTGTTCGTAGGTCAGGGTCGTGCCGATAAACGTATTGCGCACATCGGCGACAAGAGCTTTAAACAGGCTGTTTGTCATCATAATGCAAGCATCGGGCTTGTCAAAGATACGACCGTCGGCATCGGCGAGAAGATTATCGACAATGCCCATTGCGACCCCTTTTTCCCGAATCTTCGACATTTGCAATGCCGTCGTGGTCTGTGCATTGGCATCTATGGCCGTCTTTTGGCCGGGATTGTCGGCGATAATCCCGAAAAGGCGTTTAAACAAACCGTCGCAGGTCTTGAACAATTCAACATCTATACCTTTTGTGATGTTTCCTCCGTCGCTGTCGGCTACATTCTTCGCCTCTTTGTCGCCGAACCATACCAAGCGGTGAAACATATCGCTCATAGCTTTCTGCAAAAGCGGTGTCAAGAACTCCATGTAAGGAGTGCCTATGAGATTGGCGATGTCCGTACCTTTATTCAATGAATTTTTGGCGATGGTGTTCTCCAATTCCGTGTAACAGATGTGTTTGGCTATTTGCCAGCAGCCAAGCTCCCATTCTTTTTCGCTCCCGGTTATATCGACGTTGCTATATGTCGGGTTACAGCCGCATTTGTTCAAACCGACATCACCCATTCGATCGATGTAACCCAGTTTTTGACCGTTGATGACCCCGGTTACCGGAGTTGCGGTAATATTCAAGTCCGGGTCTTTGTATAGCGTATAAAAAAGCAGATCGCGCAAATCTTTTATCGCTCCGTTATCTACTGTAAATCCTGAAAATTGGCTCATAATGTTTTTCCTCCTGTTTTTATTGTTTTTTTCTGCTTTCTATTTTTTCTTCCAATGCCCGTTTGGCTTTCTGTATAGGGCTTTCATCTTCCGTTTCGACAGTCCGCACCTGCGTACGGGTGTTCTTCGCATGGAAGGTGGACTTCATGGACAGTATCTTATCCAGCCATGCTACGCCGCCCGCATGGTTCACTTTGGCAAGAATGGCGGATTCTTCCTCCGTCTTGGCTTTGGCATCGCTTTCTCCAAGCTGGCTTTCCAGTTCCGAAATACGTTCTTCCAATGCGGATTTATCGGCTTTCAGTTGCTCGTTTTCAGCTTTCAATGCTTCGAGTTCCGCTTCCAATGCGGCAAATTCCTCGTCGGTTTTCGCTTCTACCGGGGGTATGATTTCCGTAATAACACCGTCGGACACGACAATCGTCGTGCCGTCCTCCATGACGAAACTTCCGTCGGGACTGGCCGAATCACCTACCTGCGGATCGCCGCTCTCCCGTTCGATCGTCAGTTCGGAACCGTCGGCTGCCGTTACTACCATGTCCACGATTTTTACATCTTCAAGGGCTTTGAAGCCCGCTTTCGCAAGGATTCTTTCGAGAATGCCCCGCTTTACCTGTACTTCTTCTTTGTCGTTGTGCATATTGTTTTGTGTTTTGGGTGTTTGCCTCTTCGCCGTGATAGGAGGTAGAATCTCCGAGATGAAGCCAAGTTCAATGGCTTTGTCCATGCCGTAGATGACATCTTTGTCCATTACCGCCTGTAAGGTTTCCCGGTCCGTCCCGGTGCGCTCCACATAGAGGTCGAGAATCCTATCCTGCTCCGCACGTAACTGCTCCGCCTGCTTTGAAAGCCGGGCTGCCCCTTTCTCGATGTTGTCGGCAGTGAGGGATTCCGACCAATCGAGATTGTACGTCGTTGCTGACGGGTTATGAATGCAGAAATGGGCGTTCGTGTAGGCTTTCCGCCGTTCTTTGGGAGCAGATAAAAGAACGATCGTCGCCATAGACGAACATTCTCCGTCTATGGTGGCCGAAATCTCCTTGCCCGAGTGCCGGAGGGCATCGTATATCGCCCAGCCCTCAATGACGTTTCCGCCCCGGCAGTGTATATGTATGTCGATTGTCTTGTCGTCTTCGGAAATGGAGGAAAGAAAATCATCGATGGTTTGGAAGGTAACGCCGTTGTCGATACCCCACATTTGCATGAAGGAATTTTCCTCGCTGTCTACAATGTCTCCGTATATTTTCAGTCGTGCCATGTTTCGTGCGTTTTCTCAAAGGTAGGCAGACGAAATGAGGTCGGGAAAAAATCGCTGAAAAAAGGGGGGACACTTGAATGTCCATTCATCGATATAAAAAAAAACGTGCCCATGCTCACGCACAGACACGCCTGAAACCTATAACAATTCAAAGCCTTTTATAATATCATGGAAAATCTTCTTATGGCACGAGATACAGACTTCTCGCTCATCTTGTATTTCTCCGCAAGAAACGATACGATATACATCTTCTTCTCGCCGTCCTTGCTCATCTCCCTGTATTCTTCGTACATGTCGATGTTCTTTATATTCGACAGGTCGACGCCTGATTTTTGCAACTTCTCAAGCATCGGCCTTATGCTGCTCATTGCCTCATACACATTCATAACTTCTTTTTACCCTCGTTTAAAAACAAAAAAGTGCTCACGTGATTTCACAATCAAGCAAGCACATACACTTTGTTAGCCAATAGTACGACACAAAGATAGGAACAATTATCTATTTTCCAAATTTATTCCCGTTTATTTTATATAAAGATAAAAGGCATACCCCAGAAGGAGTATGCCCGGCACTGCCTTTGAGGGCGTGTAATAATCAAACAAAGTGTACAGTGCTTAAATCTTTGCCGAAACGTTGTATGGCGGCCTGCATTTTCTCTATGGTTTTTGCCGAAGGATTTCTCCTGCCTGTAACATAATGGCTCAACTGTTGTTGATTTATTCCCGTCAAGCGCGACATGCCGGCAAGAGAAAGTATCTTCGAGTAGTAAGAAAGAAATGATGCCATGTCGTACTTGTAATCGAAATCCACTTCTTCAAACTCTTTTCCTTCTTCCGCATGATATTTTCTCATATCGTCATACCCGGCCTTAAACATCGTCATGGCCTCATCGACGGTCTTTCCCGTCCCTGTTACAAGATAACCCATGTCATCGGCGTCCATGTAAATGCTGTATGTCCCATCTCCGGCGCGCTCTATCACTGCGGTAACTTTTCTTTTTTCCATTCCTTTATCTCCTTTTATCTTATGGTGGAAGCAGGGGGATTAAATCCCCGCTGCCTTTTTAATCTTGTTTAGTGTTCCGGTTGCTACTTCTTCCGATCCGTGGTTGCTCATTTGGAACATTTTTCCCGTCTTTGGGCTGTACCATAAAGGGTGTCCGGCTTGTTGTCGGCCTATATCGTAACAGCCCGCTTTCTTTACAAGCCTTTCGAGTTCTTTGTACTTCATTTTGTTTTTGTTTGATTATTACAATGCAAATATAATGATATTAATTTTAATATCAAATATAATGCAGATAAATGATATGATAATTAATATCATTTAACACCGGACGTATAAGTAAAAAGAGAGGGAAACATTGTTTGAGGAAGATTTTCCCGGGATTTTGGCTGCCAACAGAGTGCATTTCGGAGAAGTGAGGAAAATTTTCTACACTTTTTGCAAGACTTAATGATTTACGGTCAAAATTTCGTAAATAAATAAGGTTATACCATTTTTCGGACATCAGCAAAATGGTGAGGTTATGCAAATACGATCTGTTTTCCTTTTTGAAATAGTTTCCACGCCATGAAAAACTTGAAAGAGTAAAAAAATCCCCGGCAATCGCCGAGGATCTTGTCAAAAGTTTTTCATAAAAGAGAACCCGATACTTTCTTCATTCAAAACGGGGGTAAAATAGAATGGCGGGTCGTACTCGTCCCGGTGATTGCGGTAGCGAATTATACAACTTATTCCTACAAGCTCACCGATACTGCAAACAACGCTCGTTATTATTACCCCTTTGGTCCGTTTAGATATTTTATTCATGGCAGTATTATAACTTTCACTACCATTCAAATAATCGAGAGCATCATCTGTCATCGTTTTACATATCACTGGTATTGCAATAGCCGCCGAAATGGTAGAAAGAGTTATCAAAGCCTTGCCGGATTTCAAATATCGCATATTTATATCTCTAAGCCGATTCCATTCCTCCCTGTTTTTTTCGATCATAAATTGACGGGTTTTTATCGCCTCTTGGAAACTCTCATTTGATTCTTTGGAGGCATAACGCATTGATTTCTTGATTGATTGACAATCTTTCAAAAATCTATCCCCATATCGGTATGCAAACAAAGGGGCGGATATACCTTTTTCTTGAACATAATCATATAAACCGGTGTTTGAGTTCCCTTTTATTACATCGGCTACCGAAGGCTTACCCCATATTTGTGCAACAATAGTATTTGAGCAAAAAAGAAATGATAAAAAAAGTACAAGTATTTTCATGACATAATAAAATGTTGATTCTTGCAAAAATATATCAATATTCTTGTAAAACAAATTTTGTATTAAAAAAATTAATGCGCCCCATATCGGAACGCATTAAAATGTTGAATCAAGAACTATCCCGCCGAAAGCCTCATTAACGTTACCTCGCAATTATCATCGGCTGAATTGGCTTGTATATCGACTATCCCGAAATACCGTCCGAATTGCTTGAAGTAAACGGGATAGGTATAGTCGATATTTTTCAAGTCCAAAGCGTTTAATTCGACGGTTACGGTAATCAAGTACATATCTTGAACCAACTCTATATAACGGCTGTAATACTTCGACAAAAGAGATTTGAAATCCAAGCCGTCAAAGGTTAATCCGCATTTTCCGTCTGCCCGTTTAATAACACTCATTATGCGGGGTTCAAAATCCTCAAAAGTATATGTTAGATTGCCGTCATCGTCTTTTTCTTCGCTGGCCATAATGATTTTATCACCCTCAGAAGCTGCGAAAGGTAATTCTATCAAGTCTCCTTCTTTTTCCAGCCTTTTATCGGGAATGTCGAAATATCCGTCATAGTCTCCCGTTACCGTGTCATCTTCCGCATAACGTAAATAATTACGTTGATAATACCCGTCTTTCGAGAAGGATATTTCTATGTCGTTCGGGTCGGTAATGAGGCGATCCGTCCAGTCATTGAACTTTTTTCCGTAAACATATCTTGACACCTTATTTTTGAATAAAGT
>ENA-UONT01001019-UONT01001019.1-human-gut-metagenome-genome-assembly--contig:-CS20-NODE-1019-length-26590-cov-20.954777_pt1 | contig 26590 bp, 39 predicted proteins | sample MGYA00242459_ERZ724006 | MGnify/ENA metagenome assembly ERZ724006 | reverse complement strand
GTTATGGCCGGTATGGTTGCCGTGATTGCTTTGCTTGCAATAGGTGCGGCGGCGTTGGCTCCTGCCTTGACACTTGGCGCGGTTGGATTTATCGCCTTTGGTGCTGCGATACTTTTGGTTGGAGCAGGAGCCTTGCTTGCGGCGACAGGCTTAACATTGGTTGCTTCGGTGCTTCCGATAGTGTCCGAATACGGATTGAGCGGTGCTTTGGCAATAGCGGCTCTCGGTGCGGGATTAATGGTGTTTGCGTCAGGAGCGGCGCTCGCCGGAACAGGCTCAATGGTTCTCGGGGCGGGATTGCTTGTTGCGGCCGCAGGGGTTGCGGCGTTTGCGGCGAGTGCTTTGATTGCGGTTGCGTCCGTTACTGTCTTGACCGGAATAATGGGTGTGCTAACCGCCTTGATTGTGGTGTTTACGGTATCTGCGCTTGCACTTTCGGCGGCGTTTTTGATACTTGGAACAGCAACGCCGAAATTCGCGGATGCGGTTGGGTCGCTTCCGGGAGCGTTCGGCGCAATGCTTGTCCCTGCGGCTGCGCTGCTTGCGGTTATTGCACCTCTTACGGTTGAGTTTGCCGCACTTGCGCTTGCGCTGGGTGTAGTATCTCCGGCGATGTCCGGTATGGCGAGTTCGATTACGATTATGAGTGTAATGCTTCCGATGCTGTTATCAGGAATGAGCGATGCACCGAAAATATTTGAAAGTATGCTTTCGCCGACAGAACAATTACTTGCAGCTGCTTCGCCGCTTGCGGCGGCTTTTACTGTTTTGGCTTCTGCGGCGGCAACGCTCGGAAGCGCCATTACAACTACGGCAAACGGGATAATAACGGTTCTGTCGGCCATGCAGCTTCTGCCGACAATTATAGCGGCTGTGTTTTCTTCGATTGAAAAGGTTGTAAAGACAAGCTGTGGTAAGCTTGTTACCATATCAAGAAATTGTACAAACAATATTAAAAGCGTATTCTCGTCCATGAACTTGTCATCAGCCGGGCAAAACGCTATGCAAGGTCTTATTAACGGTATGGAAGCAAAGCGTCCGGCGGTTGTATCAAAGGCAAGAAATATAGCCAATTCGGTATCGAGGACTATAAACGATGCACTTCAGATTCATTCTCCCTCAAGGGTCACAATGGAGTCGGGTGAATTTACAACGCTCGGACTTGTCAACGGTATGGAAAACAAATTACCGGCATTAAACGCCGCGTCGAAAAAAGTCGCAACAACGGCAGCTATATCGATAAACGATGAGCTTATGGCTTATTCGAGTGATGACGGTGGAAGCTCCATAAATACGATATATGGCGGAGACACGACCGTTGCCCCTGTATTCAATCTGACAATAAACGGGATGACGAGTGACAGCGAAAGACAGACAGCACGTAAGGTAAGAGGTTGGGTTCAGGATGAATTCGAGAACATTTTAAATAGTATGAACAGGCGCAACGCAAGAACGCAATATATTTAGAGGTGATAAAAATGGCTTTGATAAACGGTTTGTATGTACACGTAACCGATGAAAAGATAACCAACGATACCGATGTAAGTTCACACAGCGTAGAGAGTGGAATTGATGTCACAGACACGATTAAGCCAAAGCCGATTGAAATAACGCTTTCGGGTAAGATAGTCAGCTTGCCGGGGACGGATGGAATGTCAGCCTTTACTATACTTCAAAAGCTGCGTCAATTTCAAAATACAGGCGCGCTTGTTAATTATTCAGGCCGAAACGCAATGGCTGGATACCAAATAACAAGCCTCGCCACATCGCATGGGGGAGACATTGCCGGCGGAGCAAATTTCGATATGACATTAAAAGAGCTCCGAGTGGCTCAAAATTCTTACGCCCCGACGATAGAGGAAACAGAGGATTCAAATGACGCGGTAACAGATGGCGGCAATCAGTCAGCAGAGCCGGGCGAAAGCTCGGAAGTGTGGTATACCACGCAGGACGGCGATACTGTATGGGCGTTGGTTGCCGCACCGAATGCAGTATATAAAAGCCTTGTTCGAGAAGGTCAGGAAAACGGCGAAATGGGTGCGTGTAATTGGGTTATGGCAAATAATCTGCACGCATTCAGCCGAGCATGGGATTTTAGGACAATGCAAAACGGGGTAAGTATATTATTGGGGCGGAGGAATTAATTATGTCGGCAAAAATAAAAATACCTATAGCAAAGGCTCTGTTGCCTTACAGAATTAATGTCAAGATATTCGGCGGTACATTCAGATTAGAGGTGCGCTATAATGCGGCGGCTGATTTGTTTACGGTCGCTTTACTTAAAGGCGAAACGATAATCTGTATTGAACCGCTTGTTTACGGAGTTCCGATATTCAAAACCGGTTATCGCCCCGAAGTATATCCGCCATTTTCACTTGTTGCGTTAGACGAAAGCCGACAGGCAGAGACGGTCACGTATGACAATTTCGGGAATACGGTATTTCTTGTTGTTGATTGTGAGGCACAAATAAATGAGTAGGTATATAACTGACGCAGTAATGAAACAAAGCTCTACAGCTATCAGCATATCGGATATAGCTTCGGACACGTTTTCGGAGGTTAAGAGACCTGCGGGAATGTATGATTTTAGGTGCATAATTCAAACATCTGAGGTTGTAATAAAAAACATAGCCGAAAACGGCTTGCCGGCATATGACTTTGAATTTGAAATACCGTTTGACGACGATTTAATAGCAAACGAAGCTGAAATCAGAATTTATAATTTATCGGAATCAACGAAAAACAAGTTTGCTATAGGAAACAGCATTGATGTAACAGCGGGATACGGCGATGATATGGGAATCATTCTGCATGGCTGGATAAGCAATGTTCAAACCGAATGTTCCGGTGCGGATATAACAACGGTTATATATGTTTTGGACACCATTGCATATGATACGGAACAAACGGTTAATAAGTCGTACACAGCCGGAACTTTGGCATCGCAAATACTGAGCGATTTAATTAATATGACAGGGCTTGAAATTGCAGAATATGAGCTTCAACGCGACTATACATATAAAAACGACACTAAAGTATCAGGTGCAATTATGGATTGCATTAAAAATTATGCAGACGTATGCGGTGTTTCGGTATTTATAAGTCAACAAAAGATTTATTGTAAGCCGATATGGCTTGGTTGGAACACATACTTTACCATTTGCCCCGAGACCGGTATGATTGAAAGCCCGGAAAGGTTTACCGAAAGCAATCAAAGCGAGATATATGAGGATATATTTTACGGTTATAACGTGAGTATGCTGTTACAACACAGAATGCAGACAGGTGCAATCGTTGGGGTGAACAGCAAGGTTTGCAGCGGCGATTTCCGTGTTGTGGGCGGCAAGCATATATTTGATGGATTGTCAGCAACAACCGAGCTGAAAATTATGGATAGAATTGACGTTATTATACATCCCGAAGATGAGGATGACGAGGAGCAAAATATAAGCCCCACCGGATATACCTGTACAAAGTACGAATTGTCCGAAGAACAAAAGGTTAACCTTGCCAAATATGTCAATCGAGAAGCCGGAGACAATAATGACGGAAAGCGTGCCATTGCGTCGCATATGTGTAATATGTATGAGTATTGGCGTTGGTCGAATGATGACAGAGCGAAGAAAACTCTGTATCAGACAATATACGGAAATCGTTGGTACGCACAGTCGACCCGAAACAATCAGACTTATACAAGCGAGGATTTGAACGCTGTTGAAGATTGCATATGCAACGGAAACCGAAACTTGCCGCCGTATGTTAATGAATTTGATATGTGGGGCGGCGTGGCTCATTTGGGTGACAGGAATTATACGGATATAGTAAGCATATATCCAAACCCGACAAGTGACGGTGACCTACAAAGGCATATATCCGTACTCAAAAACGGAATGGGAGCAAGCGGAAAGTTTTACACCGTGTATATGTATTCGGACTATGGCGGTAATATTTTTTACTATGAGTCGGACAAGTACAAAGAATATTGCGACAGTAAATATATAAGTGCCGCATCGTCGCTTGCACAAAAATTTGTAAGCGTTGCCGTTGCGGAAGAGGGAACAGCCGAAACGGGAAACAACAATCAGAAGTACGGCCGCGAAATGGGCGAGAACAATGCGGCATGGTGCGGTTATTTTGTGGCGTGGTGCGCAAAGCACGCAGATGTGCCGACATCGGTCATTGCGTGGAATAATGAGAGTTGCGGGAGCGCGGCGTGGTATGCGTATGCAGCGGAAAAGAAGGGCATCGGAATGTATCACGCAAAAGGGAGCGGATATACCCCGAAAATCGGTGATATATTTGTCCAAAATTATAACGGCACAGATTACGCCGAAAAAGGACACGTGGGAATAGTCCGAAGTTATGAATCGGGCGATTATTTTAAGAGCATCGAGGGTAACTCCTCAAATAAGGTCAATTCCCGGTCGCTTTCTATACACCAATACACATTCGTAACACCGAATTGGGAGGCATCATAATGAATGAGTTTAAATTTTTTCAAAATATGATTAAACAAGAACAGCTTGCTTTGCATACAGCTTTTTTGGCTAAGGTTATACAAGCCGATGATAAAAGTGCGGTTGTTCAGCCGTTAATGAGCCTTAAAAGCAGCAAGACAGGAAATCAAATGGAAGTCGGATATGTGAGAGCCGTTGTGCCCGGTAACATCAAATTCAAATGCGAAAAAATCACTTATATGGTATCGGATACAGAAAGCGGAACAAAGACAGTTATGGTCCCCGATAATCTCGCCAAAGACGATATTGTATATGTGGGTGTTTGTGAACGGGATATAACAAATGCGGTTTCCGGAAGCCCGGAACTTTCGACAATGCGAACTCACGATATAAATGACGGCGTGATATTATGTGTTTTGTGAGGTAATAACAATGAAAGGTTTTAAATTAGATTCTAAAGGTGATGTCATTTTTGAAAACGGTGACATAGCGTTTACGTCAGATAATAAACTAAAGGCGCAAACAATCCGTACTGTAATCGGCACAAACAAAGGAGAATGGCCGTTAAATAAAAACGAAGGAATAAACTTTGATTACGTTTTAGGAAAGGGAATAACCGATGATATGATTATGACACAAATTATCGACGGTATGCGTCAGGTGGACGAAACGCTTTACCTCGATAATTTTAAATGTACAGAGGATAAGAACAGCCGAAAAAAGACGGTTATTTTTTCGGCATCCGATACTAAAAATAATACTTTGACAAGTGAACAATCGTGGATGTAAGGAGATGATTTTATATGGCTAACCCTGAGAGCTGGGGCGTGACAAGTTCCGGATTTTACTGTCCTACATATTCAGAAATAATAACAGAAAAGGCTAAAACAGCAAGAAAACTGTTCGGAGATGACATTGACACCGGCGAGCAAACCGCGCTTGGAAAGTTTATCAGAATAGATGCAAAGGATGACCAAAGACTATATCAGCTTGCGGAACAGCTTTATTATTCGAGATTTCCGAATACCGCGACGGGAATAAGTCTTGACAGAATTTGTGCGCTTGCCGGGATAACTCGCAAGCCGGCAAGTTATGCGCGGCACGTGATAAGGGTATATGGAACAAACGGACATAGCGTGTCCGCCGGCACTCGGTTTAAAAGCGACAACGGCAGCATATTTTGGTGTCAGCAAACAAAGACAATAAATCAAATGGATTTGGTGAACGATGTTACACTCTATTATACCGACGTAACAGTAGAATGCGAAACAGCCGGAACAATCGGGAATGTTTCAACGATTAATTCGCTTGTAGAGGTTGACCCTGATGTAACAGCTGTTGAATACCAAAGTGCCGAGGTTGTCGGCAAGGGTGAAGAAACGGATGTTGCTTTAAGAGAAAGGTTTACAAAAGTTGTTCAAGGGCTTGGAACAAACTCTAAAACATCTATAATTGCCGCACTTTTAAAATTATCATATGTCAACGATGCGATTATTATTGATAATAACACAGGTGTGGATAAAACAATATCAGAGGATTTTACTATTTCGGGAAGAAGCTATGGAGTTGTCGTGCACGCCGTAAACGATGAGCATACAGACGAAATTGCTCGGGTTATATTCAGTAAACAACCACTCGGCATACTTCAGAGCGGTACAACATCGGCATTTGTTTATGACGAGTCTGAAACAGAGCATTCGGTCAAATTCTCATACGCAAGAGATAAGAGCATTAATATAGCCGTGACTTGTAAGGTGTCATCTTCGTTTAATTCTGACGCTGAACTCCGATTGGCTTTGCAAAACGCAGTGAGCAATTTAAAAATAGGTGAGGATGTAATCTATTCTTCATTCTATAAATACTTGTACAATGTAAGTGATATTATTGAGGTTACTGAACTGAAGCTTAACGATAATACAAGTAATATAATTATTGCGCAGGATGAGGTTGCAAAGCTCGGAACAATAACACTTACGTATTCGGAGGAAAATTAAAGTATGAAAGAATTTGTATACAACACCCCTGAATATAACTTGCCGGACGCTTTTAGAAAATCGGAGGATAGCAATAATTATAAACTTTTGCATATTAATGAGAAGTCCAAAGCAAGCATAGTTCAAACATTTAAAGATTTATTTGAATTGCTTGACATTGATAAGGCAAGCGGCACACACCTTGATATGTACGGGAAGATGTTCGGTGTAAAACGCGGACAAGACAATGATGATAAGTACCGCATACAAATTAAAGGTAAAATCGGGCAAAACTTTACCGATGGACAACACGACAAAGTTGTTGAAATTCTTGCTTATATTTTGCAATGCGATATAAGTGACATAAAACTCACAAACGGAGGTAATACTGGGTCGGTAGTGCTTAAGGATATACCGCTAAATGTGCTGATAACAGCAGGGTTTGACGTAAACGGAGTTAATGCTCTTATAGAGGGGTTGCTGCCGGTTGGTGTTACCTTGACATCGTTCGTATACTCGGGAACATTTGAATTTGCTGCGACAGAAAATGAACAAGATGAAGAAAAAGGGTTTTCTGATGAAAGTGGCACAATCGGCGGTTACTTTGGTTTATTAAATGCTTAGGAGGTATAAAATAATGGCAATCGAATTTACAAACAAACCTATCAAATGGACAAACGAGGGAACCGCTCCTTCATCAGATTTAAAAACAAACGGCTTTCAAGCAGGATATAAACCCCCAGCCGCTGTTTTTAATAATCAATGGCACACAACAGGCGAATGCATTGAGGAATTGCAGACTAAGGTAAGCGACACAGACGATAAGAAAGTCGATAAGGTAGAAGGTAAATCTTTAATTAATAAAGATTTTGCCAACATTGTTACACTTAGTAGCAAAGAGAGTGAAGATGCTGTTGGCTATCCTTACATTGAGAAAACGATGTGCATAAACACATATGATGACGAGTATCTTATTAAGATAGGAAACCCAGAGGCAATTGTTGGTAGTGATAGTGGTACCAGTGGATTAATGTTGTTTGACGCTACAACTTCTTTTCCTTCTATTTATATGAATGATGCAGACAGTTATGAAATTAAAATTGCTCCAGAGAGACTAATGCTACATCAGAATGATAAAGATTCTTTTTTATTAATTGATACAAATGATGTTCGTTTGTGTGAAAAGACAACGGATAATCTATTAGATGAGAATTATACATCAACAACAGTGCTACACAGTTTAAAAGATAAGGCAAACACGAGTGACGTTTTAACAAAGACCAACACAACCGCTTTTACGCCAACGGGAGACTATCAGCCCGCTACTAAAAAGTATGTAGATGATAATAAAACCCAAATCGCGGACAATTTAACAACGGAAGATTCGGGCAAGGCGTTGTCTGCAAAACAGGGTAAAATTTTAAACAACAACAAAGTCGATAAAGTCAGCGGGAAAGGACTGTCCAGCAATGATTATACCGATGCCGAGAAAGCGGAGGTCGCAAAGGTTAAAGATAAGGCAAACGTGAATGATGTACTTACCAAAACCAACGCGACTGAGTTCACGCCGACATCAGATTATCATCCGGCTACGAAAAAGTACGTGGATGACTTTATAAACGATGCATTTATGATGGAGTATGAAATAAATGATTCGGATGGCGGAACGCTTCTTGACAGCGACGGACAGCCGATATTGGGCCGTGTGAATGTAACCGATGCCGTTTCGGAACTGGATAAAAACAAAGTTGATAAGGTTTCGGGCAAGGATTTATCGACAAACGATTTTACGGATACGTATAAGTTAAAGCTTGACAATTTGGATTCGAGCCTGAGCACAAAGGCTCCTGCGTATTCGTACAGCACAACCGACCTGACGGCGGGGACAAGCGCGCTCGCAACGGGCAAGCTGTATTTCGTTTACGAATAGGCGGTGAGGATATGGCAAAGAGAATATATGTGGGTGTAGGGAACACGGCAAGGCGCGTAAAGAAAGCGTATGTCGGGATAAATGGACTTGCTCGGCGAATTAAAAAGGCGTATATCGGCGTGGGCGGTGTTGCGAGAATTTTATATACAACCGAGTTAGATTACTGGGGATGCGCAAAACCGTTAAGTCTTGCAAATTTTCATCCGGCGGCAACCTCAAACAGCAAGTACGCGTTATTTGCAGGCGGGTATAATATTACCACGAATAAATCCTATTCACGGGTAGAAGCATATAGCAAGAGCCTGACAAAAGTATCGGCTCCGGATTTAGATAATGAATGTAGTGACCCGGTGTCCGCATCGTTGGACAATGTATCTTTATTCTCATATGGTAGTCCGGGATGTATCAACGCATATGACCTATCACTTACAAAATCGACGGTTACCGAAGGCAATGAAAACAAATACCGCGAGGGTATGCGCGGTGCGAGAATCGGAAATTATGCAGCGTTTGTTGACGGCGTTACATACTCGGGTAATAAATGGATAGCCGCGAAGTGTATAGATACATATGACGCAAGCCTTACCTACTCACAGAAAGGACAATGCTACGGAAGGTATTATCATTCTGTGGTGTTTAACGGAACTCACACAGTTGTTGCAGGCGGACAGGAAGATTGGAATACCGGTGGTTATAGTACGTGGGACCTCGACTTTGCCGAGGCTTTTGATTTATCATTTACAAGAACGATAATAGATAAATTGTCAAAAAAAAGAGAGGGAATGGCGGCTGTTGCAGTAGGAAAATATATTTTGTTTATGGGCGGCGAGGATATAAGAGCCATAAGTGTTGATGATAGGTATGAGAGCGAGATATATGACGTGGTAGACGCATATGACGATTCTCTTACCAGAATCAGTGCACCGCCTTTATCGCACACACTGGTCTGTTCCACCCACTATGATACCATATGTGCAACGGTCATCCATAATCAATATGCGCTTGTGCCATTAGGCGAAAACTTACCTATAGATGTATATGATTCTGCTTTAACGAAGACGACATGCGGAAAGCTTTCGCGTTCAAACGTATCAGCAACAACGATTGATGATTATGCGTTATTCGCAGGAGGAAGTTATTCGTCAGGCAAGTATACATTTCAAACTGATAGCGTTGATGTTTATGCGTATATGCAATAAGAAAGAAATTTGAAAATTTATCTTTGAATGAGGAGGAAAAGAAAGATGAAAAGATATGCAATATGGGATAAGAAAGCCCCGATAATAACGCCTATCGGCGAGGTGTTGACCGCCGAACAATGGAAGGACAGATACCCTGTCGCGAGGCTTGATTCGATAACTGTCGTTTGTGCGGCGGGCGAAATAAACGGTGCGTTTTTCGGCACTTTAGGTCAGATGACACAGATGTATGAAAATCAGGGTGCGGATTTTTCTGAGTGTAAAACGGACGAAGAAAAGCTTGAGGTTATAGAAAAATTCGATGAAGAGCGCAGCGCCTCGTCCGATGACAATACACCTTCAAACGAGGAAATAACCGCGACGTCGCTTGCGAGTATTGCGGCAAGCCTTGAATATCAGAATCTTATGTCGCTTCCCGATGACAATAGCGACGAATCTGTCACAGAAAGCGAGGGTAAATAATTATGAGCTATGAAAAAATCAAGTATTATTATAATGCCGGATTATGGAGCGCACCGATGGTCAAGACAGCTGTGCGCAAGGGAATAATCACCGCCGAACAGTATAAAGAAATCACCGGAAAAGATTATTGATAAAAATTCTTATGATTTGCGTTTGCGTAAATCAAATTTAAATATTATAACAGTAGGAGGAAAATTTATTATGAAATTCAAAGAATATCCCAAAACTACTTCACTTGCCGATAATGACGCGTTTATCGTAGATGGTGACGGAGGAACAAAACATATTTTGGTAAAAGATTCTCTCGCAAATAAGGTCGACAAGGTAGAGGGTAAGGGCTTATCAACAAATGACTTTACTAAAAACTATAAAAGTAAGCTTGACGCTTTAAACCAAAATCTCTCGAATAAGGCAAGTTGTTCATCCGTTCTTATGACTATTGTTCCCAATGAGCCGTTCACGCCGACATCAGATTACCATCCGGCGACAAAAAAGTATGTTGATGATTCGGTGAAGGCGGTCGGAAGTCTTTCCAACCTCACAACAACCGAGAAAACCTCGGTTGTTGCGGCAATAAACGAGCTTAAAGCTGCGATTGACGCATTGAAAGGGAGCTGACAAAAATGCAGATACAAATACCAATCACGGCGGAGATATCAAGAAACAGCCGCACGGTTCAATATATACCGATAGGTCAAGGGGATAATGCGTATCGGTTTTTGGTATCGCTTAAAAATTCGGGCGCGGCGGTAGAGATTCCCGACGGCGCAACGGTTGTTTTAAACTGCTTAAAGCCCGACGGAACATACACCGAGACCGTAGGGAGCGTCAAAGACGGCACGGCGGTATTTGACATAGCTTCAAACACCGTTGCCGTACCCGGTACGGTTATCTGTGAAATGCAGATATTTGACGGAACACAGCTGACCGCGCAGAAGTTTGAACTCAGGGTTGAGCCGAGTATAATCAGTGATGACGTTATAAAATCGACGGATGAGTACGGTCTTTTAATCGCGCTTATCGGCAAGGTGAAAACCGCACTTTTGTCCGAAAGTGTAGGAACATTCGCGATGACAAACTATGTCGGCTCTGTCTCGGGAGGGCTTAGAATCAGCCTTGAATACCCGATAGAGGCAAGCGGTTGGCGGCTGTTTGTCGGCGGCAAAGAGATAACGGATAGGCTTATCGGCGCAGACGAGGCATTTGTAACCGCGCCCGCGATTCTTGACGGCGAGCCGTTGATTAAGTTTTATCGTGATGATGATACGGTGCTTGAGGCAAAAGCGAAAGTGACGGTTAAGACCGACAAAGCGAGAATGGGAAAGCTGATATTAATGCAGAATTAAAAATAGAAAGGAAAATGTTTTATGAAGAAAAGGACAAAGGCAATAGGCGGCGCGGTCGCTGCCGCCGCTGCGGCAACTGCGCTGATTGCGACAAACCCCGCCGCTGACAAAGAAGTAAACATAAACTATGACATTCATCCGATTAACGAGTATGTGTCGGAAATGACGCTTGATGTTCCCGATGAGCTGTCGGCGGACATTGCGGAACTGTACTTAAACGGCGCAGAGGTCGACAAAATGCTGCTTCCCAACGGAAGCATAAAGGCGATTCCGCTTGTATTCAGCGATACGGACAACCTCTCGATTAAGCTTTACCGCCTCGGCGAGCAGATAGGCACGGTGGAGTTTAAAGACGGAAAGGCGGTGCTGAAATGAGTAAACATTTGAAACGATTCTTCGACGTATTTCTTGCCGTTTGTATGGCGATATCGCCCGTGTATGTCTTCGCCGACCGCGCGAGTGTGATTAATATTTCAACGCTCACGGTCGATAACACGGGACTTGCAACCGTTATCGGAAACGTCACAAACGCGGGCGCAAATACGCAGGTGACCTGCCTTGCGATGACATCCGAAGATTTTAATACAACAGATAAGATATTTGGCATAGACCAGGTGACAGTCGGCAACAACGGAACGTTTTTAATTAAATTCCATATTCCGTACAGATTTGCGAATCAAAAGGGGTACTTCCGCTTCGGAACGGACGCGGACGCCGATACGGTCTTAAAAACATATCAAATCGGCGACCTGCCGCCGAACGTTCACAACATATCAAACGGCAGCGTTATCTACGGAGCAGACGCGTATACGCCCGATTCTGTCTATCTGGCGGGGACATATGTTGCGGACAGTATTGTAAACGGCGGCAACAGAATTTACTATAAATTCGGCGATAAATATTATGATTTGCTTGATGAGAATGCGACCTCAAACGCGTATCTTGTTGCCGAAAACGCTATGCCAAGCGCGGAAGTTAATAAAATCAAGCTGAGATACTATTATCAGACGGCGCGGCGCGTGGATTGCGGGGTGTAGTGATGCAGACGATAATAGGAGCAATCATATCGGCAGCGGCGGCAATAACGGTGTGCATCATAAACGCCAACAGTCAGAACAAGAAGATTCTTTCGGAACTTGATAAGCATAACGCCGTTCAGACCGAGCAGATAACTCAGCTTAAGGAGCAGGTACACAAGCACAATAACATTATCGAGCGCACCTACAAGCTTGAAAAGGACGTGGCCGTTTTGAATAACCGCGAAAGCGTTTCGGAACACCGTTTAGAAGATTTGGAAAATAAATAATCAAAATAATTTTAACATTGCTGATTTCAACGCAGGGATTTAAAGGGGTGCAACCCCTTTATTCGCTCCTCCCGAAGGGAGGACGAACGGCGCAAGGGCGCGGCTTGCGCAACGGGGTCGGGCAAAAGAAAGGAAAGTTTATTATGAACAATTCAAACACCAAACCACAAATCACATCGGGAACAATCGCAAGAACAGTAATTTTAATTCTTGCGCTTGTGAATCAAGTTTTGACCGCAACGGGACACAGCGTAATCAACATCTCGGACGAGAATGTCAATACCCTTATTTCAACAGGGTTTACAATCGTTTCGGCAATTATCGCGTGGTGGAAGAACAACAGCTTTACACAGTCGGCAATAAAGGCTGATGCGTTAATGAGGGAGGATAAAACCCGATGAACGGAGTAAGGCGAACCCCTATAAAAATGACGGACTATAACGGCGAATTTCGGTCGGGCGGTGTTGAACTGCCCGATTCGTTTTGTCTGCCGACCGAGCTTGTTCCCGATGTGCGAAATCAAGGCGAGGTGAACTCTTGTGTGGCGTTCTCGGTCACGAATATTATGCAGATTTTCAACCAAAAAGAGGTCGGAACGCGCGATAGATTCTCGCCGGGATACGTTTATGGAAAGTGCCGCGATGAGGATGATACTTATGAGGGAATGATTATTCCGGAAGCGCTTGATTATCTGATAAAGACGGGCGCACCGTTTGAGAAAGACTTCCCGATAAATGAGGAAGTCCCAAAGATAATGGAGCTTGTCCGCAACCGCCCCGATTTAGACGAAAAGGCAGAACCCTATCGGATAGCGGGGTACGAAACCTACGCGTGGGCGATAAAAGAGCGTAAGCACAATGCCGTGAAAGAGGCGCTATATAAGTTCCGCACGCCCATACTGGGTGATTTCGACTTGCGAAGCGGTAAGCACGCAATGGCGATTATCGGCTGGAACGATAAGACGCAGAAGTTCCGCGTTGTAAATTCGTGGGGTGAAGAGTGGGGTGACGACGGAATCGGTGACGTTGCCTATGATAAATTAGCAAGGGGGTATTTGATAATGGATGCAAAGAACAGCAATATTTTAATGCCGTTTGAGGACGTACCCGAGAACGAGTGGTACTATAAAGCGGTGAAGCGCGTGTATAACGCGGGGTTAATGAACGGAACGTCAGATAAAACGTTTGAACCCGACAGACCTATGACACGCGCGGAAATGGCACAGGTTTTGTCTAATCTGTGCGATAAAATTAATGATATTGTTAAGGAGGATAAAAATGCGAGCGGTACATCAGATTAAATATAATAAATCAGACAGAAACGGCACACCGATAAAATACATAGTTGTTCACGACACGGGAAATCCGTCACGCGGAGCGAATGCAACGGCGCATTACAATTATTTTAACGGCGGCAACAGAAACGCATCGGCGGACTTCTTTGTTGATGATACGCAGATAATTTGTGTAAACGATTATTACAAGTATTATACTTGGCATTGCGGAGACGGGCACGGAAAATACGGAATCACAAATTCAAACTCGGTCGGGGTTGAATTTTGCGTAAATGTCGGTTCCGACAGGACGGAAACGCTCAGACGAACCGCACAGCTTGTGCGTGAGCTTATGAGCGAGCTGAATATTCCGATTGAGCGCGTAGTCCGTCACTTTGACGCAAGCCGCAAGAACTGCCCCGCTTCTATGAGTGCAAACAACTGGGCGGAGTGGTACAAATTTAAAGAAATGCTGAAGGGAGACAGCTTAACAATGTCACAGTATGAAGAACTTAAAAACAGAATAGATGAGATGTCAGCCAATCTGACTGACATTGTAAACGATATGGACAGGAAGCTTGAAAGGCTCACAAACCCGATGATATATAACTACATAGACGATAATATGCCCGAATGGGCGCGTGAGGCGGTCAAGTGGGCGGTTGATAACAAAATCTTAAACGGTGACGAATCCGGTCTTAACCTCGATGATAAGGATTTAAGATTCATCACAATGCTGTGGAGGATGAGGAAATAAAAAACGGCGAAAAACAACCCCACAAGTTATATGCTTGTGGGGTGTGAATTATTTCGTAAGATGCACTATCGAAAGTAACATCTTGTCCCAAACACACAGGTGTTCGGATATTATTTTGATTGGTACACCAATCGATGTTATATCCGAACTTTCAGCTATTTCTTTCAACGGAAGTTCGGATTTTACTTTATCTCCGCCTCCGTCTGGGTTATGCCCGTAATTATAGACGATAACGATTTTGTCATCAAATAAAAATACTGAATTAACGAACATATCAACAATCTTTTTTCGATATTTTATATCCGACGCGTTTCCTTGCGCAAGGTAGTTAAAATAATTCACGACTTCACTTTTTGAAATTTCGGGTGCCACACAAACGCTTGTAGAAAGTTCAAATTTAATATCTTCGCGTTCCGCTTCAAGTTCTATAAGCCGCTCTTTTGTTGAGGGCGTGAATATCCCTTGTTCGATTGCGGTAAGCATATTTCCGATTGCCTTTTCTTTTTCGGCAAGGGCTTTTTCTAAATGCTCCCGGTTATTGTTGGCCTTTGCTTCATCGGCAAATATTTTCGATATTGTGGCGGCTATTTTATCTATTACGTCGGGCCGCTTTAAAATATTATCGATAACAGAATTTACAACAATATCTTCTATATATTCTTTGCGGATACTTCGTCCTTTACAATTTCCTCCCTTTTTTCTTGCAGAGCATTTATAATAATGATAGACAGAGCCGTTTTTACTTCGGCCGCTCTCTCCGGCCATCGCGGCTCCGCATTCGCCGCAAAACAGTTTAAATGTCAGCATATATTTCACCTCCGCCTTATTGGCCGCGCTTGCGTGCTTGTTCGCCGCCGCTCTTTTTTTCGCTTTATTGTATGTATCGCTGTCAATTAATGCCGGGATTCCTCCATTTATAACAACATCGGCGAATTTATATATTCCCGTATAACGTTCATCGGATAAAATCCTGTTAATTTTGCTATAACTAAAGTCTTTGTTTTCAAGCGTCTTGTATCCGTTGGATTTGAGCCATTTAATAATATCTTTGGTTGTTTCTCCGTTATTGTACATCTCAAATATTGCCCGGACAGCAGGGGCTTTATTATCATCTATAGCGTAGCGTTTATCGGGTGTTTCGGTGTAACCGAAAATCTTAACGCCATTCGTTTGACATTTATGCGCACCTTCCAACATTCCGCGAGTTACCTTTTGTGATAAATCAGCGGAATAATATTCAGCCATACCCTCTAAGACGCTTTCAAGTATAACACCTTCCGGACTGTCGGATATGTTTTCCATTGCGGATAATACCGATATGCCATACTTACGTAACTTCGCCTTATATATTGCGCTGTCATAGCGGTTGCGTGCAAATCGGTCAAGCTTATACACAAGCACCGCGTCCCATTGATTTTTTGGTGCTTCGGTTATCATTCGCCGAAATTCGGGGCGATTGTCAGTCTTTGCTGATGTTGCCCTGTCGATATATTCAGCGGTTATTTCATAGCCGTTACTCTCGGCAAATTCCTTGCACACACGATGCTGACCCTCTATCGATTGTTCATTTTGTTTATGTGATGAGTATCGCATATATAGCGCAACTCTTAATTGATTTGGCATAAAATCATATCCTTTCAAAAAAAATTTGACATTTTAAAAGAGATATGCTAAACTATACTTGTTCAGATAGGTATGCGTTTAGCATATCTTTATTCATTCTCTTGTCGCTACCAACGGCAGGGGAATTTTTTTGGTTAATTTGCGAATTTAGAAAATTCCAATGTGTTTTTATCGACTACACAGCCCCATTCATCATAAGGAAAACCGGGGTCACCCGTATACTTCTTTGCACTTATCGTATAATAATCGCCCATATCTTGAAATACAACTTTTGTATTTGGGTCATTATCAGATATATTAAATTGCTTCTTAAACTTTTCTACAACAATTTTTTCGACCGACTCGATGGATTTATCATACATATATCCGTCTTTTGAAAGCAAAATTGTGTCGTTGTAAAAATCTACATCAAAACCGCCAACGATGGATGAAATATCGCGCAGCTTAAAATATGTGTTGTCGTTGATATTATATCCCTGCAAGGTTATGTTCTCGCCGTTTAATTGAATAGGATATGGGTTTTCTGTAGCAATGTACTGCCCTGCAAACGCCCCAACTGTTCCAAAAATCATTGCACCGGCAACAAAGCAAACGATATTAGATTTTTTCATTTATATTCCCCTCCTAAAATACTGCTTGCCTATTTGATTAACTCTGAAAGACGATTTTTAAGTTGTGTAACCAAATTATAAATATCAGATATATCATTTAATACAAATTTTTCCTGAGATTCGCCGTTTGGAATAATTACATATTTTATATTTTCTTTGAGGTAAATTCTACATATCCAACGGGTAACTTTTTTGTCAAGCAGTACCGAGAAATAACTAACTGTGTCTTTATACGTAATTCGGTTTAAATTTACGTCTGAGCCGAGCAATGATTTTATAATATAAAATGATTGTAATTCCTCTGCGGTTGTGATAATGCTGTTTTCCGTACTTGTATCAGCAGTATCGGTTTCGGGTATACTGTCAGTCTCATTTTCCGCTGATGTGTCATCGTTTGAGTTTAAAGCAATCTTTATCTTATCGTTGACAAGCTCACCTATGTATTGAACAAGAGCTTTTTTGACGAGGGGTTTGAATTTATCTATTGTATTTTGATAAATCCTACCTTCATATACGCCGGATGATAATATAAATTTCGCAAAATTATCACTCGGATTAGCAAATTCTTTTTTGCAAAAGTCTTTAATAAGGCCACAATACTTTAATTCGGACGCGCTGTTCAAAATGTTGTTTTTATCAAAATTTTCTTTGCTGAACTTTTTGAGTTCTGCTATGTCGCTGTCTTTCAACTGTTCTAAGTTTATGGTTAAAAACGGAGTGCTGTCCATTTTGTTTACTTCGTCAAGGTCGGTAAAGAATCTGTATTCTATACCGTTTGTCAAAATGGCAAATTTAGCTTTGCTTGTCCCGAAGTATCTGAAAAGCTGTGAATCGTGCTTTTCGAGTTTTTCATTTACTGATTTGGCTTCGATTAATATAGTAGGTTCGTTGTCAATAATAATGGCATAGTCAACCTTTTCACCCTTTTTAATACCTACGTCTGCAACAAATTCAGGTACGAACTCAGTCGGATTAAACACATCATATCCGAGCATAGAGAAAAACGGCATTATCAAAGACGTTTTAGTTGCTTCTTCTGTCTGTATATTTTCTTTAAGACTGTCGATTCGTGTGATAAAACTTTTAATTTTTTCCTCAAACATAGTGAAATCTCCCTTTTAATATGATAAGATTTATAATTTTCCCTCTAATTTGTATATATCTATTGCCATTCTAATAAATTGCTCCGGCATATCAAGGCGTTCGGCAACCTCCCAATATTCACAGTAACCGCTTTCGAATGTCTCGACAAGCAATTCAATAGGTAAAAATTCATGAACTGCCGCGCGATTCGCTCTATTTTCGTGCTGTTCTATTAATTGATATGGACTGTACAGTTTGTGTGTTGTCCCACTTTTGCAATGCCCGTATTCGTGTGAAAGAACACAAAATTCTTCATCGGTGTCAGAAAAATTGTCATACTTAAAGAAAATGCCAAAAATATTTTTTATGTCGTCTTTAATTGTGACAGCTTTATTCTCTCCTGTAGATGTTTCTATAAGCTTGATATTTTCATCTACAATCCGACAATATAGATTCGCTAATATATTACTGTTTATTGCCATTTAAATCCTCTTCCTTTTCAATGGTTTCTCTAAGCATCCTCGCAAATGTCAACAGTCTTTGCTTGTCGGCTTCGCTCAACTTTTTCGATTCATTGTACATCGCATAAGAAAAATCATCGAATTTAATATTATCTTGCCCGGGTTTTTGGTTAATATCATCTGTGTTACCGAGCAAGTAGTCGATTGTTACACCAAAATAGTCGGCAATTTTTTGAAGTTTGTCAGCTTTAGGCGTTGATATTCCTTTTTTCCATTTAGAAAATGTTTGTTGAGGAATTCCGGTTTCCTTTGCAACTTTATAAGTTGACACTCCTTTTATTTGTAATAAGTGTTCAAAAATTTCATACATTGTTATGCACCTTCCACAAAATACAAAATGGTAGCAAAAAAAAGTTAGCAAAACACCTTGACAAATAACTAAATAAGTAGTATAATACACCTATAAAAACCAATTTGCAATACTTTATTATGAACAGAGGTGATAAAATTTGTACAAAAAATTTGTTGAATTATTACAAAAAAATAATGTAACTTCATATCAAGTTGCAAAAAAGACGGGTATATCTCAAATGGTGTTTACGCGATGGAAACAAAATAAGTGCAAACCTAAAGTAGATAAGCTTTTGATATTAGCGGATTATTTTGGGGTTGACATCAATTATTTCTTATCGGAGTAAAAAATTAAATTACAAGAAAGTGAGGTGAGATGAAATGTTAAGTCAAGATTTAAAGGTTGAAACATATGCGCTAAACGACATTGATGAGATAGATAACGACAGTAATTTTATAGATTTTTGTCGTATGATGGGAAATGAGATATTAAAACAGCGCAAGATAAAAGCGTTAAATGAAAGAAATATTTAGGAGGTACAGAGATGAAAAGAAAAACAAGGCAGACGATAGTGTATAGTATAACTTTCACGGCGGCGATAATGGGGTTCGTGGGCTTCACATTTACGCTTGCCGGGATAGGAATGGGAATGTATGGGTTACTCGGCGGATTCATAAGAGCTGTAATCTCTGCGGCAGCAGCGGTATTCTTCGGATACCTTGCCATAGAGATGGACAAGCGTATGATTCGCGAGGAACGCCGCCGCTTGAAAACGGTTACCGTTCAGACGGTGAGAATAGACACCGTGGCTGTTATGAATCAGCTTGAGAAAAAACCGATTCGGAAGGTGGTGATGTGAGATGAAAGAATATAAAAAGTCCGCCCTTGCGGTAACAAGGAACGGACAAACCAATATTTAATAAAGAAACACTACATTAATGATACCACAAGATATTGTTAATGTCAAGTATGGGGGAATTTTATATGGACAGTAATTTAATAGTTATTAAACAGCTTCCCGTTATAGAGGAACATTTACAGAAGATGAAGCTTGAGATTGAGCAAAGGGTCGGTATGGTCAACGCTCTTGAATGCAGCGAGGACACGCGGAAGGAAGTCAAAAAAGTTCGCGCACAGTTAAATAAGGACTTGGAGGACTTTGAGAACCGCCGCAAGGAAGTCAAAAAGAAAATCGAAGAACCGTATAAGCAGTTTGAACAGATATACAAGGAAAACATTTCAGAGCCGTTCAAAGCAGGAATAAACAAGCTTGACGAAAAGATAAGGACGGTTGAAAGCGACATTAAATCCGAAAAGGAAAGAAAGGTTAAAGCATACTTTGACGAATACCAAAAGAGTATGGAAATTGACTTTTTAAGCCTTGAAAAAAGTGGCATTCCGATAACCCTGTCAGCAAGTGAAAAATCGCTGAAAACCGCCGCAAAAGAGTATATCGACAAAGCGGCGGACGATTTAAAATTAATCGAAACACAGGAACATAGTGACGAAATCCTGCTTGAATACAAGAAAAATTTAAGCATATCGGCGGCGATAACAACGGTCTTGAACCGACATCGCGAGCTTGAAAATATGGCAGATGCCAAAGCGGAAACGGCGGCACAACTCAAGGCCGCAGAAGATGCGGTTGATGAAATTATGTCTGAGATTGCTCCGCCGACTACTGTTGAAACGGAGCAGAAAGAAGCAATATTCGAGCTTACGTTCACGGTCAGAGCGACAAAAAACAAATTAAGAGATTTAAAAGAATTTTTAACTGACGGAGGATATGAAATATTATGAGTAACGAAATGGCAAAAAGACCGGCATTTTCGGTTGTGATAAATTCGGACAAGTTCAAGAAATCGATTATGAATACGCTTCAAGACGAGAATAGGGCAAGACGCTTCATCTCATCAATAGTGTCGGCGGTAAACACCAATCCCGCACTTGCGGAATGTGACGCGACAACGATAATTTCGGGTGCGCTTCTCGGCGAAAGTCTTAACCTTTCACCGTCACCGCAGCTCGGTCAGTATTACCTCGTTCCGTTTAACGATAACAAACGCGGGTGCAAGGTTGCGCAGTTTCAGCTTGGATATAAAGGGTACATACAGCTTGCGATTCGCAGCGGAAAGTACAGAAAGTTAAACGTTCTTGCTATAAAAGAGGGCGAGCTGATACGGTTTGACCCGCTTAACGAAGAAATCGAGATAAACCTCATAGAGGACGAGATAGTACGTGAAAGCACACCCACAATCGGCTATTATGCAATGTTTGAGTACACCAACGGCTTCAAAAAAGCAATCTATTGGAGCAAGCAGAAAATGGAGGCACACGCCGTCAAATATTCGCCTGGATATAAGGCGCATAAAGGTTATACATTCTGGGAAAAGGATTTTGACGGAATGGCATACAAAACAATGCTCAGACAGCTTATTTCAAAATGGGGTGTGATGTCGATAGAAATGCAGGACGTAATCGCAAAGGATAACGGAATCTTAAGAGAAAATAACGAGGTTGAATTTATAGGCGACACCGAAGCAGCACCGACAGATATACCAAAGCAACAGGACGAGCCGGTTGAAGCCGAGACGGTAACAATGGACGAGTTATGATATACGACATAATTTCGACCGGGAGCAAGGGGAACGCCGTAGTCATAAATGATAAAATCCTAATCGACTGCGGCGTTCCGTTTAAGAAATTAAGCAGGGTATACGAAAGTCTGTCGATTGTTCTTCTGACGCATAAACATACCGACCATTTTAATAAAAGAACAATCAAAAAGCTCGCCGAAGAGCGCCCGACGCTTCGCTTTGCCTGTGGGAAATGGCTTGTTCCCGATGTTGTAAAATGCGGCGTGAAAAAGCGTAACATAGATGTAGTTGAAAGCGGTAAAATTTATGATTATAAGGCATTTAAGATAAGTCCATTTACATTGTATCACGATGTGGAGAACATCGGATGGCGCATATTTTCGGGCGGCGAAAAGGCGATATACGCAACGGATACTAAGACGCTTGACGGAATAACGGCCAAAGATTATGACTTGTATCTGATAGAAGCCAACTACACCGATGAGGAATTAAAACAGCGGCTTATTGAAAAACACAGAAACGGTGATTTTGTATACGAAGACCGAGTACCGCTTACGCATCTTTCCAAAAAGCAAGCCGATAACTTCATTATTGAGAACGGCGGAGTAAACGCGAATTTTGTATATCTGCATATGCACGGAGGCAGCATAGATGATTGTAACAGCTAAAATAATCGGTTATGACGGAAAGAATATGGTTGTTATCCCCGATGCTTCGATTGACAAAGAATTGATACAAAAACAGATAAATCGGGTTGAAATCCGCTTAAACGATGGGCGCACAATCACCGCCGAGCAACGGAAAAAGGCGTATGCAACAATTCGGGATATTTCCGATTACAGCGGACACGCCCCCGAGTTTTTAAAGGAATGATTCAAATATGAATACATAATAAAAACAGGCGGCAAGTATTTCAGCCTGTCGGATTGTTCGGTGACAGTTGCACGGCAGTATATCAATGTATTAATTGATTTTTGTCTGCATTACGGCGTTCCGCTGTATGAGCCGATGACTAACCGAACCGATGATATAGACGCATATCTGTATATGTGCTTGTATTATCGGAAGTGTGCGGTTTGCGGAAGAGCGGCGGACGTTCATCACGTTACCGGTTCAAAGCTCGGAATGGGTGCAGACAGAGATAAGGCTCACCACGTGGGAAGAGAAGCGATTGCACTCTGCCGAACACATCATAACGAGGCGCACAGCCGCGAGAAAGAATTTTTCGAGGAAAACCATATTTACGGCATAAAGCTTGATGAAACATTATGCGAACGATTAAATTTAAGGAAGTGATTTAATGATAAACAAAGTAATTTTAATGGGAAGGCTGACGAAAGACCCGGAACTTCGGCGCACGGGAAATCAAACGCCGGTATGTACGTTTTCGATTGCTGTCGATAACGGCTACGGCGAGAATAAACAGACGGATTTTATTAATTGCGTTGCTTGGAATAAAACCGCCGAATTTGTCAGCAAGTATTTCACAAAGGGTAAGATGATTATTGTCATCGGCCGAATCTCAACGCGGAGCTGGGAAACACAGGACGGAAAGCGTAACTATGCAACGGAAGTTATCGCAAGCGAGGTTAGCTTTGGTGAAAGCAAGTCGGCACAGGCAACTCAGACGGCACCGCTTGACGAGGATTTTGAACCGCTTGATGTAATCGACGATGATTTACCGTGGGGGAGCGAATGATGAAAGAGACGCAATGTAAACGGATTTTAAGGTATATGCAGATTTTCGGGAGTATAAGCACAAGAGAAGCTTTTAATGATTTAGGCGTTGCGAGGCTTGCGAGCCGCATACATGATTTAAAGGAACAGGGAATACCAATCAGCGGCAAGATGGAAACAACCAAAAACCGATACGGTGAGACGGTGAGCTATAAACGTTATCGGCTTGCCGGTGCGGCACGCAGTGACACTAAACAGCGTGATATGATGTAGGAAAACAAACAGGAGAGTGATAGGTATGGCAAGACCTATAAAAAAGGGACTTGACTACTTTCCTTTTGACATCGACTGGAAAAAAGGCGCAATGGAATATCTGTACTGTATGTACGGGATTCTCGGCGTAGCGGTTATAAAACTGTCGCTTGAACCGAGAATATACGGCGGCGAGGGATATTTTGTCGAATACAACGAGCGGAGTTCGCTGATTTTTTCAAATGAATTCGGGGACCAGCTAAGCGTTGCTGATACAAGAGATAAAAAACGTCCCGAAATATATGACGAGATTGTTCAGGCCGCTATAGAATACGGTATATTTGACAAAGAGATGTATAAAAAATATGGCATTCTTACATCTGTGGATATACAGGAAAGATATGTCCGCGCAAAAGAAAAAAGCCAACGGGTAGAAATGGAAAGCCGCTACCTTTTGTTAAGTGATGTCAAAATTCCCAAAAACGTGGAATTAATCGGGGTTTACGGGGAAGAAACAGGGGTTTTTTACCCCGAAAACTCCACAAAGGAAAGTAAAGTAAAGAAAAGTAAAGTAAAGGAAAGTAAAGTAAAGCAGAGGAAAGAAAGTAAGCCGCCCACAGCAGCCGACCGCGTTCTATCGGAATATGAAAGGCTTATAGGAATTCCCACAGGGAATATTGTTGATTTGATTGACGGATATTTAGCGGAGGGAATGACACCCGAGTTAATGATACGGCTAATCGAATATTCGGTTGAGCGCAATGCACGAAGCTGGACATACATAGAAAAAACGATAATAGGCAACTTAAAGGACGGCATTTTAACGATAGACGATTATAACAGGCACAGAGCCGACAGGCAGAAAGCTTTGGATAATCAAAATAATCAAGATATCAAAAAGCCGCAAAAATCAAAGTTTAACAATTATGATGACGGAAATTGGAACCGTGCGGAAATGGAAGCCCTTGAAGAAAGATTGCTTGACAGGATGTTAGAGGAGGCGGAGACGTGATACTTGCGATAGACCCGGGAACAACCGAGAGTGCATATGTTATATGCGGCGGGGACTATAAGCCGTTGTATATCGGAAAGGTGAAAAACGGCGAAATACTTGAAATAATCGAAAATTATGATTATGACGAGCTTGTGATAGAGATGATTGCAAGCTATGGCATGGCGGTCGGCCGTGAGGTTTTCGAGACTTGTGTATGGATAGGGCGGTTTTGGGAAGCGTCAACAGCACAGAAAAAGTCATACATATACCGAAAGGACGAGAAGATGAACCTTTGCGGAAGCACAAGAGCCAAAGACACAAATATCCGTGTGGCGTTAATCGATAGGTTTGCAAAGCACGATTTAAAAAACGGCAAGGGAACGAAACAAAATCCTGACTGGTTTTACGGATTCAAAAAGGATATTTGGGCGGCATATGCCGTTGCGGTTACGTATTTGGATATGAGGTGAGAGAAGATGAAAGATGAACCGATAGGGCCTGATGAGGTCTTGTACGAGATGAGAAAGTGGCGCGACTTGGAAGAACAAATGAGCAAGGATAAGAAATCTGTTAAACAGCGCGCAATAGAATTTGTGATTGGAATGTTGGAAAAGGAGGAACAGCAATGACGCACCCCGATATATTAAGAGCCGAAGTCTTAGGGACTGATTACCCCGGCGAGAAAAGGGTAATAGGAAAATGTGCGGCTTGCGGCGCGGAAATTTGCACAGATGAACGATACATAAAAACATATGACTTCTTGTTCTGCAATGAAGAATGTTTTTTTGATTATTACGGCGCGGAGGTGATAAACGGTGAATAGAAAGAACAGAAAGAACAGAAAGAACAGAAAATGGGAGGATTGGGAAATCCGATACTTAGAGGATAACTACGAGACGGGAAGTATGACCGTTATCGAAATGGCTGACCATATCGGTCGGACGTATGGCGCGGTTCTTACCGAAGCCAAAAAGCTCGGTCTTAAAAGAAAACGGAAAATCTATCCACAGCAATACAGAAACAGAGTAAAAGTAAAGCCACGCGAGGTTCAAGACGCAAGTTATACAAATATCTGTGCATCGGTGCTTGACGGCGACAGCTTTGAGAAGATTGCGCGAGACACAAACCGCCCTGTTGAGCAGGTAAAAGAAATTTACGAAGCAGGGGTAAGAAAAGGCCGCCTTGACGCGATAAAGCGTTATCGGGCGGACGGTTACGTGGCGGCAAAGTCGCGGCATTATAACATTCCGAAAGGCTTTAAGTGGCAGGGCTGCAAAAACGGATAAGGAGTGATGAAAAATGAATGTACAAGAAGCATTAGAAACAATTAAATATGAAGTGGATGAGGAATGTCATTGCGGATATATAGAGAATGAATTACGGCTTGCGATGACGGCCCTTGAAAAGCAGATACCGAAAAAGGGAATTATGATAGGCGATGAATATTCAAGTGTACTGTCCTGTCCCAACTGTCGCAAGCCGATAGTAAATGTTTGGAACATTGCTAAATATGAACCGAACTATTGTCATTATTGCGGACAGGCTTTAGATTGGAGTGATACAAAATGAAAGTGAGGATAAACTAAAATGACAGATAATGAAATTATCCCAATTTCCCTCAAATATGCAAATGAATATGTAACAGTTTATCACAGACATCATAAAGCTGTTACGGGGTGCAAGTTTTGCATAGGCTTGCAGGGTACCGGTGGTGGATTGATAGGTGTAGCGATTTGCGGCAGACCTGTCAGTCGTCATTTAGATGATGGTCGAACACTTGAAATTAACCGACTATGTACTAACGGAGCTCAAAATGCTTGCAGCAGGTTATACGGAGCCTGTGTAAGAATTGCGAGGGATATGGGATATAAAAAAATAATTACATACATTTTGCAATCCGAAAACGGTGCAAGCCTAAAGGCGAGCAATTTCACCTGTGAAGGAATTGCAGGGGGTAAAATATGGACAGGTAACCGCTGTCGAGATAACGGAGTACCAAAAGAATTAAAGCAAAGGTGGGTGAAATATCTATGACAGACGAATTGATAATAAAAAACTTTCGTAATGGTGTCTATAAGAACAAGCCTATGCTGTTTGGGCAAAAATTTTTGGAAAGCGTTCTTGACCTCATCAACCGCCAAAAGGCAGAAATTGAAGAATTAAAAACAGAGATTGAGAGGATGGAAAATCAAAACACTTTACTGCTTAAAAAGAAATATAAGGATACAAATACAGCA
>ENA-UONT01000994-UONT01000994.1-human-gut-metagenome-genome-assembly--contig:-CS20-NODE-994-length-27232-cov-98.168194_pt1 | contig 27232 bp, 32 predicted proteins | sample MGYA00242459_ERZ724006 | MGnify/ENA metagenome assembly ERZ724006 | reverse complement strand
CGGCTATCAGGATCAGATCACGGCGGCGCTGGTGAAAAACCGGATGCCGGAGGAGGCGGAGCGAGGGCTCATGCATTGGTATGATGAAGTCGACAGCGTCAATACCAAGGTGCGCACCGCCGTCTTCACCGTGGAGGAGCGTGATCGCCAGCTCTGGGGCGTGGCGGAATGCCGCGTTGCCGGGGAATTATCGGACACAGAACTGGGAAACTTAAAGGAATACCTCACCGGGCAGGCGTCGGACGGCTGGTGCGAAGGGTTTGAACAGAGGGAGATTGCCGTGGATGACGGCGGTGAATTGTATGTCCACTTTTGGAACTCGGAAGAGTGGAGCATCCAAACGGAGCAGGAGCTTTTCTCCCCCAAGCTGGCGGATGGTCTCCCGGAGCTGTGCTTCTCAACGCTCCCCAGCACCGGCGAACTCATCTGCATCAAGCGCGGCGAGAGCGGCTACTATCCCAGCGACTGGTCCACGGACGATCCCGTGCAGAACCAAGAGTTGGCAGACTATAACAACGAGCGGCTTGGCGTGACGCAGGAGCAGCGCCTTGCCATGGAGTGCGGCAGTATGCACGGCTGGGACGTCCCTGGCGCAGACCCCAGCTACTATGAGCAGAAGATGGGAGGGATGAAGTTTGGCTAAGAAAGTGTTTGCCGTTTATCTGGAAAAAGAAGGATTTCCAAACAGCGAAGCATATGCAAAGCTGGAGCTGCCCGCCTCCCCGTGGGAGGTTTGGGACGCCATGGAAAAGGTGCGGCTTCAGACGGACGATATCCTGTACATGGAGATCGAAGACTACTATGCCTTTGAGTATCTCTCGCCCCACTTGGATGGATTAGACATCAGCCTCAACGAGCTCAACGACCTTGCTGCGCTGCTGTCGGCGCTGGACGAGGTACAAGGGATCGCCTTTGAGGGGTTGTTTTCCATGGAGGTGCAGAGAAAAGTAAACGCCAACGGCGGCGTCATCACGCTGCAGGATCTGCGGGATCTGGCGGTCAGCGCAAAAACCGACTGTTACCATGTAGTGGATGCCGCAGACGATGCTGCCCTCGGCCGGTTTTACGCAGAAAACGATTTTATCCCCGAACTGGATGGCGTGTCGGATGCTGTCTTTAAGATGCTGGACTTCGCCGGCATCGGAAGAATGATGCGATGCAGTGAAAACGGCGTATTTGTGGGCAGCCTGTATGTGCTGCGGGATGGCGAGCTGACAACCGCGCCGCCCGTCCAAAAGACGCTGCCGGAAAAGCCGGGATACCTCTTCCGGCTCACGCTCGGACTGCATCCCGACATTGGCGATGCGCGCACGGTGACGCTGGATCTTCCCGCAGCAGAGAAAGAGTTAGAGGAAGCGCAGGGGCGGCTGGGCACGCTGCAATGGGAAAATACCGTTGTGCTCGACTACGATGGCATCATCCCCTACGCGGCAGGATTTGCTGATCTGCCCATGGAAATGGAAGCGTTCAATGAGTTTGCCAAAGCGGTGAAGAATATCCCTGCCCGACAGGTACAGCTCCCAAAACTGAAAGCACTGCTGGAACAGTTTGAGGTACAGGACATCGGAACGGCTATCCTTCTGGCGGAGCGCATGGACGAATACATCCTTACGCCGGAGATCAGCTCACCGCAGGAAACGGCCATCGACCAGCTTCACTTCATGACGGATGACCACTCAGTGGAATTGCTGATTTCCCATGTAAACCTCTACGCCTACGGCTGCGACCTCATCAAGGAGGACAACGCAGTGCTCTCGCCCTACGGCCTGCTACATCGTGCGGACTACCAGTCCATGCTGACGCCAGTACAGAAAGCATCAGAAGCGAACATGACGATGAGATGAGTAAAGCAGCTTACAACCTCTCTAGGCATTTCCGCGCAGCATAGGCGATAAAGTCTTCCGGCGTGAGGACTTCGGCACCATGTGGAATCTCACGCCATCTTTTCTGTACATCAGGATCAGGGCTACACATTGCCACCGCCATTGCAATCCGGATTTCTTTTCGTACCTCATCTACGGTGGTGTTGTGTCTACGGGCAACTTCTAACAGTGCGGTATCAGCGCTTATGTTCTTTCTCTTCATGGTATCTCTCCTTTCTATTTTGAACGGTTACCGTTCTTATAGAACTACAATAGCACAGAGGTTTAGGGGAAAAGCGTCGAACGCAGTCGAAAAAAACAGAGGTCTGCAAAAAAGCAAACCTCTGCACCGGTGTTACCGCAATTCGTCGACCAAAGTGTCCAGCACATTCATTACCTTACGCTGCCCTTCTGGGGACAGTGTTTTCAATCGCTCGGAGAGCTCTGTGGCGTGAAGCAGCGTTGCCGCATCCAAATTATCCTGAAGCAGCTCGTCCGTTCCAACCTTGAGTACATTGGCGATGGTAACCAGCTTATCCAGCTTTGGTGCTTTGACTCCGCGCTCGACCACACTCATGTGGTCCACGCTGTAGTCCACGGCAGCAGCAAGATCCTCCTGCGTCATACCGGCACGCTCACGGGCAGTTTTGATTCGTTTTCCCAATGCGACCTGATCCATACAGCAATCTCCTTTTGAACGGAATCCGTTCTTAAAGTATATTGGAGATGTTATTCGATTCACAGGAGCAAGAAGAACGGCAACCGTCCTGTATGGACGGGGCAGAAAAAATTAACAGCAAGGGGCCGTATTCCCGGATGGGGAAAGCGGCCCCTTCTTTTTTCTCATTTCGCTCCCTAATCCGGGATAGTGGTCTCGGAAAGGAGCAGAAATGCGAGAAGAAAAATTGTTGAATTACCTGAAAGGAGCATGTACTGGGCGAAAATACAGAGCGAGCGGTGCTGAACTGGAAGCAGCCCTCGGGATTAGCGGAACAGATCTTCGTAAACTGGTAAATCGTATGAGGCGCAAGGGTATTCCCATTGGGAGTGATCGATGCGGATATTTCTACGCTGCGACTGCCGGCGAAGTCTACTCCACGATTCAGCAGCTTCAAAGCATGGAAAATGGACTGGCGGCAGCAAGGCACGGATTAGAGCGGTCACTGGATGCGTTTCCCTTGAGAGAAGGTGCATCTTGAACAGCTTTATCCCCTGGGTGGGGGGCAAAGGTAAGCTGCTGTGGATCATTAACAAGATGGCACCGGAGCGATATAGCCGCTTTATCGATGTGTTTGGGGGCAGCGGCACAGTAACCATGAACCGCCCTACTCGGAAGGGGTGCATGGAGGTCTACAACGACTTCAACGGGAACCTTACCAACCTGTTTTGCTGCGTGAAAAACCGCACTCTTGCGTTGCTTTCAGAATTGGGCTTCTTGCCGTTGAATACGCGGGACGACTTCAATGTCCTTTACAAGTTCTTCTCCAGAGGTGAGTTCACGGATGATTACCTGCAGGAGGAGATGAATCTGACAGAGGTCTACTTGAAGCCTCCCGATGCCGAAGCCATCCGCGCACTTATGCTGGAACGCGCTCCGCGCGGAGATATCCGCCGTGCCGCAGATTACTTCAAGCTGGTTCGCTACAGCTTCAGCGGCAGCGCCAAGTCCTTCGGTGGCAAACCTTGTGATATCCGCCGCTTCTTTCACCTGATATGGGAATGCTCTCGCCGACTGGCAAATGTCATCGTGGAAAATAAGGACTTTGAGGATGTCATCCGCCAGTATGACCGGGAGGATGCCTGGATCTACTGCGACCCGCCCTACTTTGAGGCGGAGTGCTATGAGGTGGGCTTCCCAAAAGCGGATCACCAGCGGCTCCATGACACGCTTCTGAATTGCCGCGGGTATGTTATGGTGTCCTACAACTACTGCCCGTACATTTCAGAACTTTATAAAGAGTTCTTCATCTTTCGCACTGTCCGTCCCAACAGTATGTCGCAGACGGCAGGCAGCGAATATGAGGAAGCCATCATCACCAACTACGATCCCCGTAAAGCCTGCTGGCAGCTGACTTTAGACTGCTTGCTGGATGGCAACAGCGATACCCGATACGAGCTGATGCACGAACCTACCCATGCTATCAAAACACCAATCAAAGAAAAATAAGGAGGAACCATACTATGAACTTTATTCTTACCAGGGACAAGGCCACCACCATCCCGCCTGCGGCAATGAAGCTGAGTGGCATCCCCGACAACGCAAAGCTGGAACTGACCACGTTGGACGGAGCTGTGATCCTGACGAAATCCAAAATGACCACGATGGAATATGTCAAGTTGCTCACGGCGTTGACCGCCCATGTTGGTCAGATCCTCCTGTCCTTGCGGGACACCTGTGGCCACTGTGACGAGTGCGATGAAGACGGTTGTGTTTACAGTAATTTGTCAATCGAAGAACTTTGCCGACCTTCTGTCACCGTTCCCGATTGGGCCCGAGAGGAAGCGGACATCGCGCCCGACGCCAAGCTGGACTGCTATGTGGATGAGGACTCCGGCGTGATTACCGTCTGTGAGGCAGACAATGACTTCGACCTCTCCGATGTATCGCCCGTAATCCTGTACGCTCTGCGCAAGTCCGGCTGTTGTTTGTCCGCTCTGGAAGATGCGCTGATGGAGAATGATATTATCTACGATAAGTGATACCGTAGGCATTCAAAGAAGAAGCGAGGTGAGATATCCAAAATGAATGAGACCTATCCCTACCCGTATTCCGCTACTGAAGCCCGTAAGCGGAATGAGCTTTTCCTTTGGCGGGAGAGCCATAAGGCAAACATCGCCTGCCGAAATGCTATCGAGGACGTCATTCGCCAGAACTTTGATGGCATGAACCTTCAGACAGATTGTTTAAAGACCGTGCTGGACGAATATGGCTTCAAGCGCACCGCGTGGGTGCTTGCCAACACCCTGCACGAACTCAAGTGGGACGGGCGTTTCAGCTATGCCAACAAGCATTGGGCAGAGAAGATATATATTCCCACAGATCTCATCCACAACAGCGATTTTGTTGTCCGAAGCCATCCGGCTGTGCTGGATGGCTTCGTCAGTTTCTACCGCAAGGCGGTGCAGGCTCTGAATCTCTTCGGCGCGGAGCACTGCGTCGGTGACCGCGCCGAGCAGGACTATACCGGCAAGGTGTTGGTGCTGTCACCGGATACCCTCAAGGAATCCTGCTGGAGTCAGGAAAACCAGCTCTGGTATGCCCATGACGGCTTTGGCTGTTCGCCTCACACCATTGGCCGCTCGGTGCGCTGCACCTGTCTGGGTGACGGTGAGATGACCCGCTGGAATCGACATGAGTTCATCGGTGTGCTGGACGAAAAGTATCTTCCCGACTGGGCGCGGGAGAAGCTCATGGAGCTGACTGCGCCACAGCAGGAGGCACCGACCACAGGTGAGATGAAGCTGGAATGATCGGAGGTGAAACAAGTGCAGCGCATTTTTATTGATAACCATGACCGTATCCTCTGCTACGGCAACCCTGCCGGATACATTACAGGAAAAGAAGCCGTTGTGGACACCATGTTCCAAACGCAGGAACTGGAGAGTTTTCTGCAAAAGCAGGCGCTCACCATCCGCTGGGAGGACGGCGTCTATGACCGCCTCCTGCTGGGGCAGAGGGGCGGCCGCTTCGACCCAGAGGCTCCGCCCCTGAAGAACTGCCGTGTATGGCAGCTCTCGCGGGACAGTCCTATCAATATCCGTTTCGTTTCCTATGAGACGATGGTACAGCGATTCGGTCATCCAAGCCGAAAGAGCTATGAGATGGTCTATGACGGTCAAGTCGGTACCAACGACCTAGAGGAGATCTACACCATCTTCCGCAATCCCGTTCCCGGCTATGACGGCCGCCCCATCGGCATCTCGGATGTGCTGGAACTATACGACGAAGGCGGCAGTGAGTTCTATTACTGCGACCGCATCGGCTTCCAGCAGATCGAGTTTGCACCCCAGCAGGAAATGGATATAAGCCTGTGAAATGAGCACCTGACTGGGTGCTTTTTTCATATCCAAATCAGAAAAGGAGGAATCCCAATGCCCAAAGCCCAAACCAAGGCAACAGCTCCCACCCCTGCACCGGATACCCCGCTCCCCGTGGAGTACGCCGTGCGCATCTATCCCGTGAAGGACAGCAAGTACACCCTCGCCAACGCTAATGTGGACATCAACGGCGTATTTGCCATTCGCGGCGTGAAGGTCATCCGCGGCGAGAAAGGGCCCTTTGTCGCCATGCCTCAGTACAAGGACAGCCGCGGCGACTACCACGACATCTGCTTCCCCTGCACGAAGGAGGCTCGCCAGCAGTTCAACGATGCGGTGCTGGATGCCTATGAGCAGTCGTTCCGACAGCCCCAGCAGACGAACCATGCTCCCGCTGCGGAACAGACCATGTAATCACCCACAACACAAAACATATAACTTGGAGGAAATTATCACATGAAGAAGTTTATCAAGAACACCGTCAATTCCATCCGCGCCAACGCCATCCGCCTTGCCGCGACCTATCGCTCTGGCGAGGGCTACATCGACACCGCCGTCAAGATCCTCATCGCCGTGGTGCTGGGTGCTCTGTTGCTGGCAGGCCTCTATGCTCTGTTCGGCGATGTGGTCATGCCCACGCTGAACAAGCGCATCACGGAGATGTTCAACTACGCTGGTTAATCGTGATGTCTGTCCTACAGGGGACACTGTTCCTCACCGGACTTATGAGCGCAGCATGGACGGATCTCCGGCACAGGCAGATCTATGACCTTTCCAGTATCATTATCGCAGGGGCGGGGCTGATTTCCTTCGGCCCCGCCCGGCTTCTCGGCCTGGCGCTGGCCGTCCCATTTTGGCTGGCAAGCCGGAGAGGACGCGGCGGCATGGGAGATGCGTTCCTCATCGCCGCCTCTGGTTTTCTGCTGGGCTTTCTGCGCGGAGTCGCCGGACTGGTGCTGGCACTGGTGCTGTACTGCCTTTTCTACCTTGCAATAGCCGCCCTGCACAAGATCCGCAGGCAAGAGCGTCCACCGGAGAGCTATCCATTCGCGCCATTTCTTGCAGTGGGCTTCTTTACCGCATATATCATCTAAAACAAAGGAGGACTTGCTCCATGAGTATTTTCAAAAACCGCACGGTCATCGGCGTCATCTGCATTCTGCTGGCGTTGGTGATCTGCTTCGGCATCACGCCGCTGTTTAATCGGGGGATCAGTCAGAAGGCAGAGATCGTCCGCGTCACAAAGGACATTCATGCCGGTGAGCTCATCACCAAGGACATGGTCACCACGGCCGAGGTCGGCTCCTTCAATCTCCCCTCCGGCCTTATGACCGTGAAAGACAACGTAGTAGGCAAATACGCCAAGGCGGACCTTGCCGTTGGCGATTACATTCTCGCTGCCAAGCTCTCGGATGCGCCCGCCGCCGAAAATGCTTATCTCTATAATCTGGACGGCACGAAACAGGCCATCTCCGTCACCATCAAGAGCTTCGCCACCGGACTCTCCGGTAAGCTCCAGAGCGGCGACATCGTATCGGTTATCGTGGCAGACTACCCAGAGGATGGCGAAACCTCCATCCCTGCTGAACTGCAGTATGTGGAGATCATCTCTGTCACCGCCAGCACCGGCTATGACGCCAATACCGGTGAAGCGAAGGGTGACGAGAAGGAACTGCCCTCTACTGTGACTTTCCTTGTCCTGCCGGAGCAGGCCAAAGTGCTGGCAGAGTTAGAGCAGGACGCCAAGCTCCATTTGTCTCTCGTCTATCGCGGTACGGTGGACGGCGCAAAGCAGTTCATCGAAGCGCAGGACGAACTCATTGAGGAGCTGTACGCCGAGCCGGAGGAGGAATCTACCACAGAGAGCGAAAATGCTGATTCTGTTGCTGTTAAGCCCGATAACGAGGTGATGGAATGAATTTCAAGAAAGCCGGTATCTTTCGCCGCAGCTCCGAGGGATCGGAACAACCAGAAGTACAGAACGACAGTGGCGGTATGCTGGCGGTTTGGGGCAGTCCCGGCAGTGGAAAGACGGTAACGGCGGTGAAAATCGCAAAAATGCTTTCCGCCAAAAAGAAGAATGTTATTCTTCTGCTCTGCGACATGACTGCCCCTATGCTTCCCTGCATCTGTTCGCCGGATGAACTGGAATGTGAGAGATCCCTGGGCAATATCCTTGCTGCTGCCCGCATTGGAGAAAACCTCATCAAGCATAACCTTGTTACCCTCAAGCGCAGCAACTATCTCACTGTGCTGGGATTACTCAAGGGTGAAAATGAGTACAGCATTCCGCCTTTTACCGAAAAGCAGGCAATAGAGCTGCTGGATGGGCTGCGACAGATCGCACCCTATGTTATTGTGGACTGTGGCAGCTATATTGCAAACGATATTCTCTCCGCTGTAGCGCTGATGGAGGCTGACAGTGTTTTGCGCCTTGCTAACTGCGATCTCAAAAGCATCAGCTACTTTTCCAGTCAGCTTCCATTGTTGAAGGATGCCAAGTGGGATGCAGACAAACAGTATAAAGTGGCGGCAAATGTTAAGCCTTTTCAAGCGGCGGACCATATTGGCAAAGTGCTCGGCAGTGTGACCTTCAAGTTGCCTTATTCGCAGGAATTGGAGGAGCAGTATCTCGCCGGCAATTTGTTTTCTGACCTTTCTCTTAAGGACAGTCGCGCCTTCCGCAAGGAGTTGGAAAAGATCATCGAGGAGGTGTTTTGACATGGCCCTTGGAACAAAGAGAAGTGCTTCGCTCTTTGCGGCAAACGCAGAAAAAAGAGATGCGTTAGAATTCCATGACAGCCCAGAGTTAGATGTCGTTCCTGTTGTGGTGGACGACACGCCGCAGCGGACCTTGAACACTGATGCCAGCACGGTCGGACGGGCTCACAACCTGTTCTTTACACCGGAAACGGAAGGCAAAGACTTTGGCTCCGTGCTACAGGAAGTACAGGAATACATCTCTGGCTCCTATTCCTCCCTAATCTCTCAGGGTGGCGAAGATGCAAAAGAGCAGCTTCAGCGCTATATCACCAAGTACCTGCAGGATCAACGTATCGCCGTAGCAGGCATGACGCAGACGGAACTGGCGGACGCCATCTATTCTGAGATGGCGGAGTATGGCTTTTTGACCAGCTACATCTATGGAGACGGCATTGAGGAAATCAACATCAACTCGTGGCGGGATATCGAAGTGCAGTATTCGGATGGCAGAAATGAGAAATTGGAAGAGCATTTCGATTCGCCGGAACATGCGCTCGCCGTCATCCGTCGTATGCTCCACGCCTCCGGCATGGTACTGGACAACGCCAGTCCTCTGGTCACGGGACACCTGACCCGCAACACCCGTATTGCGGCTATGAAGTCCCCCGTGGTGGATGAGGATGTGGGCGTTGCCGCCTCCATCCGAATTGTCAACCGCCACAATCTCAGCCGTGAGGATCTGCTCCGCAGCGGCACAGCCACAGAGGAAATGCTGGACTGGCTTTCCGTATTTTTGCGCTACGGGATCTCCATTTGTGTGGCTGGTGCCACCTCTTCCGGCAAGACCACGGCGGCAGGCTGGCTGCTGACCACGATTCCAGACAGCAAACGCATCTTCACCATCGAGAACGGCTCCCGTGAGCTGGAGCTGGTGCGGGAGGAAAACGGTAAGGTAGTCAACTCGGTGGTCCACACCCTGACCCGCGACAGTGAAAATGAGCGTCAGCGGATCGATCAGATTGCACTGGTGGATATCTGCCTGCGCTTCAACCCAGATATCCTGGTGGTGGGTGAGATGCGCGGCGCCGAGGCCAATGCCGCGCAGGAGGCCGCCCGCGTGGGCGTGGCGGTGCTGACCACCATCCACTCCAACTCCTGCGAGGCAACCTACCGCCGCATGGTGTCCCTGTGCAAACGAGCCGTGGATATGTCGGACGAAACGCTTCTCAGCTATGTGACGGAGGCATACCCCATCGTGGTCTTCTGCAAGCAGCTGGAGAACAAGCAGCGCCGCATGATGGAGATCATGGAGTGTGAGATCCTGCCCAATGGGGATCGCCGCTACAACACACTGTTCCGCTATGTCATCACGGAAAACCACATGGAGAGCGGCAAATTCGTCATCGAAGGACATCACACGCAGGTGAACGAGATCTCCGCGAGTCTGCGCAAACGCCTACTGGAAAACGGTATGCCCAACGAGGAGTTACAGGCTCTTTTGAACCCCAAGAAGGAGGTGAACGCCACTTGACAGCCCTGCTACTGACTGCATGCGTTGGCATGATCACCGGCGCATTTCTTATCTTTCACATCTCGCCTATGGATTTCACGCTGGGTGTATTTCACCGGTTGACCGTCGGTCCTAGGAGCATCCGTGATGAAATCAACGAAGCCACTCAGCGCAAGAAGCCGAACTTTATTCGCCGTGAGATATTAGAAGCGCAGACGATCCTGAAAACCACCGGCAAGGAGGATCGATTTCCCATGCTGTGCGCGGCATCGCTGTTGTTCTTTGCTGTGGGTGCAGGCATTGCTATCGTGCTGAATAACTTCCTGCTCGTTCCGGTTTTAGCAATGGGCATGATGTTTTTACCGTTCTGGTACATCAAGCTCACGGCCGGACATTACAAGAAGGACATCGCTGCAGAGCTGGAAACGGCGCTCTCTATCATCACCACAGCCTACCTCCGCAGTGAGGATCTACAGACCGCCGTGGAGGAGAATATCAACTACCTGAACCCACCCGTGCATGGTGTATTCCGCAACTTCCTCACCCGCATCAAGCACATCGACCCGGATATGAATGCGGCGTTGGCGGAGCTGAAGTCTGCTATCGATAATGAGGTATGGCAGGAATGGTGCGAGGCGCTTACTGCCTGTCAGTACGACCATAGCCTAAAAAGTACCCTCAATCCTATTGTGGGAAAGCTCTCAGATATGCGTATTATCAATGGTGAGCTGGAGAATCTCGTATTTGCTCCCCGCAAGGAATTCATCTCCATGGCGGCGCTGGTGGTGCTGAATATCCCGCTGCTGTACTTTCTCAACAAGGACTGGTATGCAACCTTAATGACCACTGTTCCCGGCAAAGCGGTGCTGGCGGTCTGCGCCGCCGCTATCTTTCTCTCCTTTGCCAGAGTGGTCAAGCTAACCCAGCCCATTGAATATCGGAGGTGACGGACATGACGATCTTACTGTTCCTTTTCGGTGTGGCCGTTGCCGCAGGTCTGTTCTTCATTCTGGCGGATATTCTGAAGCTGCCCCGCCTCTCCACGGAGAAGGCACTCCTGTCCGCAGGGCGAGCCGAGAAAAAGCGGATGAAGTCGCTGGACGCCCTCTTCCTTGGCTGGGCTATCAAGCTCTCCAAGTATATCCGAATGGATGAATACAAGAGGCATCGGCTGGAGCGCACGCTCAATGCTGCCGGCATGGATATGACGCCGGAGGTCTACTTGGCCTATACCATCCTCAAGCCTGCCGCCGCGCTGCTGGCGGTCATTCCGTGTCTGCTGATTTTCCCTCTGCTCTCGCCCATCGTAGTGCTGCTGTCGATATTGCTTTACTTCAAGGAGAGCCGCAAGGCAGAGGAAATGGTTGCAGAACGCCGTGAGAAGATTGAGGGGGAACTGCCACGCTTTGTTGCCACAGTGGAGCAGGAATTGGGCGCAAGCCGCGACGTGCTGACGATCTTGGAGAACTATAAGCGACACGCCGGTCCTGATTTTGCCCGTGAGCTGGATGTGCTGACAGCGGATATGCGCTCGTCCTCTTACGAAGCGGCACTGGTGCGCTTCGAGGGTAGGCTGGCGTCGCCCATGCTCTCGGACATCGTGCGTGGACTCATCGGCGTCCTGCGTGGTGATGACGGGCGCATCTATTTTCAGATGCTGGCGCACGATATGAAACAGCTGGAGCTTCAGCGGCTCAAGGCACAGGCCGCGAAGATCCCGCCCAAGATCCGTGTGTACTCCTTCGTCATGCTGGTCTGCTTTATGCTTATCTACATTGTGGTCATCCTCATGCAGATCCTCACCTCGATGGGAGGGCTGTTCGGATGAGAAACAAATGGAAGAAACGCTCCGGCGAGGGCTATATCGATACCTGTGTCCTCATCCTCTGTGCCATGCTGGTGATCGCATTGGCGGTGAAGGTGCTGCCGGTGTATGTGGCGAAGCAGCAGCTTGACACCTTCGCCGCCGAGCTGGTGCGGGAAGCCGAGATCACCGGCAGAGTCGGGAGTGAAACGACCTCCCGCGCGCAGGTGTTGTCTGAGCGGTTGGAGATCGACCCGGACATCCGCTGGTCCCGTACCGGCCGCATCCAACTCAATGAGGAGGTGACGGTGACGCTGACCATGGATATGGACATCGGCTTTGGTGGGCTTGGCAGCTTTCCTATTGAACTGACGGCACAGGCCAGCGGCAGATCGGAGGTGTACTGGAAGTGAGAAAACGATTCTTGCGCTCCCGCTCCGGTGAGGGCTATCCCATGGTCATTGCTGTGACACTCTGCCTGCTGATGCTCTTTATGCTCATCTCCGAGTATTTTCGAGTCAATATTATCGTGCAAGGTGTGCGGGACGCGGTGCAACAGGCGGTCATTGCCACGGTCAACGAGAATTATGACGATGTGTACCACTCTGTGCGGGAGGGCTATGCCGCAGGTTGGTTCCCAGAGGGGGATGGTGAGTGGTTTGAGTCCATTGACACCGGTGATATCTACGGCAACCTATCCTATATTCTTGACCTTACCACAGATGGCGAGGGCTACATGAAATACGCTGGAAATGAGCTGGAGTATACGATCTCCGACCTGTCCGTCCGCATCTCCAACAACGCCATCGCATCAGGCCAGAGCGAGGGGTATCTCGCAACCGCCACCCTCCATCTGGAGGTCCCCACCCGCTTTGCCGGACGGATACTGCCGCCTATAAGCATAAATCTGAGGGTGGAAGCCAAGTATATTCCAAAGTTTTAATGCTTTCAGTTTCTTGCGGTGGACTTCCGCACAGAGCTGTGGTATGTTCAGGATAAGAAGATGGATTATCAACCCTTACTAAGAAAGGAGTTCGATTATGACAGAGAAAACAAAACGCATCATCCTCGTTGCGGCAGGCATCCTGCTCTGCGCGGCACTGGTGGTGGGGATCGTCAGCCGCCTTGCGGCGGTACCCATGCCCATCGACCCCGCCATCCCGGACGATGTGCCGGACACGAAAGATCCGGTAGTGAACATCAGCGATCCAGAGGTAAAGGTGGATATCAAAACAGATGGAGATTACCACGATCTCGGCAACGACGCTGACAGCTCCGGCACAGAGCAGACCATTCAGGGTACGCCCACCAAGCCGGACGCGCCGGAGCATCCCAGCAAGACGGAGAAGGACCATGCGGCGGACGATGTGCCGGAAGCGGATCGCAATATGGAAACGCCGCCCACCTACAAGCCGGAGCAGACTGAGGTAAAGCCCCAGCCTACGGAGCCTGCAGGCGGCAGCACCAATGATGCCGGACAGGTATATGTCCCCGGCTTCGGCTATGTGACGCCCAGCGGCCCTAACGATGGCGGAACGCTGGACGATATGTATGAAAACGGCAACAAAATTGGAATCATGGGCAACTAAGTCCGCACGATCACAGGAAAGACACGGCTAAGAAGAAGCCGTGTCTTTTTTATCTTCATGACAAGGAGGAATGCGAATGAAAAGGCTTTTGCCCCTGTTACTGGCGCTTGTGCTGGTAATATCCGCCATCGTTCCCGCCTATGCCACAGGCGATGGCAACTTTGATGGCGGAGGTGGTGGCATGGGGAATGGCTCAAAGACAAACTACTGGAATCCCGGCATGGATGGCGTAAGAGTGTCTATCGTGGATGTAGGCTCACATTCTGTAGTGCGAACCCCCATCGACTTAACCAACAAGGTTCCTGCAGCAAATGGTGCTCACTTTGGAAAGGTGTCCAAGTTGTCTTACAATGCGGGACGAGGATTGTCCGTATCGGTCAGCGGATATTCATATCGAAATCCGAGTCAGAGCCTGCCTAAGATTATCTCTACGGGCAGCAGCAAAGCCAGCATCGCTGCCATCCGAAGCTATTTCACCGATGAACAGGTTATCCGTTCCATTGCTGGATACGCAGGAATGGACTTCGATACGCTCATAGGCGGAGACTATAAGCTGGTAGTAGAGCCGCTGGCCTATCTTTGCTATAACGGTCAGCAGTTTGCCATGACCGCCACGGAAGCGGCGCTGTATGACCAGATCGTCAACGGCGATCTCAGAAAGAAGCTGGGTACACTCACTCACAAGAATCTGCCGCTTGCGATTTTTCTGGAGGAGGCGGATCTCGGTTATGCTGCGTGGTCCGGTAGCCGCACGGAGAAGGCGTCCAACGGCGACATCATCTCCTCTCTTGGTATCGGCATTGTACGCTTCAACGAGGTGACCACGCCACCGGAGATCAATGACTTTGATTATGAATACCGTGTCAATACAGAAGTTATCACCTCCGTGGAGGTGCGCGGTAGCCAGTCCGACCCAGACAACCCCGTATCGGTACGTTTTAATATTCAGGGCAGGACTTACACTGTCAGCAATGTCTACTACCCGGACGGCGACAGCCAGCTGGCATGGGTGCGCTGGCGTACTCCTGCGGAACCCTGCGTCATAACGATTTCCGTCAGCGTGTATGGCGGCGGATCTGCACAAGGTACCATCACCTGTAACATCGTGGATCTGGACGGCAATGACCCGCCCAACCCGCTGGCGGATGACCGCAACAACGGCTTCAGGCTGGCGTCTGTTCCCGAAAAGGAGCAGGTGACCTCCGCCTCTTGGGGCATCTGGTCACCGTGGTGGCAGGAGAATTGGGAGTGGGTGGAAAACTGGCAGAAATGTTGGCACACAGACCGCTGGACGGATGCGGACGGCAAAACCCACACGAACCGTTGGTACCATTGGGTGGACAACGGCTGGTGGGAGGATCACGGCTGGTGGGAGTTTGACTACAACGGCTACTCTGCAAGCTTGGCCGGCAGTATGAAGATCACGCCGGATGAGAAGAGCCCCACGGCAACCGCATCCGCTCTGAAAAGCGGCTATGGCGTTCAGGAGAAGGTAACCGCAAAAGTCACCACAAATCAGAGTGCGGCTGTCACGGCGGCGCAGAACGCCGTGACCTATTTCCCGGAGTTTGGCTATGAGAACTATTGGCGGCTGCTGGAGGCAAATATCTCCGGGCGAAGCACGACCTTCCAATTCAAAGCCAATCCCTACAGCACCTACAACCGCCGCACCCACTTCACGCCCATTTGGTACCCGGACGGCAGCTATACGCCCTACACATGGCTTCTGGATTGCTGGACGCCGGCGGGAATGCTCTCCATGAACCTGACAGACAGCGTCACCATCCGAGGGAATCTTTGGGAGGAGTGGCATATTGCTCCCGCAAAACAACGATAGAAACGGAGGAATCTATGAACAACACAAAACGCAAACGCCTTTGCGCAGCACTGGTGCTGTCCCTGCTGTTGGTCTGCGCGATGGGAACCACGGCCTTTGCCGCAGGCACGGGCGATGTAGCCAGCGCCGTGGAGAGTACCTGGAAAACAGCCTCTGGTCAGATCAAGACCGTGGTGAACAATGTGGTCTTCCCCGCCATTGACCTGATCTTGGCGGTATTCTTCTTCGCCAAACTCGGCACAGCTTATTTTGACTACCGAAAGAGCGGCCAGTTTGAGTGGACGGCTCCCGCCATTCTGTTCGCGTGCCTGGTGTTCACTCTGACGGCGCCGCTGTACATCTGGCAGATCATCGGAATTTGAGGTATAGGCAATGACTTTTTACGAACAGGAGCTTCGGAAGATCGTCGGAGAGCGGTACCCCGACGCCGCTTATGTGGGCAGAGCCTGCTATGTGCGTCTGAGCGATATGAACCGGGCAAAGATCCAATTTGTCACTGGAATCGTCTCCAATCAGTACAACGCCCTGCAGATGACAATTCTGAACCGCAGTGAAGGACAGGTGGATACCCTGCGCCTTCGCTTTTCGGATCTGCTGGGGACAAAGATGACCTCAAATCCCAACTTCCGAAATGGTGTAGAACCGCACATTTGGGATGACTATGGAAAGGTGAGCTGGTATTTGTATCACCCCACCCGGCAGGACTATGAGGCGCTGTCCGATGCGGTGTCAGACTATCTGGAGATATTTCAGGATATGAGCCAGTCCGCTGACCGGGCGTGGGAGCAGACAATGTAACAAAAGTGTGATTTGAAGGCCGTACCAGCTGTACGGCCTTTGCCATATCCCAAAGCAGCTGGTGCGGCCTCACCCGGAGGTGAAACCGATCAATGTTCATTTGGGATTTTGTTGCCGATAAGGTGTTAGGCCAGATCGTGGACTGGTTCTACAGTCAGATCGTAGGCTTCCTCGGCAACTTCTTTTCGGAGATGGGAAACATGGGCGCGGAGCTCTTCACCATGGATTGGGTGCAGAGCATCGTGCTGTTCTTCTCCTATTTGGCATGGGCACTCTACGGCACAGGGCTGGTGGTGGCCTGCTTTGAAACCGGCGTGGAGTATTCCAGCGGCCGCGGCAACATCCGTGAGACCGCCCTCAATGCCATCAAGGGCTTTATGGCTGTCAGCCTCTTCACCGTTGTTCCGGTCCGGCTTTATGAGCTGTGCGTTTCTCTGCAGGGGACCTTCACCGCGGCACTCACCGGCTATGGGACTTCTATCGGGGATGTGGCCGGTGAGGTCATGCAGGAGTTCAACGCCGTGGAATCAATATCCGACCTGACGGCAGGGCCGCTGCTGGGCTTCGGCAGCATCACCAGCGGGATCATGATCCTGTTCTGCATCATCCTTATGGCGTATGCGATCATCAAGGTCTTCTTCGCAAATCTCAAGCGCGGCGGTATCCTGCTCATCCAGATCGCCGTGGGAAGCCTCTATATGTTCAGTGTCCCTCGCGGATATACGGATGGCTTTATCCAATGGTGCAAGCAGATCATCGGCCTATGCCTGTCGGCGTTCTTGCAGGCGACGATCCTTGTCGCCGGGCTTATGGTGTTCAAGGATCATGCCCTGTTAGGGCTTGGACTCATGCTCTCCGCCGGCGAGATCCCCCGTATCGCGGGAGCCTTTGGACTGGATACCTCCACCAAGGCAAACCTCATGAGTGCTGTCTATACCGCGCAGGCCGCCGTCAATACCACGCGCACGGTCGTACAGGCGGTGGCGAAATGAGCAGACTGACGATGGGCAGCTTGTTCGATGGCATTGGTGGATTCCCTTTGGCCGCGATCCGCAGCGGCATCACGCCGGTGTGGGCGTCGGAGATCGAAGCCTTCCCTATTGCGGTCACAAAGCTGCGTTTCCCTGATATGCTCCATGTGGGCGACATCACAAAGCTGCATGGTGCGGAGCTGCCGCCCGTGGACATCATCTGCGGGGGCAGCCCATGCCAGGATTATGCCGAGGAAATAGTTATTCCGAAGTCATTGCATAGAGTCTTGTAAAACAAGGATTCTCCGCAAAAACTTCGGAATAACAAAGCGGGCCTCATTTTATATAATGTGGACATGCAGACAACCGTCTGACACCACAAAATATAAGGAGGGCCTATGGAACTGATTGAATTAGACGCAACTGCACAGCGTGCCCTGGAGTTGTTAACCAATGCGGGGATGAGTGATGGAAGCATATACGACTATACTCATACAGGCTTTGGCAGCATACTTCGACATTTTCACACAAAAGGCATACTATATGCTACAGCAGAAATGCTCGATAATTTTTTGCTGGAGCAACGCGTGCTTTTGGACCAAGGAGATATCTCACAATGGAAATGGGGACTTGTCCGCAGGAGTTGTGAGCTTCTGAAACAATGTGCTGCAATGAATTCTATTGATTTGCCTGACCTTCAGCCATGGGACCCTGTATGGAATCGTCCAAAGCAAATCATCCAACACGACGCACCGACGGCGAAACAGTTTGCCGAATCGGAAAATATTTATGTGCTTGTCTGGATGGTCAACAAGCGTATGGAACAACTTGGCCTTTCGGAAAATACGGTTCGCCATTACACGGAAGAGGGATTAGCCGTCATTTTGAAAAAGCACTATGATTCTGGTACAGAAAGTTACTCAGACAAACTTATATCCCAGCTTACAGAGGAGCGAAGACTGCAATATGAGCAAGGGGAGGTTGGCAGAACTACTTATCAGAATTTGCGCAAAGCGGCGGCGATGCTCCAGGAGTTCCGCCTGACAGGGAAAATCACGCTGGAAAGGATTCCTAATTGGGGACAGCGCGAAGTTATTCCTCAGCACAAAGCGATTCTGGATAAATTCAGTGCGCATGTCACAACGCAGAGCAACTGGGCTGAAAGTTCCGTTAGCACAGTTACAAGTGTGGCTCGTGTATTTTTGCTTGAATTAGAGGACCATGGAATAGTCTCCATTGAAACTGTCGCAATGATGGATATTGCCACATGCGTTACAAGAATGCTTGGACGATACACTGGTGGAATGAGATCTGCTCTTTTTGGCATTCGGACCTTTCTGCGATTTTTATATGAGGCCGAGATCACTGCGGATAATTTTTGCAAAACACTCCCGGAATTTGTTTGCCCTCGGAAGAACTTTCGTGAAGGATTTTCCGATGATGAATTGGAACGTCTACTTTCTCAGCCAGATATCACATCTGCGGTCGGGAAAAGAGACTACGCTATGATGGTTTTGGCAGTGCAAAGCGGCTTGCGGTCTTGCGACATCATACGGCTCACATTTGACTGCATCAATTGGAGAACGAGGGAAATTCGTGTTGTTCAGCACAAAACAGGACAACCAATCGTAATTCCTCTTGAACCGGAAACAGGCAACGCTATAGCAGATTACTTGTTAAATGGGCGCCCCAAGAGTTCACTACCGCAAATTTTCCTCTGTCACGTCGGCGCTGTCCGTGCTTTGAAAAGTCGAACCGGAAGTGCAATTGTCTCCAAATACATGAAGGGCGCAGGAATTCATTCCGGGTATCGCGGATTTCACAGTTTCCGGCGCACCTTCGCTACAAATCTGCTCCAGAACGAAGTGCCAATTGAGTTGATCCAACAGATGCTGGGCCAAACTCATATTGATTCAGCAAAGCCGTACCTGTCCATTGACGAACAGGGACTGAAGCGATGTGCATTGCCCCTGCTCTCTCATGGAAAGGAGGTAGGGAACTAAAATGATGTACACCTTTAAGAGTTGTTTTGCATCTCAGATCGAGGATTTCATTGCTCAGAAAAACGCTCTGGGGTTTGGTTATCTGGAGTCCTCCCGTCTCCTGCGAGACTTTGACCGCTTTTGCCTGACGCATTTCCCGGAAGAAAATACACTGACCAAGGAGCTTTGCTTAGCTTGGGCCACGAAAAAGGATACCGAAGGCAACAATACCTTCCGCAACCGTATGATGCCGGTGCGCGAGTTTGCCAGATACTTAAACCGCAACGGCGAAGCTGCTTACATTCTGCCGCCAGACATTGCCAGGAAAGATGCGCCGTATGCCCCGTACATCTACACCGAGGCCGAAATCCTGGCCATTTGGGATGTTTTCGACCACTTGAAACCGAGAGGTGGTTTCCCGGTGCGGCAATTTGTGATCCCAGCTATGATAAAGCTGATGTACTGCTGCGGTCTGCGTCCATCTGAGGCCAGAAGGCTTCATGTAGACGATGTGGATTTGGACATTGGGCGGCTGAACATTATGGAGAGCAAACAGCACAGGAGCCGTATTGTTATGATGGCGGATGATGTGACGAAGATGCTCTCAGATTGCAATGCCGTTGTGACTTCCGCTATGCCGGAACGCGAGCCGTTCTTTCCCAACTCTGAGGGCGGTTTTTACGGGAAGAGAGGGCTGGAGAAGACTTTCCGCCTGGTTTTGAAGAAAGCAGGTGTTACGGGAACCGGCCGACGTTCCCCGCGTCTTTATGACTTTCGTCATACTTTTGCCACCCACAGGCTGTACCACTGGATGAACGAGGGCAAAGATCTGAACGTTATGATTCCCTATCTGAGCGTGTACATGGGCCATGCGCAACTCTCGGACACCTATTACTACATTCATTTAGTTCCTGGCTTGTTGGAGGAAATGTCCGGGTTCACGTTTTCTTCTGCCGAGGCATTCTTGCCGGAGGTAGGAAACGATGAGTGATTTCTTTGATGCAATCCGGCGTTTTCTGCTGGACTATCTGCCCAAGCAGCGCTGCCTTAGTAAAAATACGATTCTCTCCTACAGACAGACACTCAATATTTTCGTGGCTTATATGAGGGATGAGATAGGGATTGGAGCTGCTGAGCTGACCTTCTCCCGTGTTGACCGGGACGTCATTCTTAACTTCCTAACCTGGCTGGAAAAGGCGCGGGGATGTAGTGTCTCTACCCGCAACCAGCGTTTAATGGCATTGCGGTCTTTCCTGGACTTCGCTGGACAAATCGATTGTACGCAGACGTCATTGTATCTTTCTGCCTGCAATATTCCCTCCAAGGAGGCTCACGGGCGAATCGTTGAATTCCTGACCGAACCGGCGTTGACCGCGCTGCTTCAACAGCCCAATCCTTCCAGGCAGAAAGACCAGCGGAATCTTGTATTCATGATCCTCATGTATGATACCGCTGCCCGATGCAGTGAGCTTCTCGATATGAAGGTCTGTGACCTGCGTCTTGACGCAAAACATCCAATTGCGTACTTGCATGGTAAGGGACGAAAAACCCGTACAGTGCCGTTGCTGAACAGAACAGTCCAACACTGCAAACAGTATCTGAACAAATTCCATCCCAACAAGGATGACTACAGTGAGGCACCGTTGTTCTATACCGTGATCCATGGGAGGCAGCAAAAGATGTCTCCCGATACGGTAGCAGCATTCTTTGCGAAGTATGGGAGCATGGCAAAGGCGGTTTGTCAGGAAGTTCCTGAACATATCCATCCGCACATGATGCGGCACACACGGGCGATGCACTTATACCAATCCGGGATGCCCATGGTACTTCTTTCCCAATATCTTGGCCATGCACAGGTTGAGACAACAATGATCTATGCTTATGCGGATACCGAGATGAAACGTGCCGCAATTCAGAAAGCTGATGCTGTCCGCGGAACCAAGCCCGTACCGGATGAGATTTGGGCTGATAACGAGGAAATGATTTTGAAGTTATCTGGTCTGCTCTAATCCTATTGTTCTATATATGCCGATTATGTTATTCCGAAGTTTTTGCTGGTAACGCCTTGTACTACAGGGTTTGCAGCGATTACTTCGGAATAACTATTTCCTCGGCATAATCCTGGTTATCCCGAATTCGGAATAACCAGGACCTGTCTGTTGCCGGCGCAAGGGCAGGTCTTGCGGGGGCGCGTTCCGGTCTGTTCATGGAACAGGTCCGACTGGTAAAGGAGATGCGAAATGCAGACATACAAAGAGGCCGAACAGCTTTCGATGTTCGGCCAAGATTTATGGTATGGGAGAACGTGCCCGGCGCCTTCAGCTCGGGAGCGCCCAAGGGCGAGGACTTCCGGATCGTTCTGGAGGAGATCGTCCGTGTTAAGTGCGATTCCGTTTCAGTCCCTCGACCTGACTCCGGGCGCTGGGAATCTGCTGGGCGAATTCTATTGGGAGCTGATTTCTCCCTGGCGTGGCGGTGCCTCGACGCTCAATACTGGGGTGTCGCCCAGAGACGCAAAAGAATCTTCCTTATCGCAGATTTTGCAGGCAGATCCGCCCCTAAAATACTATTTGTCCCCGAAAGCCTGCCTGGGAATCCTGCGCCGGGCCTTTGAGCGCGGCAAGGAACTGCCGAAGAAGCTGGAGCGTGCCCTAAAGATCCAGGCGGGGCTTATGCGCCCGGACGGACAGCCCACAGGATTAGAAGCGTACCACATCAACCAGCGAGACGAGGGCATCGACCTGCATGGGGTATCAGGTGCATTGATGGCAACCACCAATATGCAGATGCAGACCTTCGTGACACAGCCGGATGAAGCTGTTGAAGGCTTTGACGGCTACAACGGTGATCTGACTGGCGATGTAGCGGCCACGCTCGGCGTCAACTGCGGGATGTCTACTGGAAGAAACGGAGTCATGGCCTTTGCCGCCAATCAGCGGGATGAGGTGCGCGACCTTCACGATGTGGCTGGTGCGCTGGGCGCACAACCAGGGATGAAACAACAGACCTTCGTAGCTTCAGGCGTTGTGACCAAAGGCAACGGGGATTGCTTCCTTTCCGAGGAACGGCATACGGCACTATCAGCAGGAGGTGGTCAGGCAGGACAGGGATATCCCTGTGTGCTGACTGCCGCCTTCTCCGCGGGTGCCGGAGTCTCTGCTGGGGGCATAGGCTATGGAGAGGAGCTGTCTCCCACACTAAAAGGATCTGCCGGAGGGAATTGTATGCCGTCCGTTTTGTGTCTCAATGATCAGGGCGGCAGCGTGATGGAATACAGTGAAAATGTGTCCGGCACACTACGGGCGCAGGAGCATGGACACCAACCCCTCGTATACGAAAACCACGGCATTGATAGCCGTTACACAGGGCCACATAAGGTCGCGCCGACCATGTCTGCGCGATACGGCACAGGCGGCAATAATGTGCCGCTGGTCGAGCAGGATTCCAATGCTATCTGTATTGCCGGAAACATTGTGGATCGTCAACCTCAAAATGGTGGCAACGGTCTTGGCTGTCAGGACGATTTGGCATATACATTGACTGCCACGGATCGCCATGCGGTCTTTAGTCGGCAACGTGTGGATGCCTTCCGGCAAAATAATGTGGCAAGTACCCAGAGTGCCCGTCAATATAAGGACGCAACCGACCTAATTTGCCAACAGGCAGAAGCCTATGCCTACCTTATCCGCCGCTTAACACCTCTGGAGTGCGAACGCCTACAGGGATTTCCGGACGGATGGACGGACATCCCCGATGCTTCGGACAGCGCCAGATATAAAGCGCTGGGCAATAGTGTGGCGATACCGTGTGTGGAGTTTATTATATCGCGGATCGCTGCAGTGCTCCGCGCCGCATAATAGCTTTGGTGGTATCGCTGGCTTTCGCATTGCTTCTTCGTTGGGTTTGGTGAATAGATTTTCTTACCTTCTTTCAGTATGCTTTGCTTGCAAAATTAAAATAAGGAGGCATACCAATGGAGGGCAAAAAGAACCTCTGTGCGATGATCCCTGCCGAGCTTCACGCAAAGATCATGACAGAAAAAGAAGAATGGGAGCTAAATACACTGGCGGAATATGTGGAGCGCATCTTCACCGAACACTTTGAAGGAGGCAATAGCATGAAAGCAGAACGCACCTTGGCAGTACAGATCCCGGCAGAGCTCTTCGATCGGCTGAAAGAATATCTGGTAGCCCACAACCTCAAGCAAAAGCAGTTCCTCATCCAGATCATCGAAAGTGCGTTGGAAGATACGGAAAAAGAATAACAACCACGAGAGAGACCGCGGAAGCAACCGCGGTCTCCCTCGTTCTCATCGGGGGTGATTAACCATGTACATTTATCCGGACAATTTGTCTGCAAAGGCTACGCTGTGGCTTTGGGAGCTTCGAGACATTGGCATCATTGGCGTAGGACTTCTTCTATCTGTTCTGGCGCTGACCCAGACTGGCATTGCTCTGCCTCTGGTGCTGACTGCTGTCTTTGCCTTCTTGACCATCCGACATGAGGGAACCAGCATTCTGGACTTCATCCGCTACGCTGCAGCCTTCCTGCTGACAAAACAACAATACTACGAATGGAGACTTGACACATGAACAGAAAACAGGAAAAGAAAGATGCCCGTGAGCAGTCTACTCGGCAGCTCATGGGCATTGATGATTTCACCGACTACGGCATCGCAACCCGCATGGGGAATCTGGTGTTTTTTGCTATTAAACCAACTAACATTTCTGTCTTGCCGGGCTCCGGTGTAGGCGCAAGGATATATGCGCTTCTGAATGTCATTAAGGGGCAGGCGGAAATTGAAATGCTGGCTCTGAATTCGAAGGAGTCCTTTGAGAATAACAAGGATTTCTACCGACAGCAGGCAAATCTTGAGGATCTGCCCACCATCCGAAAGCTGTTGGAGCAAGACAGCGCACACCTGGATCGCATCCAAGTGCTTATGGCATCCAGCCGGGAGTTTTATATTCTCGTCCGGCTGCAGGGCAAAAAGGAATCCGATGTGTTCAGCTACCTCTCCCGCATCGAAAAGAGTATCAAGGATAACGGATTCACCGTCCGTCGTGCCGCCGAGCAGGATCTCAAAAGGATGCTGGGCGTCTACTTCGAGCAGAATGTGACCACCGAGCGGTTCGAGGATCATGATGGCGAACGCTGGATTATCATGGGCGAATAAGACGCAAATTAGGGGTTGCGGGAGTGTGGATTTTTTGTTACGATATAATAGCTAATGCGCTCCGAAGCAGGCTGGGAGGCACCAGCCCAAATCAAAAACAGCTATAATTTTAGGCATTAGGAGCGATGTAATGATGAACAAAACTATTCCGGTATTTGATGAAGCAGGCAATTACATTAAAGATGTCTTCCCCAGATATGCAATTCAGAAAGTCCTAAAAGGGCAGGCTATTTGGATAAAGCGTAGCTCCGCCATTCAGGTACTGAAGCCATGTCCAATCCTTTCCGTCTTCCCCAGTATTGGAGTCTCTTTTTCTGTCCGCGATGCCATGAACAAACTAATTGCGCTCTTCCCAAATGATCCATATGCGCGTTACAAAGCCGCCGGTGCCCTTGGCGGGGCATCGAACCACGGATGCCTTTCCTTGGACAACAACGGTGTATGGATTAGAATAAAATAAATCCTAAACTGAAACCGCAGCTTCGAGATGAAGCTGCGGTTTTTTCACGGAAGAAAGGACTGTGAGTTTCTATGAGAAATCAAAAGTGTATAAGGAAACCAAACAGTGAGGATACAGGTATCAAGTCCTTCCTGGATATGATCGCACCCTCCGTTGTGAAATTCAATCCCGACCACTTTATCTGCGGTAATACCTTCCGTTGCGTATGGGCACTGCGAGAGTATCCGACTCAAACTGACGAGCAGGCACTGCTACGGCACTTAGGCGAGAAGGATGGGATCACTCTGCGCATCTACACCCGACAGCTCACACCTGCGGAGGAGGATCGTATCATTCAAAATGCAACAAATAAAAACCGTATGGGCAGCTCGAACACAAACGACTTGCGGCAGACGGTCACCGCTGAAAGCAATTTACAGGATGTGGCATCGCTGATAGCTTCTATGCATCGCAATCGAGAGCCGTTGTTCCACTGTGCGGTTTATCTTGAACTGACCGCCCCGGACTACGATGCGCTGAAACTGTTACAGACCGATGTGCTAACAGAGCTGGTGCGCAGCAAGCTCAATGTTGATAAGCTCTTGCTCCGCCAGCAGCAGGGCTTCTGCTGCGTCAGTCCTGTGGGATACAATGCTTTCGGCGCACAGTTTGAACGTGTGCTCCCAGCCAACTCTGTGGCTAATCTCTATCCCTTCAACTATTCCGGCAAGACGGATGCCAAAGGTTTCTACATCGGCAAGGACAAATATGGAAGTAATATCCTTGTAGACTTCGACCAGCGTGATGAGGATAAGACATCTGCCAATATTCTCATTCTTGGTAACTCTGGTCAAGGTAAATCGTACTTGATGAAACTCCTCATTCTCAATTTGCTGGAATCTGGGAAATCCGTAATCACATTGGATGTGGAGCACGAGCAGAGAGAGATGTGCGAGGCTGTGGGTGGCTGCTTTGCCGACCTCATGGCGGGGCAGTACATCATCAATGTGCTGGAACCCAAATGCTGGGATGATGGTGGCGACCCAGATGATACTGCGGCGCCGGAAGCATTTCGAAAGAGCACCCTACTGTCACAACACATCTCTTTCCTCAAGGACTTCTTCCGCGCCTATAAAGATTTCAGCGATGCTCACATCGACACCATCGAGATCATGCTGTCGAAGCTGTATCAGAAATGGGGCATCACGGATCGGAGCAACTTTGTCCGGATGCGAGCAGAGGATTATCCTACTCTCTCTGATCTCTATGACCTGATCGAAGATGAGTTCAAAAACTATCATGCCGAAACGCATCAGCTCTACACGAAGAATCTTCTTCAAGAAGTCCTGCTTGGGTTGCACTCCATGTGCAAGGGTGCGGACGCGCAGTTTTTCAACGGACACACCAACATCACATCCAGCCGATTCTTGGTGTTCGGTGTCAAAGGACTGTTGAGCGCAGCGAAAAATGTTCGTAACGCCATGCTGTTCAATGTGCTCTCCTATCTGTCGGACAAGCTCTTGACTGAAGGAAACACGGTGGCGGCACTGGATGAGCTATATATCTGGCTCTCTAACCCCACAGCCATTGAGTACATCCGAAACTGCCTCAAGCGTGTTCGCAAGAAGGAATCTGCCATGCTGCTGGCAAGTCAGAATCTGGAGGATTTTGACCAGGAGGGTATCCGTGAGATGACAAAGCCTTTGTTCAGCATTCCGCCCCACCAGTTCCTGTTCAATGCAGGATCTATCGACAAGCGGTCTTACATGGAGATGCTCCAGCTGGATGAGGCAGAATACAATCTCATCAAGTTTCCCCAGCGTGGTGTCTGCCTATACAAGTGTGGCAACGAGCGATATCTGCTGGAAGTACATGCTCCCACCTACAAGGAAAAGCTGTTTGGCACAGCGGGTGGTCGCTGATGGCAGTGACTGCAGGTATGATCGCCAAAGCCGCAGCGACAGTCCTTTCCAACGAGAAGCTCCGCAAAAGGGCCGGCTGGGGGATGGTCGCTGTTCTCTCGCCCGTTATCCTTCTCATTGCCGTGCTGTGCTCCATTGGAACGGGTGGCGCAGATCACAACAACCAGGCGGTAGCCGCAGCCTTCTATGGGACGAGCTATTCGACCGAGGTGCCTATGGCATTCCGCTCTCACATTGAGGATATGCGCACCGCTTTTTCTCTTCTGGATTCGGCAGTCGCCTCCGTCAATGGACGGACGGAAGGTGGAAACAGCCTTGACCCAATCCGAGTCAAGGCTGTTTTTTACGCCCTTTGCTTTGGCGACGATGCTCCCAGCAGACGGGCAGCAAACCGCTTTGTAGAGTGCTTCTACAATTGGGAAACCCGTACCCGCACGGTAGAAGTGGAGAGCGAGGATGGAACGGTCACCAGTACAGAAGAAGAATACACCGTCGCTGTTCCGGTTTCGCTGCATCAGGCGTATGCAAATCTCGAAGCAGAGCTGGGCCGGACGATCACGGAGGATGATAAGAGCAACATCAACCACATCTATACCATGAT
>ENA-UONT01000990-UONT01000990.1-human-gut-metagenome-genome-assembly--contig:-CS20-NODE-990-length-27333-cov-14.533140_pt1 | contig 27333 bp, 45 predicted proteins | sample MGYA00242459_ERZ724006 | MGnify/ENA metagenome assembly ERZ724006 | reverse complement strand
ATCGAATCCGTTTTTCAATCTGCCTTTTATCACATCTTCCTCCTGTTCCCTGCCTGCTGTTTTTTCTGCAGGTATTCATAATGTGTATTCTCATCACTGTCCGGCAGACATGAAATCGTCGTTTCGAACAGCACTGCTTCACCACTGGCGTACTTTATCTCTCCGATTTCAGATACGGTTCCGTTAGGAATGCATATCCTCTTGGGATCGCCACCAGTCGTTACCATATCCACGACCCATGCAGCCGCTTCGAGTTCTTTGGCGTTCACTTTCACAGTTATACCGACATCGAGCGTACCTGTCACATTGCCGTCTCCATATACAGCTTTCATTACATTCACATCTTTGGTATCCATAAATGACATGGAAAATTTATCAGTCTTTGAAGTCTGAGGCGTAAGTACAGTGTTACCGCCCCAGTCCTTTATTTCCTCTGATTCCCTTGTGTTCTCATTCGTGACACCATCTTCACTGATGTATCCCATGCTTACGAAAGCCTTATCAAGTGCTGCTGTTGCGCTTGTCGGCAGTGCCGTCCCAAGCGGCGCTCTGAACACAGCACCTCCGGTTTTTGGTTTTCCTACCGTCACCTTTCCATTTTCACTCATATTTTCCTCCTGAAATCAATAATGTATCAGCTGATACACAGCCTGATAGCGATAATGCTTTGTCTGTGTGTCAGTAAAATTGTAATCACTGTCAAGCGATACCCTGCATATCTCGTCGTTCATTATGAGACTGTCCATCGCAGTTTTTACCTTTTCATTGAGTACCGCTGCATTATACAAAGAATCCGCCAGCGACTGCACTGCAATCGTGGCGGATCTTATCCCGTTAGTTATACCTGAACCTGTTTTTTCGATAACTACGAACGTAGTTTCTTTTTTATCCGGATATTCCATATAAACCGGCACCTGGCCAAGCTCACGGCACAGGTGTTCCAAAACTGTTTTTTCTATCATCTCACTGCCTTCAATAAAGTATTGTTTTTGAGATTATCATAATATCCTTTATCATTTGCCGGATACACCGCTGCACCGGCTCTTTCAGGATAATGCCGTTCACCAGCTTCATAATCAATTCCTGCAGTCTGCTGTATCCTGTGTGCATGTTCCATGCATACGTTCTGCATCTCACTGCTTTTCAAAAGTTCCCGGACACCTGCCTTGTTGAGTTTCACTCTGATCTTACTGCTCATATACCTCCACCATAACTTTCTGGTTCCATTCCATTGGTATCAGATCATCTATCCCTCTGACCGGCTCCCCGAATGTCATGAAATCCTGTCCGAAGAAAGTCACTCTTCTGTTCCTCCATTCGTGTGTGTCACCTTTGGGTATCGCCATCGTGTATACCGCTTTCTTTCCTGTAAGGTTCAATGTGTCCAGAACTTCACTGGCCGTTCCTGGCTGCACAAGGACATTTCTTACAACTTCCGGTACTTCATCATAGACCGGTCTTCCAAATCCGTCTGTGCCTGTCTGCTCCTTGTTGTATATGATCACATCTATCCCTCTGATGATTCCCATAGATCTATCACTCCGTATTTCTGCCTGCGAAGCCCCAGCCTTGCAAGCTCAGATCTCTTTATGAACAGACCGCCTCCGGGAACGAGATATGTACCGGATACGGAATATCCAAGAGCCGACTGAGACATCTGTGTCATAGGTTCTGCATCTGTTGATGTCATGAGCGTCCTGGCAGCAACATCGACTGTCACCGACTTTGCGACTTCTTTCAGAGCTTCATTTTCCGATATCATCACATCCAGGTCTTTACCGACCTTATATGCTTCATACCTCAAAGAAGCCGATACTGTTTCCAGGAGAGCTTCACACCGAATCCGTTCCTCCGGCGTGAGTGCTCTCCACAGATCTGTAACATCCTGTATACTTGCAAAATTACTCATCAGTTTCACTTTCATCTGCTGCAGATTCCGCTTCAGGTTCCTTGGCGGGATTTTCTTTATCAGTCTTTTCCCGGACCTTCTTCCAGTCCCCGCCGCTGATTTTTGAATCCACATCTATCACGATGCCTGTTACTTTGTTGATGTACTTCATATGCAGCCTCCTACTCCTCTGCTATACGTGCGAATGACGACGGCAGCAGTATGCCCCATCCGAGATAAACCTCTGCACGCAGATATACCTGATTATATCCTTTCAGGTCCTTTCCTGAATTATCAGGATCACCATACTCTATGATCTCAAGCGGTATTTCCTTTGAATATCCCCACTTGAATCCATTCTGGAAGTCGCCAACTATAGCGTGATCCTTTGCACTTCCTCCTGATACTGTGGAGTTCACATCCACACCGATACCTCCAAAGCTGTCCGGAGATGCTCCGAATGCAAATTCAGGATAGAGTTTGATGCCGTTAGCCTTCACCTTGGCCATTGCTGCACCGAAAGCTTTTGACAGTGCCATTCCGCTCATGTCACCGTCTGATCCGTTCACAAGCGCTATAGCCGCTTCAAGGTTATCATCAGGTGTTGCTGATGCATAAGTGACTTTCTGTGTGACCTTTGAATCAAAATTATTATCACCTACCACTGCAGATGCAGTTCCTGTCCTTGGATTGATACCATGCATAGCAGCAAGGTCAAGACCCTTTGCCACTTTCATTGCAAAACCGTCATTGAATGCAGCCAGGATATCAAGCTGTGCCTCTTCCTTTGCGAACATGAACTCATCAGATACTCTTGCACCATATTCGAACTTTATAGGAACGATGGTCACAGGTGCCAGGGATATGCCTCCTTCTGTTTTTTTGTCTCCCTCTGCAACGATATCGACTTCATTGTCCATGCTGAACACGAACTCCTTGAGTCCGTTGAATGGTATCGGAGTCTGGGCTGACAGCTTTGCCAGTGATGACTTTCCCTTTACCTTGGAAATGAGATCCTTTACCAGTGACGGATCGAATAAACTACCTTTTGTTGTTGCCATATTTTACTCTCCTTTCAGATTATCGAGCATACTTTTCATTGCGATCTGCTTGCTGTCCAGTTTCTCAGGTTCTGTGGATGCCAGCGGCGCAGATGTTTTCTTCTTTGATATGAACTTCGATATACTTTCTGCATCTTTTCTTATAGCGGCTTCATCTTCTCCTGAAAGCCTCGATGCCAGTTCAAAGGGTATACCTGCTTCATGGGCTATCTTCATCTTCATCGAGTCCATTTCATACTTTTTCAGTTTAGCCTGCATCTCTCCGGATGATTTCTCATATCCTGCAATTTTTTCTGAATTTTCTTTGATCGTCTGATTGAATCCCTCGATCTGCCTGCCGTACTCATCTGTTTTCGTTTTCAGTTCTTCGTAATCACCATACTTTTCGAGATACTCTTTCTCGATGCTTTCCCTGAGTTTATTTTCTACTGTTTCTCTTTCTCTTTTGAGCCTCTCACCTATGATGCTGTCTAGCTGCTCCTGTGTTGTGATCGCTTCAAATGCCATTTTGTTTTTCTCCCTTCTTGACCCGGCGGTATCGGTAATCTATAAAAAAGACCGATATCATACCGGCCTTTAATAACTTATCTTCTGTTTTCTTCTTTCCCTGCTCTTGGAACATGCCCAGTGTGCGAGTATGATGCTGTCCAGGATGGCTATCTCCACGCCTTCCTTTATAGGCTTATATCCGAATCCTCCATTACTGCCGATAGCTCTTTTTTCACAGTTGCTGACTACCTGCCGCACAGACGGCTGGTCCATATGACAGACGGTCCCTGCAAACAGTGCTGATTCAAAAGCAGTGTTTGCTACTATGACCTCCTTGACTGTGGGAAGTATCGTGCCTTTTATCCTATGCTCCTTAAGATCGTCTGCAAGAAGTTTCTGTCCGTTGGCTCCGTCTATAACTATGCGGCTCGGCTTCATGCTGCTGAGATAGTCTATGATCCATCTGTTGCCGTTCCTTACAGACTGACAGTCGATAGTCTCCACGAATATCTTTTTATTGTTAGTTTTCACTGCTACAGACATAGCCACATTCGTGCCGTCATGTCCGTACTTGATGCCGACAAACAGACTTTTCTGGAATACCGGCAGACTGCCGCAGCAGAGTTCTTTCCACTCCGCTTCACTGATGTCTGACTTCTGATTATACTGGAGCCACAGACCGAGCCTTTGTATATTGAAGTCCGCTTCATCATCGCCGACCTCATCGAGCACCGATCTTTCTGTGAAGACTGTGCCCAGTGACGGGTTCGTCAGATACCACAGTTCCCTGTCCCGTGGATCTGACATGAATTCCACTGACCACTCGGCCCATCCTGAATTGAATGTTCCTCCGGACAGGACGTTCCTCCTGTATTTTGTGAAGACTGTACCTGATGATACCGGCGTGGGCGGTGTACCGCAGAATATGGTCTGCGGATTGCTGCTGTCTGTCACCACATATTTCAGAGCACTCTCATGGTCACTCTGATATTCCTGTGCTTCGTCTATGACAAGCAGATCGTACCCCTCACCGAGTCCGCCTTTCGTGGTCCTCGTCCTGAATTCCACTTTTCCGCCACCTTCGACTTCGATATGTTCCTTGCCGTATGCACGGTATGAAGACGTTATCTCTATGCCGGCCTTTTCCAGCATGTCATAAAGCCTTTCCCATGCACTGTGCGTCGTTGAAGTCCTGTGTGCCGTATGCATTATATGCTCACCGTTCACAAGACCATACATCTCCCTGATGACCACTATCTCATTCTTGCCATTCCTTCGTGGCACGGAATATCCGAACTTGGTATGCACCCACAGATCTTCATCATTCACCGCCATGATATCGTATATCATCAGCTCCTGCCATTCCTGTGCTGTCCGGCCTGTAGAATCGTACAGCTTTATCGCTTCGCTGCCTCTTGTCTTCGAGTAGGGTAATATTACCGATTGGGTCGGTGTCTGGCGACCTTTTTTAAGCTCTGCCATAAACTCCTCCAATCTGTACTGTGTGCTTTTATTTCACCTGTCTGTTATGTCATGGTCATCACGCTCCCTTGTTTTGTGTAAATAAAAAGAACCGGTGTTTTCCGGTTCCTGTGTCTGCTCTTTAAATTGATTTGAACACGAGCTTTACAAGCTCTGTGATCACTCCTGCGCTCCCAAGGATATGTTCTCTGATCTGTTTCATTTTGCTGTTGTCTTCAAGATACCTGATCCCTTTAGCTGTGATCTTCATGTCGCAAAGATCTGATATGAGGATGTATTCCCCACCCCATATTTTCTGGAATACCAATCCTTCTATCAGCTCTTCATCGCTGAGATTTTTCAGTATGTCGATCAGATATTCCTCTGCGATATCTTCTTTTCTGATCACTGCTTTATTGAATGCATCTTTATCAAAACTGTATTTTCGTTTGAAGCATCCATATAGATATGTCAGTATTTTGAACACCACGTAACTGTAATCATCTTTTGCCATGGGTTTACCTCATTTGTTTTTATATTCCTGTGTTTTATGTTTATATGAGATCGAATGGTACGATCCCTTTTATTTCTTTCAGAAATCTGTATGCCTTTTTCAATGTCGAATTATCGCACAGATATTCTATTCCTGCCGGTGTTATCTGGCAAGCGGATAGATCTGCATTCACAAGCACGTGCCCCATCGCAAATGAAAGCTCTGCCCCTCTGATGTATCCCTGTTCCTGCAGGTTCTCGATTATATATACCCAGTAATTCCTGTTTATATCCATCATCTTACTGTCGTGCTGCAGCAGAGCCGGATCCACAGCTTCGTCCGTCTTCAGACAGGTGTACAGATATGCCAGTATCTGATATACGATCACATGATAGTCATCTTTTGCCATTATATTCTCCCTCCATAGCACGATATCAAACATCCGATGGTTTCCACGGTTCAATCTCACCATTCACCTCTTTCATGACAAGCTCATAATCCATGCTGTCAGGATCTGCTTCAAAATCATCACAATGAAAGCTGTAGAGGTGTTCCAGATCATCAGGAAGACTGCCCTTTTTATAGCAGAACAAACCTTCTCGTTCAAGATCTATATATTCATTCCTGCAGCCACGGCATATTGGACACCATCCTACTTGAAATTCACCGGGAATATTATAGAATCCCGGACTCACCGGATATTCGACACCGTTCACGATCATCTTTTCTCCATCTTCAGGAACATCCCTGTTATAAAGCTCTTTTACCTCTTTCCTGTATTCATTGAATCCTGGAAAGAGTTCTTTTGCTTTCTTACTCATTTTTCCACCATCTCCGCTTCAAGATATATCTTGCCATCTTTAAAGACTGCAGATATTATCCTGTATACTGTTCCTCTTTTGAACAGGACTTCCTCTTGTATCCTGTGTCTTGGGCTCACAAAACTCTTTATGTATGCTGCTCCCCTGTAGCCCCTCCTGACCTTTATGTTTATTATAACATCCCTGCCCTTATAAGCAAACGGTTCCATAGACGTGGAAAGAAAGTTTTTATTTGGTATACCTTTATTTTGATATAACCACATGTTTTCCTTGCTTATCCCAATGTCCGATGATGCTATCTGTCTAATGACGACCATATCATCAGTTATTACGCATTTTTCCAGCGCCTCGCTAAGCCTCCGGGCTTTATCTGTATAATAATCATTCAAATTGCCGGTCACAAGTCTGCGGTTCAGCTGGTATGCCAGATTACCGGAGTACTCTCTTAGTATTTTTTTATCATCAGCATTGAGTTTAGCAAGTTCGTTGGTCATATTCCGTTTTACGATTTCCGAATTTTGCATAAGCCTCTTTGGCTCTACTTTTCTTTTCAGCTCACCAGGTTCTTTTTTCAAAGGCGTCTCCAAGCCTATGCTTTTTCTCTTTTCCAGTTCCGCTTCATCGGTCCATTCTTTCGAATGCACGTTCTGTCTGCGACCTGTTCCGGGATCATACTCCACTATGCATCTGCACCTCTGGTGTCTTCTGAACACGTCTTTGGGAACGTCCGGATATGTATATGTGCCTGCGATCGCTGCACACCATCTGCACGGCTTCCCTGTCGCTCGTCTTATCACTTTCGGGGATTTTCCCGACTTACCCTGGAACTCTATGTTTTTCCTCAGTGTCTCGTCTACGACAGCCTGTCCGAATGTTATGACCGGCTCATCAAGCATATATGCTATATCATCATACCGGTATTTGCCTGATACGATATTCACGATGCCGTCTATACGTTCCTGGTCGAGCTGTGCAGGCTGTACTTTTATCCCCACTCCTGCTTTACTATTCGCAAAATACTGCACATCAGCTGCATACCCGCTGATCAGAGAGTGATTGTTGCTCAGTGTGCTGTTTAATATCCTAGATGCGATATTATAATAAAGCCTGCCGTCAGGAAGTATCTCCGACGACAGGTTATTTCTGAATGTATCTGCCAGCAGCTCGCCTGTTCTCACTGCGAACTTCTGTGCATCTTCATAGGTGGCTGTGCCGTTTTTAGTTTTTCTGTAAAGAGCTTTTATCGTACTGTCACTGCTGAAGACCCGCTCGAAATCTTTTTCGATGCGGTCCAGTAGTTCTGGTGCTATATCTTTCATTCATCGTCACCCTTTATGCCGGTCAGGCTTCTGAGATTGTTGGCTCCAAAGTATCCGGGAACCGCCTGATTGATCTTCAGTGCTCCGTCTCCGATACCTGACAGTGCGGCCATGTCCGGTTCGAATATCGGTTCCCACTGAGGTCTTGTCAGGTAAAGCTGTCTGCGTTCATATGGGAAATCATCACGCAGGCAGGCTGCCAGATACCCGACATTGAGGAACCCACTGCCAAAATTCCGCTGCGCCTTGCGTGCCATGAGTCTGAGATTCTCATGTGATGCCTTTATCGCCTCTGAGCTCGACGGGTTCTCTGTCGCAAAGCCAAGGTCATCAAGAGTCAGTCCTGTTTCTCCTGCAAACAGAGCAGCGAACATCTTCAGCTGTTCCAGATGCGGAGTCATGGACTGCTGAGTGAACTGGCCAAGCTGCGGACTGTCACCATCTTCATCCTTGGTGAAGCTCATCATGCTGGACATCGTGGATTTCCACTTATCCAGGCTCTCAGCATCTTCCGAAAGCCCTGTGACGTATTTCTGCGGGAATGAATAGAATTCAGCTGCGATCTCCGACCGCTTCACAGTCCGTATCGCTGATGACATTATTGACATGCATGCTCTGCTTATTCTGCTGTGCCCGAACTCCCGTTTTGCATCAGGTCTGTGTATTATCGGCACCAGCAGAGGGTACGGAGCACTGTTAGCGACTATCTCGATATCTTTCTCGCCTTTACGGTAATAATGGGTCTCACCTTTTATGTAATATGCTTCCCGTGTCGGATTTCCCGAATCATCTACATTCAGGACTGCATACCCTTCCATCAGCAGACCTGTTATCGGATCTATGATTCCTGTTGCTCTGCTGCCGTCTATGACCTGCAGCTGTGGATAATCAGTGCTGTCTGCGCTTATGTACACGAAGCAGCATGATGATATCAGAGCGGACAATACAGCACTGTCGAAGAATGTATCCGGATTATTCATACTGAATATCTCATTGAGAGAAAAATTGTCATCATCAAAGTCCCTGAATATGATGCGGTCGGCCAGAGAATCCACTGCCTTGGCACACCAGCCCATTGATGCGAACCAGTATTTGAGTGCCGGCGGTGATGAGATACCGAGATCTCTTGTGACATTCCTCATCTCATAGAAAGCATATCTTTTTCTCACTCTTGTCTTTTTCAGTGCCAGTTTCCTGCGCAGGTATTCGATTCCCTTGTATGTATACACTTTCCAAATTCCTCCAATCAGTGCAAATGAATTTTACCGTGTGTTTTTTTTCACAGTGACGGCGTGAAGTCCGGAGCCACCGGCCCCGGGGGAGGTATCCCCCCTATATAAAAATAGATCAGGATATATATCCTGAAATCTAAAATTCTCAGATATATTTCCTGAACTTGTTATACAGATCATTTTATTTTTAACCAGTGAATTAAAGTTCTTCCAGTCCAGCGAGTGCGGAAGTATCCTGTTCGACACTGTCTCCTGCATCCCCTGAGGTAAGGTTTTCGCCACCAGCTTATCAGACTTCTGCCTGTTGCATGTCCAGTGCGCCAGCTGCAGGTTATCAGGATCCGATGGGTGCCCGCCCTTGGCCACCGGTATGATATGGTCTATGCACGGGCTCAATGGATGGGGGTACTTCAAATCAAAGTCCACGGGCTTACCACAAATACCACATATCGTCTGCGTTGCATATATCTTTTTCTTTGCTCTGTCGAACTGCTTGCGATGCACGCCATCTCTGTCCGGCCTTGCTGTCCTGCTCATTTCTGCCTCCATATAAAACAGAGCAGCGTCATGCACCTCAATGACTCTGCTCTGTTTTGAAAGGGGATTTATTCTGTTAACTGCCTTTTGATTCAATAACATTATACATCAGCTAAAATGTGAAATGTGTGAAAGATCATTCGACCGCTTCAGCTATGATCTTCGATACCAGACTTCGTTCGATGGATAGTCTTTCTCCTATCTCGGACTGGGTCAGGCCGTCTTGAAAATATAGCCTCAGAACGTTACGGCTCCTGCTGGACTCTATACTCTCCAGCCATTCCTCCATGTGATAGATCTCGATGTCTATCAATTTCCTCTTCTCGGTCATGCGGCGGATATATCTGTCCTCGACAGGATCGGTGTCGCCCCTGGTTATGATTATACGCTTGCGCCCTGTCCTGTAATCGCCTGTGGTATCTCCGTATGTCCTGATCGCAGGCGTCCTGCTGATGAGCTTGTCATGTATATGCTTAGACTCTATAACAAGATGCCTGAGCTGGTTCAGTCTTTCTCTTTCCATTCATTCCTCCCACGTTAAATATTCAGCTCGCATATGTCCGCGAAGCTGATCTGTCTCTCATAATCCTTGAGTATCTCCCTCGGATTCACTGCTCTTCCTTTCGGCCACCGCTTCAGTCTCGGTTCTTCATCGAGGCTGATCATTATGTATTCCATGCACTCTACTCCGAGGATCGCATGTTCGTATTTCCTCCTGGTGTCTTCGTCAACATAGTAACCCTTCGGAGGTTTTATCTGCTGTCTCACTTCCCTGCCTGATACTTTTTCCCGCTTCACCTCCGGCATCTTTACATTCCTGCTGCTGGTGTACCTTCTCTTCTGCGGGCTGTCATCCTGTCTGAATGTCTTCTCTGTTTCTTTCAGCAGGTACTCAGCCAGTCTGTGATAGTTCCCCGTCTCATCCAGCAGCACCGGATACTCATATCCCTGCGGCCAGTACTTGTCTATGATCCTGATATCGATGCCAGTCATGACGAGATGGTGATGGATCCTTGTGTGTTCGTATTCAGTGACTGCCACCCACTTGAATTCTATATCGTTCCGCTTGCAGTAGTTTCTCACATTGCTCAGGAATCTTTTAAGCATCTTCCTGGATTCTTCCGGAGATACGATGTCTTTGTACGTGAGTATGATGTGATAATCTCCCGGCTTGAAATTGTGATTGAGTTTTGCCGTCAGCATCCTCACGGCGTATCTGAAATTATTTTTCCGTACCGCATCGGAGGTCGGCTGAAACCTCGCTCTTCTTTCCTGCTTTTCAGTTTTCACTCTTGACGAGGCTCTCAGGTTTCTGATTATCGTCCTGCCCGCCACGATCGTATCTCTGAAATACATATCTCATGCTCCATTGTTAATACTCTTATCAAGTTCTAATGCGACCCTCAGGTCGCTGGTGTTGCCTTTATATATATGTAAAGTTCCTGCTGACAGCAAAGCCGCAGTACTTGTCTGCGGTTTTGCTTATATCTTTATGATGTGACTATAACCTTATCAGGATCTCTCCCAGCATCCGTGCTGTTTCTCTTGTGAGTGACAGTCCTCTCGAACACTTCGCATGATCTTCACTCCAGTTCCTTATATCCACTTTTGCTTCTTTTCCATTCCATGAAACAAGATTCACTTCACCATGCCATGCGCCGCTATCATCGAATGTATCGATATACTCGATGATCTCTTTTGTTATCTCTTTCTGCTTCACATTTCCTACCTCTTTTTATCTATACCCATCAGTTTCCTGAGCTGGTCTGCTCTGAGGCTGATCTCCATACCCTCACATTCTATCGTGATGAGATCTGCATACTTTCCATGATTGTATTTCACCGGCAGCTTGCAGGCCTCTATGCTGTCTTCACGTTTTATGCTTCCTATTATCATCTTTATATCTGTCATAGCTCAGCCCTCTCTTTCCGCTTTGCCGGCATTGAACCATCCTATAAAACTTATCATGCACTCAGCACAAAGATCTTTACTCTTATTCAGAAATCCCTCGTTTCCCGTTGCAATCTGAGACACTTTCATTAATTCTCCTTCGTTTTTCTTTCCGCCATATGATGTATAATATTTGCCGCATCTGTCACACTGTTTTGCTTCTGCCATTATTTTCTCCTTTCTCAAGCGTTCCTTTAATCGTGTTTATCTCTTCATTCATTCCCTGCCTCCGAGCTTAGCTATCACGTTCTTTACATTCCTGCCTAACACTTCAAGCTCGGCTTTCCTTTCGCATATCGTATGGACAGCTAAAAGTGCTGCTCTCATTTCTGCTGCACTTTTAGCGTTGGCAGCTTTTCCGGCACATTCTCCGAGTGCACTTAGCATAGAATCTCGTATCTCAAAATCGATTTCAAGATCATCTGCTTCCTTTATATCTCTGATATACTCCCCCGTTTCAATATCTACATTTACAAAACTCGCTATGAATTTCGATTCCATCAGGTGATCCAGCATTTCTTTTGCATTCTTATTTATTTCTTGTTCTAAATTCATTTGACTAACCCTCTCATTGCATTCTCAAACGATCTGCCGAACACTTCGGTAGGATCTTCACTTATACTCACTCCTGCCAGTATCTTTCTTCCGTCCGGAACATCTGACAGGTTATAGCTTATGACACGATCATTCTCTATCCTTATCTTCCATCTTTCTTCAAGCCATTTCTTTTTCGTCAGCTTCCTGGTGCCTCCGGCTTTTGCATGTACTCTGACGGTTATCGTCCTTGGTGTTCTCTCTATCACACTGTGTGTGGTCCCGCCTCTGACGACTACGTCATGTACCTTCACTTCCTCGAATGGTATGATGTGATTGACCTTTCTTTTTCTGCGGACTGGTGCAGGTTTGTCCTCCATGATGCCGTAGGTTTTGAGCAGTGCGGTCACTTCTCTTCTGGAGCTTCCGAGGTAGTCGGCTGTGTGTTTGATGTCTCTTCCTGCGTTCAGCTGATACAGTAGCCACTCAGGCTTCACTTTCTTTACGTCCACGTGCGTTCTCCTCATCTATCATTCTTTTGAGTCTTTCAAGTTTCTCGTTTATCCTCTGCACCACTTCTTTTTCACCGAAGATTATAGCCATCTGCTGTGTCATGATATGTACGTCTGCGATCTCGTCTATGATCTCTTCATCAGTCACCTGCAGGCAGTTCATGTCTCTTGCAAGGACTGCCTGCAGTTCTGCCAGTTCCTCGATGGCTTTTATCTGCTGCGGACCGTCTCCGAAAGTCTCTACCGCTTCCACACATATCTGATGTCCTGTCATCGTTCTTCTTTCTTTCATTCGTCTATACCTCCTGTAAGTTTCTGCATCAGGCCTTTCAGTGCCTGTTTCAGTTTCGGGTTTCTGGCTTCATCTGCAGCCTGCAGGCATTCTCTGAACACTTCCTGCAGCTGATCGCTCTTGAGTTTGAACAGCAGCAGTGACTCATCTGTCCTGCTTTCCAGCTTCTTCTCGAGATGATTCAGTTTTTCAGCCAGTTCTGTGTTGAGGCTTTCGGCTTCGCTGAGTCTTCCGGCCGCCGCCTGCTCCGCTTCTTTCCTCAGCTGGTCAGCCTTTTCCTCCACCGCCTGCTGGATCTGCAGGTCACGCGACGCCTTTTCCTGCTTCATTTCTTCTTTGAGTTTCTTCTCTTTTTCTTTTGCCTTTTCAAGCTTAGCTTCCAGATCAGCCAGTGCATCAGGATCCGCAGTGTTGTCCTGCAGTTCCGTCAGTTCATTCTTTATATGTTCCAGCTCCTCATCTGCAGCTGTGAGTCGCTTCTCGTATTCTTCCGTCAATACATTGACCTCTACTGCCCGCATCTCCTTTTCTGATTCCAGAGCTTTGATCTTATCATTCAGTTCCTTTACAGTCATGCTTTCGACGTCGTTGTTTTCACTGAAGTTTTTCACCTCTTCCTCCGGCACCTGCAGGAGGCTCAAAGCCTTGGAAATACTCAAATCCGTACACGTGTACGTTTTTGCATATATGCTGTTTTCATCACCGTATTCTGAAGCGATCCTCATGAGTTTTTCCGTCTTCGACTTGCTGTAATTCAGGTTTTCATGACACCAGTTTTCCCACTGGCCATGTTCCACCTGCTCTTTCGCTTCTTTCAGTTTCAGTCCTATCTGTATCGCTCCTTCGAGCGCGGTCCTGGCCACCTGTGACTCTATGAAAAGGATCTCCGATGCTATCACCGGCAGTGTGCGTTCCTGCACTACCCTGTAGTCGGCCTCCACTATATTGCTCATGCTGCGTCCCTCGCTTTCTTCTTTATCATACGTTTGAATTCTTTCACGACTTTTTCTGTGAAGTCCTTCACTTCTTCCGTGAGTTTTGCTATTGCCTCGTCTAACATCTTATCTCCCTTTCTTCATCGTCCTGAGTCTTGCCCGCAGTATCAGGACCTCCTGCATTATCCTGTCAGCCTGTTTCGGTCTGTTCTCTCTGTAATATCTGCGTGCCGTGTTCTCCCGTCTGGCTGTGTATCCGACCAGTTCTTTCACCGGGTCACTGCGTTTCTGTTCTACAGTCTCTTTCACAGATCTTCTGTTGTCACGTTCTCTGCGCCTTGCTTCTATCTGCTCCTGCAGCTTTATGTATTCAGAATCATCGAGAAAACACGGGTTTCTTCTGCATATGCCGTCCGGGGTATTTATCCCGGTGCACAGATTCCCTCTTTCAGGGCACCTCAGAAATGATCCGTATTTTTTTATATGCTCATCGCGAACTTCGGGTCGCATCATTACAGACTCCTTTCTGTGTGGCCATGATATATCGGATATTGCGAATTCCGGGTCATATCATTTCCCTTATTCCAGTTCCGGCAAGTAATTCCGGCCGATAACTGTCATCCACATGTCTCTTGCCTGTTTCGGCGTCATTCCGAGTTCTCTCAATCCGTTCTCATACACCGTCTGATAATATAACTGCCATCTGAGATTCTCTTTCTTTGCCCATTCTGTCACGTTCGCCTGTAGCCGTTCATGATGCTCCCGGCAGACGTCTACCTGGAAACCCTGATCTATGCTCTTCTGGCGATCAGAACCGCCCCATATCTCATGGCGTTCTGCATACCTTTTGCCACAGTAGTGACAGTATCTGTTAGGCTTGTCCTTGTAGCCGTTCATTTTCTTTTTTGCTTTCCCGGCCGGTTTCGGCTTCGGGAATGCGCAGTTCTGATAATAATCATCGAGTTTACCCGACTTCTCCTGTTCATTCATACTTTTACTCCTTCTTTATCTTCGTTCGCCTGCATGATATAATCTCATCAGGAGGACATTCCAATGAAAAATTTATTTATACGTCACAAAATCAATAAATGTATTTCTATACTGCAGGCTTCTGAACACCGGGCACTTACTGAATCCGAGCAGCAGCTTATAATTTCCACTGAGTATTCACAGGTGCTCAGCATCCTCGAAGATGACGGCTGTATCAGCATCACTCGTGCATGGAATGCGGACCATCCCGTGTCAATAACCTTGACGAAAAAAGGATTTTCAGGTTACCTCCTCAATCGTCATGATGTGTGGATGAATCGCCTGTGGGGATTCCTGTCCGGTGTTGCTGTTGGGATTCTGACATCGCTCCTTGTGCACGCTATAATATAAAGAGCAGAATCACTGCAGCAACAACAGCAATACCAATCGCAAACCCCAGCATATAATCATTCATTCCGCCCTCCTGTATCCTCTCGTGTTGCAGCTGTGGCATTCAGCGGCCACTGTGCCGTTTTCTATAACTGTTGATGCTATCCCTCCGCAGTATGGACATTTGAATTCTGTATGCTTCAGAGGCTGTGCATGCTTCTTCGCTTTCTCCATCAGTGCTTCATATCTTTCTTTATAATTCATTCCTTCGCTCCTTTACATCATCCAGTTCGGGCACGTGCACATCGCTATCATGGCGATGATCATCAGTATCGTCGTTCCCAGCCTTTTCAGGTTATCTATAAGGACCCGCGGTCTCCATATGTATTTCTTCATTTCAGACTCCTTTCACATGTCGATATATTCAGCTATCCTCTCAGCCACATCCTTGACTGAGTACATTTTATTTCTATTGTGGCGAATGAACGGCAACCCTCTCGTATACTCATCGACCGTTCCATTACCGCATCCCATGCGCCGTTTTATCTTCTGCCGATTGATGAATCCGGCGCCATTCACCTCCTGCCGGAGTTCCTTCTCTATCATGGACTTGTTCATCTCCTTCTCCTTTCTCCGAGCCCTCTGCCAGGCGGCCATGTATGATTGAAAATTTATTTTACGGAGGTACTCAGAAAGAGTTCGGCCACCTGACAGAAAGCTCGGTTATTTATTTATTTTTTGTTGCATTCATTTCATGTACATCCTATACTTTAGATATGTTCACCATTATTCAAAGAAAGGGATATGATTATGTACAACTACACACTAACTAAACCGGAAAAGAAAACTCTTCGCCGAATGCGTGGCAAAACATCTGTACCGGAAGCTGAAATCTATAACTGCCGTGGGCTATATGAAAAAAACTTCATTCAGCAGAATCACACTTCTGAAACTGATGGTTTCGGTCAGCCTTTGCACGATGGTACTTACTGCCTCTCTGACAACTACTGGCGTTATGTCGAAAGCACACGCTGGTTTAATACCGAATATGTCGTAAGCCATATACTCGTACCTATTACAGTTTCATTGCTTACTTTCCTTATCACAGGACTCCTGTCAGGCGTAATATCACTACCAGGATAAGCGTTGTTCCAGCGGACACAAGCGCCGGCACGATGTATTCTGTAAATATTTCTTCGAATTTGTACATTTCTTCAACTTACCTCCATTCTTCTCTATCCTTTTTACAAAACATTCGCTGTGATATAATATATGAATCAACCACTTATACCTCACCATAATGTTCAAAAGCATACAGAATATACTCTCGATGATTTGAAATCATTTATCAATGTAACTGTAGCTTTTATCGATTCGGAGCTAACTTATACAGAAGCCCAGAAACTGATCAGCAATCCGAAGTAACGGATTCCGAATCATATTCAATCAAGCGCATACGCTGCACTTCATCTATCTCAGCTAGAAAATGCCCGTTAAGATCCCAGTACTGTGTTATTTCACGTGCTGGATCTTCGATCCTTCCTCTCGGAACGCCGCCTATACCCGTTGCAAGATCAAGACTCATAGAGCCAGTTGAAATAGCCTCTATATTGAGTTTGGCATTGTCGTCCCCGAGCTTCATCACAGCCCCTTTGCCGAAAGTCTTCTGTATCTGATCCATTGCGCTCTGCAGCGCTTTGTTACGTTCTTCATCGTTCTCAAAATGAATATTTATAGGATTAAACTTTTTATTGTTGTTACTTGCCATATCATTTCCTCCGTTTTGTGAACATCTGTTCTTTTTTGTAATACCCCATTACAGCTCCAGGGTCAAGTACAAAATATCCCTGCCCTGCCAGTTCATTATATATTTCGGATGCTTTGTCGTCAATATTTCCCATGAAATATTTTGATTTATTTTATAAATACAGTATCTTTTTTCCTTCCGATATTGTATAATATATTGCAGTTCAACAACTTATTTTTATGATGATCATTTTATGCGGATGTAGTTTAGTGGCAAAACCTCAGCTTCCCAAGCTGAAGTTGTGGGTTCGATTCCCATCATCCGCTCCATGCTGAAACTCCTGTGATTCCAACGGTTGCAGGAGTTTTTTGTTACCGTTTTTTCATGATGAAAATACCCCGTTTCACCCCATTGTGCCTGCTTTATCAGGCACAGAATCAGGCACGAGATCAAGTCGCCTAGCTTTTATAGCAATAAAAAATCCCCCGTCACACCAAGTGATCAGGGGGATAGTCATTACTTCGCTGCGCGTCTTCTCTCGTAGTCTTCAAGATCGTGCTTCGCTTTCTGTTTATACTCGTAGGCCAGATGCAATTCGCCGTTTGGTTCCTTGCCGTTGAGCACACATTCTGTCAGTTCTTTTGTCACGCAGAATATTGCGTTGAGTGAATCGAGGGTGAGAACTTCTCGCTCGTTACGTTCTTTCTCGCGTTCTTCCGCTTTCTTCTGACTGCTGCTCACGACTTTCAGGACTATGCCCGACAGGACTGAGGGCACGGCTGCTATTATGATTCCGGTTATGACTTCCATCCTGCCCTCCTACTTCACGTCTACGTGTACGGCGTTTCCCATGTTCGGAGTGTTGCCGTATGCGTAGTGCGCACCTTTCATCTTATACCATACTCTGATGAAAGCATTTCTCTTTACTCTCGTTGCCGTCAGCTTTGCGTTGTATATGTCGGCGGCCTTGCCTTTCATATGGTAGCTTGTGGAGCTGGATCCTGTGAGTCTGCTGTTCTTGTATTTGCATCTCACACCGCTCGTGATGGTTATGCCGCCGTTCTTCGTCCTTAATGTCTGAAGGTTCAGCAGCAGCTGTCTCGATACGACAGCCGGATATCCTGTGCAGTGTCCGCAGTCACACCTGAACTCTGCTGGCGTGAAGTTCTTGATACCTCTGAAATTATACAGGGTCTTCGCAAGCTTCAGTGTGTCTGCGCCGCCTATACCGTCTCTGTCCTGCGTACGTTTGAAGTACTTGTTCTGTATAGTCTTCACCGCCTCCGTGTATTCCGGCGTCACCTTGTTGTTGACTGCTCCCTTGAACAGACCTATGGCTTTCAGGTACTTCTTTATGTCCTTTGCATACTTGCTTGTCTTGTATTTCTTTGCCACGTTCTTACCTCCTGTCAGCTGTGCTTTCAGCTTGCTCCACGCCTTGTCGTTGCAATATCCTCCCGGGCAGTATTTGCCGTTCACATCGAAGTGTCTGACCACACGACTTGCAGGTATGCTGTGCTTCTTCATCAGGTACTGCACAAGCCATGCCGTGTTTGCTTTCGTCGCGTCAGTTATGTACAGCTTGCCGTCTTTCTTCTTGCAGCACATCTCTATGCCGATAGAATTCAGGTTCGTGCATTTACCCAGCAGTGAACCGCCGTCTGATGACTGTCTGCCGCCGCCACAATGCCATGCTGCGTTCTTGTCCTCCACAGACTGCCAGATGGACGTATCGTCCACAAAATAGTGAGCTGATGCGCCCCTGTCGCCGCCTGCGAAGTATGCAGCGTTGTTTGCCGCCGTTGATACCGCTCCGACGTAATGGATGACTATGTACTTTATCCCCTGACCGCTGCGGCCAGAGTAGTGATTGTATTTACTGATTTTTTTCTGTATCTTCATCTTCCAGATCCTCATCTTCCCAGCCTGTGATATCAGCAAGCCCGTCTTCTTTTATAGCTTTCAGCTGCTCATGTGCGAGCTGTGCTGCTTCTGTCATGTTGTTGTTCTTCCACCAAGCCCAGACCGCAGACAGGCCAGCTGCAACCTGCGTTGCAACCTCTGTGAATGTCGTTTCATCAAAGGGGATGGGGTTCTTTCCTGCTACCGTCAGTGCTGCATTGACTGCAAGTACTACCATTACCAGTAATCTGATCATTGCTTTTACTTTACCGTTTGTTTTCATGTTCTACCTTCCTTTCTAATAAAAAAGAACGACTACCTGTCGTCCTCAGCCGTCTTTTCATCCTGCTTTGCAAGCTCCTGTGAGACACTTGCCAGCACCTTTATGCAATCGGCCATGATCATAGTGGCCTCGCCTTTGGTCTCGATCCGGTACAGATTTGTCAGTACAAGATCCACTTTTTCTTTTGTCTTCATCTTTTTCTCCATCAGTTCAACCTCTCTTTCAGTTCATCTATCTCTTTTTTCTGATCCTGTATCAGCTTAAGCATAGCAGGAACTATCATCTCGACGTTCCAGTTTTCAATCTGTCCATCTTCATCATAATTCGCAGCGATTGGATATTTCTGTTTCACGTCCTCCGCTATAAACCCTATAATATCCTGCCCGTAGCGCTGATCATTCTTATTCAGATACCCTTCTCTGTATTTGTACTGCCATACTTTTAGGTCGTATAGTCTTTCAGGATCAAGCTCGTTACTAAGCTTCGTTGTTATGTCAGTTTTGTATCGCATCGACGAAGATGAGTAATGATACAGCGTGCCTGCCTTGGTTACCCTGACATTTGCACCAGAGGATGTTGTTCTGTTCCATACGTCCGGCGCCTGAATATACATGCTGCCATCATTGGCTTCAAACGATCTAAACCTTACATCCTTAGTAGTTCCTCCATATATACCAAACGTTTCCTTTGCGCCGACGTAAAAAAACATACCATCTGTTTTCCCTGTATCTCCTCTACCAAACAACCAATGGTTTGAACTACTTAATGCTATGCCACGAACACGCTCACCTGTCGTGGTTAAAAACCCAACAGATACATTATTCTGGAGCGTATGTAATCCGGATGGGTGCTCTGTGGTTCCGACGTGCTGACCGTTATTGAACAAGAGGTCACCTCCAGTAAAACTTACCGTGTTTGCGATTATGTTAAGATCGCTGTTTTCGCCAGCCCACAAGTCGATATCACTTCCTAACAGGACGTGTGCACTTCCTTCATTATTTTTAAGTACAAGTTTACTTTCGTCTTTTTCATGATCGTAAGTAACGCCGATACTTGCAACGTCATTTACTACAGCTTCCGTGGTTTGTGTCAGCGAGAGTGATATGAATTCGAGCATCCTTCTTGGCGCAGAAGTGCTTATAGGTGTATAACCATTTTGAGCAGATGTATATACGTATTTACCCGTATGCGGTACTGAACTAATGGTTATCCCAGATTCATACTCTGGATCCGGCCTTCCTGGGGCAGATAAACCAGAGAGGAATGATTGTGTAAAGCCGCCACTTATCGCATTAAGGAAGCTATTTCTTATTGTGAATCCGCCAATGAAACCGGATGTAGCATTCATGTTTCCCTTCTCATCTACTTTGAACGTCTTGCCACAGGATATACCATCAAGCCCCAAGTAGACGCTGTTGTCTGCTCCTGCAAGGGTTGTGGTGCCGTTTCTCAGATTCGTATCTCCGATGGTGAAGCCGCCTATCTTTGCCTGTAAAGCTTTGAGGTCTTCTATGGATATCTTCTCTGCAGTGATGGACCCGGTGTATATCTTGGCTCCGTCGATCAGTGTCTGTTCGTTCTTGGCGCACCATGAGATCAGTCTCTGAGTCGCACTATCTGCCGCGTCTTTGGCGGAGGTGGCTGTCTCCTGTGCGCTTGTTATCTTTCCTTGGGCATCACTGCTGAGTCCTGAGAAACTTACCAGCCCTTTCAGGTTTATCCCGGCGGCGGCGAGCTCTATCAGTTTGTCGGTGAGCACGAGGCTCGCCTCTGTGTCTCCGGATTTTATGAGGAGCTTCAGCTGCTTTGCTGTCTGCTCTATCTGAGACTTGTTTGTCTCTATCTGGGTATTCGCATCGGCCAGCCCCTGTTTTGTCGCGTAGGTGTTCGAGACTTCCTGTCTGATACTGCCAGCCGTTACTTCGACTGCTGCGTCGGCTTCTTCTTTTGTATAATAGCCTCCCAGCGTTTCAGTCACTTCTTCCTTGGTGGCCGTCAGTGCTATAGCGTCGGCGTTCTTCTTGATATCTGTCTCTGTTTTGGTGACTCTCGTTTTCAGGCTGTCGACATCTAACTGAGCGGCTTCTGCTGCTGCTTTGGCACCATCTGCCGCGGTCTGTGCTTTGGCCGCATCTGCTTTCGCTTTATCTGCGGCTGTCTGCGCGGTGGCTGCATCAGCTTTTGCAGTATCTGCAGTACTTTGAGCTGCGGCCGCGGATACTGCTGCCGCATCAGCTTTTGACTGTGCTGTCTGCACTGCCTGCTCTGCGGCTGCTATGTCTTCTTCCGTCGCGTCCACTCTGCTTTTTACAGCTTCGAGATTCTCTTTAGCTTTGGTCAGTTCTGACTGTGCTGTCTCAGCTTTTGTCTTTGCCGCATCGGCTGTGGTCTGCGCTGCTGCTGCATCAGTAGCGGCCTGCTCGGCTTTTGTCTGGGCAGTAGCAGCGTTAGTCTTTGCAGTGTTTGCCGTAGTCTGTGCGGTCTCAGCGGCTTCCTGCGCATTAGCTGCGGCGGTCTTGGCTGCCGTGGCATCTGTCTGAGCGTTCGACGCTGCAAGAGCCGCGTCATCTGCGGCGGTCTTGGCTGCATCTGCCTTTGTCTGGGCGTTCGTTGCCTTGGTCGCTGCATCATCTGCAGCTGACTGCGCTGTCTCTGCTTTTGTCTGGGCTGCGGCTGCATCCTGTTTAGCTTTGTCTGCTGCTGCCTGCGCGGTCGTCACAGCTTTCTGTGCCGCGGCGATATCTTCCTCAGTCGCATCAACTCTGCCTGATACTGTGGCAAGGTCTGCCTGTGCGGCTTCGAGATCTAACTGAGCTTTATCAGCTACAGACTTCGCATTCGTCGCCGCAGTCTTGGCCGCGTCCGCTTCAGACTGTGCGTTGTCTGCTGCTGTTTTCGCATTATCTGCCGCAGTCTGCGCATTCGCGGCTGCGGTCTTGGCGGCTGTGGCATCAGTCTGAGCTTTTCCCGCCGCAGTGCTTGCGGCTTCAGCCTTTTCCTTTGCATCGTTGGCAGTCTCGTCAACTTTGACGATCTTTGAATGAGTGATCTCTATCTGAGCTGCGTTTTCAGTTATCTGAGCCTGTAAGTTCGCCTGTACTGTGCTGAGATCTGTCTTCTTGCTGTAATCAGCTTCAAGCGTCTGTTTCGTCGTTTCCAGCGACGTTGACAGTCCCTCTATCTCCTCATTTGCCTGTGCCACTTCTGACCTTGCTGCGTCGGCTGTGGTCTGCGCGGCTTGGGCTTTAGTCACTGCATTAGCAGCAGTCTCCTGTGCGGACGCCGCGCTTCCTGCCGCTTCTTCTGCCTTTGTCTGAGCTGCAGCCGCATTCGTCTTTGCGGTCTCGGCTTCAGCGGCCGCGTTATCAGCTGACTGCTGAGCGTTATCCGCTGCGGTCTTGGCCGTAACCGCAGCAGTCTGAGCATTATCTGCCGCTTTCTGAGCGTTGTCCACCGAGGTTTCCAGTGAAGCCACGTCAGCCTCCACTGCATCAACGGCGCTCTGAGCATTGTCCGCTGCGGTCTTTGCTGCATCCGCAGACTGCTTGGCCTGATCAGCTGATGCCTGAGCCGCTTCAGCTAAAGTGTTTGCCTGAGATGCAGACCCTGCCGCTGCATCGGCAGCAGCCTGAGCCTCCGCAGTTTTGACATATGCACGCTTTATTTTTGTATCAAATGGACTTTCGATCTGATTTTCTTTTACTGACTCACCATCATATACGCTTGTGATCCAGCTGGTAGCTTCCCCTGTGAAGTCTATGGCCTGAGAACTTATGAATATCACTTTTCCAAGAAAATTCATATTGGTTCTGATTCCCATGATTTCTTCACTGGTCAAGTCCGGCTGATCAAGCGCATTTTTTAACCCTATATAGTTTCTGTACTCATCTTCTGTAAATAATCTTGCAAATGTTCCTGATACAAGTGTTTCCTCCCATTTTACATTAAGTACAGCTCCGGTGAACCGTATGCCTCTGTATGTCTCAAAAATATCCTCCAGAATACTTTCCGTAACGAAGGGATTATTAAACGAAATGCTTTGTCCTGCACCAGTTTCGATGTTTTGTGTGCCAAGGCCATCAATACTGATATTACATGAGATCCCATCCACCAGTATTTCACCTGCAGATGTTTCGGTATATGATATAAGATCTGATTCGAGGATTATATTATCTGAGAACGCATAGAACGATATGCCCGCTATACCGTTTTCATCAAATTCCGCAAAACCTCCTACGAGACCTGCAAGATACCCAAGTGCTTTGCGATAACTACATTCAAAATCCCATTTGATTTCAGTATTATATATGTCATCAAACTCAAAATCATCTAATGTTATACCGCAATCCAAAAGCACCTGAGCTTTCAGATCGTTATAGAATTCCTGGGGAGTGCCTGCATTAAAAGAAGGCACATATATCCCATTCATTCTCGAGAATCCGTCATAACATGTAAGTACAATCCCTCCATCTGCATTTTTCTGTGTATAGACATAATATGTACCAGCTTTATGCCAGGTTTCTTCCTCAGCTTCATCAGTATCCTCATCTACTGCGATATCTTCTTCGCCTTCAAAGAAGATATATTGTCCTTGTTCCAGTTCTGAATCTGCAGTCTCGGCATCTTCGAGGTCATCATCTGTGACTTCCTCTCCTTCCTCGTCATCATCATCTATTTCATGATCGAGGTCATCTTCGTCTATGACTTCGTCAGATATATCATCGCCAACTTCTTCTTCCAGCCTTTCCTTTTCGGTCATATGATCCGATTCTACAGGACTTATGTGTAATTCGATTTTGTCACCATCAAAATGTTCCTTGAAAGGATTCAGAACTGTAAGTATCAGACAGTCACTTGCAGTTGACCCGATTTCCATCGTTTTGGAAGATACGCTGTCGATCAGTTTTACATTTGTTATCGATGGTGCGATGTATGAAATATCGTTCGCAGATACTCCGGATTCCTGCATTTCGCCTAATTCAATACCATTTATAACTGCTTTGAGATCGTAATTCACATTATACCTCCGTTAGTATTACCGATATTTCCCTGAAATGTCCGTCAGGATACTTTGACACATTTCTTGTATCAGCAAAGAAAGTGCCGTTTTTATGCTTACCTGTAGCATGATCCAGGTACTGTACTGTCAGATATTCGTATTTTCCATCCTTATTCTTTGATGGATTCAGTGTATCGAGTATCTCTTTTCCCTCTTCTTTAGACAGGCCGGTCCATGCAAGCGTAAGTGTGACAACATTGGCCCTGACATTACTTAATATATATGATCCGGAATTGTCTCTTGAGTCACTGTTGTTCGCATTCGATTCAAAGTTCTTCCTTACATCCGAGTATGCAAAGTCACATGTTGTCGGATGCGGAAGATGTCCATCAGTTGCCGTTTCCGTACCATCATCTGCATAATAGTGATCAGCAAAATATATGTATTCAATTCCATCCACATATTTAGAGTATGTCTTATCCACCACTGCTTTATCTTTATACTGAAGTCTATACTGGTATGGTTTTGATGACGTGTAAGTTTTCTTCAGCATTTTCTTTTGCTTCTTGAGCTTGGATGTTCTTGTATATGTGGTATATCCACGCTGCCAGTACCTTACATCACATGTACGTTCTACCCCCGATATAGTCCTCTGAGCTGTTGCCGGAATGGATGTTCCGAGTTTTGTTACACCGCCATTACCTCCGAGTTTTTTGCTGCCTGCTTTATTCTTGGTTTTCTTGTTATATTTTACTTTCCTGGAGCTTGCGGCTACTGGTGATTTGAAATTTCGCCAGCTGCTGTAATCTCCCCAGTGAAAGGTTACTTCTCCACCCTTTCTTATTTCTTTTATTTTTGATGTTCCTATGAAATATATCTGAGCTTCTGCCATGTCATCCTCCTTATAATACCGGTGATGTCCCGAATATCATTGTCTGACCATTGATATAATCAACAGTGCTTTTGCCGATCGTTTTTCCATCAAGCTGTATTATCAAATTCAGATTTCCGGCATGTGCGTCGTTATTGTTCAGTACAGCACTTGTAAGTGCATCGAATTTACTCCAGAGGGTTCCGAGCGGCACTACAGCCTCTGATCCGGCTTCGCCGACACCTATAACAGAAGGATCGTTGAATATACCACCCGTTTTATACCATTTCACGCTGACTGACGGCTTAACACCTTTTCCACCGATCCCCCACGGAACTTTGCCGCCGCTTATATTAAAATGCGGCACCTGTATCCCTGAGAATATCTTGCCAAGCCTGAGTGGAAATATCCCCCTTATTTTCGATACAGCACTCCTTATGGTGCTGAGTGCAGATGATATCGGCGCCGTCATCTTTGCTTTGATAGCACCGAAAGCCCTGCCCACACTTCCTGATAAACCACTGAAAGACAGTCTTGATTTTATTGCACTGACTATGTTTGACAGGACATTTCTTGCTGCTGTTATCGGCTGTGTGATCGCTGTTTTCACAGCATTGAATTTTCCTCTTACAATAGACGCCAACGCACCTATACCTTTTACGATGCCGTTTCTGATCGCAGTCAGCGCCAGCTTTCCCAGGTTCACCCAGCCAAGTGACTTCCACATATTCAGATATGCTTTGAATATCTTAGGCACTGTTTTTATCAGCGCAGGTATCGCTTTGATTATTCCAACAGCAAGTGTTTTTATTATGAGCAGACCGCCTTTTATAAGCTTGGGACCATTTTTAGCAGCTGCATCAGCGAAATTCGAAATTATCTCAGGAACACTTTCAATAAATTCCGGAAGTCCATCCGCGATACCCTGTGCAAGATTCTGCAGCAGATCCATCCCTGTATCAACAAGCCCCGGCGCCGCCTTGCTTATCATGCCAGATAAATCAGTCAGACCTGACAAAGCTTTTTTTATGATATCACCGGAATTACCAAATCCTTTCGCTATGCCATCCATCATTTCCTTGCCTGCTGCCATGAACTGCGGCACTCCTTTTTTCATGAATGTTCCCAGAGCCGTCGGAAGCGACGTAAGTATACGCCCAATTGCCGGTACAAGATTGTCAAACAGGAATGTGGATGCTGTCGAGGCCAGACCTTCCATTGATGATCCTATATTTCTTCCCAGAGCGAGATTGCCGAGGAAGTTATCGGCAGCTGCCTTCATTGCGCTGAAGGAACCTGACAGAGTCGTTGCAGCCTCTTTTGCTGATGTTCCTGTTATATCAAGATCGCCCTGTATCACATGGATGGCCTCGTATACATCCGAAAGATTTGAGATATCATATTTCTGTCCGCTGATCTTCGATGCATCCGCAAGCAGTCTCTCCATCTCGGTCTTTGTACCGCCATAACCAAGTTTCAGGTTATCCAGCATCGTGTAATTCTGTTTTGCAAAGCCCTGGTATGCATTCTGGATATCCTCGATATTGGTGCCCATTTTATTAGCATTGTCGGACATATCTATTATCGCAGTATCTGCATACTTTGCCGCTTTTTTTGTGTCTCCATCCAGTGACTGCAGAAGTGATGCTGAAAAGCTTGTTGCCTGCTCCATATAGCTGTTTGCGGATATGCCCGCAGTTCTGAAAGCATTGTCGGCATTCTTTATAACAGTATCCGATGCTGACTTGAACAGTGTCTCTATTCCTCCGATAGACTGTTCAAGCGCTGCACCTTCCTTTATGGATTTTGTTATACCTGCAACAACAGCAGTTCCTATTGCTGCGGCACCTATGATGTTTTTGAAGGAACCTGCAAACCTGCCCCCTGCAGATTCACCGGCAGTTCCTCCGGCAGCATCCAGTTCTTTCTGCATACCGCTCTTTATTCCCTTTGCTGAAGGGATTATCTGCACATATGCATTTGCAAGTGTTGTTCCCATATCACCCTCCGTATCTTTCTTTCAGGAATTCTTCAGGAGTATCGTACGCCCTTACCGGACGTTCCTTTTTCTCACAGCTGCCGAATATGCAATCAATTATAGATTCCGGCGCATCGGTTCCGCGAAGTGAAGCTAAAATAAGACCCAGCCGATCTGCTATGCTTGCAAGCAGTATAGTTGTACTTTCCGCAGGTGCTCCCTCCATCTTCTGTCTTATACGTGAATTCTCCCTCAAACCAGCAGAAAAGGCAGCTGCATTCCTGAGCGACAGCTGCCTGTAGTCATATATACCGTATGTTTCTGCAAGATCACACATCAGAAGTGCTTCATCGGTGTTTACCATACTGGCGAGGGTCATGAGTTTTTTGTTTCATTACTCATTCCCAGGATTTCTTCCAATATCTCCATCATTTCTGTCAGGCTGATCCGTCCATCTTTTTCTGTTAAGTATGCTTTCAGAGCCTCATACTGTTCTTTTCCGAGAAGTCGTCTGTATATGAACAATATCTGTTTCATATCAGCGTCGTCTCCTTCAAGATCGCACAGCGCTTCAAAGACTTCAAAATCATCAACAGCCTCATCCTGCAGTATTATATCGAATCCGTTTTTCAATCTGCCTTTTATCACATCTTCCTCCTGTTCCCTGCCT